>Ga0153956_1000979_pt1 | contig 28256 bp, 39 predicted proteins | sample TSFL040MetaG_FD_104704 | JGI IMG/M metagenome (GOLD analysis project Ga0153956, IMG submission 104704) | Attine ant fungus gardens microbial communities from Florida, USA - TSFL040 MetaG | ecosystem: Host-associated > Fungi > Mycelium > Unclassified | place: USA: Florida, Wekiwa Springs... | reverse complement strand
TTGTCGCTAACTGCGAACTCACCTCCGGGGGACCCTTTCGGAGACCGGGATCGAGGGTCCGGATCGCGCTGCAGCTCTTGTGGTCGCCATGGCGACCACAAGAGCTGCAGCGCGATGGCGACGCCCGGGGAAGACGCACGGAAGCGTGACCTTCCCGGCGTCCTCGTCACGGGGTCACGCATCCGTGACGGGTCCGTCCGTCCGCCGTGAGGCTCCCGGCACGGTCCCTCCACCTCTCCCCCCGGGAACGGCCCGGGAGGGACGGCGGGGGTGATCCTGGACGAACCTCCCCGCAGTTCGTGAGGGAAGGGTCACCCCCGCCGTCCCGTGGTCGGCCCGGTCAGCTGTTCCTTATGCGCCTATGAGGCGCATAAGGAACAGCCGGGCGGGTCCGTCACCGGCCCCCGTCCCTCTGGCTGGCCGGCCCTCCCCGCGACGGCCGGGCATCTCACCTCCGTAGGGTCCGTCCCATAGCCACATTCCCTGACAGGAGGACGCGATGAGCAAAGTGATCTACACCGCCGAGGCGCACGTCATCGGGGGGCGGGCCGAGGGGCACGGCAAGACCAGCGACGGGGCGCTCGAGGTCGACCTGCGGTTGCCGGGCGAGATGGGCGGCGAAGGTGGGGGCACCAACCCTGAGCAGCTCTTCGCGGTCGGCTACGCGGCCTGCTTCGAGGGGGCGATCGGCGCGGTCGCGCGGCGGACGAAAGCGGAGACGGGGGATGTCGCGATCGACTCCAAGGTGTCGCTCAATCCGGGGCCGGAGCGCACGTTCGTGATCTCGGTCGAGCTTGACGTGACGCTGCCGTCGGTCGCCGACGACGCCGCGGTGGAGCTGGTCCGCGAGGCGCACAAAGTGTGCCCGTACTCGAACGCGACGCGCGGCAACATCGAGGTGACGCTGACCGCCAACGGCGCCGCGGTCTGAGGGCGACGGAGGAGGAGTCGGGGCGCGGGGGGCGAACCGGGCAGTCGTGAATCGACTGAACCCGCGCCTCCCGCTCACCGCCATCGGCGTCGTCGCCCTCGTCGCGATGGCGATCATCCTGCCGACCGCCTTCGGTGCCTCGGCGCCCGCCCCGGCGCCGTCCCGGGTCGCGATGGCGCAGACCGAACACGTGCAGGGCGCGCCCGGCCGCACCATGGTGCTGAGCAAGGTGACGGTCCCGGCGGGGGCGAAGCTCGCCGTCCATCACCACCTCGGCACCCAGATCTCGCGGGTCGTCTCCGGGACGCTCAGCTACACCGTGCGGCAGGGCAAGGCGGAACTCTTCGAAGGGGAATCCGACGCAGAACCGCGACTGGTCCGTGTCATCGCCGCCGGCGAGACGGCACAGGTTCGCGCCGGGCAGTGGCTGGTCGAGCAGCCCAGCGACATCCACCAGGCCGCCAACCGCGGCTCCTCATCGGTCGTGATCTACCTGGCGACGCTGCTCAAGGATGGCGCCGCTCCTTCGACTCCTGTCGATCTGCATCAGCCCGCCGCTCATTAGTTGCCTGCCGGTTCGGGTGCCGCTCCTGCGGGTCGGGCTCGTTCGTCCCCGGCTCTTTGACCGCCTCGGTGGCCGCCTTGGCCTTGTCGGTGAGGCTGCCTTTGCCTTTCGCGATTCCGGCCAGTTCCTGCGCGTCCTCTTTCAGTGAGTCGACGCCGCCGCGGTCGTCGACCATCTTCTTGCCTTTGTTGAACAGGCTCTTCAGGTCCATCATCGAATCCTCTCCTCGGGGGCGGGCCGTGATCGAAAGTTAACCGCGATCGCGCGGTGCGCGCTACACTGCCCCGCAATGGCGATCCAGGGCGGACAGAACGTGGTTCTCTGCGCGTCCCCCGCGGTCGTCGTCGTTGCGGTTATCACCGAGGCCGAGCTTGTCAAAAGCTCGGTCGTCGTCTGACACCGCAAGAACGCCCGCCGACCAGCAAGACACACCAAAGGGACGCGGCGGAGGCGTTGCCGGCCGTGCCGATCCCTTCGAAACACTGGCAGGAAGCACTCGGAATCCTCGCCGCCCAGCGCTATCCGCAGCCGTCGTTCCCGACATCGTTCGACGAGCGTCGACCCGCTCCCTGAGTTCGATCAGGGGGCGATGGCGCCTGGGGCGCGGTGGGCTTGGCGGGGGCGCTGGGAGGCTTGGCGGGGACCGGGCGCCCGCCTACGTGCCGACCTCGACCAGGTAATGCGACGGCTTGACCTCCACCGCCGCGCCCGGGGGGACGACGATCGTGGTCGTGGCCTCTTCGATGATCGCCGGGCCGTTCACCCTGGCGCCGGGGGCGAGGTGCTCGCCTGAGTAGATCTCGGTCGCGAGCATCTCGCCGTCGAAGTAGACGGGGCGGCTTGCGGGGGCGGCGGTCGTCTCCGCCCCGCCGGCGGGGGCCGCGGCGACGAGCTTGGGCTTCGGTCTCACCACCCGCGCCTCGCCGCGCCAGGTCACCGTCTCGATCGGCGAGCCGGGCTGGTTGATCGCGAACAGCTTGAAGTGCTCCGCGTCGAACCTCTCCTGCAACCAGGCGACGTCGGCGCTGTCGGCGAATTCGCCGCGGTCGCCGAGGTCGACCTCGATCTCCCACATCTGCTGGTCGTAACGCGCCTCGCAGAAGAAGCGGCGGTCGCGCTCGCCGTAGTGCCGGACCTCCGCCAGGAAGTCCTGCATCTCCGCGTCGACTTCCCTCAGCGCGGCGTTGACACCCTCGTGGTCGAACTCCGACGACACGGTGTGGCCGCTGCGCGAGAAGTTCGCGGTGATGTCGGAGTACTGGCCGCCGATCGCGCTCAGGCCGGCCGCCAGCTTCGGGATCATGATGTGCCGCAGTCCCGCCTCGCGGGCGATCCGCACGATGTTGAGCCCCGCCGCCCCGCCGCCGGCGACCATCAGGCAGTTCCGCGCGTCGCGTCCCTGGGCGATGGTCATGTCGATCAAGAGCCCCCGCATCACCTCCGAGGCGACGACCAGCACCGCTTCCGCCGCGTCCTCCGGCGCGATCCCCAGCGGGCCCCCGACCTTCGCCGTGATCGCCTCGCGCGCGCCCTCGACGTCGAGCCGCATCTGGCCGCCGAGGAAGTTGCTCGCGTCGAGGTAGCCGAGGACCAGCGCCGCGTCGGTGACGGTCGGCTCGGTGCCGCCGCGTCCGTAGGCGACCGGCCCGGGATCGGCGCCCGCGCTCTCGGGTCCCACGTGGAGGAGGCCGCCGGCGTCGACGAAGGCGATCGAGCCACCCCCGGCGCCGATCGACCGGGTGTCGACGGCGGGCAGCCCGGTCATGTGCCCGTACCACCGGTCGCCGATCCATTTCTCCCGCGTGTGGGCGATCCTGCCGCCGAGGATCAGGCTCGCGTCGAAGGAGGTGCCGCCGGTGTCGACGACGAGGACATCGTCGCTCTGGATCGCCTCCTCCTCTTCCTGGAAGCGCCGCCCGGCCACCGGGGCCAGGGCCGGACCGGAGTCGATCGTCTGGATCGGCTGCTCGACGATCTGGTCGAGGTGGAGGACGCCGCCGGAGACGTGGGTGACCATCAGCGGCTCGCCGTCGAAGCCGAGTCCCCGCAAACGCGCGTCGAGGTCCTTGAGGTGGCCGCGCATCGACGGCTTCAGCGAGGCGTCGATCGCGGTCGCCGAGGCGCGGCGGTACTCGCGGATGATGCGATTGACGCCGTGACTCAGCGAGTACTCGACGTCCGGCAGCAGCTCGGCGATGATCTCGCCCACCCGCAGCTCATGCTGGGGGGCGATCGGCGACCAGAGGAGGCAGACGGCGATCGCCTCCACCTCCAGCTCCCCGAGCCGGCGCACCACCCGCCGCACCTCGTCCTCGTCGAGCGGGATCGCCTCGCCGCCGTCCGCCAGCACCCGCTCGGTCAGCTCGAAGGTCAGGCGCCGCGGGACGTAGGGCTTCGGGAACGGCCGGGCCCAGTTGTGGACCTGGTCTTTGCCGCCCTCTTTGTAGAGGAGCAGGTCGCGGTATCCGCGGGTGACGATCAGGCCGGTGCGGGCGACCTTCGACTCGATGATCGCGTTCGTCGACTGCGTCGTCGCGTAGACGAACACCTCGGTGCGCGCCAGCAGCGCCTGGGTCGGGATGCCCTGACCGGCGGCAGCCTTCTCGATTGCCGCGGCGATGCCCTCGAAGAGGTCGCCGGGCGTGGTCGGCGCCTTATATAGACCGACGAGGCGCTGCTCTTCGGCGAGGACGAGGTCGGTGAAGGTGCCGCCGGTGTCGACGGAGATCGTGAACGAGCCGGCCATGTCCCTCAGACCCCCGCCCGCAGCGCGAGGTCGGCGCCGGTCCACCATCGCGAGCGCTCGGCATCGACCTCGGCCGCCCCGTCGGGTGCCGCGGCTTGCCGCGCTTCCGCCCGCCGCCGGGCGGTCGCCGCCGTGTCGACGGTCAGCGTCTCCCAGCGCTGCGGGTCGCCGCTCAGCACCACGCCGTAGGTCGCCTCGGCGCGGGCCGGGGAGATCCACTCGTCGACGACGTCCTCCAGCACCAGCTCCGGGTCCCGGTCGAACGGGTGCCCGTACCCGCCGCCGCCGGCGGACAGCGAGACGATCGCCTGCTCCGGCTCGATCTCGACTTCCCCGATCGTCTCGCGCAGCGGCGCCCAGTCCCCGCCCGCCTCGACCCGCCACACCTGCGGCTCGATCGGGCTGCCGCCGCCGCGGGCGCCCTGGGGACGGTTGACGACGCCGTCGAGGAAGTAGTGCACGGTCATCGGGTCGACGCGCGGTCCGTAGATCGACACCGCGCCGGGGGCGCCGCGGCTGGCGCCCGCCCCCTCGGAGTCCGTGCGCACCGCCTTGCGCCAGACGACCAGCGGGTACTTCTGCTCGGAGACCTCGGAGGAGTCCATGTAGGCGACGCCGCCGGCGGCCGCGAGGAGCATCGTCAGCCAGCCGTCGCTTTCCGCCGAGCCGGGGCCGCCGGCCGTCCCACAGACGATCTGCAGGATGTAGAAGGCGTCGCGGCGGCGGTCGTGGCCGGAGACGACGCCCATGAACGGCGGCGACCCGTAGCACGGCTCGGCGAGCCCGACCGAGCCCGGGAGCGCCGCGAAGGCGAGCACCACCATCCCCTGCACGCGGTCGGCCACGGTGTTGGTGGCGACCGAGCACGACACCGGGTGGCGCGGGATGCCGACGACGCAGTTCTCGCGCAGCAGCACCTTGATCCGGCGGAAGCTGCCGGCGTTGTTGGGGACGATCACCCGCCGGGCGTCGCGCTTGGAGTTGAGGACGCAGAGGACCCCGGTGATCGCGGCGTTCCGCGCCGTCGTCTCGGTCAGGTTTAGCCCGTTGGGCAGGCAGTCGGGGTTGTCGCGCAGGTCCACGGTGACTTCGCCGGCGGCGGCATCGACGGCGACCTCGGCCGTCAGGGGAACGCCGTCCGGGGCGCCCGGGAAGGGGTCGAGGCAGGTGGAGCCGGTGACCGTCCCGGCGGGGAGCCGGGCGATCGCGTCGGCGGTGACGCGCTCGGAGTAGTCCAGCCACTGGGTGACGAACGCCTTCACCGTCTCGACCCCGAACGACGCGCAGAATTCCTTCAGCCGCCGTTCGGCGAGGCGCGCGGCGCCGAGCTGGGCGAGGTAGTCGCCGTACCAGATCTCGAAGCTGCGGATCCGGCGCTCGCACATGCGGATGATGTCGGTCACGTCCTCGTATGCCTGCTGGACCCGCACGCAGGGGAAGATCAGCGCCCCCTCCTCGTAGACGTCGCGGGCCAGCGGCATGTAGGTGGTCGGCAGGGAGTTGCCGACGTCGACCTGGTGGGCCTTGACGCAGGCGGTGAAGAGGTGCTCGCCGTCGACCATCACCGGCACCAGGATCTGGTGGTCGGCGGCGTGCGAGTTGCCGTTGTAGGGGTCGTTGTGGAGGAAGGCGTCGCCGGGCTCGAGCCGGGGGTGGAGCTCGGTCATCGCGCGAGCGCTCGGGCCCATCCCGAAGACGTGGACGGGCATCCCCTCCGGACACGACAGCAGCTCGCTGTCGGCGTCGACGATGCAGCAGGAGAAGTCCCGCGCGGCCATCGTCGTCGACCTGGCGGCCCGGATGACCGTGTTCGTCATCTCCCGGGTGATGTTGTCGAGCCGATTCGACATCACCACCAAGGTCGTGGCATCGAGACTGTCGGTCAAAGCTCTTCCTTCCCTCGGCATGGCGTGCGACTCGGAGGCGTACCGGCGGCCATTTTCCCTTGAGGCTCCGGGCGCTCGGCCTTTGCGGCGGGCGTGCGGCTGGACCAATCGACAAAACCGGCGGTGAGTCTGAGCGCTGGCCCGAGGCGCCGCGCGGGGCGGATGAAAGGTCGACCGCGGCCCCGGAGGGTGTGTCGGCGTCTGGATCTGAAAAAACCCCGCCTGAGCGGGGCTTTCTCCAAGCCCGGAACGAGACTCGAACTCGTGACCCCTTCCTTACCATCGCAGGATCAGGCCGTAGGGATGTCCGCAGTTGGGCGGCCGAGATTGGACATGCGCCGTGCTGTCATGCCGAATCCGGCCGCTCTAGTCGGATCGGCGTCCAGAGCGTCGGGGACCGGGGTTTCCCAACGGCATGTACGTCGTTAGTACGCCGTGGATAGGCACCCCAACGCCCCCGGCGGCGGGAGAGCGTCGGGACGTTGGAGCGGCAAAGGAGGACGTGGCCACACGGCCAGCGCCTAGCCAAAGCCTATCGTCATGCTTGCGTCTTTTTCCGGTACCTCACTGATATAGGCTCCGGAATTCAGCGTGTCTTGATCCATTCGACGGGGGAATAACCGATGCCTGATCCATCCTCGCCCGACGACCGGGGAACCGGCGCCGAGCCACCTGTTCGCGTCTGTCCGAATTGCTCGGCGCAATCCCAGACGTTCTCGGATACCTGCCCTCACTGCGGCGCATCGTTTATCCGTAGCCGGCGAATGCGAGCACGTCGGCGGTTAGGCGGTTGGTCGCGCCGCCGGAAATTCTTCACGCTGGGGATCATCGCAGCCGTCCTGGGAGTCGCCGTCGCAGTCGGGATCATCATCAAGACGAATCACGACAACGCCGTGGCCGCCGAACACCGCGAAGAACGAGAAGAACGCGAAGCAATCGCGGCGGCAAAGAAGGCGAAAGAACAGGCCGCCGAACGCGAAGCGCAAGAACAGGCGCGGGAAGAACAAGAAGCGGAACAAGCACTCGCTCGAATCGAAGCCAAGTACGGCAAGGAAAGCGTGGCGGAACTAGAGAAGGCCATCACCAACTCAGCGAACGAAGAAGCCGAAGAAGGCTTTTCCGAAACGGTCACCCGAACGGACTGCGAAGCCGAAGGCGGCAAGGTGGATACCAGCCTCACGGCTCAGAACTTCCATTGCATAGCCATCACGAGCGAAGAAGGCGGCCTGGAGAACGGCTACCGCTACTCGGGAACCATCAACTACGTCAAGGGCAATCTCAGTTGGCGACTAGGAGGCGAATGACCTTTGAATGCCGGACGGCTGACGAGACAATCGGAAGGACAACGATGAGATTCAAGATTCTCGCTGCTGCGGCTGTCGCCGCACTCCTCTCTCTGGTGGCAACGTCCTCAGCCTTTGCGTGGACGACTATCGCTTCCGAAACGGCGCAAGGCGACTACGCGGTCGCCGTCGCCGCAGGCAACGCGGACCACCCGAGTCAGATCAAGGTGAGGATCAAGTCACGTCCTCATCAAAAGGTGTCAGGAAGTTGGGATGTTGTGTGCAGCCGGGGCTTTGGGGCTGGGACTAAGACCGGATCACTTTCGGGCTACACGAACCTGACGAAGACCCTGAGGCTCCCCTACGCCCACCCCGACTCATGCACCGCATCAGTCAGCGCCCAATTGAGCGGCGGTGGATTTCTCAAAGTCAAGATTCTCGCCCGTTAGCCCCAGCTTCGCCGGCGCCATCCGGCGCCATTAAGCCCCCGGCTCGCGCGCAAGCGTCCGGGGGCTTTTTCGTACCGCACCATTTTCTTACGGTTCAGTCAGCGCCATTATAGTGGACTTTCGAGACTGTAGGCGGGTCGCAGGGCACGGCTACGCCGTGCGTAGGAAGCGTTACACGTCGTTTTTCGAAAGGTCTACTCTTGATCTAGATCAAATGGACCCGACGAAACTCACCCCCACCCGCTGCCGGAAATACCGCCTGAGTAAGGAACTCACGCAACAGGCGCTCGCGTCGAGCGCCGGGATTTCCCACGCATCCATCATCAGCAATTTCGAGAACGGACGTTTGGTACTCGCGGACTGGCAGGCGCTCCGCCTGACCGAGGCGTTGGGCCTCCTGCGTGACGACGTTCGTGAGGCCGGACAGGTTCAGGTGAACGAATGATCCGCGCGGAACATGGCTGGGTCGCCCGCTTCATCTTCGACCATGACGAGCGGTACCTACCGATCCTGGCTTGGCGCCAAGACGGCACCTACGGCAGCGACAGCGCGAGCGTCGTTCTCGACGGTACCCGCGTCAGCACCGTGAAAGATGTCTGCGCCGAACGTCGCGGCGTCCTCGACGCGGTGATTTTCGATCCCTCCCGCATCCCGACTGGGGCCGAAGATGAGTAAAGAAACCTCCCTACGTGTCCGCCTCGCCAACCTGGGAATCGGCGCCGACGAGTGCGCGACGCTGATCCACCGGCCAGTGTCGGAAGTCCTTCAGTGGGTCGAAGGAATGGCCGACCCGGATGCTGACGCGCGGGTGCTGTTGCGTTTTCTCGCCAACGAACTTGACGCGATACGTCGGGTCGAACAACTGCGCCGCACCTACATTCAAAGCTTGGACGGTGACCGTCACGACGGCGTCCGCGTCCCCTACGCGGGCGGCTACGCCGGCGTCACTGGAGGGCGGCCGCAGTGACGGGCGCGAAAGTGCAGGATGGGCGCCCGCTCGCCACGGGGACCATCACGGGTGAGCAGGTTCACGCCGAGTTGCACGGCCGCCCGGAGTCCGGCAGCGTCCCGCTCACCCCCGCGCAGCAGATGGCGCGGAGCCGTGACGAATGGTCGGATGACGCCGAGGCGCCGCCAGGCTATGAGCATCACACCGTGACCATCCGCGACGACCGCGAGATAGCCGCCCGCAACCGCACTTCGGACGCCGCGCTTGAAGGTGACCCCAAGCCCCCGCAGCGCGTGGCCGACCCGGAAAAGGTGGCCGAGGCGCGGCGTCAGGCGGCCGCCCTTCGCCGCGAAGCGCGCCGGCACATGACGCGGGCCATAGAGCGGAGCGTTGACGCGCAGACGAACGGCGACCCGGAGCAGATGCGGCGCGCTTCCGAGAATGCGCGGGCGGCGATTGACTTTGGCGACCGCGTCAAAAAAGTGCTTGGAGTTGACGAGCTGTGACCGACCTTCAGAACGCCCAAAAGATGATCGAACTGGACCGGATGAGCGACAGGGTGGATGAGATTGAGGGCAAGGCGGTTACGCAGCGCCAGCAACTGGAAGTGCTTGAGCTACGCATTGACCAACTGCACGCGCGGATCATCCTCGCAGCCGCCGAGTTGACCGGCGGCATCGAAGGCAAGTCCGCCGCCGGGATGAGTAGGGAAAAGCGGCGCACGCTTCGCAAGGTCGTGGAGGACATCGGCGGGTTCGCTCCGAGCGGCTACGCGGCCGACCTTCTCGACTATGACGACTGGCATTTCGACCGCGCGGTGATGTTGGTGCGTGGTGAGGTCGAGCCGGAGTCGGACGACGAGGCGAAGGCTCTGGAGCGCTGGAGGGCGAAACATGGTCCTCACGATTGAAGGCGGCGTCGAAGTGGACGCCTCGCTGTTCAACCCTGGGGTTCTGGAGGATGCCTTTCGGACCTATCTCGGCGGGCGCGCTCCCGTCACCTACGGCCGCGATCAATCCGCCGTACTCGGCCGCGTAACCAAGATCGGCGGCCGGGGGAAAGAAGTCGTCATCACGGCTGAACTACCCGGACCGCCGCCGCGTACCGTGCTTAAAGATGCGTGGAACAAGATTCGCAGCGGTTCCATAAAGGCGCTGGGGATAGAGGGTGGATTCTCACCCGACAGCGCCGTCGTGTCATCGGTTTACGTGCTGCCCGTGTCCGCCGTCCCCGGAACCGGCTACCTGACCAACGTGGTGGCATCGTGAGCGCGGCGGTCGAAACGGAAACTCTGCTGGCAGAACTGCACCGCATAGCGGACGAAATCGAGTTCGTCCGTAGCACGTCCGTCAACGTAGACAGGCACGCGACGATTGACCTAGAGAACTTCGACAACGGGGACATGGAGTCCAGTCCCTAGAACGAAAAGAGGGCGCCCTCCGAGGTGCGCCCCCTCACAACTGCTTATGCACAACAACCAAGAACAATCATACCTTCGGTATTACCTTCCCGCCAAGTCCGTGGGGTGTCGCTGATGGCGGCCGAGGTCGATTTCAAGGCCGAGGACGCCGCAGCGTCCTACCTCGCCGAACTGCCCCTTGAGAAGCGCGATGAGGCCATCGAGCGGATCAACGCCGGAATGCTCCTGGCGGCCCCGGCCGACACGCTGCCGCCGCCGGGCCTCAAGCTGGAGTCCGACCTTGCGATCCTTGCACGCGGCGAGCGGGAGGCGCCCCGGCAGCCGGTTGACGGGCTGCTGGTCGAGCGCCGCATCCACCTGTTCATCGGTCACCCCGCCAACGGCAAGACGACGCTCGCCATGTTCGCCGCGCTCCAGCACATGGGCGCCGGGGGCGACGTGCTGTGGATCGACTGGGAGGAAACGCCGGACGATTTCGTAGACAAAGCGCTCGCGGTCGGCATCACGGCGGAGCAGCTTGAATCTCAGATGCACTACGCCTGGAAGCCTGACCTTCAGGCCAACGCCGAGGGCACCGCCGACCTGCTGGCGACCATCGAGCGGATCAAGGCGCCGCACGACGGCGACGACGATCACCCCGGCGTCCTCGTCGTCTTCGATTCGATGGACATGGCCCTGACCATCGCGGGGTTCGACCCCGACAACCGGGGCGAGTCCACCAAGTGGGCGCACCACCTGACCCACCCCGCGAAAGCGGCGGGCGCCACGGTCATCGTCATCGACGCGCCGACCAAGAACGGCACCGAGAAGAACCCGTATCCGGCGGGCGCCGGGTCGAAGCTGTTTCAGGCCGACGCGGCGTGGTACGTCAAAGCCGCCTCGCCCTTCAAGCGCGACAAGATCGGGCAGGTTGAAGTCATCCGGCCGGCGGGCGGGAAGGAGCGCACCGGCACCCTGCCGGAACGCCTCCTCTATGAAATCGGGGACGCCGCCGGCGGCCTGCCGCTGACCCGCCTGGAGGTAGACGAGGACGGCGAGGTAGACGACCGGCGCGACACGGCGACCCGGCGTAACGTCGCCAACACCCTGCGCAAGCACACCGGCCCCGACAAGAAGATCAGCGGGCGGCAGGTGGACCAGAACACCAAAGGCAAACACGCCGCAATCGCGGACGCGCTCAAGGAGTTGGTGGCCGACCCGAGCGAGCCGTATTTCTCCGAGCCTCGCGGCAACGGGACGGTCTATTGGTTCGACCCGGACTCCGAGGACGTGGGGTTGCAGTACAGCGACGCCCTGGAGGCCGACGACGACAGCCTGGCGGGCGAAATCTGATGGTGGCCAGGAGCATGAAACACCGCGCTGGATGCTCCCCGGCGGAGGTTGTCGGGGAGCGGTCGGGGAGCACTCCGGGGGAGCAATCGGGAGTGCTCCCCGCGTCGTGGGGAGCACCGGGGAGCACCCCCGCCGATCCGGCTCTAGGACTGGCCTCAGATGCTCCCCGTGTCGTGGGGAGCGCCGGGGAGCACCCCGGAGCTCTCGACCTTTGGCCCTTTCCGAGCGGGTCGCTCCCCACCGCTCCCGCGCTTATGAAGCGCGGTGCGGGGAGCACCCCCGAGGGCGCGTTTTTCGGTGGGGAACACTTCCGGCCGCCGACGACTGGCCGCCGGGGCGAGGGCGGCCGCTGATGCCCGGCGCCGCGTCCCACGTCCTCGCATTCGGCTGCCCCCGGTCCAAGCAGATGTATCGGGCGCTGATCCCCGGTCCCGTCCCCCACTTCCTCGCCAAATCGCGGCCCGTCGTCATCCCGTCCTGCCCCGGCTGCGGCGACGAACACGCGATCCCCGACACTTTCGGCCGCGAGCGGCGCCCCGGCGAGGACGTGGACGTGAACCTGACGGGTCAGTTCGTCCCCGCAGCCCCCGAGACTCCGCCGGTCGTGCCCCCACGCACCACGCACGACCGTGGTACCAAAGTGCCGGACGCCGATCTACTCGCCGCGATCCCGACAGACCACGAGGCCCCGGCGGCGGCCATCGCTCGCGCGCTCGGCCTGACCCACACCCACACGATGATCGAGCGCATCGACCGCGTGAACTTGCGCGCCCTGGCGGCGTGGGGACAGCAGCTGGTGCGGATCACCCAAGAGGACACCGGCCGCCGCCGCATGTTCCTGAAGCGTGTTCCGGCGCCGGTAAAATCGAGCCATGACTGAGCCGCTACTTGATCGTCTCGACCGCGACCCCGGCGGCGCTCGCCGGTTCGTCGCCAACCTCCTGGGGCAAGGCGCGACCAACGCGCAGGTTGCCGACGCGATCCTGGCCCGCTTCGGTGAATCCGTCACCCCGCGCAGCGTGACGACCTGGCGCAACAAAGACCCCGAGTTGCGGGAACTGATCGCGGACCTGGCCGCCATCAAGCGCACCCTGGCCGCCGACGACGACACGAATCCCGCCGACCTGCTGCGCCCGCAGATCAACCGCGCGCAGGTGGACGACGACTTGTTCACGCTGGCCGAGGAGCAGCCGGCGTTCGCGGTGCTGTTGCTGCGCGACGCGGACCGCGAGGAGGCGACCCCCACGACGGTATGGGGCGAGCCGCTGACCGACGATCCCCCGGCCAACGACGCGCCGGTCGTGGACGATGACGCGCTCGCGGTCCTGGCCGCCGACCATGAGTCGGATGAGGCGTTCGCGGCCGACTGCGCCGGACGCCTGACGGACGATGAGCGCGACGGCATCGCGCATCTTCTGGCTGCCGTCTGAGGCCAGCGCCGGCCACGCACGATTTCCACGCTTCTACGTAGAAGCCCCACACCCCAACGCGCCTTGTAACTCACGTCACAAGCCAAATCTGGGGCGTTCTGCGCCCTTCCACCCTGCGATTCAGGGTGGAAGTCCCAGAACTACGCCGGAGCGCCGCGAGCGGGCCGCGCTGGCCGCCTCTGAGGGCATAAGAAAGGCCCCGACTGAGCGGGGCCTTGATGACGCGGGTATGTGGGGTCGCCCGCCGGCAGGCGGTCGGCCTGGCCGGGGACGCGCCGGCGCTGGCTACGTGGTCGGCGGCTGCCAGTCGGAGGCCATCGCGGCGAAGACCTGCGCCGGGTGGACGTGCGCGAGGTAGGTGTTGGTGGTCGAGAGCGAAGTGTGTCCAAGCACCTGCTGGATGACGTTGACCGGGACACCTTCGGCGGCCAACTCAGCCGCGCGCGAGTGGCGCAGTCCGTGGGGATGGACGCGCTTTTCGAGTCCGGCTCGCTCGGCCAGTTGCGGGAGCAGCCGGCGGACGTACGCGGGCTTGAGTTCGCCGCCGGCGCTCGCGCCCTTGAGCGCGCAGAACAGCGGGCGCCGGCCGCCGAACCCGAGAGCGCTTCGACGTTCGCGCCAGAGGTTCACCAACCCGAGCGCGCCATCATCCAGCTTGACCCGCCGGGACTTGCGGCCCTTCGCCTTGCGGATCAGCAACTCGCCCGAGTCGGCGTCCACATCGCCGGGTCGGATCGCCAACGCCTCCGACACGCGCAGCCCGCCTCGATACATCGTGGCGATGAGCGCGCGGTTGCGCAGCGCCGTCGATGACTGGCCGGGGATGGCCTCCAGCAGCCGGCCGACCTCATCGCGGGTCAACGTCTCGACGGGGTAGCGCTCGCCCTTGTTCGCGGGCGTCTTGGTGGCGGTCGGCATGGCTGGGACTCCTTATCGTTTCGCTTTTCTACAGAAGCGTAACGATATTGGCGGCCACGGTCAAGCGCATCGCTCTAGCAAGCCAAATCCTGTCGCAGGAAAGCGTAACGATACGACCGGAGCAGTGACCAGCCCCACGACCCCACGACGCGGAGTGCCTACTTCGCTTAAGCGGAGTGCATACCCTCACATCAGAACTCCGAAATTGTGGGGTTGTCGGGCTGTGGGGGAGTGGTCCAGACGGACGGGACTTCCATCGAGAAATTCGAAAACGTCAGCGCTGCCGGGTTGTAGGGGAGTGGCGCGCTGCTACGGGACTTCCACCCAGCAAACGAAAATGTCTCCTAAGCTGGCGCCGTGGGGAGAGGCCGGCGGCTGCGCGACTTCCACCCCGGCCGCCGTCACTTTCGCCAAATCGGCGCGCCCGGTTCGCAGAGAGACAGGGGCGCCCGAGTTGACAATTTCTAGGGGAGAAGGCCGCCCGGTTTTGACACCGCGCATAGGCTGAATTTGAGGGTGAACCCTTCCTATCCGCCGTCCAATCTGCCATGCTGCCGCGCCCATGACCCCACGAACCTTCCGACCCCCACTCCCCGCCGTCGCCGACGTGGCCGACGATCCCCGTTGGCAGCCGCACCTGGCCGAACTGGCGCAGGTCGAGCAGGTACGGCGTCTGGTCGGTGAGGCCGACGACGACGCGCCTCTGACGCTCGCGCAGGCCGCCGAGGTCGTGGGGGTGTCAACCAAGACCATGTACCGGCGAGCCGGCGAAGATGGCTCGCCCTTCTACAAGCTGACCCGCAAAGGCCGGTGGCAGGTCGAGCGGGCCGCGCTGGCGGAGTGGATCGAAGCGAAGGCGGCGGCTGCCGCGCCCTCCCCCGCTCCCCGGCGTCGTCGCAGAGGCAAGGGCGGCGGCATGAAAGCGCTGGACGACGAATGAGCGCCACGCCGACGCAGCGGAACACGAAGCGGGCGAAGTATCAAGTTCGCTGGCGCGAGGGCAGCAAGCACCGCGCCCAGAGCTTCGACAGCAAGAAAGCCGCCGAGGATTTCAGGGCGCAGGTCCGGCTACGGCGCCAGCGCGGCGAGGAGGTCGTACACCCCAACGAAACGGCCACCCTGGACGACTTCGCAAACGGCTGGCAGCGCCGCCGCGCCGAAGGCGGGACTTCGCTCGGCACCCGCAAAGCCAACCGCTCGATCTACAACGCGCATATCTCGCCCTATATCGGCCATCGGCGCGTGGGGGAACTGCGGGTGAAGCTGCTGGACGACTGGCGCGCCGACCTACGCGGCGACGGCGCCAGCATCCATACGCAGCGGCGCGCCACGGGCCTGCTGGCGATGATCCTTGACGACGTAGTGCGGCGCGAAGAGGGGTTGACCGGCAACCCCGCCCGCGTCCTTCCTGCCATCCGCGACGACGGCAGGGGCGAGCGCCGGAAGGGACTGGCGATCAGTCCCGAGCAGGTAGAGGTGATCCGCGCCCACTTCCTGGCCGCCAAGCGCCCGGCCGACGCCGCCCTCATCAGCGTCCTGGCCTACGTCGGGCTGCGCCCGGAGGAGGCATTGGCGGTCGAGCCGGGCAACGTCACCGCGAAGACGGCCGCATTCGACCTCCGGGCCGACCAGACGAAGGACAAGACGCCGGCGCGCGTGGCGGCCATCCCCAAACCGATCCGCGCGGAGGTCCGCGCACAGATCGACGGGCTGCCCGATGGCGCCGAGCGCATTTTCCTGACGGTCGGCGGCCGGCCCTGGACCGACAGCGACTACCGGAACTGGCGCCGCCGCCACTTCAAGCCCGCCGCCGAGGCCGCCGGGCTGCCCGACGACTTCCGGCCCTACGACCTGCGCCATACGGCCGCCTCGCTGATGCTGCGCGCCGGCACCCCGCACGCCGACGTGGCCGAGCACCTGGGGCATAGCGAAGCGATCCTGATGGACCCGTACTCCCACGCGATCAAGGCGCTGAAGGGCAAGCGCGCCCGGCCGCTGGACAAGGCCATCAGCGCCGCGCGTGTACGTCAGTAGTACGTAAAGAAAAGAGCGGCCTCCGGGCGAATCGCCGGAAACCGCTCTGGAATGGGAAGCCCGGAACGAGACTCGAACTCGTGACCCCTTCCTTACCATGAGTGGGCGGGGTGGTCGGCACTAGCCGTTAGCCGCCTTCTTTGGCTTGAGCTGTACAACCTTGCCCTGTTCGGAAGTAGGCACCTGACGGCTCTGGTCGGGTGAAGCGCTGCCCCCAACGCTGCCCCCAAGAGCGTCGAGCGCGCCACCCATCCGCGCCGCCAGTTTGGCCCGCCGCTTTGAGCTGCGCTCGGCCGTCTTGACCTCATCAACATAGACGCGCGCCGTCACCGTCGAATCCTTGTGTCCGAGCAACCAGGCTGCCTCCTCCAAGTTGTCACCTTCCGCGATCACGTCGGACGCGGCACCGTGGCGGAAGCTGTGGAAGCTGGGGAGCTGACCCCGCTCGACCTTCACCGGCTTGCCGTCGTCGTCCGTCTCGGACAGGATCGGGAACGCGAGCTTGCCGTTATCGAGCTTGGCCCGCTTCATGGTCGCCCTGAGTTCACGCGAGACGTTGCGTCGGCTGAGGGCGCGGCCCGTCTTGGTGCAGAACACCAAGCGCGGGTTGCCGTCGATGCCGCGTCGATCGGAGGTAGTCATTAGGTGCTGCGCGAGCATGACGGCGAGGCTACGTGGAATCTCGATCGTCCGTTCGGCGCTCTTGGTCTTGAGCTTCACCCGCTTGCCTCGCTTGTCGATCTGATGGGTGAAGCTGATCGAGGCGTTGTCGAGGTCCGCCAGGTCTAGGTTGTCTTGGGCCAGTCCGAGCGTTTCGCTGATGCGGCTCCCGACCGTGCCGCCCACGGCGAAGATCACCTTGTTCTGACCGACCGCAGCTCGAAGCACCGCCGCCAGCTCGGCCGGCGTGAAGCGCCGATGCGGTGCCTTGTCTCCTGCGCTCGGCAGCTCATGGCGCTCAAGCAGAGCGAGCGTGTTCTGTCCCGTCCAGTTGAGGCGTCGAGCTGCGTAGCTGTAGGTGCCGCGAGCTGATCGAAGGATCGTCTCTATCGTGCCCTCTGCCAGCTCGGAAACCTCCCGGCACTCCCGGATGAATCTGGCCCAATCGTCAGCGCTGATCCGGTCCATGCGGCGCTTGCCGAACCAGGGCCGTAGGTAGTTCTCGATCGCCCATTCGTGGCCGTCCTGCGTTGACTCGCGGAGGTCGGCAACGCGGTTGGCCTTGAACCCGTCCATAGCCTCCCCGAACGTCAGCCGGGGATTGGTCGGCGCGGGTTCGTTGCGTCCCCGCTTCGCGTGTTCCTGCGTCAGCGCTTTGCGAGCTGCGCTGATGTTCGGACCCGTGACCCGGCGCTTGTAGCTGCCGGTCGAGTCGCGCCAGCGGATTTCATAGATGCGCTTCCCGGCGGCGTTGACCTTGTAATAGATGCCCTGCTCGACGCGGGTAGCCTTGCGGTTGCTCATTCGGTGGTCCTTTCACCTGATGGGCAGTCCCTTTGATCGTTGACGCGATCGGGGGACCGGCTGCCCCGGCCGTTGACGCGGTCGGGGTGGCCTGTATGTGCATTGACTACTCGATCATACCCCTCTCTACGACAGAAAGGGGTCGTTCCGCAAATGGCTTGGGAAGCGGGATTGCGGAAGTGGGGCAGCGAGGGGGCAGCGCTCGAATGACTACCTGAGTGCGCCATGCCGCCTCTGTTCGTCCAGCTCGGAGCGCTTGAACCAGAGCGCCCCGCCGGGGGTGTCTTGGTAGGCGGGCAGCTCGCCGGCAGCGGCGCGTTCCTTCACCGTCGAGTAGTGGATGCCTAGATGCTCGGCAGCTTCGCGGGCGTTGATCCACGGGTCCGAGCTGGGATCGGGCATCAGCTCGGCAACGCGGCGCGCGATCGAGCCGGCCAGGGCGTCGATCGTCGCAGCGTCCAGCGTGACCGCGAGCTGCGGGAGCGAGAGGGGTTGAGTGTCGGGAGCGGTAGCCACCCCCGGCATTAAGGGCGTCTCCCGTTCAAAGTCAAGGGGAGGTAGTCAATTCGACGTGCCCCTATATATGGAGCGCGTCTCCCGCTAGTCGGCCTCAGCTCCGGACGGGTGCGCACTTCTACAGCCTGAGCGTGTGATTGACTCTCGCCGCTCGGTCGGCCTCGCCACCCCGCCGATCGAGCAAATGCGGGGGGAGGCGACGAGGAGGTAGTCAATGCGGCAATTCTCTGCGGTGTCCGTAGCAACGTCTTGTCTGTGCGTCGTCTTGGTGATCGCTGGCTGCGGCGGGGGACGCTCGACCAACTCGACGGCGAGCGTGTCCCGATCGGAAGTCGCGGAAGCGGTGAAGCTCTACCGGCACTGGAAGACGCTCAACGCTGAGGCGAAAGAAGGGGCGGCAGCGGCGAGGTCGATTGCCGGCGGACCAGGCGGGCGGGCCATGAAGGAATCCGCCGACGAATTCAAGGCTCAAGCCGATGCTGTTTGGCGAGAAATCCTCGCCTTCAGCTATCCGGTACAGGAAGAGATGGCGGATCAGATTCGATCCGAACGCGGCGACTGACCCCCGACGCTCACCGACGCCGGGGGCTTAGGTCGTCTACAGCCTCTCGCCCCATCTGAGCGGCCGACCGAAGCGGGTACGCCGCCCGGTGTGGCCGGCCTTCACTACCTGCGTCGTCGCGTCGGCTGCCTGCTGCGGCGGCTCCTGCTGCTGCGGCGCTTGGACGCTCTCGGAGGGAAGCCCGATCGCAGACGCGACCGCTGCGGTTCGAGCCTCTACCGCCGGGTCCGGCGAGCTGGTCGCGGCGGCCGTCTCCGTCTCATGCTTCGCCGGCTTGCTCGGGTCGCTCGGCGGTGCGAGGTCCAGTCCGATGCTCTCGGCAACGGCGTTGGTCCGGGCCTCAACGTCGCGGGCGTCGGCTGCTTCCCGGTCGGCCGTCGAGCTGTTCGCCTTCGGCACCTTGCCCCGCCGCGTCAGCTCCAACAGGTCGTCGTACTTCACGTACATGTGACCGTCCCGAACCGCGAGCTTGGCCTTGCCTTCGCGGAGCCGTAGGGCTAGGTCACCCTCGCTCATCCCCCGATTGAGCGCCGCCTGTTTGACGCGGATCGCTTTCGAGGTCGGAGCGGTGCCGGCGTCGTCGCTGAACTGCAACGCGGCCGAGCTGCCGGCGGCGGGCGCGTCGGCATCTGCCGGGAACTCGATCATCAGGCCGGGGTAGAACTCGCGGACGCGGCGGCTCACCGTCCCCGCCCCCTCAAGCCGAACCGCCGACGCTTGCCGGTCGTCGTCGTCGGTGGGCGATCGACGGTCACGCTGTATCCGGCCGCCATGAACGCCGCCCGATCGACCATGAACAGGGAGCCGGGATCGTCGGGGCGGGAGATCATCAGCGTGTCGGTTTGCAGTTCGGCGGGATCGGCCAGTAGGAACGCCTCGCCCTTGCCGTCGTCGGCGCTGAGGTAGACCGCTGCCGTCGCCTCGCTCATCGTCTCGGCTCCTCTCCGATCGGAGCGACGATCGCCTGAGACTGGCCGGCGAATCGGTCGGTGCTCTCGGGCTGGCGCTCAAGGTGCGAGCGCAGCTCGACGCGATCGACATAGCCGGCGTTGGGATCATGCGGGGTGCGCTCCAGCACTGCCGGTCGAGGCTGCGGCGGGTGGTTGGAGACGTGAACGACCTTGGCCGGGGCGTCTGCCAGCGGGTCACGGATCACGTCGCGGTCTTCCTGCTCTCCGACGTGCGCGCTCAGGGCGTCGTCGCCGGGATCGAAGGGCGGCGGCTCCCACTGCGGGTAGTCATTGCTCATGGTGAACTCGCTTCCTTTGGGTTGGCTCTTTCGGGGTTGAAGTTGGGGGCGATCGAGGCGGCGAAACTCGCGCTCAGAGGGGGGCGAAGCCCGAGGCTGGGCGAGGGGGCAAATAGGGCTCGCCCTGCTCCCTCAGGGACCGTTGGAAGATCGAAGCTCGATAGAGAGAGTCGATCAAGGGAAGTAGTCAAAAGGAAGGGAAGAACAACCCTCTTAAGAGAGAGAGGAAGGAAGTTCAAATGACTACCTCTTGTCTGTTGCTTCACTGCTGATCTTCTTTCTGTTCTGACCCAAGTGGGTCTCTAGGGCGCTCGCCCTAAAAACTGCTTTCCCTATGCCCGCTGGAGCTGCCAACTTTCAACTGCCCACTTGCCCGCCTGCCCGCCCATTAGGCGGCGCTCGGCTCCGTCTTGCACGGAAACGGAATCCCTAGATGGCCCTGGTCACGCTGAGTGTTTGACAGGTCGGTTCTCCTGCTCTTTGACTACCTACCGCTCTCTGTTTCGGTTGCTTGGATCGCGCTGGTTTTCTTGTCGTCGTCGCTTCGCCAGCTTCCGCAACGCGGGGATCAGCCGGTCGGCCTCTCCCCTGGTCAACGTCGGCTTGTGGGCGAAGTTCAGGAAGGGATCACGCGAGAGCGCGGCAAGCTCGGAGAGCTGCGCGGCAGTCATCGGGCGATCGGCGGGAGCGACGTTGGCGAAGCGATCGACGGGGCGCACGGGACGTGAGGGACCGGACGTGCGGCGCTGCCTCTTCCGAGCTGCGGCGAGCCTGTCCGCCTTCGCCTTGCGCCTGCGCGGGTCGATCTTGGAGCGGCCCCGACCGTCCACCAAGAGGGCGTCTGGACGCGGGGCGCTCACGCGGCCACGGCTCCGTACTCGATCGCTTCGCACTCGCGCCCGTTGACGCTGTAGCGGACGCCGGGGATCGGGACCAGCTCGGCGGTCGAAGCGCTCCAGTCGGAATCTCCCTCGAAGCGCTCGCGGAGTGCTTCCTGCAAGCCGGCGAGTTCGTCGCCGCTCACAGGCTCCGGGCATCCCCACAAGGCGAAGCTCGGCGCGTCGTCGTCCAGCCAGACGACAAGGTTGGGCGGCGGGTCCAGCTCCAACAGGTCGGCGGGTTCGAGGCCGGCCGGGAACCGACAGGCCACGGTGTGCGAGCGCAGCACGTCGGAGTCTCCGTAGCTGCCCGTGGTGAAGTAGACCGGCAGCGCGACCCGTAGGCCAAGCTCGACGGCAAACAGCGCGGCGGTCCCCACCGCTCCGGGCTGGGCGAGGTCGAACGCGCGCCGGTAGTGCTCAGGCTCATCAGCTCCGACCGCAAGTACACCTTCCCGATCGTCGGCAACCAACCAGGCGAGGAATTCGGCCGCGTTACGGTGACGCTCGCTATCCTGCATGTGTCTTCCTCTCTTGTTCATTGCTTTGGGCGGGGGCGGAATCCGAACAGTTCGCGGACGCGCTCCCATGATGGCCTCTGGGGGCGCTTCGCATATCTGGACCTAAGCCGCCGCACCCTCACGCTCGGCTAGGTCACGCTCGACCAAGAGCCGCAGGTAGTTCGAGCGCGGGCGTCCCTCCGCGTCAGCTACCGCGTCGATCCGATCGAGCGTCCCCGGCGTGACGTTGAAGCACACCTGCCGTAGCCGGCGCTTGGGTCGCGTCTTGGTGCTGCCTTTGGGCTGGGGCATCGGTTCCTTTCGTTGAAGTCGGCGGACAGGGCCGATCCGCTCTGTCTTGTCACATACATGACAGCACACACACGCTTTAGATTCAGCGTGGATTCACACTCTGAGGCTTAGACGCTTGGGCTTGCCCGCCCCTCTAAGAATCAGCCGGGGCCAAGCACACCGTTAATGACTACCTGCTCACGGTGTGAATGCGCCCGCCATCAGGTCGCACGCACCTTTACCCGGTCAGGCTCACGATAAGCGAAGTAGTCATTTCACCGTAAGGCGAGTAGTCATTAGCGTGTGGGGGGCACGAGAGAGGTAGTCATTTCACTTGTAATTTCGCCGGGATTACAGTAGAATGGAGGTAGTCATTAGGCTGAGAGCAAGTAGTCATTACCGTGGAAAGCACGTCGCTGATCGGCCGGCTAGTAGAGAGGGATGACGGTTGGGGGTTAGAGGGTGCAGTTGGACCCTCTAAGGGGTGAGAAGCATCGGGGAGTGGGTGCTTAATCGCCTTTCGTTGTCGCTGGGATTAAGCGTAAGAAATGACTACTCCCTGCCTAAGCTAATGACTACTCCCCTTTCAAGCTCTAGGTACTGAGGGAAGGTAGGTGCATTGAGCTGGAGGAGGGGTAGAGTTCGGGGCGCGGATCGGTTCGTGCTCGTAGCCGTTCCGTGTTGCCGCGCCACGCCATAGGCGCACCGAGCTTCCGGCGTCGGGGTCTACTGTGGTCGTCCCCGGCGTCGGTGCTCGAACTCGCCTACGCTCTCCAGGCGGTCGTCGTCGGGGCGCGTACTCCGTCCCTTTCTCTGGCGGTGGCCGCTCTGACTTGGAGGTAGTCAAATGGCGACGGTCGAGACGGCGAACAAGTGCCCACGGTGTGCGGCTGCGGTCCTGCCGGCGATCGTCGGGGAACGCGGAGCGCCGAGCCGTCAGACGATGGACGGAGGCGAGCCGATCGTCAGGGTGTGCAGCGAGTGCCGGATGCGCGAAGTTCACCGCGCCGCTGCGGGCCTCCGACCGCTGCACTTCAGCGAGTGGCCCGCCCCACTCCGCGAGCTTGCCCTAGAGGACCGCATCCTGTTGGCCTACAGGCGGCAAGCGGACGCAGAACAGCTCCTACATGAGCGAGAGCGCACCGAACGGGCGAATAAGCGCGAATGAGGGCGATTTCCGGGCCGCTGCCGGCCGTCTAGCCAGTTTTCGGGGGATTGGGCGTATCCGCCCCTGCGGCCCTCAAAACGGCTGAGAATCGTTCGGCCAGGATCGGGTTACCGGAGAGCTTCGCGGCGAGCTGCGCGGCTGCCTCCTCTGCCGACTCGGGCAACGGACGATCCGGGAGCGTGTGGGCCTGCGCTTCCGCAAGCTGTAGCTCCGCCTCCCGCTGCTCGACCGACAGGAAACTTTTCATGGCCCTCACCTTTGCCGCGTTCGAGGCGGTGTCGTCGTTCAAGATCGTCACGAACACATCCGCGATCGACTCCGCGTTGTCGCGGGCCGCTTGGGCGACTGCGGCGGCAGCGGGTCGGCGGTGTTCCGACTGAGCCTCACTCACACTCTTGCGAGGCCGGCCGGCTCCGGGCTGCTTTCCGCCTAGCTTGCCCTCCGCGACCAGTTCGGCAGCTCGGGTTTTCGGGTCCGAGCTGTACCGCTTGGTCGGCGTCTCGGTTGGTTTCGTGAAGCCTTTGACCGGCATGAATTGGGGAATTGTGGGGAAAACCTAGATAGGGAGCGGGATCAGACTGATTTTCGGCGTCCCTCGGGACTGAATCTTTAGTGATTCCGTCTCTAGCTTAGGTGTACGTCTCTACGTCTGCGCCGGCTACACTTTCGGCATGGACGTGATCGAGGGCGCAGAGGTCGAGCAAGAGCTACGCGAGTACGCGAAGGAACAGGGCGGCTCGCAGGTGGGAACGACCATCGGCGCTCTGCTCAGGACCGATCGCGACCGACTCCGTTACTGGTCCGGGCGCTCGATCGTCCAGAACCTTGCGGTGCAAAAGACGTTCGACGGCGACGAGGAACGCTGTGTGTTCGAGGCGGCGGAACGGTTTTCCGAGCTGCGGCCGGCGATCGGGTTCCTGCTCGCCGAGAGTGTGGACGTTGAGGGCGGCTATTACTTCCAGTCCGGCGCGTGGCTGGTAGTCAATGGCGGCGCGGTGATCGACCCGGCAGGCGCTCGGCGCACCGTGGCGGGCCTCTTGGGTGTGGAACTCACTCGCGGCGAGGCGGCACGGTGGACCCCCACTCACCGGCATGAGGTCGCACGGCGCGGTGTGTCCTCGCTCTCTCTCAGCAAATGAACCCGCCGACCACTTGGGGCGAGGTCGAAGAGACGCTAGAGTGCGCCGCGCTGACGGCGCAGGGAACGCAGGCAAGTTTCTACAGGTCGCTTGCCGGTCGCCCGCAGTTTTGGCGCGGGGACCAGGCGGTCTGCTTGGCAGCGGTCGAAGCGCTGGACGAAAAGAGCGAGTGCATACAGGTGTCGATCCGCGTTGCCGAGACGCACGGTTTCGAGGTAGTCAATGGGTGGGCGCTCTCGCAAACTCTGCGGCCGTTCTGGCACTGCTTCAATCACGACCCTGAGACGGGCGCGATCATTGACGCGGCGAACGCTCGGCGGACCGCTGTTGGCTACTACGGCAAGCGGCTGAGTGCCGGGGAGGTTGAGCGCCTACGCACGGGGCTGATACTGGTCACCCCCGGAGAAGTGCTTACGCGGATCGGTGAGCGTGTCGGGGTCGCCGGCCGCTTGCTCGGGTCGTTTCTGGGCGACTAGGCCGGCTACCCTTCCGGGTGCCTAGTTGTTGCACCTCCAGGCGAGACCGGCGGGCGACTCCAACGGGTGGCGGTTGTCTCTCCTGACTCTCCGCCGCCCCGCCTGCCCGGTCAGCGGCTCTCGGCGCGGGTGAACAGCTCGCCTAGCGTCACGTCGAGCGCGTCGGCCAGGACGGCGATCGTCTCGACGGTCGGGCTGCGCTCGCCTCGCTCGATGCCGCCGATGTAGTTGCGGTGGACGCCGGTCTGCTCGCCTAGCGTCTCCTGCGTCAGTCCCCGGTCGCGCCGAACTTCGGCCAGGACGATGCCCAGCGGCAAGAGAACACGATGCGGCTGCGCCATCCATCCCGACGCTGCCAGGGACGGCGCTGTACCTCTACAGCCTGAGCGTGTGATTCACTGAGAGCGTTCCATCGGCCTTTGACTACTCGCAAAACGGGATGCCAACGAATCGGGATGAGCGCTCGGACTGTTTTAATCGGTACGCAGGTAGTCAATTCACGGGCACAGAGCGGGGGCTTAATGCGGGCGAGGCTGGACAACGAGACGATCACGGACCCGATCAACCGGGCCTTGATCGAGGCGCTTTGGCATTCGTCGGAGGCGCTTTCCGCAGCTCGCTACGTCTCGGACTACACCGCCCATGAGGGCAGCTCGACCTACGCGGACGTGATCGCCTCCAGGCTCGCCGCGCTCGAAGCGCTGGGGGTCGTCAAGGTCGATCGAGTCGAGGCCGGGGAAATCTTCTACGTGCTCGGCGGGGAGAACGCGAGCGAAGCCGTGCGGCGGCTCGAACTCGCCGGGGACGGTCGGCGGGAGCCGTGACCGGCGCGGCCACGGTGAAGCGCGGGCAGCACGTCGGCGGGAACAACGGAGGGATCATCTGGACCCCTCACCCACCCAAGCCGGCCAGTCCTCGCCGTCGCCAACGCAGCGCTGAATGGAGCCTGATCGTTGAACTCGGGACGCTCGCGGCCGAGGTCTGGGCCGACCATGCGAAGGGGCAGGGCGACGACACGGAACCGCTCGCGATGTTGTGGGCGCTCACACGGTGGTTCTGCTCGATCGAGCTTCCCGGCACCAACGCGGAGCTGATCGACGGACCCCCGTTGCTGGAGCGTCGGCGGGTCGAGGCGTGACCGGCACCGTCGAGCTGCAAGACGGTTTTTGGGTGCCGTCGATCGCAAAGGCGCTGAGTCACGGCGAACGGCTCGCGATCCTCCAATGGCTGCTTGCCGATCGGGACCGGGAGGTAACCCCGCGAGGCGTCTACAGGATCGTTCCGGGAGTGCGGCGGCGGATGCCTCACTACCAGCTCAAGGCGCTCACGCAAGCGGGCCTGATCGAGCCGCTAGGGCCGCGTCGGATCGAGGGCGCAACGGGTCCCATGCAGGAGGTCTACACCTACGGGCGCAGTCCCAACGCGGGCCTTGTGGCGGCGGCACTCGAACTGGCAGACGGACGCAAGCAGGTAGTCAATTCAACGGGAGGGATCGAGACAGTGAAGCTCACCGACGTTCAGATAGTGGAGGTCGCAAAGGCGCTCGGTCACCCGCTGCGGCTGCGGGTGATCCGCGACCTCCAGCGGTGCGATGACTACGCGCCGGCCCGTTGGGCGGAAGACAACGATCTACCTCTGGGCAACGTCGATTACCACTTCAAAACGCTCGCCAAGCTCGGCGTTGCGAAGGTCGTCAGGACGGAGCGCAAACGCGGCGCGACCGAACATCACTACGGCTTGGCCGGGAAGCTCGCAGACGCGACGGTGCGGGTGCTCGACGTGCTCGAAGACAAAGCCGAGCTGGTCCCCGCCGTCGCTGCGGCGGCGTAGGCTCGCCCACCGTTTCCGCAGGGCTGGGGTGGCTGCCGGGGGAGCGCCACGCGGGAGAGATTCGACGGCGGCAAGGGGGGCGTCATGGGCGCACCGTCGAAGGCGCTCAACCCCGGCGCTGCCGATCGTATGGGCATTGCTCAGGGTGGATCAAATGAAAAAAGCTCAGGTAGTCATTAGCTCCGCAGCTCGGCCGATCGCCCTCAGCTCGACGGACCCCCACGCTGCTGTTCTAGCTGCGCAGCTAGACGGAGCATCCCGCGCTCCGCTTCCCGCTTGTCGGCAGCTCCCACGTTGCTGACGATCGAGAGCGCCGCGAGCGCATCGGCCACCTGGGCGACGTTGCGAAGCGTGATCCCCTGGGCCTCCTCTGCGAAGCGGGAGACGAACCGGCGAGCTGCCGCGTCGTACTGAGGATGGGGACGTTTCGCCAGAGCGATCGTCAACCGCAAGGCTCGGTCCAGCTCGATAGGCGGCGAGACGTTGCGGGCGGTGCGCAAGGCAAAGTCCGCGTCACCCTCGGCTAGGGCACGGTCGATGATCCGTAGAAGGTGGTCGCGGCTGTAGGGCGTCCCCGGCATCGTCTCCAGGGTGGCAGCGTCGGCGGCGCTTGACATCAAACGGGAATCGCGTTGACTGGCGGGCATGGACCCACAACCAACCCCCGACATACTCGCCAACAAGTGCCCGCGCTGCGCGGCTGCCGTAGACCCCCGCCTTACTCCCGATCTCCCCGGCGCGACCAGCCGGGTCACGCGCGACGGTGGGGCGCGGGTCGTCGTCTGCGGTACCTGCGGCGAGCGGGAGGCGATGCGAGCCGGCGAGGATTGGGAAGCGGTGCCGCTGACCGATTGGCCGGTCTCGATCGACACCCTGCTTTCAGAGGACCGCTTGCGGCTGGAGTTCATGCGGAACTGCGTGATAGGTGCCGAGCTGATCGGCGCAGACGACGCGCAAGCCATGCTGGACGGCGAGGGCGAGTGATGGGCGTGGAACGAATCGACAACCTGCCTAAGTGCCCCCGCTGCGAGGTCAGTCCACGTCCGCGACCAGGGACCGGCACCCTCTCGCGCGATCCCGCCTTTAAGGGCGAAACGCCTCTGGAAGTCTGCGACGACTGCGCCGCCCGCGAGCTGGTCGGGTGCCTGCTCTATCTGGAGCCGTTAGGCGAGTACGCGGAATGGCCGTTGTCAATCGACATGCTTCTAGCGGAGGATCGCGACCGCTACGAATTCGCCCGCGAGGCTGAGGTCTACGCGGCCACCGACGAGAGTGACGACTAGCCAAGAGGACACGTCGCGGGGCAGGTAGTCATTAGACCTTCCGCCCCGATCAACTCCGTGTCGTGTCCGAGCTGGGAGAGGCAAGGGCCGGGGTCAGGAAGCAATCCCCCTCCAGCTCGAAGCTCGATCGAGGCGGTGCGATCGAGTGCGGGCAGCGCTCAGCGAGTAGTCATTTCAGCCGCGATCAGCACAGCCGTACATCCCCGCAGCGCCACAGATAAAAGGGGGTGGGGAGGAACCAATAGGGGGGTCCAAGTGCTAACTCGCGGGCTTATGCTGCCCCCACGCTGCCCATTCGGGAGAAATGACTACTCGCTGCGTGTCCCCTACAACGTGAAAACCGCTCCGTAGAGCGGTTTCCAGACAAGCCCGGAACGAGACTCGAACTCGTGACCCCTTCCTTACCATGGAAGTGCTCTACCAACTGAGCTATCCGGGCAGATCGGCTTCCGAGGGCTCCCGCCTCGAAGCGTCCGCCGGACATCTTAGGGCGTCTTCGGCGGGCAGGGCGTCTCTATCGGGATGGGAGAACTGCTCGTGGCGCTAAACGGGGAAGAAGGTGTTCCCTTGCGGCGTCTGACCCTCGGCGGGATTTGCGGGAAGGCCGACATTGAGCGGGTCCGCGCCTTCCCGCTCGGCTTGCTCCGCCAGCTCTCGAGCGAGTTGGTTCGCGGGGTGCTCGTCGTACGTCCGGCCCCGGGACCGTGGTCGTCCTTTCGTCCGCCTACCGGACCGAAGGACGACCGCCCCGGGTCGGGCGGACGAAAGGACGACCACGGTCCGGCGTCCTCCTCACGGGGTCACGGATCCGTGGCGGGTCCGTCCGTCTGCCGGGAGGCTCCCGTGACCCTCCCGGCACGGTCCCTCCACCTCTCCCCCCGGGAACGGCCCGGGAGGGACGGCGGGGGTGACCCTGGACGAACCTCCCCGCAGTTCGTGAGGGAAGGGTCACCCCCG
>Ga0153956_1000978_pt1 | contig 28260 bp, 26 predicted proteins | sample TSFL040MetaG_FD_104704 | JGI IMG/M metagenome (GOLD analysis project Ga0153956, IMG submission 104704) | Attine ant fungus gardens microbial communities from Florida, USA - TSFL040 MetaG | ecosystem: Host-associated > Fungi > Mycelium > Unclassified | place: USA: Florida, Wekiwa Springs... | reverse complement strand
TAATAGCCAATAGCGCAAACAATATCACTAATGAACCAAATACAAACTGCAAAGCGCGGTTTAGCCTGAGTGTGCCAAAGAACAGCAATAAGGTAAACAAACCCCATATGGATAAATAGGCAGCCATTGCGCTTTTAGGAGGAACGTCCGCCCAACCTAGTTTAGGCATAACAAGCAATCCAACTAATGAGAGCCAGAAAAAACCATAAGAGGTAAATGCAGTAAGGCCAAAGGTGTTGTTCTTTTTTGCTTCGATGATTCCTGCGATAACTTGCGCCAGTCCGCCATAAAAAATACCCATGCTTAATATCATGGAGTTACCCGCAAAAAAGCCAGCATTGTGTAGGTTGAGCAAAACAGTGGTCACACCAAAGGCGCATAGCCCCAGTGGTGCAGGGTTGGCAATGCCATCCTTTACAGGTGCAATTGTAGTCATAAGTATTTGGTTTAAATTGGTTTTGTTAATGCAATTTAATCCATTTATAATCATTTACAAACATTAAAACCGTTTTTTAGCTGCGGCGTTTATCTATCAGGATGCAGAATTTGGTATTGATAAGACACGGCGAAAGCCTCTGGAACCATGAAAACCGCTTTACGGGTTGGACAGATGTCGACCTTTACACCGAAGGCTTTGAGCAAGCCAAACGCGCCGGGCAACTGCTCAAAAAGCATGGCTTTACTTTTGATGCCGGCTACACATCGGTATTAAAGCGATCTATCAAAACATTGCACATTGTGCTTGAAGAACTGGATTATTTATGGATACCCGTTTATAAATCCTGGCGATTAAATGAACGTTTTTACGGCGCTCTGCAAGGCCTCAATAAACAGCAGACCATTGACAAATATGGCGCTCACCAAGTTCAAAAATGGCGTCGCGACGCTAATGAAGATCCACCGCCGGTTACTAAGGCTGATGAACGTTACCCCGGCCATGATACCCGCTATAAAGATCTAACTGAATCTGAATTACCACTTACTGAAAACCTTAGCCAAACAATGGCCCGCGTGTTACCTTTATGGGATGACGAGATTACGCCTGCTTTAAAGAATAAACAAAAGATCATCATCTGCGGGCATGGCAACAGTTTGCGTGCGCTTATAAAATATATTGATAAGCTGTCGGACGAAGAGGTGACCAAACTGGAGATTCCTACAGCTACGCCTTTGATCTATGAGCTGGATGATGATTTGAATAGCCTGAAACACTACTACCTGCAATAACCGTAATTTATTTGTTACGATACATGTGGCGTTTGTAATGGTAGCCGTTGCCGATTACTTTAGCAATTGCTATTACTTCGTGTTATACAAATGAAAAGATTTATTACCGCTTTGTTTCTATTGTTTTCTGCACTTACAGCCCCGGCGTTTGCGCAAAGTGCTGACGAACGCGCCATTGCCGGACGAGTTGAAGCTATGCGCAAAGCCATGATAGCGGGAGACAGGGCGGTTTTGAAAGATGTATTGGCAGATCAGCTAAGCTACGGTCAGTTTTTTGGGCCGGTAAATAACAAGCGCCAGTTTATTGATGCACTGGTCAGGGTGTCCTTTACACGTATAGATTTAAAAGATCAGCGTATACAGGTAGACGGCAATACTGCCATTGTGCGCCACAAATTTATTGCTGATGCTACAGAAAACGGCAAAATTACCAGCGTTACAATAGGCGTAATGCAGGTCTGGAAAAAAATCAACAATAAATGGCTGCTATATGCCCGTCAGGGTTATAAACTTTAAAGCAGTTATTAGTCTTCGTTTTTATATAGATCGCCGGCTTTAACTGCCGATAGCCTGATACCCTTGATCATGGCCGAACTGAAACCATGATGCTCCATCTCATTTAATCCCGCAATGGTGCAGCCCTTGGGCGACGTTACTTTATCAATTTCCTGTTCTGGGTGCGATGCCAGTTGCAGTAGCAGGTTAGCTGCACCTTTAGCAGTTTGGGCTGCCATTTTTAATGCATCATGGGCATGGAAGCCTATTTCTGTACCACCTTGCGATGCTGCACGAACTGAACGTAAAAAGAAAGCTATGCCGCAAGCGCAAAGCGCTGTTGCCGCAGTCATCAGTTCCTCATTGATTTGAATAGTTACACCAACTGTATCAAATAATGACCTTACCAGGTTAACGTTGCGTGTGCTGCCATTATCTGTAGCAATACAGGTCATTGAATCGCCTATGGCAATGGCGGTGTTAGGCATTGCGCGGATAACCTGTACATTCATTTCCAGTTGCTGGCGGATATCATTACAGCTAACACCCGATATCACCGATACCAGAAATTGTTTTTCTGATTTAATGGCCGGCTTAATTTCTTCCAGCAACTTATTTAGCTGTTGCGGCAATACCGCCAATATTACAATATCTGCCTTTTTAGCGGCTTTTACGTTAACATTGGTTACCTGGTAACCTTGCGCTGCATATTCGTCCAGGGCGTCTGTATTGCGGCGTGTAAGAGTAATTTGCTGTGGTTTGCAGATGCCTGATTTTACCAAACCTTTGGCTAATGATAAGCCTATATTTCCGCTGCCTAAAATGGCAATGTGTTGTTGCGAATTCATGTTGTACTATTTACTTAATCGTGTTCCAAACGGGCGACCCTCTTTAAGCTCGCCCAAATCGTCTGAGCGGCCAATTACTACAGCCTTAACACCGCATGATATGGCGGTGAAAGCATTTTCAAGTTTTGGCAGCATGCCGCTGTGTATAATTTGCTGAATTTTCAATTCTTCATATCTATCCGGGTCTATATCCCTGATAATGGAGTCGTCATCATTAACATCCATTAATACTCCTTTTTTCTCAAAGCAGTAAATCAACGTAGTTTCAAATAGTGATGACAGCGCTACTGCCAGGGCAGAGGCAATGGTATCGGCATTGGTATTTAGCATTTGGCCATCTCCATCATGGGTAAGGGCGCAAAAAACCGGGGTAAAGCCTGCCTCCAGTAAACGGCCTATACCCGCAGCATCTACCGAGTCATCATTAATATCGCCCACAAAACCATAGTCAATAGTTTTTACCGGCCGTTTTTGGGTGCGTATAAAATTACCGTCGGCGCCGGTCAATCCTATGGCATTTGTGCCGAAGCGTTGCAATTGTGCAACAATGTTTTTATTGATCAATCCGCCATAAACCATGGTTACTACACGCAGGGTTTCTACGTCTGTAATCCGGCGACCGTCAACCAATTTTGCTTCAATACCTAAGGTTTCAGATAGTTGAGTGGCTACCTTACCGCCGCCATGTACCAGTATCTTATAACCTTCAAGCGCGGTGAAATCCTTTAAAAAATGATATAGATTTTCTGAATTGTCTATTACATTTCCACCAATTTTAATGATATGCAGAGATTTCATGTTTGTTTAGCGCTTATTTGTAGCAAAAGTAACTAATTGCTGGTCAAAATTGATTCAAATACTAAGTTTTCGTTTAAAATGCTGCCAAAATTATCTAAAATCGGCTAAATAGCATTTTAAGTTGACTTTTGTATTACTTGCGCTATATTAATCGGGAGCCGCTTAAGCCGTTTATTTGGCACCATTAATGTTATTATTAACAGCTGGCTAAAACTTTTTATACCAATTTTATCTTTAGCAAAAGAATCAGCAGGTACTTTATTTAATTTTTCAGTAGATGCTAAAATTATTTAATACCGGGTGTGTCATCAATATCTATGGAACAACAAAGCAAAAGCAAACCACGGGTACTTATTATTGGCGGTGGTTTTGCCGGACTACAATTAGCAAAAAAACTAAATAATGCACCGGTTGAGGTGTTGATGCTGGACAAACATAATTATCACACTTTTCAGCCATTGTTATACCAGGTAGCCATGGGGGCTATTCCCGCTGACTCAATTGCGTTTCCCATCCGTCGTATATTTACCTACCAGAAAAATTTTCAGTTCAATCTGGCTTTTGTCGAAAAGATCAATCCTGCATCAAATACCGTTACTACTAACATTGGTGATTTTTTATATGATTATTTGGTGATTGCTACCGGATCTGATACCAATTTTTTCGGTAACAAAGATCTTGAAACCTGCACCATGCCCATGAAAAATGTGCCCGAAGCGTTAAATCTTCGCGGGTTGACATTGCAACATCTGGAAAAAGCACTTCTCACCAAAGATAAGGATGAACGCGAAGCCCTGATGACCTTTGTGGTGGTAGGCGGCGGACCGACAGGCGTTGAACTGGCCGGCGCCCTGGGCGAAATGCGCCACCTGATACTTGAGAAAGATTATCATGGCCTCAGCAAGCAGGATATGAAGGTTTATTTGGTTGAGGGAAAAGACAGGCTGCTGGCTGCTATGTCAGACAGTGCATCGCGCAAAGCCAAGCAGTTTCTTTCAGCTAACGATGTGATCATTTACAACAGTGTTCATGTTAAAACTTACGATGGACATACTTTGACCATTGATGATGGCATGGTGCTTAAAACCAGCAACGTGTTTTGGGCTGCTGGTGTAATGGGCGAGGTGCCCGAAGGAATAGACAAGGCCAAATTAGCGCGTGGATCACGTATTGAAACTGATGAGATCAACCGCGTAAAGGGGTATGAAAATATTTTTGCTATTGGCGACGTATCGGCAATTATTAGTCAGGAATATCCTAACGGCCACCCGGGAGTTGCACCCGCTGCTATACAACAAGGGGCCTGGCTGGCAAAAAACCTTATGCACATTGTTAAAAATGAAGCAACCCAACCTTTTGTATATCATGACAAAGGAACCCTGGCTACCATAGGCCGCAATAAAGCCGTGGCAGATTTGGGTAACATACATTTTCAGGGATTTTTTGCCTGGCTGCTTTGGGGCTTTGTGCATATTCTGTCGTTAGCCGGATTCTCCAACAAAACCTCGGTAATATTAACCTGGGTAATTAATTATTTTACCAAAAACAGCGATAACCGCCTGATCGTCCGCAGCTTTAACCGCTCAACCAGAATGGTTGAGCCTGAGCGCTAACTTTATTTTAATTTGCAGATACAACCTCAATGGATTTGTTTGTCATTATAGCTTTACTGGTTATTGTAAGTGCCTTTTACTCTTACATTAATGCGCGTTACGTCAAGCTGCCGGGCACTATTGGCATTGTATCTATAGCCATTATTGCATCTATCATCACGGTTTTTATTGATAGTATTGATCCGCGTACTGCCAAATATTTGACAGTGCTGGCTAAAAATATAAACTTTTCGAGCACGGTACTAAACATTATGCTGGGCTTCCTGCTTTTTTCAAGCTCATTTACCTTAAACACACGCAGGCTCAAAAAAGAAATGCGCCCCGTATTTTTGTTAAGCACTTTAGGCGTAATTATATCAACTATTGTATTTGGGTGGGCATTTTACGAAATAGCCACTTTGTTTGGCGTGCATATTCCGTTAGTTTATTGCCTGCTTTTTGGAGCACTTATATCACCTACAGACCCTATAGCGGTAGGAGCCATTATTAAAAACTCCAGGCTGCCGCTTAACCTGGAAACTATTATATCTGGCGAATCTTTGTTCAATGACGGGATAGGCCTGGTGTTATTTATAACTATCTTAGATTTTGCACGATCAGGAGACGTTAATCCTGATTGGGTAAAGGCTGCGCTGTTATTTATTAAAGAAGTTTTTGGCGGGATATTTTTAGGCGTGATCTTAGGTTACATAGCCTTCCGGCTAATGAAGAGTATCACAGATTTCCAGACTATTGTGCTGGTGTCGGTAGCCCTGGTAATGAGCATATCTGTTATTGCCGCTTATCTGCATTTTTCTATTCCGCTGGCAGTAGTTACTGCGGGCTTGTTTGCCGGTAATCGTAGTATCAATATTGACAGTAACGAGCATTCACATCAGGCTTTAGAAAAATTCTGGCAGTTGATAGATGAGATGCTGAACACCATTTTGTTTGTGATGATAGGCCTGCAGATGATCAACCTGCCATACCTGGAAAACTATTGGCTGATAGGTGGAATTGGCATTGTTGCTATATTGATAGCCCGGTGGGTCAGTATCATGATACCGTTGATGTTTTTGAGAAAAATTGCGCGGAACACCATTAAAAACGTAAATATCCTTACCTGGGCAGGTTTGCGCGGCGGCATATCAATAGCACTGGCATTATCGCTGCCTTACAGCTCATATCGACATATCTTACTGGCGGGTAGTTATTTTATCGTGATATTTTCGGTAGTGGTGCAGGGGCTAACATTAAACCGCGTGATTGAAGCATCAATACCTAAGCATGAAAGCTCTAGATATTGACGCCTTAATATTATTGTAACTGCTCAAGCATCTGCTTTAAAACAGCTTGCGCAGCCCAAACGCGGTTGCCGGCTTCATGTACCACTATAGAGCTCGGGCCGTCCAAAATTTCAGAAGATAGCTCGAGGTCACGACGTACGGGCAGGCAGTGCATTACTTTAGCGTTGTTGGTTATCTTCAGGCGGTCGTTGGTCAGCATCCAGCCCTCATTACTGCCAGATATTTGCCCGTAAGGCTCAAAAGCCGACCAGTTTTTCACATAAATAAAATCTGCATCAGCAATTGCTTCATCCTGGTTATGGGTAATGGTTGCGCCTTGCGTAAAATCAGTACTTAATTCATAACCGGCAGGGTGGGTTATCACAAAATCAACATCGGCTTTGCACATCCACTCGGCAAAAGAGTTGGGTACTGCCTGGGGCAGTGGTTTAATATGTGGAGCCCAGGTAAGCACCACTTTTGGGCGGGGACGGGTTTTTAATTCTTCTATTGAGATCAAATCGGCCAGGCTTTGCAGCGGGTGGCGGGTAGCCGACTCTAAGCTTACCACCGGAACGCCGCAGTGCTCGACAAATTTGTTGAAGATAACCTCATTGTAATCTTCGTCACGGTTTTTCAAACCCGGAAACGAGCGTACACCCAAAATATCGACATATTGCCCCATAACTGCCGCGGCCTCACGTATATGCTCTACAGTAGTTCCATTCATCACCACATTGTCGCGCAGTTCTAAAGCCCAGCCTTCTTTGTCAACGTTAAGCACCATCACATTCATACCCAGGTTAAGCGCAGCTTTTTGGGTGCTCATACGGGTACGCAAGCTTGGGTTCAGAAAAACCAATCCCAGTGTCTTGTTTTTACCCAAATACTGATGTGCGTATGGGTTCTTTTTAAGTTCCAAACCTTCGGCTACAATTGCTTTGATATCGGTTACGTCGTTTACAGAAGAAAATAGTTTCATGGTCGGTTTATATCAATTTGTCATTTCGAGCGTATCGAGAAATGACAGTTTGGTTTTATTAGTTATTTCAATACAGCATTCAAAGCTTCCAAAAATCTATCAGCATGTGCCTTGGTCAAGTTCAAAGCAGGCAATAGTCTGATAACATTTGGTTTGGCTTCGCCGGTAAAGATATGGTGTTTAAATAGCAAGTCCTTCTTTGCATTGGCATATTCGGCCGGTAAGTCAATACCTATCATCAAACCGCGTCCTCTAACTTCATTGATCTGATCAAATTTCTTAAGCTCGTTAATCAGGTAACCACCAACCCCGGCTGCATTTTGCATCAGGTTTTCCCGTTCAATCACTTCAAGTACGGCTAAAGCTGCAGCACACGCCAAATGATTGCCACCAAAAGTTGTACCCAGCATACCATAAGCTGGCTTAATTTTAGGCGAAATGCTGATAGCACCGATAGGGAAGCCATTACCCATGCCTTTAGCCATGGTATAGATATCGGCATCAACGCCCGCAAAATCATGCGAGTAAAACTTACCGGTACGGCCGTAACCACATTGTACGGCATCGGCAATAAACACGGCGTTATGTTTATCGCAAAGCGATCTGATCTTTTGCAGAAAACTCTCCGGCGCCACCTGGATACCACCAACACCCTGAATGCCTTCAATAATTACTGAAGAAATATCATCGTGGCTGGCAAAAGCCTGTTCTAAAGCGGCTTCATCCGCCCAAGGTAATCTGATCACGTTATCAGTTTCATTAACCGGGGCAACGATCTTTGGGTTATCAGTTACCGAAACTGCTAACGATGTACGGCCATGGAAAGCGCCTGTAAAGGCAACCACTCTCTTTTTACCATTATAGAAAGACGCCAGTTTCAATGCATTCTCGTCAGCCTCGGCACCAGAGTTAATCAGAAACAATTGGTAATCTTCCTTACCAGAAACATGCCCCAGTTTAGTGGCTAACTCTTTTTGAATAGGTATCTCGATAGAGTTTGAATAAAAGCCCAATTGATGTAATTGGTCCTCTAGTCTTTTCACATAATGAGGGTGAGTATGGCCTATTGATATTACGGCGTGACCACCGTATAGGTCCAGGTATTCTTGTCCAGTCTGGTCATAAACATAACTACCCTGACCTTTTACTATATTAATGTTGTTTATCGGATAAACATCAAATAATTTCATTTTCTTGCTTGTTAAATTTAGATAATTAGTGACTTAAGTATTCCGGTGTGGCTGTCGGTTAAAAACCGGTCGCCTTAAGTCGTAATCCTGCGCGCTCGTCAAGGCCAAACAGCAGGTTCATATTTTGAACCGCCTGACCAGAGGCGCCTTTTAGTAAATTATCTAAAATGCTGATAATAAATAATTTATTACCATATTTTTTAACTTGTATAAATACCTTGTTGGTGTTTACTATTTGTTTCAGATCTATATCGCGGTCGGTTACATGTGTAAACGGATGCGTAGTATAATAATCCTGGTATAGCTTTAAGGCTTCTTCGCCACTCAACTCGCTATCCATGTAAATGGCTGCAAAGATGCCACGGGTAAAGTCGCCTCTATATGGAACAAAGCTAACAGGCTGATCAAACGATGGCTGCAGCTGTTTCAGCGACTCGCCAATCTCATTTAAATGCTGATGATCAAACACCTTATAAACCGACAAGTTATCATTGCGCCAGGTAAAGTGCGTAGTAATAGTAGGTTTTTGCCCTGCACCGGTAGAGCCGGTAGTAGCCGAAATATGTACCTCGTTTTTTAACAAACCTTTAGCAGCCAAAGGCAACACTCCTAATTGCAGGCAGGTAGCAAAACAACCTGGGTTAGCTATATTTTGTGCCGATTTAATTCTGTCTCTATTTAATTCAGGCAAACCATACACAAAGTTTTTACTTTCTAATTTTGAATTTTGACTTAAACGGAAATCCTGGCTTAGATCAATTATTTTAACCGCATCAGGAATCAGGTTGGCATCCAGAAACTTTTTGGCATCGCCATGGCCTACGCAAAGGAAAAGCACATCAACGTTAGTTGACAATTCGCCGGTGAATTTTTGCTCAGTATCGCCAAACAGATCGGTATGTACCTCATATAAATAGTTGCCGGCATTGCTGTTGCTATGCACAAAAGCAATTTCAACATCCGGGTGATTAACTAATATACGCAGTAATTCGCCGCCTGTGTAACCTGCTCCGCCAATAATGCCTGCTTTTAACTTTGCCATTTTAATATAAGTTTAGTTTTTGCCGGGCTCAATATCTATCCTGTCATTATTAGTTGATGGATAGGAGTATACCGTAAACTCCAGATCAGTATTTTGATGGTTTGCTATAAAATGCTTTTCCATAGGGTTGATCTGTATGGCCTGGTGTTCTCTTAATTCAATCACCTCGCTGTTTACTGTAAATATGGCCCTGCCATTTAAAATATAAAAGAACTGTGTTGCGTGTTCATGATAATGCAGCCGCTCCATTGTATCCGGTGGCATTAATTCCTGCTTTATCGACAATGCATCAGTATCCACAAAGACCCATCCGTGGCAATCATCGCCCCAGGTGTAATGCCTTAAACATTCGCTCTTTGAGAATACTGCGACCATTATTCGCCGCCGTTTACTTTATGATAGATCATTACCTGGTTACCAAATATTTTTGAGAAGCCTTTAACGTCCTCGCCGCTCCAGGTGTTGTTCATTTCGCCGTAAGCCCCAAATTTGTTCGACATCAGGTCATGATCAGACTCAATACCGACAACCTGGAAACGGTAAGGCTGTAACTCAATAAATACTTTACCACTAACTTGTTTCTGCGTATCAGTCAGGAAAGCTTCCATGTTACGCATAATAGGGTCATGAAACTGCCCTTCATGCAGCCAGTTACCGTAGAACATTGACAATTGGTCTTTCCAGGTTAACTGCCATTTGGTTAATGTATGTTTCTCCAAGGTATGGTGTGCTTTGATGATCACCATTGGTGCAGCGGCCTCAAACCCCACACGGCCTTTAATACCGATAATGGTATCGCCCACATGGATATCACGACCAATGCCATAAGGACCTGCAATAGCTTGTAACTCCTGGATAGCCTGAGTTGGGTGAGCGTAATGTTTGCCATCCAATGCTACCAGTTCGCCTTTTTCAAAGGTCAGCTCAATATTTCTTTTTTCTGTCGATGTAACTTGTGTAGGCCAAGCATCCTCAGGTAAACCTAAGTTTGAGGTCAGCGTTTCCTTACCACCAACTGATGTACCCCAGATACCTTTATTGATTGAATATTTAGCTTTTTCAAAGTTCATCTCTACACCATGTTTTTTTAGGTACTCTATCTCTTCTTCACGGCTCAATTTTAAATCACGGATAGGGGTGATGATACCCACATTAGGAATCAGGATATTAAAGATCATATCAAACCTAACCTGGTCATTACCTGCGCCGGTACTGCCGTGGGCAACAAATTCGGCACCGATCTCTTTAGCATAGTTTGCAATAGCAGTAGCCTGGCTCACACGCTCTGCACTTACAGATAATGGATAAGTATTGTTTTTTAATACGTTACCGTAAATTAAATAGCGTACGCAGGTGTTGTAAAAGTTTTCGGTCTCGTCAACCACGTGGTGTGAGGTTACGCCCATTTCATAAGCGCGTTTCTCAACAGTAGCCAGTTCTTCGGCACTAAAACCACCGGTGTTTACAATTACCGAATGTACTTCATAACCCAGATCTCGGGTTAGGTATATACAACAAAATGAGGTATCTAAACCCCCGCTATACGCTAAAACTACTTTTTTCTTTTCCATTTTATATTTGATGTAGAGACGCAATACTTTGCGTCTTAGGTAATATGTCATGAGACACAAGGTGTTGTGTCTCTACGTGTTTTGTTTTGGCGCAATATATTGCGCTTGTGTTAATTATGTTTTAAGGAGACGCAAAATGTTGCGTCTCTACAGCTTTACTGCCCAAAACTCTTTATGGCTGCTTCAATTCTGCGGAACAGCGTGGCTTTCTTCGTCATTTTTTCAAGGTTCTCCTGTTTCAGTTTTTCGGCATCAAGTGCTTTCTCAACCGGGTCAAACAGCATTGCCGTGCACATACAGTTTTTACGTTCCTTCATAGTCAGGATATCGTAATTGACACAGCTTTTGCAACCTTTCCAAAAATCCTCGTCCTGCGTTAGCTCGGAATAAGTAACCGGCTCATATCCCAGCTCTGAGTTGATCTTCATTACGGCCAGGCCGGTAGTTAAACCAAATAATTTGGCGTTAGGATATTTACTTCTTGAAAGCTCGAATATTTTATGTTTGATAGCCTTAGCCAAGCCTGCTTTTCTGTATTGCGGCGAAACAATTAAACCCGAATTAGCAACAAAATCGCCGTGGCTCCAGGTTTCAATGTAGCAAAAACCGGCCCAGGTACCGTCTTTATGCAAAGCAATTACAGCCTTGCCTTCAAGCATTTTATTAGCTACATATTCAGGCGACCGTTGGGCAATGCCGGTGCCGCGGGCTTTTGCCGACTGGGCCATCTCATCAGTAATGAGTTGCGCATAGTCTACATGCTGTGCAGTAGCAACCTGAATATCGAAATCTTGTATAGTCATTGTAATTATAAAAATTACCGTTGATATTGGCTTAAGCCTAAATAATTAATGATTTTTTGGATGAAGAAGTTTTAAAAAGCTTCTTTTGGACGGGCAATAGGGTATGCAGAAATTAAACCCGTGGCATATACAGCCTTCGTCGTGATGGAGTAAATAAAACAGGCGGAACCAAAGCAGCAGCAACCGGAGCACAGTTTGCTCTGACAGTGGGCTTATTTAAGGTTTGCAGTATCATTTTTGATAGTATGTTGCTTTATTTAAAATTGATGCAAAAGTTTGCATTAATTTTTATTTATGCAAGTAAAAAAGTTAATAAAATATCGGCCCCCTCTAAATCTCCCCCGGCTGGGGAGACTTTTTACAATCAGCTTAGAAAAAAGAGTTTATAACTTAAAGTCCTCCCTACCGGGGAGGGTTTGGGAGGGGCTCTTTGCCACAATATCGTCAATGATCATATCCGCATGAATGCGAGAATTTTCTATAAACCAAAGATGCGTATCTAATCCGCCGCAAACTACTCCGGCCAGGTATAAGCCGGGTAGGTTAGTTTCCATAGTATCCGGGTTATATTGAGGGATGAACTTATCGGCTGATAATATCAATCCCCATTTCTTCAATTGGTTGAAATTTGGTTTGTAGCCGGTCATCGCCATCACAAAATCATTAGGTATGGTAACTAAGCCATCAGGAGTTTCAATGTCTACTTCATACTGGCGGATGGCTGTTAAATTGGAGTTAAAATAAGCCTTTACGCTGCCTTCTTTTATGCGATTGATTATGTCAGGCCTTACCCAGTATTTAACCCGGTGACTGATCTCTTCGCCTCGTACCACCAGGGTTACATCAGCGCCCTTGCGGTAAGTTTCCAAGGCCACATCAATTGCCGAATTGCTTGAACCTACTACAACCACTTTTTGCATAGCAAAAAAGTGCGGGTCTTTGTAGTAATGCTGAACCTTCGGCAGGTTTTCGCCGGGAATGTCAAGATTAACAGCTACATCATAAAAGCCGGTACAAATAATAACGCGTTTGGCTTGATATTTACCTTTATTGCTTATGATGGTATAGATGTCATTATCGTGGGTTACACTTTTTACCTCTTCAAATAAATTGATGGGCAGGTGGTTTGATGTTGCTACACGACGATAGTATTCTAACGCTTCGGCGCGGGTAGGCTTATTATTGATAGTTACAAACGGTATGTCGCCAATCTCCAGTTTTTCTGAAGTAGAGAAAAAGGTCATGGTAGCGGGGTAGTTGTACAAAGAATTTACCAGGCAGCCTTTTTCAATAATAACAAAACTAAGGCCGGCCTTCTGCGCTTTTAAACCGCAGGCAATACCAATGGGGCCGCCGCCAATAATCAATAAATCAAGCATTATAATTGAACTTTATGCAATTATAATCAAGATTCAGAACGATTACGAGATGTTCGGTAAACTTTACCTGTTTAATTGATGAATAATGAATTTGGAATGACTTACTTGGTTTGCTACGGCAAATAAAACACATACCCCGTAATATACGGTGTTAGTATTTTAGGCAATGCTTGCTCAAAAAAACAAAGGCCCGTGGCTGCTGCCAAACGGAAACTTATTGCTGCGGCCATGCGTGTGATGGTCGCACACACGGTGATCGCGATACATTTTTTGGTTAACGTTTCTGCTGATAATTAATTCGGCATCGTTGGTTTCAGGCTTGTCAGACTGAAAAACCATTGTAATTTTTTTCTTCATGGTTTAGTCCCTCCGAAATTTTATTGTGAAAGAAATTGCTCTATTAAATTTAAGTACAAACCGGCTGATTTGCAAGCGTTTTTGTAGAAAAATTATGGCGAGGAAAAGGAAAAATAAAGGCACAAAAAAGGGTAAGCTACTTCTATCGCGCCGCTCAACTCTCTACCCTTGCTGCGTTCCCACCCTGGGGGAGTTCAAGAGGAGCTGGCCGTAAAAGACTTACCCGCCGCAAATATAGAAAAATGTTACCGTTGGGGTTAAAAAATTGTTAAAAAACGAATTTAAATAGCTGTCATGGCTGCAACCAATTGATTTACAAAAGATAATTGTTTAGTACCGTATTTAAATTTAATGACTAAACAACCCCATAAGCTTTTTAACCGTATCAATAATAACAGAACTGAATTGCCAATTTATGCTGAAATAAATCATCTCCTTCAAAAAACTTTTGATTTTATTGTTTCTCAATTAAAATAAGCTGGTTTGCTGGCTGTTTAAAGGCTTAATGAGCGATTGCTTTGGCGGCGCAAGGCTGTATTGCATCTTTCCTTCAAACGGCAATTCGGTGTAATGATTCCATTTAGCATGGCTTACAAACGATTCACGCTGTAAAACGGTTAAAGTGTTAACCGTAAAAGTTTCCTGCCATTCAATAGTTTTAAAATAAGGCCAGAGCAAAGCAAAATCGCCCACCGGGATATTGCGGCAAATGGTAATATGCGGTATGCTGAAACCTTTGATCTTTAGATGATGTTTCAGCATTTTGAACCAATGGCTGGTTTCGGGCGAATTAATAATACGCGCATAGATCGTCCTGTAATCTTTGCCATGATTAAAATAATCAAAGCCGTTAACGCATAAAGTAATCGGCGGTATCAAACATAATCGTTTCCTGAACTCACGAATACCCGGCTCGGTTAAAAATGTCTTTTGTCGCGGCATCATATTGATCGAGATATGCGCGGTGGAATATTCGCTTTCATAAGCGCCAACCACATCGGCGGCGTAATGTTTATGTTCGCGTACAACGGCTTTTACCCGTTCTGATGGCGAAAGCAACATAAAGAAATCTGTATAACCCTTCATTGCCAAAAAAATTAGTCAGAAACAATTTTACTAATATTATTAGTAATTGGCAAATTAATTTTAAATTTGTCGTATGGAAGCAAAAAGATGGATAGTGCATATTGATCTCGATTCGTTTTTCGTGTCGGTGGAACGGAAATTTGATCCGAACCTTATTGGCAAGCCGGTGTTAATTGGCGGCTCGGCTGATAGGGGTGTGGTGGCTTCATGTAGTTACGAGGCGCGCAAGTTTGGTGTCCATTCGGCAATGCCCATGAAACAGGCCATGAAGTTGTGCCCGCATGCTATTGTTATTCGCGGCAGTCATGGGCGATATGGGGCCGCATCGCGCGAGGTAACGCAGATCATTCATGATAGCGTACCGCTTTATCAGAAAACGTCTGTCGATGAGTTTTATATCGATTTGACCGGTATGGATCGTTTTCATGATTGCTACCAGGTAGCGTCCGATCTTCGTCAGCGTGTTATCCGCGAAACTGGTTTGCCTATATCCTTCGGCATGGCATCGTGCAAAACCGTGGCTAAAATGGCTACTAATGCCGCTAAACCTAACGGACAACTGCTTATAGAGCACGGCAAAGAAAAAGAGTTTATGGCACCGCTATCCATCCGTAAAATACCCATGCTGGGCGAAAAGACTTGCCAGCGGCTTTACCAGTTTGGTATTGAGAAAATTGGCGAGCTGCAGCGTGTCGACCTTAAATTTCTGGAAACAGTTTTTGGCAAACACGGCCGCTACATTTGGGAGCGGGCTAATGGTATTGATGACAGCGAGATCGTTCCGCATAGTGAGCGTAAATCCATGTCGACAGAAAATACTTTTGAATCAGACGTAATTGACAAAAAAACATTGGAAACCGTACTAGTATCCATGACAGAAGAACTGGCTTTTAAGCTGCGCAAAGAAAACAAACTTACCTCATGCCTGGCTATTAAGGTGCGCTACAGTAATTTTGAAACACATACGGTGCAGGAGAAGATCGCTCTTACCGCGGCCGAACATATTCTTATTCCCGGTATCAAAAATTTATTGAAAAAAGCCTGGAACGGTCACCGGCCTATCCGGTTAATAGGCGTTAAGCTTAGTAATATTACCCAAGGTAGCTATCAGATCAATTTATTTGAGGATAATGAGGAGCGCATCAAGCTTTACCAGGCGATGGACAAGATCAATTTTAAATTCGGCGAGAAAACGGTTTGCCGTGCATCGGGCATGGCTATAGGCACGCGTAATTTTAACCCGTTTTTACGCAACTAGCCCACCAAACCCTCCCCCGGCAGGGAGGGCTTTTGACAGGAAATTGTCAGGCATTTTTGTCGAGAGAATTAAAGTGGCTTTTATCAGCTTTTCTTTACTTCTTCTATGTGTCCGTTAAATAATATCGGCTCGCGATTCATAGAAGTCACACGCAAAGATGCATAACCATCGGCATTTACCGATAAGGTCAAATTACGCACATCTTTCATTCCCGGAGCGTTTGACTGTTTTGGTGTCAGGGTTATTTCCCAGTTATTTTTTTTGCTGATCACCTTTTTGGTAAAGTCGGTAGTGGTGAGTTTAACACCGCCATCAGTAGCATCTCGTGGTGCAGCATAGGCACGGCCAAAATAAGGCAGCCATACTGCCAATTTATCAGGTGTAACGGTTACGTCATATTGCGTGGTTAGTGCGTGCGACGGCATACTGTTAGGCAATACATAATCTGCCACAAATACATACGATCCTGAAGTAATTAGTTGTTTTACCTCGGCGGCTTTGAGGGCTTTTTTCTCGGCCTTAGTTGGCTTTTGTGCAAAGCTTGCATTTAATCCAAATGCGCAAATAAGAGCAATGCAATACAATTTTAAGTTTTTCATAACACAGATGGTTTAGAGGTTTAACAGGTTAATAACGAATGAGTTTAGCTATTTGATATAAAGTTAAACAGTTATTTTGGCAATAATAATGACTTATAAGTCATTATTATTGCCTTTTTAAATATTTGTGCCTTTTGGAACTTAATGATAAACTACAACATTACTAAACAATAGTTGCATATTTATGTACAAATTTCTCACTTTGTTCGAAATGACAGAGAAGGGAACAGATAAAAAAAGCCGCTGACAATTAAGTCGGCGGCTTTTACACTCTTTGTGTGCCGTCCTGAAATAAGTTGACATCCAAGTTGACTTATATGGAAAAAAGCAGAAACAAAACACACAGGCGCAGTCAGCGCGATTACAGTCTTGCCTTTAAGTTGCAGGTAGTCCAGCAGGTAGAAAAAGGCGAGCTTACCTACAAGAAAGCTCAAAAGCACTACGGGATCCAGGGCCGAAGCACGGTATTGGTTTGGTTAAGGAAACATGGTACCTTAGACTGGACATTACCCAAACAGTATACCTTGGACAACGATCAAGAACTTACCCCGGAACAACAGATCAAAAAACTGCAAACAGCGTTGAAGGATGAACAAGACAGAAACCTGATCTACAAGACTATGTTCGATATTCTGCAAAAAGAATATGGTGTCGCTTTGCCAAAAAAGTCTTCACCCAAGCAATCCAAAGGCTCAAAGCCAAAGGAGTAGTAAGCCTGTCAAAGGCTTGCAGATTGTTTGGGATCAGTCGTCAGGGCTATTATCAAAAGCAGCAGCGTACAGAAAAGCGGCTACAGGAACTTAGCCAGGTAAAGGCCGAAGTTATTAAAGAGCGCATACTCCTGCCAAGGCTTGGTACACGCAAACTGTATTATCGTTTAGGTAAGCAGATAAGAAGCAAAGGAATAAAAATAGGCAGGGATGCTTTGTTTGATTTTCTGCGTTCAGAACAGATGCTGATCAGGCCAAAGCATGCTTATCATAAAACGACTAACTCCAAACACTGGTTACACAAGTATCCTAACTTGCTTAAGAACAGGAAAGCAGCGACAAGGCCTAACGAGGTATGGGTAAGCGATATTACTTATATCGATACGAAGGCTGAAACAGCGTACCTCAGCTTAATCACTGATGCCTATTCACGAAAGATCGTAGGATATCATTTGCATCCCAGCTTACATACCGATGGTGTGGCTGCTGCCATGCAAATGGCAGTCAGGCACGAGCAGATCAACGCACCATTGATACATCATTCAGACAGAGGCTTGCAATATTGCTCCGCGCAATATCAGCGACTGTTAGCCAAACATCAAATCACTCCATCCATGACAGATGGGTATGACTGCTATCAAAACGCGCTGGCTGAACGTATCAATGGCATCATAAAAAACGAATTCCTGATCGTTAAACCAGCAGATGTAAAGCAAGGTGAAATCATGATAAAACAAGCCGTTAAAACTTATAATCATCGCAGGCCACACATGGCATTAAACTTTCAAACACCACATACTATCCATAAACAAAAAATCCCTGCCAGTTCTACCTGACAAGGACTATCTTTAGATCTTTAAATCTGTCAACCTATTTTAGGACGACTCTTTGCCTTTAGAAAGGATTGGGAGCGGTGTTATATCATATTCACACTACGGTTCACAAATTCGGTCAATTCTGCACCCGTTAGCAAACCTTGCGAAAGCAGCGCCAGGTCGAACGCTTGTTTAGCAAGCTGCGCTTGCGCTTCTTCGTTTTCGTCTTGTAAAATGCGGCTTACCAGTTTGTGATTGCCATTAACTACTACCTTGTAATTGTCAGGCATACTGCCATAAAAACCCATGCCGCCACCCATTGACGCCATATCTTTCATACGGCGCATAAACTCGTCCATGGTTACGGTTACCGGCAGCTCATCTGGGTGCAGGCTTTCTACCTCAACCTTATAAGCCGGCTTATTAATGGCGTTGTCGAAAATAGTTTTCACTTTAGTGGTTTGTTCTTCGGTTAGTACCGTTTCTGGTGCATCATCTTTCTTGATCAGCTTGTCAGCTACATCAGCATCAACACGTTTTAACGATGTTTTCTCGAGTTTTTGCTCCAGGTGACTGATAAAGTGATTGTCAATAGGCGAGTCCATCAGCAATACATCATAACCTTTTTTGTTGGCCGATTGAATGAACGCGTCTTGTTTTGATGGGTCATTAGTGTACAAGTAAACCAGCTGACCGTCTTTATCGGTTTGCACGCCTTCAACTTTGTCCTTGTATTCGGTAAGGGTAAAGTTTACTTTAGCGGTATTGCTTAGCAATACAAAGTCTTTTGCTTTGTCATAAAATTTATCTTCGCTAATGATACCGTATTTAACAAACAGCCCAATATCAGTCCATTTATCTTCGTAAGCTTTACGGTCGTTTTTAAACAGTTCGGACAGTTTGTCGCCTACCTTTTTGGTAATGTAGCTGTTGATCTTTTTAACGTTGCTATCGGCCTGCAAGAAACTACGCGATACGTTAAGCGGGATATCCGGCGAGTCGATAACACCATGCAGCAGCATTAAAAACTCCGGCACAATATCCTTTACCTCGTCAGTAATAAATACCTGGCGAGAGAATAACTTGATCTTGTTGCGCTGTATCTCGAAATCTTTTTTCAGTTTCGGGAAATACAGAACGCCGGTTAAGTTAAACGGATAGTCTACATTCAGGTGGATCCAGAACAACGGATCTTCGCTAAACGGATAAAGCTGTTTATAAAAATCCAGGTAATCTTCGTCTTTCAGTTCAGACGGTGCTTTAGTCCAGATAGGGTTGGTATCGTTGATGATATTATCAACCTCTACAGAAGTATATTTTGGTTTACCTTTTTCGTCAACGCCATCCTCAACAGACTCAGTTTTTGTACCGAATTTAATTGGTGCCGGCAAAAAGCGGCAGTATTTATCCAGTATTTCCTGTAATCGGTGTTTGCTTAAAAACTCTTCGCTTTCTTTATTAATGTGCAGGGTGATCTCAGTACCGCGCTCGGCCAGGCTGCCTTCGCTTATTTCAAATTCAGTGCTGCCGTCGCAAACCCAATGGGCCGGTTCGGCACCTTCCTGGTATGATAAAGTTTCAATCTCCACTTTATCTGCTACCATAAAGGCAGAGTAGAAGCCCAAACCAAAACGACCAATGATCTCATTGGCGTCTTTAGCCTCTTTAAACTTCTCCATAAACTCGGTAGCGCCCGAGAATGCAATCTGGTTAATGTATTTCTTGATCTCCTCGGCAGTCATACCGATACCGTTGTCAGAGATGGTGATGGTTTTCTTTTCTTCGTCAAAAGCTACCTCAACACGTACATCGCCCAGTTCACCGTTGTATTGGCCCAATGATGCCAGGCGTTTTATTTTTTGTGAAGCATCGACAGCATTTGATACCAGCTCGCGTAAAAATATCTCGGTATCAGAGTACAGGAATTTCTTAATTATCGGAAAAATGTTTTCGGTGTGAATCGAAATGGTTCCTTTTTCTTGCATAATTTTATTATTGATGTTTTGGATTAATTTATAGTGATATCCTGCAACATCAATGCGCGTTCCAAACGGTAGTGTAGCGTCAAATTGTCAGTGATGTGTAATCTGGTTAGGTAATAACAAAAAGTTTAGCCAAAATGCATTATAAATTCAAATCACTTTATATATTGGCTAACTATGAAAACCTTAATCTTTATCTTAACCTTATTAAGCTGCGTATATTGTCAAGCTCAAAACCGTCCAAATGCTAACCAGGGCGGTACCACTGCAAAAAACTATTTAACCGAAGTGCCTTACGAGATGGTAAATGGTAAAATACTTATCAGCGTTGAGCTGGGCGGTAAAAAACGCAAATTTTTGTTTGATACCGGTGCGCCAACGACAATAAGTGCTTCGCTAGCAAAAGAACTAAAGGCAACCAGGTTAGGAAAAGTGTCGGCTGAAGATATCAGTGGAAAAAGCGACTCGCTGAGTTTTGTAAAATTAGACGGATTGAAACTGGGAGATGTCACATTTTCAGGCATCCCGGCATTAGTAACTGTTCCAGAGTTTATCGATTGTTTTCAGGCAGAAGGTTTTATCGGCAGTAATTTGCTGCGTAATTCTGTATTGGGCATTCAAACTTTGAAACATGTTTTGGTAATTACAGATCAGCCCGAAAAGTTTATGGTGGATAAAAAATATGCTGTACCAATGCTGGTTGACAGCATGCAAAGCGATCCGCAAATTGCGGTTAGTTTTAACGGACTTTCGGGCACGATACCGTTTGATACCGGAATGAGTAACTTTATGAGTTTTAGGGAAGAGTGGATAACGGCATTACAAAATAACCACATTACGTTTGAAGAAACGGACAAAGGGTTTGGCTCAAACGTGATCGGTGCATTTGGCCATCAACCTAACGAGGAGAAACATAGGTTAAAGTTTCCAGCGGTACAAATAGGTAATGCACGTTTTGAAAATGTATACACCGAGACTACCAAAGACGGTAAACCCATCATTGGCACCCGCATACTTGAATATGGAAACATTATACTTGATTATATCAACAAACAATATTATTTCTTCCCAAAAACCGCTACGGCCATTAATATGGAAGAAAAGCACTGGCCGTTTGGCGTTACCCCAAAAGACGGTAAATTGGTAATAACGATGACCTGGAGCAAGGGTAAAGACCTGTTTAAATTAGGAGAGCAGGTGTTAAGTATAAATGGAAAAGATTTTACCCATGCAGATATTTGCGACCTTGTGACCAACGGGTCATTATTAACCAAAAAAGATATCATGACAGCTACCTTGGTTATTAAAGATGCCAAGGGCAAAAAACGAACGATCACGATCCAAAAAGAATAATTAAGATTAAAGGTTAAAGATTAGGTTTTTAAACAAATCATTTAATTTCTCAATCGCGTCGATGTCTGTGATAGTCCCGTCGGCCGCAACCTTCGATCTGACAAACTGAATCAATAAATTGGTTTCGTCAGAAAGTTTGGCAGTTAATGCACCAAGCGTGAGCAGGAGCGAGGCATGCGCATATTCGCCGGCTAACGAGGCTGTGATCAATGCGACAGGTTTATTAACCAAACTGCTGCTTGACACTAACCAGTCAAGCATGTTTTTTAATGAGCCGGGTACCCCAAAGGCGTATTCTGGGGTGCAAATGATAACGCCGTCTGCTTCAGTTAGTAACCGGCGAAGTCTGGATACTGATGATGGCGGTTTTTCATTATCCAGCCCCGGGTCGAAAGCCGGAACATTGGCCAGGTCATCATATATGATATATTCGATATCTGATTGAACTAAACTGCCCAGGTATTTTAATATAGCGTGATTGGATGATCCCTGGCGTAAACTGCCTGATATGGCTAAAATGCGTTTCATGGTTTAAATGTGTGCCGCAAGTTATTCATTTATATCACATTTAGGTGAAACACCGCTATGTTAAAATCTAATGGCAGTATGTTGATTAATAGCTATTGCCGTCCATTGTTTTAAATTCTATTTTTGTGCTTCAATTTAATTAGATGTCTGAAAATTTAGAACACGTTAAATGCCTGATCATAGGTTCAGGTCCTGCCGGATATACGGCGGCTATATATGCGTCACGCGCCGATCTGAAACCGGTGATGTATACCGGTATGCTGGCCGGCGGTCAGTTAACGCAAACTACTGATGTAGAGAACTTTCCGGGTTATCCAGAAGGAATCATGGGCCCTGAGATGATGGAAGATTTCCGCAAACAGGCCGAGCGATTGGGCACCGATATCCGTTTTGGCTACGTTAGCTCAGTTGATTTTTCAAGTACGCCGCATAAAGTGGTGGTCGACGAGATCAAAACTATATTGGCTGATACGGTGATCATTTCAACCGGTGCCTCAGCAAAATGGCTGGGCCTGGAGTCTGAACAAAAATATAGCGGCTTTGGTGTATCTGCCTGTGCCGTTTGCGATGGCTTTTTCTTTAAAGGGCAGGATGTTGCTATAGTAGGCGCCGGCGACACTGCAGCCGAAGAAGCTACATACCTGGCTAAGCTTTGCAATAAAGTTTACATGATCGTTCGTCGCGACGAGTTCCGTGCTTCAAAGGCAATGGTTCATCGAGTTCTGAACACCCCCAATATCGAGATCCTTTACAACACTGAAACTAAAGAGATTTTAGGCGACGGACAGGCTGTAAATGCTGTAAAAGTTGTCAGCAATAAAACAAACGAAGAAAGAACGCTGGACGTAACCGGTTTCTTTGTAGCTATTGGTCATCAGCCTAACACCCAGATATTTAAAGGTTGGATTGATATGGACGAAACAGGTTATATTTTGACAAAACCAGGTTCAACCCAAACTAATGTTGAAGGTGTATTTTGCTGCGGTGATGCGCAGGATCATATTTACCGTCAGGCAGTTACTGCTGCCGGTACAGGCTGCATGGCTGCCATTGATGCCGAGCGTTACCTGGCTGCAAAAGAGCACGTGGTTACCGCGTAACAACTCCATCTAAATCCTTCCTAAAAGGGGAGGACTTACAAAAGTGCATTTCTTGAAGTCTCCCCTTTGGGGAGATTTAGAGGGGTGCACTTTTTTTGTGGCATATTTTTTACAAGATGTGCTGTAATTTATTTTTAAAATCTTTTAACTTCACCACCTTTAAATTATTGACCAATCTGATATTATGTATAAAAAACTAATTCTGCTGCTGGTAATGGCTGTTGGTGTTGCTGATGCCCTGCAAGCTCAAGATCAAAACCCTAACCTTGGCATTATTCCGGCTCCGGTTTCAGTGCAGAAGGCCTCGGGGAGTTTTATGTTAAGTCAGGAAACTGCTTTGCTGGCCGATTCGGTTAATAACAAGGCTGTAGTTTTTTTTGCTGATTATTTGAAAAACACCACCATGCTGCACATCCCCGTCAAACAAAACAGCGGGCAAACTATAAACAACAGCATCGTACTTACCAGCGCAGGCAGCGACGGTTTGCCGGCCGAAGGTTATCGCTTAACCATCACCCCCACTAATATCACTGTTGCGGCAAAAGGTGCCGGTATGTTTTACGGTATTCAAACCTTAATACAGCTAATCCCGGCTGATAAAGGCGCCACCGCTAAATTACCATGTGTGCAGATTGAAGATCATCCGCGCTTTGGTTATCGCGGATTAATGCTTGATGTTTGCCGCCATTTCTTTAACGCACAGTTTGTTAAAAAATACATCGACCTGATGGCTGCCTACAAGTTCAACACTTTTCACTGGCATTTAACTGACGACCAGGGCTGGCGTATCGAGATCAAGAAATATCCGCGGCTGACGCAAATCGGCAGTCACCGGTCATCGACGCTTATCGGTAATTATCACGATCGTACGCCTCAGCAATTTGACGACACGCCGGTTGATGGTTATTATACTCAAGATGAAATTCGTGACGTAATTAAATATGCAGCCGACCGCTATATCACTATCATCCCTGAAATTGAGATGCCCGGCCATGCAATGGCAGCTTTAGCTGCATATCCTGAACTGGGTTGCGAGCCAACATTGGGTTATCAAGTTCAAGGTACCTGGGGTATATTCAGAAATGTTTATTGCCCGTCTGATAAAACATTCGCCTTTCTGGAAGATGTGCTCACCGAAGTGATGGATCTGTTTCCGAGCAAATTCATCCATATCGGCGGCGATGAAGCACCTAAAGATGTATGGAAAGAATCAGATTTTTGCCAAAAGCTGATCAGGAAATTGAAACTGAAAGATGAGCACGGCTTACAAAGCTATTTCATTCAACGTATCGAGAAATTTGTAAACTCAAAGGGCCGCAGCATTATTGGCTGGGATGAGATATTGGAGGGCGGCCTGGCACCAAATGCTACCGTAATGAGCTGGCGGGGCGAGCAGGGCGGTATTGAAGCAGCTAAACAAAACCATAACGTAATCATGACTCCAAGCAGCAATGCCTTGTACCTTGACCATGCGCAGGGTAAATTAAGTACAGAGCCGCTTACTATTGGCGGTAACGCTCCTTTAGAAAAAACCTACAGCTATGACCCAACCCCCGAAGTGCTGAATGCCGATCAGAAAAAGCACATACTGGGCGTGCAAGGTAACTTGTGGACAGAGTACATTGCGACAGAAAATAAAGTCGAGTATATGCTGTTGCCGCGTATGTTCGCTGTTTCTGAAATAGCCTGGACGCCCCTGGCTAATAAAAACTTTAAAGACTTTGCTGATACACGTTTACCAAACCATCTGGCCTGGTTAGACAAAAATGGCTTCGACTATCGTGTGCCTGCAGCTATCGGCGCCAAAGATTCGGTTGGCTTCGGCAGCACGATGACCGTTAATTTGAAACCATCGGTAACCGGTGCCAAAGTTTACTATACAATTGATGGTTACACGCCACGCGAGACAGACATTGAATATAATCTGCCAAAAACTTATAATGTGCCGACAGATCAGTATCGCGAGTTGCAGACTATTGTGATCACTCCAACGGGTAAACGCAGTGTGGTTACTAAAATGACCATCTATAATAAAACGCCGCTGCCGCCGGTAGCCTACCAGGGTAAAAATCAGGGCTTGCGTTATGAATTGATCCCTGGCGAGTATAATAGTACCAATGATTTCAAATCCTCTGCCGAGGGTGCTGACTCATTAATTGCTAAAAGCTTTAATATAAACCCATTCAGAAAAACTTCTGGCTTTGCTATAATATACAACGGTTATATCCGTATTGATACTGATGGTTTTTATGGGTTCTCGACTTCGTCAGACGACGGTTCAACCTTGTTGATTGATAATCAGCTGGTGGTTGATAACGACGGAAAACACCCGGTAGCTGCCCAAAATGGAGGCATCGCTTTGCAAAAAGGTTATCATAAGTTTACTCTTAAATATTTTAATGTAGGTGCTACCGGCAGTTTGAAAGTGTTTATCACCATACCTGGCAAACCTACCGGCGAGTTGGGTGCCGACTTGCTTTATAACTAAAAGTTTTATGCGATTACGGTTTTATATTTTTATGCTGATAGGATGCGCAGTTGTGGCAGGCTGCTCGCACGAGGAAAAAAAGCCGGCGGTTAACATGATACCCAAAGCGGCACCAATTATGGAGCCATTTAAGTTTCATAAACTGATAGAAGTATCGCCAGGTAACTATTACGATGTTTTTAGCTGGGGGCGAGGGGGGGTGGATACCAGTTCATTGCTGATCTTGCACTCAGACTCGGTTACCCGAACATATACAACCACCACCGGAGATATCAATGGTTTAATTGTTGATGCCTATAATTCAGACATGGACATTGACGGCCACCCTGAAATATTGATTCAAGCCAAGCGAAAAGACACCGTCAACTACACTACTGTTTATGCCTACGAGTTTTATGAAAAGAGGGTTGAAAAACTGGATTTTCCAAAACTAACCAAATCGCAGCGCAAGGGTTATCGCGGTAACGATAATATGTATATTTCTGAAGGTAAACTTATCCGCGAGTTCCCGATTTATGAGGGTAATGGCGCTGCTGCCAAAACAACCGGGGCGCAGCGTAAATTTGAATATACGCTAAGTAACAATAGCTTTAATGTAAAACAGCTAAGTAAAGATTCTGCGTCGGTTGGTAAAAACGCCGTTACTCAGGAAAGCAAACCGGTAGAAAAAAAATCAACAGAAACAAAGAAATCGGAAACTAAAAAAACCACCCAAAAACATCATACCGAAAAGGTTTCACATACAAGGAAAGCGAAAAAACATCGCCGCGGCTAAATTAGGCAGATCATATCTTTGGCGTTGTAAACACCAACAGCGTCGTAGTCATTATTGAAATAAAACCAGCCTTGTTTAGTTTTAGGATTGCCTTTAACGACATTTACAACCCGCTGCAAAAACTCTGTTGAATAAGGCGACCGATACAAGTTTGGTACCCCATGAAATCGGTAATAAACCGATGATGTATTCTGTATCACATTGTCAGGCAGCGCAGGATGGCTCATACCGCAAAAGGTAATATTATGTTGAGCCAGTTTAGTATAAACATCATCATTCCACCAGCTTACATGGCGCGGCTCGAGTACGTTATTGAATGAAGGGTTCAGGTTTTCAATGATTTTATCCAGTTTATCTTCACTAAAATGAACGCTGGGCGGCATCTGAAATAACACAGGTCCGAGTTTCTCTTGCAAGCCGTTATTGATGGTGTCATAAAAGCTATTAATCAGATCAGTAGTATCATTGAATTTTTTGTAGTGGGTGATTGCCCGTGGTGCTTTTACCGAAAACCTGAACCCGGTCGGGCTTTTGGCATACCAGTTCTGCAAAAACGACAATTGCGGAAAACGATAAAAAGTTACATTAAGCTCAATGGTATCAAAATGTTCGCAATAATAATCAAACCATTTGCGTTGTGGTAGCCCCTCCGGATAAAATTTTAATTTCCAGTCGCTGTAATGAAATCCTGAACATCCAATATACCATTTCATTTTGGAGTAACCCCGCAGCTTAAATTTTTGTTTGGCAAATAGGCCATTGTTAGTCTGAATTTCGCACATTTGTATAAGCACCTACTCAATTTGATAATGCATTTTATCTATCCGGCTTTCTTATTTGCATTAATATCGCTGGCCATACCGGTTTTGGTTCACTTATTTAATTTCAGGCGCTATCAAAAAATCTATTTCAGCAATGTTCAGTTTTTAAAAGAGATACAAGAGCAGCAATCGTCGCGTCGTAATTTAAAAGAGCGGCTTATTTTAGCCGCACGTATGCTGGCGCTTACTTTCCTGGTGCTGGCTTTTGCCCGGCCTTATATATCAGAACGCAAAGACACCAAAGCCGGTATACAGCGTGTAGTTAGTATTTTTGTCGACAACTCGTACTCCATGCAGATATTGAATCGCGAAGGATCTTTGCTGGACGAAGCGAAACGCCGCGCTAAAGAAATTGCTTCGGCCTATTCTATGAATGATAAGTTTCAGCTACTTACACACGATTTTGAAGGCGGGCACCAACGTTTACTAAGCCGCGATGAGTTTAACGATGCTGTGGATGCTGTGCAAATTAGCCCGCGAAGCCGCAGTTTGCAGCAAATTATTGACAGGCAACAAAGTTTATTGAATATGCAGCCCGGTGCAAGCAGATCAATAGTTATTATTTCAGATTTTCAAAAAAATATTACAGGCATTCAATCTTTAAAAGCAGACACAGGTATACATGTAAGCCTGATACAATTAAAGTCAAACACACCGGCAAATGTAGCGGTTGATTCGGTTTGGTTGTTAAGCGCCATTCATCGTCCGGACGAGACGGAAAAACTGGTTGTGCGCCTACATAATTACGCCGCCGAAAGCTCCAGTAAAATCCCGCTTAAATTAGCCATTAATGGCGAGCAGAAAGCTTTAGGCGGCTACACCGTAGGCGCGCATACCATACAAAACGATACGTTAACGTTTTCGGGCCTCAAACCCGGCTGGCAACGCGGCGAAATTACTTTGCAGGATAATCCGGTCACTTTTGATAATCAGTTCTACTTTAGTTTCAACGTAAAGCAGCAAATGCCGGTACTGCTAATTGATGACGGCACGGCTAACTCATACCTCAGGGCATTATTTGTTACTGACCCGTTTTTTAGCCCCGTACGTACCGCCGACGGCAATGTGGACTACGCGGGTTTAAGCAACTATCCATTAATTGTATTGAGCGATATAAAAGCGATATCGGCCGGGTTATCGCAGCAATTAAAAATTTATGTAAGCAAAGGTGGCAC
>Ga0153956_1000977_pt1 | contig 28262 bp, 30 predicted proteins | sample TSFL040MetaG_FD_104704 | JGI IMG/M metagenome (GOLD analysis project Ga0153956, IMG submission 104704) | Attine ant fungus gardens microbial communities from Florida, USA - TSFL040 MetaG | ecosystem: Host-associated > Fungi > Mycelium > Unclassified | place: USA: Florida, Wekiwa Springs... | reverse complement strand
TGGCATCTATCTGATCAAATACTCGGATGCAGATCACACCCAGACTTTGCGAGTTAGTAAACAATAATCATTTATTGTAAATAATGCAGAAGCGGCTGTCTCATTTTTGAGACAGCCGCTTTTATTTCTGCAAACTGACAATAAATATGGTAGTCAATTTATTTCTTTTTATACCGCATGATCAGGTCATTCACAGAAGTACGTTTCATATTTTCAGGATTGATGTCTGTAAACACTTTGAGTTTCTTTACTCCGGCGGATAATCCTTTTTCCAGCTGTACTAATGCCTCTTTGCTTTTTCCCATTGCAAATAAAACAGCCGATTGCAGGTAACTGAATTCAGGTTTGTCATCGCAACTTTCCTTTGCAAGTTGCAGTTGTGTAAGTGCTTCATCATAAAAGCCCGAAAGATATAATCCTTTGATAAGCGCTATCCAGGTTGTTTTATTTCCCGGTTTCAGGCGCACGGCGTTTAAGTAGCAAATCAGCGCTTCATTTTTTACATCCATTTCCATCAGGCAGTTCCCAATGGCCATACAATAAGCAGCATTTTCCTTATTTAGATGCAACGCTACCGAAAAAGATTTTACGGCTTTTTCCCATTGTTTTTCGCGGGCATACGTCTCTCCGATTTTATAAAAAATGGAGTCATCTTCCGGATTGAGCTGAGAAGCCTGACGGTAATAGTACCGTGCTTTGGAAAAGTTTTTCTGCTTCTCAAAACAAAAGCCCATCGCTTCATAGATCACATCTTCCGGCTTCGAAATTTCCAGATGTTTTTTCAATACTTCCAGCGCTTTGTCAAACCATTTCATACGCATATACGCGTCAGCCATATTCCGGTAAGCAAATTCAAATTTATCATCTATGGCTACGCAAAATTCATAAGCATCAATAGCTTTTTCGTACAACTTTTCACTTTGGTAAGCCGAACCGAGATTGAACCACGCTAAAGAATTGTAAGGATCTTCATCGGTAATGGCGGTGTGAATAGCGATACTTTCTTCATTTTTATTGGTAAAATCCGCCCAGAAACAAAGTTTTTGCAAGGCTTCTTCATTGCGCATATCTATTTTCACCACACGTTTCAATGTATCGAAAACTGCGTCAAAATCTTCAGATTCGTCATATACATCTGCCAGCTCCAGCAAGATTTCTATTTTATCTCTTCCGGAAAAGTCAAAAGATTTTTCTTCAAGCAAAGCTGCTGCCTGGTCGTATTTGTACTGGCTTAAAAATATATCGGAGCGAAGCAAAGTCGCGTCCAGGTTGTTTTGGTCTAACTGTTCAATATCATCCAACACCAAAAGCGCCTGTCCAAACTTTTGCGATTGGGTAAGTATTTCCGCTTTGAGTAAAAGGATTTCCGCAGAGAAAGGGTAATAAGTGACGGCGATCTCGCAAGCGAGGAGCGCTTGTTCTTCATTACTGTCCTGAAAGTAATATTCAATCACGCGTTCAAATTCTTCTTCCTGCATGATGCCGGTTGCTTTGCCACTCTTCACATCTTCGTAGCGTCTTAGTAAATCCTGAAGGGAGAAACGTTCTTCATCGAAAAAATCATCATCAAACATAGTAATACCGTTTTATCAAAAATAGAGAAAATAGCATACCAGTCCCTGATAGCGTCATCATTAAATTTTACATTATTCACAGTCTATTAACAATGAAAGATTTTGCTTGGAGAAAAAAGAGAAGTTTTTATTTTATAGAAAAGCCGGTTGTTTTTTACAGCCGGCTTTTATTGAGATAACCAAAAAGTTGTGAAGTCTAATGGAAAAAATCAATCTCCTTCGGTAACTGGTATAAATATAGAAATTTCTTTTTCTTCTTCAATGCGGTAGTTGATACCGCCTTCCACTGTTTGTAAGATGGCCGAATCGTAACCTTTGCCGTACAGATAATAGTTTCCTGTTTTCAGCTGGGTAAAACTGGCTACAGGCACAGTATCAGCAAGTACGCATTTTGCGGAATCATCGAATGATGCCGGAGCATCGGTAGCATTGTATTTTATATAAATGGTTGCGTTTTTTATATTCTTTCCATGATGTTGCGGTGTGATATGCAAAGTAGCCGCGCCACCTTTTCCGGCTGTATTTTCGTTTTTATCGGTACGGTTGCAAGCGCTGGTTAAGATGAGTAACAGAGGGAAAATTATTTTATAGTTCATTTTTTTGAAATTGAAAATGCCTTTAGATTTTTTATAAAGTTAGTTATATAATAGAGACATTTTTCTTTTCCCAAAGGTTAGCGGGTAATGATGATTGCTTCACTTGGTGCGCTTTCATTCCACATCCTGTCAAAAGCGGTAACGATGTATTTTGCCTTATGATAATTGCTAACTTCCGCATCTGTAAATTCATTGGTGTTTTGCAGGCTGATTATTTTTGATGATGCATCCAGCGTTATAGGCTCATCGTTGATAAATTTATAAATAGCATAATGCACGTTCTCATCTTTGTTATTAAACGGCATATTCCATTGCAACAATATTCCCTGCTGGGTTTTCGTGCTTTTTACAATGGGTGTCAAAGGTGCGGTGCTGTCAATCCATTTCATAACAGGAGGTATGGCGATGTGCCGGGCATATTTACGTTCCAGGCTATCGGCTAATGAACTGGGAATCTTATCAAAATTGGAACTGCTGTACAGCGAATATCCGGGAGTAGCGGTCTTTGTTCTGATGTCTCTTATCTGCCAGAGTATTTCATTGGGAGACGCCCATGTTCCACTTTTTGCATCCAGCATTCTGTAAACTCCCAAGCCATAATATACATGCCTTCCAAAACTGTTTTTTTCCCACCAGGGAAGCAGCACATCAAATGGTGCAGCACGATGATAATGTTCCCAGTAAAGCTGCGGCATTACATAATCAATCCAGCCTTTCTGCAGCCATAAAAGAATGTCGGAATAAAGATCATCATAACAGGTTTGCCCGCCGCGTGTTGCAGATCCTCTTGGGTCTTTACCGGCATTGCGCCATACGCCAAACGGGCTGATGCCAAACTTTACATAAGGCTTTATTCTTTTTATGCGCACATACAGTTCCTGTACAAATACATTTACATTATTTCTGCGCCATTCTTCCTTATCAGAAAAAGAATTTCCGTACTGAGCGTAGCTTTTATAATCTCCAAATTCTAAGCCTGCAATGCGGTAAGGATAAAAATAATCATCCAGATGTACACCGTCAATATCATAACGGTTCACTACATCCATGATGACGCTGATCACATAATCTTTCGCTTTTGGCTCACCGGGGTTTATATAAGACTTCCCGCCGTACGATATGATCCAATCAGGATGCTGGCGTGTAATATGATTTTCAGGATTTGGATTTTTTTTACTGTCTGTAAGCGCTCTGTAAGGGTTGAACCATGCATGAAATTCCATATTACGCATGTGCGTTTGTTCTATCATAAACTTGAGCGGATCATAATAGGGGAAAGGTGCAGCACCTTGCTTGCCCGTAAGAAAGCGGCTCCAAGGCTCGTAAGAAGAAGGGTAAAACGCGTCTGCAGCAGGGCGAATCTGTACGATCACGGCATTACAACCTAACGACTTCAGCTGATCCAATCTTGCTATAAACTCCGCTTGTTGCTGGCTGGAAGATAAACCCGGCTTTGATGGCCAGTCGATATTGGATACCGTGGCTATCCATGCTGCACGAAATTCTCTTTTCGGAGATTGTGCTTTTGCATTATATACAAACAGAAAGAAAAAAAGAACAGTAAAAAAAATACGCATATTGAAAATGAAAAAACAGAAATTTTTGTCTTGTAAAAAGGCAAAACTAAAGTTTGCATTTATGAATACCGAAATATGACAAGATCATGATAATAAAAATATCCACAACAATGTTTATAAACTGTTATCGTTGTAAATTGAAATGGAGAGTATTGTATTTTTAGCAAGTTATGATCAAAGAAATAATAGAAGCATCCATTGCTACCAAGTCGAAAATCCTGGACGATGAAAAATTGCTGAAGACGATAAATGAGGTAACGAATGCTTTGGTAAAGGCATTTGAAGAAGGTAACAAAGTATTATTTTGCGGCAATGGCGGCAGTGCGGCGGATGCGCAGCATTTGGCAGCTGAGTTTAGCGGACGTTTTTATACAGACCGTGATCCGCTTCCTTCGGAAGCTTTGCATTGCAATACTTCTTACCTCACAGCTGTAGCTAATGATTATGGTTATGATTTGGTTTATAGCAGAATGGTGAAAGGACTGGGCAGGAAAGGCGACGTATTGGTGGGATTAAGTACTTCGGGCAATTCTATAAACATCCTCAATGCATTGGAGCAAGCTGAAAAAATTGGTATGATTACTGTATGTTTTACAGGAGAAAGCGGTGGTAAAATGAAAGACAAATGCGATTTTCTTATTAATGTGCCCAGCAGCGACACACCAAGAATACAGGAAGCGCATATTATGATTGGCCACATCATTTGCCAGCTTACGGAAGAAAGTTTATTTAAAAAGAACCAGTAATGAAAACGTTTGATAAGCATATAGAAATTGATAAATCCTGGAGTTTGTTTCTGGACAGGGATGGAGTCATCAATGTAGAAAATGTAGGATCGTATATAACGAAGTGGGAAGAATTCGTTTTTTGCGAAGGAAGCCTTGAAGCCTTGAAGATGCTGAATGAATTGTTCAGTCATATAATCGTGGTTTCCAATCAACGCGGTGTGGGAAAAGGAATAATGACACTTGATGGACTGAAAGAGGTTACCTCCAAAATGACGCAGCAAATTGCAGATTATGGCGGACGTATTGACAAGGCTTATGCCTGCACCGCTGTTTCAGATAATGACCACAACCGAAAACCCAATACGGGCATGGCTTTACAGGCAAAAGAAGATTTTGATTCTATTGATTTCAGGAAAAGTATAATGGTGGGTAACTCGCTGAGCGATATGGAATTTGGTAAACGCATGAATATGCACACCGTTTTTCTTACTACCAAACATGAGCCTTTTACCCTGCCACATCATCTTATAGATGAACAATACCCTTCGCTTTTCGCATGGGCAAAGAGTATTGTTCTTACACCGATTATCTGTTAGTTTATTCCCGTTTTATCTGAGGAATAAAAGTTCTCTGTATTTTGGCAGTGGCCAAAGTTTATCATCAATCACAAGTTCCAGCTTATCGGCATGGTATCTTACTTTGTCGAAATAGGATTTGACTTTGTGACAATACATATCGGCACGCTTGTGCATATCTTCAACATCATTGGCTTTTTTACGTGCGGCTATCATGGCTTCCACATTGTCGTTGATCTCCTGTATATGATTACTTACCACTTTCAGCAGGTTTAGCTGCGCACGGTAAGAGTCTTCACCCAGTTTCAGTTCTTTCAGCCCTTTCACATTTTCAAGCAACATATTTTGATAAGCGATAGCGGCAGGGAGAATATGATTGGTGGCAATATAGCCTAATAAGCGTGCTTCAATCTGCACTTTTTTTACATAGTCTTCGAGCATTATTTCCAACCTTGCTTCCAGCTCGCGCGGGCTGTAAATATTATTTTCAAAAAAGACTTTCTTCGCGCTTTCCGAAACAAAGCTGTTCAACGCTTCCGGCGTAGTTTTAAAATTGGATAGTCCGCGTTTCTTCGCTTCTTTTGCCCAGTCTTCGCTGTAGTTATCTCCTTCAAAACGTATGTTTTTGGAAGCGGCTATATAATCTCTGAGAAGGTGCATGATAGCGATTTCCTTCTTCTCCCCTTTTTCGATCAGCGCATCCACTTCTTTTTTAAATTTCTTAAGCGTATCGGCGACAATGGTGTTTAATACAGTCATCGGAGAAGCGCAGTTGGCTGAAGAACCTACCGCACGAAATTCAAATTTATTACCCGTAAAAGCAAAGGGCGAGGTACGGTTGCGATCTGTATTATCCATTAGCAATTCAGGAATCTGCTTATGAATATCCAGTTTCAAAATTACTTCATCCTGTTCGCTGAATTTATCTTTTACACGTGTTTCTATTTCATCCAGCACACTGCTCAGGTAAGTGCCCAGATAGGTGGAAATAATGGCGGGTGGCGCTTCGTTGGCACCAAGGCGATGGTCATTACCAGCTGAGGCAATGGAAGCTCTCAGCAAATCCGCATAGTCATGAACGGCTTTTATTGTATTGATAAAAAAGGTCAGGAACATGAGATTGGTACGTGGCGTTTTACCAGGTGCCAAAAGGTTTACGCCTGTGTCAGTGGCCAGACTCCAGTTATTGTGTTTGCCGCTTCCGTTCACTCCGGCGAAGGGTTTTTCATGCAGCAAAACTTTAAGCTTATGACGCTTGGCTACTTTCGTCATTACATCCATCAGCAGGGAGTTGTGATCTACCGCGATGTTCACTTCTTCAAAGATCGGCGCGCATTCAAATTGTCCCGGAGCTACTTCATTATGGCGCGTTCTCAAAGGAATACCCAGCTTATAAGACTCTTGTTCAAAATCTTGCATGAAAGCAAAAAACCTTTCGGGGATAGAGCCGAAATAATGATCTTCCAATTGTTGTCCTTTTGCCGGCGCGTGGCCTACCAGCGTTCTGCCGCACATTACCAGATCTGGCCGCGCATTGGCAAGATTTTCATCTACCACAAAATATTCCTGTTCCCATCCTAATGTAACGGTTACTTTCTCTACATTCTTGTCAAAATATTTGCAAACTTCTACCGCCGCTTTATCCAAAGCATGTATAGATTTTAATAAAGGCGCTTTATAATCCAGCGACTCACCGCTGTAAGCCACAAAAATGGTAGGAATGCAAAGCGTTTTGCCAAAGCCACTTTCCATAATAAAAGCCGGCGATGAAGGATCCCACGCTGTATAGCCTCTAGCCTCGAAAGTAGCGCGGATACCGCCATTGGGAAAACTTGATGCATCCGGTTCTTGTTGGATGAGCGCATCCCCGTCGAATAATTCTATGGCTGTGCCGTCGCTTTTTATAGTGAAAAAAGAATCGTGTTTTTCGGCAGTAGTGCCGGTAAGTGGTTGAAACCAGTGCGTAAAATGGGTTACACCTCGTTCTTCGCTCCAGGCTTTCATACCCGCTGCTATCTGATCGGCCATTTTACGGTCTATTTTAGCGCCCGCTTTTATAGAAGCTTGTAAACTTTTATAAGCTTCATCGCTCAGGTACTCGCGCATAGTACGACCGGTAAATACATTGCTGGCAAACATGGACGTAATACGCTTGCCGTTGTAATGCCCTACTTTTTTTTCTTCGGCGCCCAATCCGTGGAGGGCAGGAAAACGTAATGATGACATCAGATTATTTTTTTTGCAAAATTATACTTATGGCAATGAAAAACATAATTTTTTTCAATTTTTTTGAAAAAAATAAATATTATTTAAAATAATAATATTTATGAATATTTTATTTATTTTCCACTATAGAAAAAGCGAAATCCTTTTCTATAAAGGAGCTTAGAGAAATTGACTGCGGGTTTTCGGCTAATTTTAGTAAAATGGAAATTTTATAATCCTGTTCGGTTTTTATAATATTTTGTATAAGAAGATGCTTTATAAAATCTACATCCCGCAACCCCTGCCATTTATATGCGGCTTCTTTGGCGCACCACGCGATCGTTAGCAAACGACTGTCGTCCTTAAAAAACGATCTTTCCTCGGCTGATAAAAACTTGTGTTGTAACTGTTGCATTCTGCTGTGCCAGGTTTGGATATCGAGCCCACATTCTACATAAGGACTCACCACCGCCGCCACATAAGGATAGGAGTGTGAAATGGAAAAATAATATTGCCCGTTGGGCAGCCGTGGCTTATCGTGCACGTCTGGCATTATATCCAGCAAAGGAAAATCGTGCTTTAAATATTTCAATAGAAATCTTCCGGTAAGATGTTCCAGCCTTCTTTTGTCGTTTTTTATGTTTACGCCCAGCGCTGTTTGCGCAATAAAGAAACTTTCCGGTTCTTCTATCTTCCAGATGGCTGCAAGGCTGTGCGCATCGCTGTTCCACTCGCGGTACAAAGGCATCTTTCAAAAGTAAAAGTCAAACACATAAAATTCAAAAAAAGGATTTTTTAAAATGATTCTCTTTAAATTTATGGCTTGGTTTTCGCAATTAAATTCAACTAATTATTTCCTTATGAAAAAAATTCTTCTGTTTCTTTCACTGCTTGTTGTAGTACAAATTTCTTTTGCACAGGAAAAAACGGATTATACTAAGAAAGGCGCGCCAATGCCGAACTTTTATGTGAACAGAACAGATGGCGGCTATGTCATTCCAAGTCTTCTGAAAAAAGGCGCTCCGGTACTCATTATGATCTTCAGCCCGGAATGCGAGCATTGTGCGCATACAATAGATTCGCTGAAAAGTATCCGGTCACTTTTTAAAACCACGCAGATACTTCTGGTGGCAGAAGAACGACATAAAGATCTGATGCAGGGATTTATAGAGCATGAAAACTTAAAAGATGATCCTTTGTTTAAGTACATCGGCACTAATAAAGGTGAGCTGATCGCAGCCATTTATACCAATAAGATTTTGCCACAGCTTAATTTTTATGATGCCAATCACAAGCTGGTAAAAATTCTGGATGGAAATGAATATCATCTGGAAGATGTGAAGAAATATGCGAAGTAACTACCACAAAAAATAATTGGTAAGCTCAAAGTTATCCGTTCCAAACTGTGGATAAAACCAACCGTATTTCATGTATAAAAAATAAACGGTATTGATGGCGAAATAGGTCAAAGAATAAATGATTACAATGACGTCAATACTGAGAAATAAGTAATCTTTCTTATTCCAATGCGCTTTTATATGTTTAATGAAACTTACAATGCCTAAGCCAAGTGTCAAGCCCATAAAAATGCCGATATGTCTTAAGGTGAAAATATGAATGAGCGCATGTTGCGGCATGACCAACATCCAGCTTATTGATGCTAAATAAATGACGATAGCAACACGGTAAATTTGATTGTATTTATTTCGTAAATCAATCAAGCCTAAGATAGCTAAGCCAATTACAACAAACGAAGGGAATAAATAGAAATGTCCTAAACGATGTAGCCTTGTTTCCGGCAATAATTGAATATAATCCCAAAAAGACATTGCTCTTCCTATTTCACTCCATCTGTCATCACTGCCTGTTCTGTGTTTATATGCCAATGTCATATCATTTAGCATAGCGCTGAAGCTGCCTAAATATTGGCTGCTTAACCAAAGTCTTAAACCAAAACAAACTAAGGGTACCGCAAGAAGCAATGCTACCTCCCATCTGACAATTCTCTTTTTTAACGCTATTGGAAAACCAACGATAATAATTGCGGTATAAACATAAGGTTCAAAAGAGAAAAAGCACATCATCGCATAGCTAAGTGCTAATGCATATATCAATAGTATTTTCTTTTTTTCTGATGAGAGATAAAGCCACCACCCATAAACAAAAATCCATCTGAAAAACTCTACGTAAATGTGCTGATGAATATCGTCCGCCCAAGGAATAAAGTAATTGGAGAGAACTAATAATGATGCTCCTATAAATGCTCCTATATCATTTTTCAACCAAACAGAGAGGATATAATAAATCAGGAAAAAAAGCGCCAGGGAAATGAACAGCACTGGAAACGATAAAGTTTTAAAATCATGATGTTTAGTTATTTTGGCAAATATTCCACCTATCCATTCCGCCATAGGAGGGTAATGGGTATAAACAAATTCGTTACCGGCAATACTATCCGTATATCGGTAGGTAGGAAGTCCGTTGTTTTTTCTAAGTCCATATTCCTGATAATATTTTGCTGCACTTTCTACATTTATATCGCTGAATGCATCGCCGTTATACCAACTTCTGCCATAGCCCTGATCATAAATTCCGATTTTATTATGACGTGCGAGTATTATAGAGAATACAAAAAACAACATGCACCAAAAAACAGGTAGCTGGTAAAATCTCTTAGTCATTGTGTTCATTGATCATTTTTTGGATAGCATCTCTAATAGTTTGGTCTTTGATCTCCTTTATGCAAAAATTATTTCCGTTGCAAGGTAATATATCAATAAAATGAGCGCAAGGGGAACATTTTACCGGTTGATACAATGCAATATTTTCGTCACTTTGTTTTATTCTGCTCCAAGGGGTGGTAGGTCCCCAGATAGAAAGATGAGGAATGTGCAGCTTGCCTGCAATGTGAAGTATCGCCGTATCTATTGTTATGATAATCTTACAGTTTTCATAAAGAAATTGATAATAGTCGTCTATTGAATAAACACCTGCTAAATTTTCTACGCAGTCAGTAGGAAGTGACCAATTTTTTATAAAATTTTCATTCTCCCATCTATCTGACGGTGCTCCTAATAAAGCAACCTTATAATGGGTATTATCACAAATCCAGTTGCATATTGCAGACATTTGTTTCTCTGAAAGCTTCCTTACCTGAGAAAATTCGCTACAAGTATTATTTAATCCAATGTAAGAATAAGTTTGTTGCTTCGGTCTTTCGGAAAAACGAGGTAAATAATAAGAATAAAAATCAGTTACACCCAGGGCAATTGCTATCTGTTCATAATTTTCTACCACGTTTATTATGCTATTGAAATAGATAAAATGTGTATTGAGATTTCTGCGGAATGAAACTTCATTAAAATAAAAACCAAAACGGTTGTAAGCAAAAGTCCACAATGCAAGAATGCTTGTGAGTTTTGAATATACTTCCAAATCAACTGTCCAAAGTTGTTTTCTTAGCCATAATTGAAAAATAATCCGCAGACTCGATTGAATGATCGTAAATATATTGTGGTCATCGATCACATATACTTTATCAAACAAACCAAGCGACTTAATACCTTCTTCAATCGTTTTAGAGCATATTATTGTAATTTTCGAAAAAGGATATTTTTTCTTAATGCTGTGAATTGAATCGGATGCCATAACAACACTGCCATATCCTAAGAGTTTTATAAAGCAAATTTCATCAGGCTGTTTTTTTTCTATGCTGTGATTTCGCCTAAAAAGAAAACCGGCTGTTTTTGCAAGCAAGATATGCAGATAAGCCAATGGGACGCCAACGAACGTATCAAAAAATTGTTTTTGTTTGAGTTTCACAGATTGATAAGTAAAATTACTTTTTGCCAATTAAAAGTTTGTATATTATGAAAGCTTTATTGTGAATGCGTAATTTCTATTTATATGAAAACAATTTTTTCTGTCTTAACTCTCTTTATCATATTCTTAGAAGCTTGTACAAAATGCAACTCTACTACAGACCATTTAACAGTGTCGCAAAAAGCTTTTGCTAATTTTAAACCTGGTAGTTACTGGATTATGAAGGATTCTGCAAGTGGGGTTATTGATAGTTTTGTAGTAGTAAGTACTGGTGGAGGAATAGGAGATAAAGCCGGTAAGTCTATAAAATGTGCCGATAAAAGAGAAGATTTTTCAATAAGTATTGAAGAATATAATAACCAGGTAAAAATAGATACGGCAGCGTGGAATATGAAGTTTTTTGGCGGTGGAGATTATTTTGTGCTGTTCAACTGGGCTCTTAATGAGCATGGCGCCCCGTCTTTTGGTTTTAAAGTTTCATTAGATGAAATGGATAATAGAAATGTGATTGTAAACGGAGTCAGCTATGATTCTGTTTTTGTAGGGAAAGTTTTTGCACATCCGAGATTAAAGCTTCTGAAAATAATTGCATCCGATACCGTGGTTTGGGAACTTGAAAGAGCGCATATTATAAACTGACAAACATTATAAGAAAAATTAAAATCGTTTAAGCTGACATTAGAATAATTCATTGCTAAGAAAAACTCTTTTTGCTCAGACAGTATTTATATGTTATGAAAACTTTATTGTGAATGCGTAATTTCTATTTATATGAAAATAATTTTTTCTGTCTTAACTCTCTTTATAATATTCTTAGAAGCTTGTACAAAATGCAACTCTACCACAGACTACCTTACCGCACAACAAAAGGCCTTTGCTAATTTTAAACCGGGTAGTTACTGGATTCTGAGGGATTCTGCAAGCGGTACATTAGATAGTTTTGTAGTAGTAACCGTAGGTGGATGGATTGGGGTTAAGGAAGATAAGTCGGGAGTGTGTGATGATAAAAGAGAAGGTTTTTCAATAAATATTGAAGAATATAATAATCAGGTAAAAATAGATACCGCAGCGTGGAATATGGAATTTTTTGGCGGAGGAGGTTTGTTTGCTTTTACAAGATGGGGTGGGCGAAGCGGAAATCCATCATTTGTTACAGGTGGATCTCTTGATTTTATCACTAATAATATGGTTGTAAACGGAGTCAGCTATGACTCTGTTTCTTTAGGGGGGAGAGTTTTTGCACATCCGAGATTAAAGCTTCTGAAAATAATTGCATCGGATACCGTGGTTTGGGAACTTGAAAGAGCGCATATTATAAACTGATGTGATGATAACTGCCTCAATTAATTAGAGCTTACTTAACAAAGCTACCGGGAATTAGTCGTAATTTAGCGATGCCCGGATTAGACGGTTTTTTAAAAAACAAATTCAGCATGAAGAAATTTTTAGGAGGGTTACTGTGCTTTTTATTTTTACTTCCTTTAACGGGAACGGCAAAAGACAAAAAGAAAAAAGATCAAGAAAGCAATGCGGCTGTAGCAGATTCGGTCATTCACTGGCTTTCTTTGGATGAAGTGCAGGTGGCTATGAAAAAAAATCCCAAAAAAGTTTTTATGGATGTCTATACCGACTGGTGCGGATGGTGTAAAGTGATGGAGAAAAAAACATTCAGCAATAAAGAAGTTGCCCGGTATATGAACGATAATTTTTACGCTGTAAAAGTAAATGCAGAGCAAAAAGATACTATTCTTTTTATGGGCAGAAAATTCGGATTTGTACCTCAAAACAGAGCCAACCAGTTTGCCCTGGAATTGCTGAGCGGAAGGATGTCTTATCCCACATCGGTGATTCTGGAAGAAAATTTTCAAAATCCTATTCCCATTCCCGGCTATCAGAATGTGCCTACAATGGAAAAAATACTAAAGTACATCGCTACCAATACCTATAAAAATGTTCAGTTCCCCGAGTATGAAAAAACATTTGTAGCTACCTGGAAAGAAGATCCGAATACGGGGCCTGCAATGGGCGGGCACTAAATGTATAAAACGCTGCTTGGTTTATTATAATGAGCGGTAATTTCAGCTTCATTTTATTTTGAGCAGAGGATATAAATATCTTCAAGACTCTTATGAAAATCTTACTCGTTTCATTTCACAGGAAAGCAGCTATTATGAAAAGTCCTTTATACAAACTGTGCTGAGCGTTGATTTTTATATCAGATCAGTACCACCAATCTTTTTCCTCCTTCAATATTCATCTCCCAAATTTTTTCGATGTCTTGCAGCGGAACATTGATCGTTTCCATTTTCAGCTTTCCCTCACCTGCAAGCCGAAACATTTCGGGAAGTATTTCACCAATCAGCATTTTCACTTCTTCCAGTGTCCATGTTCCTAATCCTGATCCGCAAATCTGAATATCTGTGCTTCGCAAAATGGACGAAGACAGCGTAATAGTATCGCCGGTCATTCCACCAATAGTTACAAAACGGGTGCGGTGGGAAAATCTGCCATTCCCTTTCAGCGAAGATAAAATCAACTCCGCGCTGTGTCCCCATAAATAATCGATCACGATGTCTATCGGGTTTTCCCGGTGTATATTTTTTATTTGGGTAATGATCGTTTCATCATCCTGCTTCAGCGAGATCACTTCATCTGCGCCGAGTGAGAGCAGTTCATTCAGCGATTGTTCATTTCTTCCTGTGGCAATTACTTTTTTGGCTCCGTAATATTTGGCTATCTGCACCGAAATTTTTCCTGTAACTCCTGTAGCGCCGTTTATGAAAACAGTTTCTCCTTTTTGCAAAGCAGCCCGGAAACGTAATGCCAGCGCCGAACCCATTACTGCGTTAGGTAAAGCGGCCGCAGTGGCATCGTCAATATTCTCGGGAAGTTTTACCATTGCATCTTTTTCAATGATGGCTTTTTCGGCAAGCATTCCGCTGATGCCGATTCCGTAAACTCTTGTTCCGTCTTCAAGCACGCCCACGCCATCGCCGCCGGGAATTGTGGTAGTCCATGCTTCATTTTCGGTGGAATAGTGCTTTCCGCTCGCACGCATCTTATCCAGATTTTTTACAGCGGAGGCTTTTACGGAAATCAATACTCCTTTTCCGTTTTGTATTTCAGGCTCTGCAAAATCGGTTACATATTGGGGTAATGCTCCTTTTTGAAAAATAACGGCTGCTTTCATGCTGATTTATCTTTTATGATTTTATTACGTAGATTTTTGGGAACTTCTATTTTTCAAGTCAATACAAAAAAAGTTACCTCTTCACCATTTTCTTCATCAAGGCTCCGCTCCATGCTGAAAAACCACCTGCCAATCCGCCAACTAAAGCAGCGACAATTATAAAAAGAAAGGGATTTTTCAGATGGAACAGCTCCGCCATTCTCGTGGAAAGAATATGCTCATTATTATAATCTCTGAAAAGAGCAATGCTCAGCCATAATAAAAAAATCGCTGCAAATCCCGCCAGGAAAGAGCTTCCGGGCTGCAATCCGAAATTAAGCGCCACCACAAAACACACCGCAGCTACGATCCACCATGGCAACAGCCAACTGCCAATCGCAGAGCAGATCATCATGATGACAATAGCGAAGAGTGTTCTTTTCATAAATGTTTTTAACTTACCTGCACCAGTTTTGTAGGTTCCAAGTTAGCATTTCTTATAGATACTTGCCTGGCTACCTCGCCGGCAATAGCAAGCAACGCGTTCTTAGCTACAGGTTCATCATCCATCATCGCGGGTATGCCTTTGTCTCCGCCTTCGCGAATGCTTTGTACAATGGGTAACTCACCTAAAAGAGGAATTTCAAACTGCTCTGCCATCTGCCGGGCGCCGCCTTTACCGAAGATGTAATATTTATTTTCAGGCAACTCTTGCGGAGTGAAGTAAGCCATATTTTCCACAATGCCCAAAACCGGAACATTGATTTGAGGCTGCTTAAGCATAATGATTGCCTTTTTTGCATCTGCCGCTGCTACAGCTTGTGGAGTAGAGACTACTACAGCTCCAGTAACGGGTACTGACTGCACCAGTGTAAGATGTACATCTCCCGTGCCGGGCGGCATATCTATGACCAGATAATCAAGGTCATCCCATTTCACATCAGAAATAAACTGACGTAATGCAGAGCTTGCCTGCGGACCGCGCCAGATCACCGCTTGTTTTTCATCTATCAGCAAACCGATAGACATCGCTTTGATGCCGTATTTTTCAATAGGAACGATCATTCCCTTGCCGTTTACATCCGTCATCATGGGCCGTTCATCTCTTATGCCCATCATCATGGGTACCGATGGCCCGTGAATGTCCGCATCCAGCAAACCCACTTTCGCCCCTTCTTCTGCTAAGCCCAATGCTAAGTTTACCGCTACGGTAGATTTACCCACACCACCTTTTCCTGATACAACCGCAATAATATTTTTGACGCCTGGCAATACTGCTTTATTGTCTTTCCGGTTGGAATTTACTTTAGAGATCATGTTGATCTGCACATCAGCTTCTTTACTTACCAAAAGATGAACAGCATTCACACACGCCTTTTCTATCATGTCTTTTAAAGGGCAGGCCGGCGTTGTAAGCACTACCGAAAATGCAACTTTATTTCCTTCGATTTGCAGCCCTTCTATCATGTTCAGCGTCACCAAATCTTTTCCCAGATCGGGCTCCTGTACCTGGCTTAAAGCCTCCAACACTTTTTCTTTTGTTATCATATAAACCTTTGTTAAATCAATTATTTCGCGCTGCAAAAATACGACTTACCACCGTTCTTTGTAAGGTCAATTCAACGAATGTTATTGGCATATTAATATTAATCATTAGGCCTCTTCGGCATAATTAATTAAGTAACCCTAACTTTGCTTCCAAGATGAATCGTCTGAACCTCCTTATATTATGGGTCTTTTTTATCGCTGCTTTTGGTCATGACGGATATGCGCAGGGAATTTTTGACAATATTGTGCAAATTAACGGAGTTACCATGACAGCGGATAGTTTACGCGGCGTTCCTGGTGTGATTGTAGAGGTGAAAAATAAAAACAGAGGTGTGGAAAGCAACGGACAAGGTGTTTTTTCAATTGTGGTTTATAAAGGTGACACGTTGCAGTTTTCTTCTCTGGGATTTAGGAGCAAAGAATACATTGTGCCTGAAACGGTGCAAGGCAATTATGTTTCGCTCATTCAATTGATGGTGCAGGACACATTTTATCTGCCAGAAACCATTATCCGCCCTTATTTATCCAAAGAAGATTTTGATTACGCTTTTAAATATGAAAAGATTCCCGATGATAGATATGAGATAGCACGGAAAAATATGGATGAGCAAACACTGCGCATTCTCGCTTATACGCTGCCAAAAGACGGAAGAGAAAATCAGGCGGCTTATCAGAATATACAGGCTAATGAAGCCGTCTATTATGGCATCAGAAAACCTATGAACATCTTCAATCCACTGGCCTGGGCGGAGTTTTACGAAGCCTGGAAACGCGGCGACTATCGTAAAAAGCGTTACTAAAAAGAATTTAATCTTCTTGATTATCCTTTATAAAAAGTATTATTTCCACTTTAAATTTTTCAAAAAGATTTTCACAATACGTGTATAACAATTGTTTTCACAAACGCATAGAATTTATATTTTTCAACTACAATAAAAAACAAAAACACAATTATGAAAGTAATGATCATCATGGGTTCTCAATCCGACGAAGGCACAATGAAAGAAGCACAAAATTGGCTGAATTGGTTTGGTATTGAAAACGAAATGGTCGTAGCATCTGCACACCGCAACCCGGATAAGGTAAAAGAACTGATGGTTAGCGCTAAAGAAAAAGGATTTGGATGTATTATAGCTGCGGCCGGTATGGCTGCCGCTTTACCGGGTGTTTGTTCTGCATATACATCGCTGCCTGTTCTTGGTGTACCCTTGGATGGTGGCTTGCCGGGAGGTATAGATGCACTTTACAGCATTGTGCAAATGCCGGCCGGCTTACCGGTGGGCACGCTTGCTGTGGGCAAAGCCGGTGCCCGAAACGCTGCTGCTCTGGCGGCGCGTATGTTTGCTCTGAGCGATCCGGCAATGGCACAAAAGGTAGAAGACTTTAAACAACAGGGTTATAAAATCTGATTTCCCGTATTGAAAAAATTTCTTTTACCGATTCACAACTGATTACTGGTTTAATTATTGCTATTACTCACTTAAAAAAAGCACCCTTGACAGAAGCTATCATAAACCTTGAAACAGTTAATCCGATTGAATTTTTCGGGATCAACAACAGCAAATTCGATATACTGAAAAAGAAATTTCCGCTATTAAAAATCCTTTCGCGCGGGTCGCAGATAAAGCTGTCAGGCAGGCCTGATGAAGTGGCGATGGCGCAGGGTAAAATTTCTCAGGTGATCAAATACCTGGAGAGAAACGGACACCTTTCCGAAAATTATTTTTCGAAAATACTTGGCGAAGAAGAAAACAGTGAGGCGCCTTTGCAGGAAGATAACTCCGGCAATGATATTCTTGTTTTTGGGCCCAATGGCAAAGTGGTAAGAGCCAAAACGGCCAATCAGAAACTGATGGCCACCGTATCTGAAAAGAACGATATTATTTTTGCTATCGGTCCTGCCGGTACAGGTAAAACCTACACTGCCGTAGCACTCGCCGTAAGAGCATTGAAAAATAAAGTTGTCCGCAAGATTATTCTTACCCGGCCGGCTGTAGAAGCGGGAGAAAGCCTGGGTTTTTTGCCCGGTGATCTGAAAGAAAAAATTGATCCGTATCTGCGTCCTCTGTATGATGCTTTAGATGATATGATACCCAGTGATAAGCTCAATTATTACATGGCAAACCGCATTATAGAAATAGCGCCGCTGGCCTATATGCGCGGACGTACGCTGGACAATTCATTCATCATTCTTGATGAAGCGCAGAACACAACCGATTTACAATTGAAAATGTTTCTTACACGTATAGGACCGAATGCGAAAGCTATTATCACCGGTGATCTTACGCAGGTAGATCTTCCTAAAAATCAGCGCTCGGGTTTGGTAAGGGCATCCCGCATCCTGAAAAACATTGAAGGAATTTCTTACGTGGAGCTGGATGAAGCGGATGTAGTAAGGCATCGCCTGGTGAAGCATATCATTCGTGCTTATGATAAAGAACAGGCACGTGAAGATGCACTGAAAGAAGAAAAGCATAAAGAGCGTGCAGAATAGAAATTATGTTGTTTTAACAGGGAAGGGTCACGGCTTTGTCGTGACCCTTCCCTGTTAAATAATGTCAAGGCAATATATAGTTAAGCCACCATTATCTAACACTATTACCAGCCCAGCAGCCATGCAAATATCAACGGCGCTACAATGGTCGCGTCACTTTCTACAATGAATTTCGGAGTTTGAATATCCAGTTTTCCCCAAGTGATCTTTTCATTCGGCACTGCACCGCTGTAAGAACCGAAGGAAGTTGTGCTGTCGCTTATCTGGCAGAAATAGCTCCAGAAAGGCACATCATGCCATTCTAAATCCTGATACATCATGGGCACTACGCATATCGGAAAATCTCCGGCAATACCACCGCCGATCTGGAAGAAACCCACTCCTTTTCCTGCGGAGTTGTTGCGATACCAATCTGCCAGCCAAACCATATATTCAATACCGCTTTTCACAGTATCTGCTTTCAGCTCATTTTTGATCACGTAGCTTGCAAAGATGTTTCCCGTTGTACTGTCTTCCCAGCCCGGACATACGATAGGGATATTCTTTTCGGCAGCCGCTAAGATCCAGCTGTCTTTAGGGTCGATTTCATAATATTGTTTCAGATCGCCGCTCAATACGGTCTTGTATAAAAATTCATGAGGGAAAAAACGTTCTCCCGCAGCTTCAGCATCTTTCCATTGCTTTAATAAATGTTTTTGCAAACGGCGGAAAGCCTCTTCTTCGGGAATGCAGGTATCGGTAACACGATTGTAATGATTTTCCAGTAGTTCCCATTCATCCTGCGGCGTAAGATCACGGTAATGGGGAACGCGTTTATAACTTTTGTGCGCTACAAGATTCATAATATCTTCTTCCAGATTGGCGCCTGTGCAACTGATGATATGCACTTTGTCCTGACGAATCATTTCCGCAAGCGAAATGCCCAGCTCCGCCGTACTCATAGCGCCAGCTAAGGTGATCATCATTTTGCCGCCTTCCGTAAGGTGTTTTTCATAGCCTTTCGCAGCGTCCATAAGCGCGGCTGCATTGAAATGTCTGTAATGGTGTTGTATGAATTGAGAAACCGGACCTTTGTTCATATAATTTTGGTTAATTGAGTTTTCAAAAATAAGCTTAGAAATTTAAACGCGTTACAGGCATTTATGAATAGAAAGAAGGTTGTTTTATATTCTATGAAAATTGAATATTGTCAGGACTGTTGTATTTTATGAAATCCTTTGTATTTTTAGGCGTTATGAATAAATCCGTATTCGTTTTCAGTCTGTTGATTTTCGCATTATTTGTTATGGTATCGGCTACTTCCTGCCGGAAATCCGCTTATCCGAGAGAAACATACAGAGGCGCCGGCTTCCGTTATAGCAATACCAACCCTACACCTGTAAACCGGAGAAAGGCAAAATCTTACCGTCCTTACAGAAGCGTACCGGTCAGATCTTCCAGAAACAGGTATTAATTCTGGTTGTCGCGCCACTCATAGACCCAGGCGCTTTGTATCATTTCCAGGTGTCCTTCGTTACACTCTTCCTTTGTGCCTGCAAACCCCTGCAATGAGAGTACCCATTCCAGCAAATCGGTAAAACGAACGCGGTAAATTTTACTTTCCGAAAATTCATTTCCGAATTTTTCATAAAGCTTTAGAGCGATATCTTCATGGTCGTTCCAATGAATAGGAGGTTCGTACATCATATCTTATGGTAAGTTTTTTTAGAAAAAAATAGGTGTAAAATTATTCGCCGTGAATAAGCGACTGATCAGGAATAGTAACGGTAACTGTACCGCTGTCGCCTTCTTTCAAAACACACTGACAGCCTAATCTTGAATTTATTTTTGGATTGCGTGCCCGGTCTATAAAATCTTCTTCCTTATCCGATATTTCAGGTACATATTCTTCGCCTTCCTCCAGATATAAATGACAAGTGCTGCACGCGCAAACCATTCCGCAATTATGATGCAGTTCTATACTATTTTCCAAAGCGGTTTCTAAAATACTGTCGCCGGGCTTTGCATCGGTTATGGTTACAGGCTCTAATCCTTTCTGTTCAAATTTGAAATTGATGGTGTACATGCAATGAATAAAAAAATGAAATGCAAAGGTAGTTTATCCGATGTTGTTATCACCTTTTGGGCTATACATATCTTTTATAGAAGCGGATATTTTTTTATAAACCTCTTTCCATAAAGGATATTCTTTTAATAAATGCAAATGATTTTCTATTGTTTTTTGATCGTTGCGCCGGGCGGCTCCGCTTTGTAAATCTATTGCATGTGCGGTTTTTATACGTTCAAAAGTTTGGGAGATAATAGGCAGGAATATTTGAAACGGAATGTCTTGCTCTTTGCAAAGCGCATCACAAACCGCCAGAATATGATTTGTAAAATTATTGCCCATCGCGGCGATCAAGTGCATCCATTTCCGCTTGTCGGCCGTTGCATGAAAGATTTGATCGGAAAGTGCCGCGGCAAATTTTTCTGCTTTGCCTTTTGCAATGATGTTGCTGCTTTCGCATACCACAGGGAAGTTTCTTGTAAGCGGAAGCGCATCTTTAATGATGGAATAAACCGGCCATAAAACGGCTTTATTAGGTTGTATAAGAATATCAAGCGGCTGTGAGCCTGATGTATGAATGACGGTTGTCACTGTTAAGCGCAGCGAATTGCTTATTGTTTCAATGGCATCATCGGTTACAGCTATTATGCAAACATCGTTTTCGTCTTTTAGTTGGCTAAGCTCTGTAATGGTGGTGGCAGCTAAAGCGTAGGCCAGCTCCGCCGCTTTTCCCTGCTTTCTGTCCCACACACCTTTGCATACAAAACCCGCTTGCTGCAAGCGTTGTGCAAGAAAATACGCCATATTGCCCGTGCCGATGAGCGTGTAAGTCATAGTTGTTTTTCGTTTGCTGCATAATAGGCTTCCATGATGCCGTGTACTTTTTCTTTCAGTTCCAAAAGGTTGTTTAAGGTCAATCCTTTGGTTTCTACCGGAGGTAAAAAATGCAGATGAATAGTTTTCGGACGTGCCCAGAATTTACTGTCGCTGGGGTAAATTTTTTTTGTGTTGAAAATAAGTCCCGGTATAATGGGTTTCTGCATTCGTATCGCTGTAATGAAAGCGCCATCATAAAATTTTTGAAGCGGCTTATCAGTCTTATTGCGCGTGCCTTCCGGATAAAGACATAAATGCAATCCGAGCCGTAGCATTTCATTCATGGCATTAAAACTTTCCCTTCTGCTTTTTTCCTCCTTCCTGTTTACCAATATGGAACCGGCTTTGTAAATAACACCGAATAACGGAATATTGGCCATTTCCGTTTTGGCCAATGTTTTGTTCGGTCCCGGTATCCATGGGGAAGACACAGGAATATCTACGAGCGAATTGTGGTTTACTACCACTACATAGTTTTCGCCAGGTAGGAAATGTTCTTTTCCCTTGCGCGCTACCGGGCATCCTACAAGGGGAAGAAAAAAGCTCATCCAGCCTTTGAAAATCGGATGCAGTAGCTTGGCTCGTTTGGGCTCGGGGAATAAAGTGGTCATCCACACCGGCAGCAACACCAGCAGCATCGTGCTAATGAATAACAAGATGCCGTAAAAAAAATAAAGCGTGCCTGCAATTTTCTTTACAATATTCATGGGAGTGACCAGTCAATTTTTTTTAATCCTTTTTGTTCCAGCCAATTGTTTGTTTTGCTGAAATGCCTGCATCCGAAAAAACCATTGTGTGCTGATAAAGGCGAGGGATGCGCGGCGGTAAGAATCAAATGTTTATTACTGTTGATCAATGATTGTTTGGTTTTTGCAAATCCTCCCCAAAGCAAGAAAACTAAATCGTCTCTTTTTTCAGAAAGAAGCCGGATGACCGCGTCGGTAAAATAATGCCAGCCGATTTTGCTATGCGACATAGGTTTGTGAGCTTCCACCGTTAATGCGGCATTCAATAACAGCACACCTTGCTGCGCCCATTTTTCCAGATTGCCGGTAGTTGTATTTTCAATTTCCAGGTCTGTCTTCAACTCTTTAAAAATATTGATAAGCGATGGCGGCGGCGCAATTCCGTCAGGAACTGAAAAAGATAAACCATGTGCCTGGTATGGATTGTGATAAGGATCCTGCCCGAGGATGATCACTTTTACATCATCAAAAGGCGTAGTGTTGAATGCATTGAAAATAAGATTACCCGGAGGGTAAATGATCTTACCTTCTTGTTTTTCTTTTTTTAGAAAAGCTACAATCTCTTTGAAATAGGGTTTTTCAAATTCTGTTTTTAAAACTTCTTTCCAGCTTGGTTCTATCTTTACATTCATTTCCGAATAACGATAAGAGGTGTAAAGATAAAGCCTATTTAATCTATTGGTAAAGTGCCTAAAAAAAAGAGACTGCTTTTACAGGAAAAACAGTCTCAGCATTAAGCGGGGCTTAACAAAAAAAAGGTAACTATCGTTGTTGTTGCTGCTGTTGATATTCTTTGGTGGCGCGTGTACGATTGGAATTGGGACGTTGATTGTCGGATGGCGTATTGTTCTTTTGGGTTGTAGTAGTGGTAGTGGTTTTTATAGTTGTCGTCTTGGTGGTAGTTTGTTTTGCAGGTGACGCGGCTTTTTGTGTAGTGGCAGGTGCGCTTCTTTTTACAGGAGCTGTTTTGGGTGGCGCGTTTTTTAGTTTCGGTGTCATCACGGCAAAATAACCGCACATATCTTTTACGCCCTTTTTTTGATACAGCGTTACAAGATACACTTCCGTTTTCTGTGGCTTGAAGGTATATAAAATGTAGTTGTCGCTTTTTTCTACTTTTTCATCTATTCTTTTATCCGATCCGTCAAATAATTCCAATGAAAGGCGTGAGGCGGAAGTGCTTCCTATAAAAATTAGCTGATACGTAATGCCTGCCTGCAGACGAATGGCAATCGGAGTAGGTTCCATAGATTGCATAGCCAGCATTGATTCCTGAAAAACTACATAGCCTTGTTTGCTGAAACCGTTTTTAATATTGTCGGCAATGCCTTGAATCGCGGGATCCGAACATTTTGTGGAAGGCTTCTGGGCCGCGATATCCCCGTTTGTCAGGAGAATAAGGAGGGCAGCCATCCCGCAACTGATAATATATTTCATCACATTGAAGTGCATTAGCGGTTGTAAAAATCTGCAATAGTTTTTCAAAAGCAGTTTAAGGTTTAAGGATTAACGATTAAAAAACAATTTAAATAATTTCTTCCACATGTCTTTTAATGTTGCTGCTTATTTTCTCCATGGGCAAATCGTTTTCATCATTTCCAAAAGGATCTTCTATTTCTTCTGCGATAAGCTCCAGGCTAGCCAGTACATAAAAAACGATGGCTGTAATAGGTATTAAATAATAACCTAACTGAAATACATAACCGATAGGCATCGTAATAATGTAAAGGAAAATGAACTTCTTCAGAAAAGCGCTGTAAGAATAGGGGATGGGTGTATTTTTTATACGCTCGCAGGCGCCGCAAATATCTGTGAATGACAGCAGCTCCGGATTGATAAACAAAAGCTGTTCCGCAGAAATTATTCCCTCTTTATGCAGATGAATCACCTTTTCATAAATCAATTTCGCTACCTGATTGGGAACGTGTTTTTCGTCTTTGATGTTTTGCAATTCAGGATGCGGCAGCATATCCAGCGTATATCTTGTAGATTCATTCATGAGATGGTCTTTGAGCGCCAAGGCATAAAACGGAATCGTCGTTCTGAAAAATTCACGGCTGTCCTCATCTTCCAAAGGCAAAAGCGCATGCATCTTTAACGTCAGGTTGCGACTGTTGTTTACCAAAGCGCCCCACAGTTTTCGTCCTTCCCACCAGCGGTCATAAGCTGTATTGGTTCTGAATACAAGGATCAATGAAAGCACAAGACCCAATATGCCGTGCAGCAGATATACATTTCGCAAATAGCTTGTCTTTTCTACATGAATCACATGCAGTTCTATCATTACTATCAGCAGCGCATAGAGGGAAATGATGATGATAAGTTTGGAAAGCTGTCGCAGCGTATCAGCACTGTGAAACTGAAAGAGGATCGGAAACCATTGTTTGGGATTGTAAACGCGCACCGGATTTTTATTTAATAATTACCTGAAATTTTTTTTCTCCCTGAAGAAAACCTTCTAAAACATCGCCTCTCGCTATAGCGCCCACGCCTTTGGGAGTGCCGGTAAAAATGAGATCGCCTGTGTTGAGAGAAAAGAACTGAGATACATAAGATATGATTTTATCTATTGTGAAAATCATATCTTGTACGTTACCCAGCTGCACTTCTTTTCCGTTTTTATATAGCGAAAACACTAAGTTTTTTAGTTTTTCCTGATCATCGGGCTTTATAAAATCGCCCACCACAGCAGAGTTATCAAAAGCTTTGGCAATCTCCCACGGCAATCCCTTTTCTTTTTGCTGCTGCTGCAGATCACGCGCTGTAAAATCAATACCTACAGTTACTTCATCATAATATTTCTGCGCAAATTTTTCACGGATGTATTTTCCGTTTTTGCAAATCTTCACTACCAGCTCGCATTCATAATGAATATCGTTGCTGAAATCGGGATGATAAAAGTCTTTTCCTTTAAGTAATAAAGCGGTTTTCGGTTTTAAAAATACAACCGGCGAAGCAGGCACATCGTTATTTAGTTCTTTGGCATGCTCCGAATAGTTGCGCCCGATACAGATTATTTTCATTTTTTCTTTGAAATGCTCCTGTCAAAAATAATTATAAACATTGCAACCGCTATATTTGAAACATGGCCAGAGTAAAAATTATTTTTCCCGATAAGCCTCCGTTGTTTCAATGCCGCATTCCCGTGCGCATCACCGATATCAATTATGGAAACCATTTGGGAAATGATGCACTGTTGTCTCTTATTCATGAAGCGCGGATGCAACTGCTTGCAGGCTGGGGCTTTACAGAGCTGGATGCGGGTGGCAACAGCCTGATAATGGGAGATGTAATGATCGCTTATAAAAAAGAATCCTATTACGGCGATGTTTTAACGATATCTCTTTGGGCGGAAGAAATAACGGATAAAAATTTCGATCTGCTATACAAAGTAGAAATCATCTCTGCCGAAACTGCCTATGACATTGCTTATGCAAAAACCGGTATGGTGTGTTTTGATTATACTATCCGCAAAATAGCCTCTATGAAAACATCTTTAAAAGGCAAATTAAAAGGCGCGGAAAATTAAAAGAAATTACTTTACATTTGCACTCCCAAATGGCGAGGTAGCTCAGTTGGTGAGAGCGCAGGATTCATAACCCTGAGGTCTCGGGTTCAAATCCCGATCTCGCTACAAGCAAAGTTTTAAAACCGTCTTTTTTATAAAGGCGGTTTTTTTATTGTGTTTTTTTTTATTGTGGAGAAACTTTTCAGATGGTAAAACATGGCACGAAAATTATTTTATGTTATTCTAAATTTCATAAATGAAAACTTTTTTAGTTGCTGTTCTCCTGTCATCTCATTCGCTTTTGATCAACGCCCAAATAGTTGATGAATCCATTGATAACGGCATTGAAAAAGTAGAATGCAAAGAGGCGATTGTAGCGCAAGAAGTGAGTAACCGGGAAAGAATAGACTATAATTCTTTCACACGTTTTGCTCCTGAAGAAAAAGGCGATTTCCACAAAGAAAGAATATACAAACTAAACTGGAAAGCAGATGCGCCTCTTACGGCTGTGGGCATGGGTTGGTCTTTGTACGCGTTTTCCAAAATTTATGCTAAGGATTCATCTACTTATGCCCAATTGGATGCTTTGGATAAAAAGAAAGTTCCCGGTATTGACCGTTGGGCGGCGGGTATGCATGATGAAGAAATGGATCGTATCAGCAATTATCTTTTTTATGGCTCACTTACTTTTCCGGCATTTTTATTTATTGATAAGAAAATCAGGAAAGATGCTGCCAAAGTTAGTTTTCTATACTTGGAAACATTTGCAATCACGGGGTTGTTATATACCAGTTCCGATTATTTTATTGATCGCTATCGCCCCGAATCTTATCCTAATGATAAGCCGCAGCATGAAAAGACGAGCGGTAATTATAAGAATGCTTTTTTTGCGGGGCATCCGGCATTAGTAGCTACAGCAAGCTTTTTTGCAGCGCGTGTGTACGCTGATTATCATCCTGAGTCTAAAGCCAAATATTATATTTATGGAGGTGCGGCTGTGGCTACATTGGGTATGTGTTATATGCGTCATCTTGCGGGTAAGCATTTTCCTACTGATCTTTTGGTAGGAAGCCTTATTGGTTTTACGGTGCCGCACGCTGTTCTATATTTTCACAGGCATGTGGCCAATAAAGACAGAGCTTGGAATATAGCACCGGATTTTAATCCTTATAATGGCGGCGGATATGGGTTGTCGCTTAATTATCGTTTTAAATAAGCATTTTATCTTACGATAGACACATCGCCTTTTAGTAAAATTGGCTGCTCATTGTTGCAGGTAGTTTCTATAAAATAAACAAATACATCAGGATTCAGGGCTTTACCATTGTAAGTGCCATCCCAGCCATAGTCAGGGTCATTTGGCGGAATATTTACTTTGGAAAAAATAAGTTCGCCCCATCTGTTATATATTTTGAAGGTTTTTATAATGATATTACTTTCTCTTTGCGGGTAGAATTTATCATTAATTCCATCCCCATTCGGAGAAAATGTATTGGCCATAAAAATATTTTGATCACAAGCTACGGTTACGGAAACATCGTCACTTGCTTTACAGAAATGATTATAAGCAGTGACGGTATATAAAGTATTAATTGTGGGTGTTGCTATCGGGTTGGGGCAATCGTCGCAGCTTAAACCTGTGGATGGTGTCCACTCAAATCGTTCCGTATTGCTGCTTTCTGTCGTTAATGTAACACCGGTACCATTAAAAAATTTTTTATCTTCTCCGGCATTTATTGTTGGGTTTTCATAAACGGTTATTTGTATTTTACCTGTATCAGTAAAGCAATCGCCTTGTTGCGCATATACGATATAGTTGGTGGTACTATCAGGTGTTGCTATCGGGTTTGGTATATAAGCATTGTTTAATCCGGCAGTAGGATGCCATATATAATTGTCTCCTCCGCTTGCTGTCAAATGCACAGATTGTCCTTTACAAATGCTGTCATTATTACTGTAATCAAAAGGTTGTTTATTAATAACTGTAATATTGATCTTCCCTGAATCTTCGCATTCATGAGTGTCTTCAATAATTATAGTATAAAGTATATTGGAAAGAGGTGTGACGATTGGGTTTTCACAAGTATCGCAAGATAAATAGGTTGCAGGTATCCATAAATAACGATCGCCTCCACTTGCATTTATCTGTACATTTTTCCCTTCACATACAGTTTGGTCATTTGAATATTGAATATTCATTGAAGGATAAATAGATACCGTAACACTGTCTTTATTCTTACAGCCAAAACTATCGGTTACAGTCACTTGGTAAGTAATATTCCCCGTAGGTTGCGCAATAGGATTGCTGCAAGAAGTGCAGGAAAGTGATGAAGAAGGAGACCATAAGAATGTGGTGCCACCTGTGGCATGTAATAAAATGGAACTTTGAGGGCAAATAGCTGTATCAGCGCCCGCGTCCGCAATTGGCAAGGTACGAACTGTAACATTTACGGTATCTGGTATAGAATTACAGCCATTTTCTGATGTTATGACTATATAGTTTCCTGAGTTTGTGAGAGTAATAGGATTGATTGTTGCGGATTGCTGGTTAAGAGTGCTTGAATCAGGGAATACCCACACAAAATTATTCCCTGTTAAATTACTTATAGCATTCAGTACTAAAGAATCTCCTTCGCAATAATTTCCCGATCCGAAACCTGTTACAATAGGTTTCGGCAATACAGAGACGGTTTGAGTATCAGTATTTGAACAGTTGTAGATATCGGTAGCGGTGACTGTATAGAGAGTTGAAGCAGAGGGTGCAGCAGAGACGGTATCTCCGGCAGCTGCGCTGAGA
>Ga0153956_1000976_pt1 | contig 28299 bp, 28 predicted proteins | sample TSFL040MetaG_FD_104704 | JGI IMG/M metagenome (GOLD analysis project Ga0153956, IMG submission 104704) | Attine ant fungus gardens microbial communities from Florida, USA - TSFL040 MetaG | ecosystem: Host-associated > Fungi > Mycelium > Unclassified | place: USA: Florida, Wekiwa Springs... | reverse complement strand
TCCGTCGCCTTCGGCGCGTGCGAGGTCGGATCGTCCCCTGGACGATCCTCGAACATGCGGGGCATGTTCGACCTCGCGCGCTCCCCCTGGCGGGGGAGGATTGGAGATAGCTACTCCACCCCGCCCAGCACGTCGGCGATCGCGCGCATCACTTCGGGCTTCATCTGCACGCCCATATGGCTGCTCTTCACCGCGATCGAGCGGCACTGCTCGTCGGCGGGATCGTGGCAGATCATGCCGTTGACGAAGCCGTCGGTCGCGCTCCAGATCGCGGTTGTGGGGACGGAAAGCGGCGCGGCGCATTCGGCCATCAGCGCCTGCACTTCGGGGCTGTCGATCTTCTCGCCGGTCAGCCATTGATAGGTGCGCCAGAGATTGGTCGCGCGCGGCGATCCGGCGAAGGGCGAACTGACCGTGATCACTTCGCGCACCATGTCGGTCCAGCGCTGCGCCGCGAAGCGTGCCATGATCCCGCCCAGGCTGACGCCGATCAAAGTGACCGGCTCGCCGGTCCGCTCGGCAATCGTGGCAATTCTCGCCTGCAACCGCACGCCGTCCTCGCCGATCGTGCGCAGCGAGAAATTATGTCCGAGTTCCCAGCCGAACGCGCGATAACCGAGCGTCTCGAGATAGCGGCGCGGCACGACGTTCGAGGCGTCCGAGGTGAACAGGCCCGGCAGCATCATCACCGGCCGCCCGTCGCCGCGCGGCGCCTCCATCAGCATCCGGCGCGCGAACGCCAGCGTTCCGACCGACCAGGCTGCGCGCGGCAGCTCGGCGGCCATGGCGAGCTTGGACGGGGGGCCGAAATGCCGCTGTGGAGAAGTTGCCAACGCTAGAACCATCCCATGACCGTTACCGAAAACGGGGTCCACGCACCGACGCGGACTCCGGCGTGACGCAGCGCCGCCCCTGTCCAGGCATTGCATGTCATCAAAATGTCATAACGCCCGAAACCTGAATAGAACGCATCATAATCGCCATATCCGTGAAAAAATTTCGGGCGGTAGCCGGGTGGGGTATGCGCGAAGCTCCCCCGGATGAACGCGGCGAGGCGGCGATACTCTTCGGGGCGCAGCGTGATGGCGCGCACGTTCGGGCCGGGATCGGGCGCCGGCAGGTGTTCGACGTGAACGAGCGTCCGGTCGCTGCCGAGCGCGGCGTGGAGCACGGTGCCGGGCCGGACATCGGCCCAGGTCGGCGTCTCCATGTAGAACGCCCGCTCGCCCCAGCCGATCGCGAGATGATCGTAGGCGGCATAGCGCGGATCGGCGATGTCACCGGGCCGGACGATGTCGCGCCAGTCCACCCCCGCGGCATTCACCGGTACGACGATGTCGGTGTGGATGCCGTTGTCCGCGAGATAGATGCGGATGCCCTGGGCGGGCGGGCGCCAGGCGATATTGGCCGGGATCGCGCCGCCGATCATGCCCGCAGCGCCGTAGGCGAGCGGGATCAGCAACAGTATGAGAGCGAAATGGCCGAGCCACGTCCGGATGTTTTGCCGCATTGCGGCATCATGCTAGGGCGGTTTCATGGGAAACGATACGCACGTCCTCGATTCTCCGCCCGAAGGCGCCGCGGCCGACTGGACGATCCCGCAGAACTGGGCGCATTACACGCCCGAGGAGCATGCGACCTGGGATCTGCTGTTCGAGCGCCAGGCGAAGCTGCTCCCCGGCCGCACCTCCAACGCGTGGCTGCGCGGGCTCGACGTGCTCAAGCTCTCCAAGCCCGGCATCCCCGATTTCGAGGAACTCTCCGAACGGCTGATGGGCGTGACCGGCTGGAAAGTCGTCGCGGTGCCGGGGCTGGTGCCCGACGACGTGTTCTTCGATCACATGGCCAATCGCCGCTTCGTCGCGGGCAATTTCATCCGCCGCCGCGACCAGCTCGATTACCTGCAGGAGCCGGATGTCTTCCACGACGTGTTCGGCCACGTGCCGATGCTTGCCGATCCGGTTTTCGCCGATTATCTCGCCGCTTATGGCCGCGGCGGGCAGCGCGCGCTCGGGCTGGATGCGCTGAAATATCTCGGGCGGCTCTACTGGTACACGGTCGAGTTCGGGCTGATCGCCGAGCCCGAGGGCCTGCGCATCTACGGCTCGGGCATCGTCTCGTCGGCGGCGGAAAGCCGCTTCGCGCTCGACGATCCCAGCCCCAACCGCATCGGCTTCGACCTGAAGCGCGTGATGCGCACCGAATACCGGATCGACGATTTCCAGCAGAATTACTTCGTCATCCCGAGCTTCGACGAACTGCTCCGCGTGACGGTCGAAACCGACTTCGCGCCGCTTTACGAAGCGATCGCCAGGCAACCGGACATCCGCATCGCCGCGATCGAACCAAATGACGTGGTGATCACCCACGGCACGCAGGATTATGCCAGGGCGAAGGGCGGAACGGCGATCCTCGCCTGAACGCATCGGATTACCCGATCATCACCCTGCTACGCCTCCCCGGCGAAGGCCGGGGCCCAGTTGGGATCGATGCGTAGCTGGGCCCCGGCCTTCGCCGGGGAGGCGTTATCCATTCGTGGAGATGGCTAGATATCGAGCGCCCAGCCGTCGCGCCCCTTGGGATCGGGCGGGCGATCGGGAACGTGGCGTGTAGCGCCCGCCCGCAGGCACAGGATCGTCCAGTCGCCGCGCGTGTCGATCGCCTCCAGCGCGCAGCCGCACGCTTCGAACGCTGCGACCACCGTTTCGCGCTGCGTGTCGAGCAATCCGGCGAGCACGATCGCCGCGTCGGGCGACGCGATCGCCGCGATCTCCGGCGCCATCGAGACGAGCGGACCGGCCAGGATATTGGCGATCAGCAGGTGGTACGGCGCGGCCGCGGTGATCGCCGGATCGAGCGTGCCGTCGGCGACGATCAGCGTCACGTTCTCGATCGAATTCGCAGCGGCATTCTCGCGTGTCACGTCGATCGCGGCGGGATCGATGTCGGTCGCCATGATCGCGGCGTCGGGCCAGAGATGCCGCGCGGCGAAGGCGAGCAGGCCAGTGCCGGTGCCGATGTCGATGATGTTGGCGAAGCTGCGCTCCGCCAGCCCGTCGAGCATCGCGAGACACCCGGAGGTGGTCGCGTGGTGGCCGGTGCCGAAGGCGCGCCCGGCATCGATCAGGAACGCCCGGCCGCCCTCGGGCGCAGTCACCGGATGCGCGCTGGTATGCACGACGAAGCGGCCTTCGCGGATGGGTTCAAGGCCCTCCTGGCTCAGCGTCACCCAATCCTCGGCGGTCAGCGCCTCGACGGCTGGCTCGATATCCGCCGCGCTCGGCACCAGTGCTCGCAAGGCGGCGAGGGTCGCGGCGTCGGGCTCGGCTTCCATATAAGCGTCGAGCCGCCAGCGCTCGCAGTCGTCCTCCACCTCCTCGGTGGTCATCAGTACCGCATCGATCACCAGATCGTCCGCCGCGTCGATCGCCTCCGCTTCGGCGCGCGTGCAGGGCAGCGAGACCTTCCAGCTGTCGATCGCCGGATCAGCGGACATACGACGCGCCGTTCACGTCGAGCACCGCGCCGGTCATCGATGGCGGGGCGTCGAGCGCGAGGAAGCGCGCGGCGGTGGCGACTTCCTCGGGATCGGCAACCTTGCCGAGCGGGATGTCGGCGAGCAGTTTCTCGCCGCCGCGGCTGGAGAGATACTCTTCGGCCATGCCGGTCATGGTGAAGCCGGGGCAGATCGCGAAGGCCAGGATACCTTGCGCCGCATAACCGCGCGCGATGCTCTTGGTCATCGCCACCATCCCGGCCTTGGACGCGGCATAATGCCAGTGGGCAGGAGAGTCGCCGCGATAGGCGGCGCGGCTGGCGATGTTGACGATCCGCCCGCCCGACTTGCGCGCCTGCCAATGCTGCACCGCGAACCGGCACAGTTCGGCCGAGGCGGTGAGGTTCACGCGCATCGTCCGCTCCCAATCGGCGAGCCAGGCGTCATCGTCGCGGTCGATCGGATTCTCCTCGAAGATGCCGGCATTGTTGATCAGCACGTGGATCGTGCCGAGCTTTTCCAGCGCGGCGTACCAGAGCTGCTTCGCCGCGCCGGGCTGCGCGAAGTCGGCGGGAATACCCGAAGCGGTGCCGTGGCCGACGAGCTTCTGGTCGCCGAGCGAAGCGGCGATCGCCGCGCCGATGCCGCGCGACGAGCCGGTGAGGAGGATGTTGGTCATGGACGGGCCTTAGCCCATTCCGTCACCCCAGCGAAAGCTGGGGTCTCATGTCGGCTGGAGACCCCAGCTTTCGCTGGGGTGACGATCCGAGCTAAGCCGCCACGCTCGCCGAGAAGCTGTCCGCCGCGCCCTTGAGGCCGCCCAAACGGTCGTCCACTTCGCCGAAGCCCTTGCCCAGCGCGTCGATCTCGCTGGCGACGCTTTCGGTTTCCTCGCGGATGGCGGCGATGGTGTTGGACATGGAGTCGGCGGCGAGCGCGGTCTCGTCGACTGCCGCCGTGATCGCGGTGACGGTCTGGGCCTGCGCTTCCATCGCGAAGCGGATGCGGTCGGCCGATTCCTGCACTTCGGCGACGGTGGCGCGGATCGAGGCGTTGGTCTCGACCGTCGAGCGCGTGGCGGACTGGATCGCGGCGATCTTGGCGGCGATATCGTCGGTGGCGCGCGCGGTCTGGTTGGCGAGGGACTTCACTTCCTGCGCGACGACCGCGAAGCCGCGGCCGGCGTCACCGGCGCGGGCGGCCTCGATCGTGGCGTTGAGCGCGAGCAGGTTGGTTTGCCCGGCAATGTCGCGGATCAGCCCGAGGATCGATTCGATCGACTTGGCGTGATCGGAGAGCGCTTCGGACATGCCGACCGCGTGGCCGGCCTGGCTGGAGGCCTTGTCGGCGATCTCGGCCGCCGCTTCCACTTCGGTGCGGGCATCCTCGATCGCGCGGATCAGGCCGGCGGCGGTATGCGCGGCCTCGCGCATCGCTACCGCCGATTGCTCCGCCGCCGCCGCGACCTCGCTGGTCTTGCCCAGCATTCCGCGCGCCGCCGTGGAGGCGCCGTGCGCCTGGGTACGGATGCGGTTGCCGAGGTCCGCGGTGTCGTCGATCGATCCGGCGATGCGGTCGCGGAAATCGGTCGCGCGGCGCTCGCGCTCACGGCGCGCTGCCTCGGCGTCGCGCTTGCCGAGATGCGAAGCCATGATGTCGGCCTCGACCAAGGCGAGGCGCTGCACCACGTCGCCGAGCTGGCGCAGCTTCGCGGAATCGCCGTTCAGCTTCTCCTCGAGGATCGACAGCGTGTGGCTGTGCGCGAAGGCGAGGCTGGCGAGCAGGGTACGCAGCGGGATGTTCGACTTGTGCGAATCGACCGCATGGCGGTGCGCCAGCTCCATCCAGCCATTCTCGTACGGCCGGACATATTTCTCTTCGGTGTAGCGCGTGCTGCGCGCGATCTGCTCGGCGAACAGGCGCTCGTCGCGGAAATGCTCGCGGACATGCGCCGCCTCGGGCAGCGACATGTAATGCCGCCAGAACGCGCGCGCGATCTCCTCATAGCGCCCATCGAGCAGCGCCACGATCTCCGCCGCGCCCGGCGCGATCACGCCGTCCCAGTCATAATCGCGGACGCGCTCGCCGATCGATCGCGACTCGCCGGACCATTCGCCCAGCCGGGTCGCCCATGCCTGCGCCATCGGCGCCTCCCCTTATTATTTCACGCAGCGACTTTCGCGACGAACTCCCCGGTGCTCGCCTTCAGCGTGCCGAGCCGGCCATCGAGCAGGTCGAAACCCTTGCCGACCTGATCGATCTCTGTCGCGACGCTTTCGGTTTCCTCGCGGATGGCGGCGATGGTGTTGGACATGGAATCGGCGGCGAGGGCGGTCTCGTCCACAGCCGCCGTGATCGCGGTGACGGTCTGGGCCTGCGCTTCCATCGCGAAGCGGATGCGATCGGCCGATTCCTGCACTTCGGCGACGGTGGCGCGGATCGAGGCGTTGGTCTCGACCGTGGAGCGCGTGGCGGACTGGATCGCGGCGATCTTGGCGGCGATGTCGTCGGTCGCGCGCGCGGTCTGGTTGGCGAGGGACTTCACTTCCTGCGCCACCACCGCGAAGCCGCGGCCGGCGTCGCCCGCGCGGGCGGCCTCGATCGTGGCGTTGAGCGCGAGGAGGTTGGTTTGCCCGGCAATGTCGCGGATCAGCCCGAGGATCGATTCGATCGACTTGGCGTGATCGGAGAGCGCTTCGGACATGCCGACCGCGTGGCCGGCCTGGCTGGATGCCTTGTCGGCGATCCCGGCCGCCGCTTCCACTTCGGTGCGCGCGTCCTCGATCGCGCGGATCAGGCCGGCGGCGGTATGCGCGGCCTCGCGCATCGCCACCGCCGATTGCTCCGCCGCCGCCGCCACTTCGGAGGTCTTGCCCAGCATCCCCCGCGCCGCCGTGGAGGTGCGCACCGTCTGGTCGCGCAGCGCATGGCCTTCCTGGCTGGCATTCTCGACGACGGTGGCGATGCCGTCGCGGAAATCACCGACCAGCCGGTCGCGCTCGCCGCGCGCGGCATGGGCGCGGAACGCGTTGTAGATCTCGACCGTGATCTCGTTCTCGAGGCCGGTCAGGCGCATGAGGGTGTCGATCAGGGTCGGCAGGCGCGGATCGTCCTGCTTCACCTTGCGCAGCAGGATGTCGAGCGCGGCGCGATCGCTCGCCGAGGTCATCGACAGGAGCGCCATGGTCGAGACGCCGGCCGAATAGCCCGACGCCACGGAGCGCTCCATCGATTCGATCCACGCGCGGCCGGTCACGTCGCAGAAGCGGTTGCGCAGATAGGCGACGCCGAGCTCGACCATCTTCGGTTCTTCGTGCGGCTGCCAGTCGCGCTCGCCTGGCGCGGCGCGGCGCCATTGGTGCCAGAAGGCGAGCGCCACGGTGCCCGCTTCCGGCTCCAGGAGCTCCCACACGTCGCGCGCCGCCTTCTCCAGCGTGCCGTCGAAATCGAACGCGCGCAGGCGCGAACGGATGTCGATGGTGGCGGCGACAACACCGGGGGCAGGCAGATCGATCGCGGTCAAGGCGGCAACTCCGTTTCGCGCCGCGCTTATGCACGCGACGGTCCTTCCCGGGGGCTAACCGGATAAGGTTAAGGCGCGGTTAGGACTGGATGGCTGCAACAATCCTCCCCCGCCAGGGGGAGGTGTCAGGCGCATGCCTGACGGAGGGGCGGGCAGAGTCGCACTATCGATGGGCCATTCGCTTCCTCCCCCTCCGTCGCCTTCGGCGCCACCTCCCCCTGGCGGGGGAGGATCGCTGTTTCGAGGTTAGGCCTAAACTGACTTCCGCCACGGCTTGCATCATGCCTCACGCGGTCTAATAGGCAGGCGAAACCTGCACGAGGATCACCCCTTGGCCAGCCGCCCGCATTCCCGACCGCTTTCGCCGCATCTCACGCATTACAGATGGGGGCCGCACATGCTGGTCTCGATCCTGCATCGCGTCACCGGCGACGGGATGGCGATCGTCGGCACGATCCTGCTGGTGTGGTGGCTGGCGGCGCTGGCCGCGGGCAAGGAAGCCTATGCCTGCTTCCTCGATGTGTTCACGAAGCATGACGGCTCGCTCAACATTGTCGGCTATATCTTCGGCATCGGGCTGACGCTGTCGCTGTTCCAGCACATGATGAGCGGCATCCGCCATCTGGTGATGGATACCGGCGCGGGCTTCGAGCTGAAGAGCAACCGGATGTGGGCGATCCTGACGATGGTCGCCTCGCTGACGCTCACGATTCTGTTCTGGGCCTATATCCTGGGGGGCAAGTAAGATGCGCGGTGGAGGCACCGAACTCGGCCGGGTGCGCGGCCTGGGCAGCGCCAAGCACGGCGTGCAGCATTGGTGGCACCAGCAGCTGACCGCGGGGTTCAACCTGCTGCTGATGGCATGGCTGATCCTGTCGATCGCGCGCCTGCCGGCCTATGATTATTCGACCGTCCATGTCTGGCTGCAATCGGCCTGGGCGGCGATCCCGATGGCGCTGCTGATCGCCTCGGTCTTCTATCATTTCCGCCTCGGCCTGCAGGTGCTGATCGAGGATTACGCGCATCGCGAGGGCCGCTTCGTGCTGATCGTGCTGCTCAACGTCTTCGTGGCCGTCACCGCCGCCATCGCTATCTTCTCGATCCTCAAGATCGCCTTCACCGGAGCCGCTTCGTAATGCCCGAGGCCTATAAGATCATCGATCATTCGTATGACGCGGTGGTGGTCGGCGCTGGCGGCTCGGGGCTGCGCGCGACGATGGAAGCGGCGCAGAACGGGCTGAAGACCGCCTGCATCACCAAGGTGTTCCCGACGCGCAGCCACACCGTCGCGGCGCAAGGCGGGATCGCCGCCAGCCTCGGCAACATGGGCCCGGACCACTGGACCTGGCACATGTACGACACCGTCAAGGGCTCCGACTGGCTCGGCGACCAGGACGCGATCGAGTACATGGTGCGCGAGGCGCCGGCCGCGGTCTACGAGCTCGAACATGCCGGCGTGCCGTTCAGCCGCACCGACGAGGGCAAGATCTACCAGCGCCCGTTCGGCGGCATGATGCAGAACATGGGCGAGGGGCCCCCGGCACAGCGCACCTGCGCCGCGGCCGACCGCACCGGCCATGCCATGCTCCACGCGCTCTACCAGCAGAGCCTGAAGTACGACGCCGATTTCTACATCGAATATTTCGCGCTCGATCTCATCATGGAGAACGGCGCGTGCAGGGGCGTGATCGCGCTCTGCATGGAAGACGGCAGCATCCACCGCTTTCGCAGCCATGCCGTGGTGCTGGCGACCGGCGGCTACGGGCGCACCTATTTCTCGGCGACCTCGGCGCACACCTGCACCGGCGACGGCGGCGGCATGGTGCTGCGCGCCGGGCTCCCGCTGCAGGACATGGAGTTCGTCCAGTTCCACCCGACCGGCATCTACGGCGCGGGCGTGCTGATCACCGAGGGCGCGCGCGGCGAAGGCGGCTACCTGACCAATTCCGAAGGCGAGCGCTTCATGGAGCGTTATGCTCCCTCGGCGAAGGACCTCGCATCGCGTGACGTCGTGTCGCGCTCGATGGCGATGGAGATGCGCGAAGGCCGCGGCGTCGGCCCGCACAAGGACCATATCTACCTGCACCTCGATCATATCGATCCCAAGGTGCTGCACGAGCGCCTGCCGGGCATCACGGAAACGGGCAAGATCTTCGCCGGCGTCGACCTGACGCGCCAGCCGCTGCCGGTCACGCCGACCGTCCACTACAATATGGGCGGCATCCCCACGAACTATCACGGCGAGGTCGTCAACCTGAAGGACGGCGATCCGGACAGCGTCGTCCCCGGCCTGTTCGCGGTCGGCGAGGCGGCGTGCGTCTCGGTCCACGGCGCCAACCGGCTCGGCTCGAACTCGCTGATCGATCTCGTGGTGTTCGGCCGCGCGACCGGCAAGCGCATCGCCGAGATCGGCAAGCCCAACCAGGCGCACAATCCCTTGCCCAAGGGATCGGAAGAGCTGGCACTCGGCCGGCTCGATCACTTCCGCCAGGCCAAGGGCGGCTCGCCCACCGCCGACGTGCGGGTGGAGATGCAGCGCACGATGCAGAAGCATTGCGCGGTGTTCCGCGACAATGCGACGCTGGCCGAGGGCGTCGACAAGATCGGCAAGACCTATCAGCGCATGGCGGACGTGGGCATCACCGACCGCTCGCTGATCTGGAACACCGACCTCGTCGAGACGCTCGAGCTCGACAACCTCATCGCCCAAGCCGTCGTGACGATGAACAGCGCCAACAACCGCAAGGAATCGCGCGGCGCGCACGTCAACGAGGATCATCCGGATCGCGACGACAAGACCTGGATGAAGCACACCATCACGACGTTCGAAGGCTGGGGCGGCAAGGGCGGCGCGACCGCGATCGATTACCGCCCGGTCCACGACTACACGCTCACCGACGACGTGGAGTACATCAAGCCGAAGAAGCGGGTGTATTAGGGGCGGCGCGCAAGACCGAACGCAGTTCGGTCACGCACCAAGCGCCGCGCCCGGCCGGCGCGGCCTCGCCGGGGCAGACAGTATGGGCTTTGCCCATGCGGCGCGTTATCGTTAACCCGCCGCCTCCAGCCGGTCCGCCAGCCACATCTTGATCAGCGCCTGCCGCGTCACGCCGCGCTTCTTGGCCTGGACATCCAGGCTGCGGACCATCCAAGCGGGGAAATCGACATTGACGCGCTTTGCGGGTTGATTGACGAAAACCGCCCGCGACCAGTCAATCAGATGATCGATGTCCTCGCCATTGTCGAACATCTCATCAAACTCTTCGACGCTCGAAGGCCATTTCTTCCCTGCTTCGCGCACGACGGACGGAGATAAGGCGGATGCGGTCTCCGCGTTGGGTGACGATTGCCGTCCAGCATTTTCCACCGATCGTTCCGACGAGAAGTCTTCTCTCTTCTCGCTCATAAAGCACCACTCCGATTTCTAGCAGGTCGCCATCCCAGAGCGCCTGCGCCTTGTTGAAATCGATCCCGTGTTTAAGTTTGTTCGCCGCGCTTTTTGCCGGATCGAATTCGAACATTCGCATTCATATAGTGCGCATTCGGTATAAAATCTATACATAAGAGGTCATCTCCCGGGCCAAGCAAACAGAAGAAACGTATGAGGCGAGCCGCAATTCAAGCTGCGATCGGAGCGTTGGGGAGCCTGACTGCCGGCCTTCTCTGCGCGTGCGACGGAGGGGCGCCAGCGTTAACCGCCCCGCCGCCCGCGCTCCATGCCGATCCCTTCTACGCCAAGTATCTCGACGCCGCCGGCATCCCGATCCTTGGCTCCGCCCACGTGCCCGACCGGGCGCTGGAGGTTGCGCGGGACATCGTCACCGGCATGCTCGCGCATCGGCCCGATCTCGGGCGCGATCTGGCGGCGAGCGGGTATCGCGTGGCGATCATGGCGGAGGGCGAGACGACCACCGATCTGCCCGAGCAGCGCGAGTGGAAGAAGCCGGCGCGCGACGATCCCCGGCTCACCTATTGCGAGCGCAAACATTATGACGAGCGGATCGGCGCGCTCAGCGATCGCGGCTATTGGGACGCGCGGGCGCGCGGCATGGCGGGCAAGCTCACCTCGGGTGCCGTCGAGGACCTGCTCGGGCGGAAGAACTCGCGTTATTATGGCGAGACGATCTTCCTGCACGAATTCTCGCACGACATCCTCGATGCGGTGCAGGGCGCCGATCGCGCGCTCTACGCGCAGGTCGAGAAGGCCTATGCCGATGCGCTGAAGGCGGGGCTCTGGAAAGGCGAATATGCCGCCACCAACGTGCAGGAATATTGGGCGGAAGGCGCGCAATTCTGGTTCGATTCGAACCGGATCGCGATCTTCAAAGGACGCCAGGTGCTCTCGGATCAGGATCTGAAGAGCTACGATCCGGAGCTCTATGCGGCGCTGGCGCAGGTGTTCGGCGACACCCACCACATCGCCGCCGATCCCTTCTACATGAGCGCCGCGCGCGTGCCGCCGGGGCCGCTGCCGGAGAATACCGCCGAAGTGTGCTGAGCCGGGGTTGCGCTGCGTCCGCGAAAGGCATAGCCGCAAATCGCGATCGACAGCACCCGCGCGAAGGACCGAGAGCGAATGGCCGAATTCACCCTCCCGAAGAACAGCGTTCCCAAGAAGGGCAAAACGTACAAGGCCGCCGACGGCGCGACCAACGTCAAGACGTTCAAGGTCTATCGCTACGATCCGGATACCGGCGAGAACCCGCGCTACGATACGTTCGAGGTCGATCTCGACACCTGCGGGCCGATGGTCCTCGACGCGTTGATCAAGATCAAGTCGGAGCAGGACAGCTCGCTCACGTTCCGCCGCTCGTGCCGCGAGGGCATCTGCGGCTCGTGCTCGATGAACATCGATCACAAGAACGGCCTCGCCTGCACCACCGCGATCGAGGACGTGAAGGGCGCGGTGACGATCACGCCGCTGCCGCATATGGAAGTGATCAAGGACCTCGTCCCCGATTTCACCCACTTCTACGCGCAATATGCCTCGATCAAGCCGTGGCTGCAGACCGTCACGCCCGCGCCCGCCGGCAAGGAGCGGCTGCAGAGCCCGCAGGATCGCGAGAAGCTCGACGGGCTGTACGAGTGCATTCTCTGTGCCTGCTGTTCGACCAGCTGCCCGAGCTATTGGTGGAATAGCGACAAGTTCCTGGGGCCCGCGATCCTGCTCCAGGCCTATCGCTGGCTCGCCGACAGCCGCGACGAGATGACTGGCGACCGGCTCGACGAGCTGGAGGATCCGTTCCGCCTCTATCGCTGCCACACGATCATGAACTGCGCGAACGCCTGCCCGAAGGGCCTGAACCCGGCCAAGGCGATCGCCGAGATCAAGAAGATGGAAGCCGAGCGGGTCCTTTGATGGCAATGTTCTCCCGCGAAAGCGGGAGTCCGGATTCGCGGGGGACATGGTTTGTGGCTCTGGACCCCCGCCTTCGCGGGGGAACATGAGTAACGATACGCCGACCCCGTTCTTCTCCTACGAGGACGATCCCGGTGAGCCCGGCTGGAAGCTGTGGCAGTTCCGCGATCGCACGCGCTTCAACGCGTTCCTCGAGCCGCTCCATGTCCGCGTCGAGGACGATGTCGCGCGGGTGCGGATGCTGCCGCGCCACGAGCATTCGAACATGCGCGGCGACGTGCATGGCGGCGCGCTGCTCGGCTTCATGGACGTCGCGTTGTTCGCCGGCGCGCGCGGGCTGGGCGTGCTGCAGGCCGGTGGCGCGGTGACGCTCGATCTCTCGGCGCAATTCATCGGCGGCGGACGGATCGGCCTGCCGCTGGAGGCGCGGATCGAGTTGCTGCGCGAGACCTCGCGAATGCTCTTCCTGCGCGGGCTGATCGTGCAGGACGCCTCGCCGGTGATCGCCAGCTTCACCGGCACGCTGCGCAAATCCTCGCCGCCGCCGGGCATGGTATGACCTTGGGGCAGTTGTGAGCGGCAATCACCATTCACGCTTCCCCGGCGAAGGCCGGGGCCCAGCTGTGGGCCGATCGTTGTTCGAGTGCCGCGCTCCGTTATCCAGGCCTTCCCAACTGGGCCCCGGCCTTCGCCGGGGAGGCGTTTAAGTGCTCGGGGTGCTGGAGCGTTACGAGGCGCTCGTCGCCGCGGGCGAGCTCAAACCCGATCCCGATCAGCGTGCCGCCGCCGGGCGGCTGGCGAAGTTGCAGACCGAGCTGGAGAACGTCCCCAAGCGCGGCTCGACGCTCTGGCGCATGCTCGGCAAGCGGCCCGAGCCGCCGCGCGGCGTGTATATGTGGGGCAGCGTCGGGCGCGGCAAATCGATGCTGATGGACCTGTTCTTCGGCGCGCTGGCGATCGGCCGCAAGCGCCGCGTCCATTTCGCCGAGTTCATGCTGGAGGTGCATCAGCGCATCAATGTCGAACGCAGGAAGGAGGCGGGCGATCCGATCGCCCCGGTTGCCGCCGCCATTGCCGAGGAAACGCGCGCGCTCTGCTTCGATGAGATGATGGTGACCAATTCGCCTGACGCGATGATCCTCTCGCGGCTGTTCACTGCCTTGATCGAGGCGGGCGTAACGGTGGTGACCACCTCCAACCGCCCGCCCAAGGACCTCTATAAGGACGGGCTCAACCGCGAGCATTTCCTGCCCTTCATCGCGCTGATCGAGCAGCGGCTCGACGTGCTGTCGCTGAACGGCCCGGTGGATTACCGGCGCGACCGGCTGGGGCAGCAGGAGACCTGGTTGGTGCCCAACGGGCCGGAAGCGACGAAGGAGCTTTCCGCCGCCTTCTTCCGCCTCACCGATTATCCGCCCGGGGACGCCGCGCACGTGCCGAGCGAGGAACTGCCGGTCGGCGGCGGGCGGACGCTGCATGTACCCAAGGCGCTGAAGGGCGTCGCGGTGTTCAGCTTCAAGAAGCTCTGCGGCGAGGCGCGCGGCGCGGCCGATTATCTCGCGGTCGCGCGGCGCTTCCACAGCGTGATCCTGGTCGGCATCCCCAGGCTCGGACCGGAGAGCCGCAACGAGGCGGCGCGGTTCGTCAGCCTCATCGACGCGCTGTACGAGCACAAGGTGAAGCTGCTCGCCGCCGCCGATGCCGAGCCGGACCGGCTCTACGAGAAAGGCGACGGCCGCTTCGAGTTCGAGCGCACCGTCAGCCGGTTGGAAGAGATGCGCTCCGAAGACTATCTCGCCCAAGGGCACGGCTGAAGCGCACCAGCGCGTCCATCGCGCCGCGCAACGGCGGCTCGATCCACCGCGCGACCGCGAAGGCGGCGAGCACGAGCGCCAGCGTCACCAGCAGGATCGCCGGAACTGGTGCGACACCGGCGCGCTGCAGCATGACGAAGGCCGCGCCGCCACCGTCCTGGTGGAGCAGATAGAGCGGATAGGTCGCCAGTCCCGCCGCGGGCGCCCAGCCGGCGGGCAGGCGGACGAACCAGGGCTGCAGGCGATGCGCGGCGAACACCAGCGCGGCGCCTAGGGCGAAGATCGCGCCCGGCACCCAGACGGGGCCGGTCACGCCAAGGCCGTGACGCTCGCCGATCGACTTGGCCGCGATCTCGATTGCCGCACCGGCCAGTGCGAGCGCAATGCCCGCGTTGCGTGCCATGCTGGTGCCCCGTCGCGAGGCGGCGCGCGCGAAGATGCCCAGGGCGAAGCAGCTGCCATGCGTCAGGAGCAGCAATTGCGGCAGGCGCTGCAATCCCGAACGGGCGGGCAGGTCGTGGAACAGCAAGGCGGTCCAGAACGCCAGGCACACCGCGGCCAGTGCCCAGCCGAGCCATTCGATCCGTCCGGATCCGCCGCGCAGGCACAGGTGCCCGGCGACGAGCAGGTAGAACGCCGCCTCCATGCCGAGCGTCCAGTAGGATGGGTCGATCCAGGGCGCGACCGGCACGAACAGCACCGATTTCCACCATTCGAAGATCAGCGGGCCGATCGCTGCGCCGGCCAGCATGAGCAGGATCGCGGTGACGGTCGCGCAGGCCAGCGCGCCGGGGACCAGCCGCTTCGCGCGGCGCCACAGGAATGCGCCCGGTGCCGCGCCCTCGGCCGATCCGGTGATGACATAGCCCGAGATGACGAAGAACAGTTCGACTCCGACCCAGCCGAACCAGGTCCATTGTTTCCAGCCAGGGGGCAGGGTGGCGATCTCGGCCATGCCGCGCAAATTCGGGCTGGCGCCGTGACCGAAGGCGGTGCCGAAATGATAGGCGAGCACCAGCATCGCGCACGCGAAGCGCAGCAGATCGATCAGGATGATGCTCTCGCCGCCGCGCCGCCCCATGGGAACCTTATCGCCGGACAGGATTAAGGGGAGGTAACGGAGAAAGCCGTAGGCGATGGCCGCTTCGAATTCGAGCGCACCGTCAGCCGGCTGGAGGAAATGCGTTCAGAGGAATATCTGTCGCAGGGGCACGGCCTGAGCGAAACGGGCGAGCACCCGATAGGCCGACCAGCAAGCGCCTGACTCGCGGTTCGAGGCGCGTGGCAATCAGCCATGCGGCGACCAGCGCAACTCCAGCGGTCAGGATGATGGCCGGCACGATATTCACGCCGATCCGCATCAATCCTCCCAGAAAGATCGCGCCGGCGTCCTGATGGATCAGATACAGCGGATAGGTCATGATGCCGATCGTGCGCGCCGCCTCGGGCGTGATCCATCGTGCCATCACCGGCTGCAGCCGTCCCGATGCCAGCAGTAGGGCGATCCCAGCAACCAGCACCATTTCGGCGGCCAACGTCGCCGGATCCGGCTGCCAGCCTCCGATATGGCCAGCTGTCTCGTTCATCGCCAGCGCGATCAGGAGAGCGAGCCAGGCCAACCGGGCGCGATTTGCGCCTTGGCCAAGGACGGCTTCGATCGCGATACCGAGCGCGAACAGGCAGCCATGCGGGAGCAGTAACAGCAAGGCGGTCTGGTTGATCATCACGGCGTGTGCGCCGGGTCCCACGATCAGGCAGACGATCCAGAAGGCAGCGCTTGCCAGCCCGAGCACAACACCGACGCATTCGATGCGCCGTGCGCTCGCATGTGCGCCGATCGATGCGGCGACGAACAGATAGAAGGCCAGTTCGACACCCAGCGTCCAATATGACCCGTCGATCTGCTCACCGATCGGCCAGAAGCGGATCGAGCGGAACCACGATGCGAACACGGCCGCGTCGCCCTGTCCGGACGCGACCAGCGCGAACAGAGTGATCGTCGCGCAAATCCACGCTGCGGGCACCAGGCGCAATGCGCGCCGGTAGAGAAAGGTGCTCCAGCGTACACCGTTTGCCGAGCGCGCAATGACCATGCCCGAGATGATGAAGAAGAGCTCGACACCAACTGCGCCCGCTTTGGCGATCGGCACGCCGAAACCCTGCGCGGGGAACCCTGACAAGGCCGCAGCGACATGGGGGCCGGGTTGAAACCAGAACGCGTCGCCATAGTGATACGCTACGACCAGCATCGCGCAGCAAAAGCGCAATACGTCGATCGCGATGACGGGCGGTGCTTTGGGTCCGGACATCGCCGATCGCATTGCCCGCGGCTTGCTTAAGATCGCGTGTAGCCCGCAGCGTGCCGATATCGTAGTGTGGCGTGGCTCAGCCAGGAGACGCTCATGCTCGTCACCACTACCGAATCGGTCCCCGGGCACGAACGCCGCGTCACGCTGGGGCAGGTGTTCGGCGTCGTCGTCCGCAGCCGGGGCTTGGGCGGGAATATCGCCGCCGGGCTGCGCTCGATCGTCGGCGGCGAGATCACCGAATATACCCGGCTGGTCGAGGAGACGCGGCGCCACGCGATCGATCGCATGGTGCAGAACGCCACGCTGATGGGCGCGAACGCGGTGGTGATGATGCGTTTCGATTCGGGCGAGATCGCGCAATCGATGAACGAGGTCGCTGCCTATGGCACCGCGGTGATCCTCGATCCCGCGCCCGAGGCGTGAGCGCGATGATCCTGCGTACGATAATTCTCGTTGGCGCGGCGGTTGCCTTCACCTTCGCTGTGTTCGGTACGATCGTCGATCCCGGCGTGTGGCCGGCGGCGCTGATCGCGCTGATCTTCGTGCTCGGCACCTGGTTCGAGCGGCGGCGCTACGGCGCGTTGCTCCAGGCCCCCTCGGGCAACGGATGGCGCCCGACCACCGAACGCTTCATCGACGATGCCAGCGGCAGCCTCGTCACCGTCTGGTACAATACGCGGACCGGCGAGCGGCGCTATGTCGGAGCCAGTATGAACGGCGAGGATTCCGGCGCGCTTTAGCTTAATGCAATTGCGAACCAATTGCAAAGATAGTCTTTAACCCCTCCCGATTACGGGTTGCGAGCCCAGCCCAAAGCGCCTAAGCGGCGGGCGCAATTTCGCGCGTGCGCGCGCCGTTTCGCGTACGCTTTTCGTCTTCAAGGAAAGGATCGGGAATGGCCCGCAAGAAGATCGCGCTGATCGGCGCCGGGAATATCGGCGGCACGCTCGCCCATCTCGCCGCGCAGAAGGAACTGGGCGACATCGTCCTGTTCGACGTGGTCGAGGGCATTCCGCAGGGCAAGGCGCTCGATCTCAGCCAGTGCGGCCCGATCGATGGCTTCGACGCGAAGATCACCGGCTCGAACGATTATACCGATATCGCGGGCGCCGACGTGATCATCGTCACCGCCGGTGTCGCCCGCAAGCCCGGCATGAGCCGCGACGATCTGCTCGGCATCAACCTCAAGGTGATGAAGGCGGTGGGCGAGGGCATCAAGGCCAATGCCCCCGACGCGTTCGTGATCTGCATCACCAACCCGCTCGACGCGATGGTCTGGGCGCTGCGCGAATTCTCGGGGCTGCCGCACAACAAGGTGGTCGGCATGGCCGGCGTGCTCGATTCGGCGCGCTTCTCGACCTTCCTCGCGGAAGAGTTCGGCGTGTCGGTGCGCGACGTGAACACCTTCGTGCTCGGCGGCCACGGCGACACGATGGTGCCGGTGGTCGAATATTCGACGATCAACGGCATCCCGGTGCCCGATCTCGTCAAGATGGGTCTCTCGACGCAGGAGAAGATCGACGCGATCGTCAAGCGCACGCGCGGCGGCGGCGGCGAGATCGTCGCGCTGCTCAAGACCGGCTCGGCTTATTACGCGCCCGCGACCAGCGGCATCGCGATGGCCGAGGCGTACCTCAACGATCAGAAGCGCATCCTGCCCTGCGCCGCTTATGTCGACGGCGCATATGGCGTGGACGGTCTCTATGTCGGCGTGCCCTGCGTGATCGGCGCGGACGGCGTCGAGAAGGTGATCGAGATCGCGCTCGACGGCGAGGCGAAGGCGAACCTTCAGGTGAGCGTCGATGCGGTCAAGGAACTGCTCGAGGCGTGCAAGGGGATTGATGAGAGCTTGAAGTAAGGGAGGCGATAACGCTCTCGTTTCCCCGCGAAGGCGGGGATCCAGACTGGGCTCCCGCCTTCGCGGGAGAACGGTGAAAGGGAGACCGAGGTGGAGAAAGCCGGCTTCGTCTACATCATGGCGAGCAAGCGGAACGGCACGATCTACATCGGTGTCACGAGCGACCTGCAGGCTCGGGCTTATCAGCACCGCGAAGGTTTGATCGAGGGATTTACCAAGCGATACAAATGCAAATTACTCGTTTGGTACGAAGCGTATGAGGATTTGGACGAAGCCCGCCTGCGCGAGCTTCGGCTGAAGAAGTGGAACCGCCAGTGGAAGCTGCGGCTGATTGAGGAAATGAACCCCGACTGGGACGATCTGTTCGAGTCGTTATTTTAACCTTGTGTCCCCGCGAAGGCGGGGACCCAGACCGGGCCCCCGCCTTCGCGGGGGCACAAGAAGGGCAGCGGAAGAGCAATGAGCATCCTCGTCGACAAGAACACCAAGGTCATCGTCCAGGGCATGACGGGCGCGACCGGCACGTTTCATACCGAGCAGGCGCTGGCCTATGGCACGCAGATGGTCGCCGGCGTCACGCCGGGCAAGGGCGGCACAGAGCATATCGGCCTGCCGGTCTATGACACCGTCGCGGAGGCCGTGAGCAAGACCGGCGCATCGGCCAGCGTGATCTACGTGCCGCCGCCCTTCGCCGCGGATTCGATCCTCGAGGCGATCGACGCCGAGGTGCCGCTGATCGTGACGATCACGGAAGGGATTCCGGTGCTCGACATGGTCAAGGTCAAGCGCGCGCTCTCGGGCTCGAAGTCGCGGCTGATCGGCCCGAACTGCCCCGGCGTGCTGACGCCGGGCGAGTGCAAGATCGGCATCATGCCGGGCAACATCTTTTCCAAGGGATCGGTCGGAGTCGTCTCGCGCTCGGGCACGCTGACCTATGAGGCGGTGTTCCAGACGACCAATGCCGGCCTCGGCCAGACCACGGCGGTGGGTATCGGCGGCGATCCGGTCAACGGCACCAACTTCATCGACGTGCTCGAACTGTTCCTCGCCGACGAGGCGACCCAGTCGATCATCATGATCGGCGAGATCGGCGGCTCGGCCGAGGAGGAAGCGGCGCAGTTCCTGAAGGACGAGGCGAAGCGCGGCCGCAAGAAGCCGATGGCGGGCTTCATCGCCGGCCGCACGGCGCCTCCGGGCCGTCGCATGGGCCATGCCGGCGCGATCGTCTCGGGCGGCCAGGGCGGCGCAGAGGACAAGATCGCGGCGATGGAAAGCGCCGGGATCAAGGTGGCGGCGAGCCCGAGCGAGCTCGGCACGACGCTGCTGAGCGTGTTGAGGGGTTAATTTTCCGCCCTCGCCCCTGAAAAGGGGAGAGGGATACCGCAGCTTGGCGGCGAAGCCGCCTAGCGAAGGTTGGGAGAGGGGTCATGCGAGCCGCAGGCTCGCGCCGGGCTGCGCCCGGCCACCCCTCTCCCAGCTCCGACTAAGGCCCTGCGGGCCTAAGTCTTCGCATCCCTCTCCCCTCTGCGAGGGGCGAGGGAGGGAGTGGCAGATGGGCTACGAAGGTCAGGATTTCAGCGAGATCGCGGCGGGCGTCAGCCCGGCGTTCGTCGAGTCGCTCTATGCGCGCTACAAGGTCTCGCCGGACTCGGTCGAGCCGGGCTGGCGCGGGTTCTTCGAGGGGCTGGAAGGCTCGGCGCAGGGGCCGAGCTGGGAGCAGGCCAACTGGCCGCTCGCCACCACCGACGATCTGACCGCCGCGCTCGACCCGACGCAGATGGAGCCCGCGCCCAAACCTTCGAAGGCTGGCGCGCCCAAGGCCGCTCCGGCCGAGGCTGCGCCCGGGGTCGATGTCACCAAGGCGGCGTCCGACGCGATCCGCGTCCAGATGCTGATCCGCACCTATCGGGTGCGCGGGCATCTCGCCGCCGATCTCGATCCGCTCGGCGTCGCCAAGCAGGACCTGCCCGCCGACCTCACGCCCGAATATCACGGCTTTTCCGACGGCGATCTCGATCGCCCGGTCTATCTCGGCGGCACGCTCGGGCTGCAATGGTCCACCGTGCGCGAGGTGGTCGCGATCCTGCGCGCCAATTATTGCGGGCATGTCGGTCTCGAATACATGCACATCGCCGATGTCGAGGAGCGCCGCTTCCTCCAGGAGCGGATGGAGGGCAAGGACAAGGCGATCGAGTTCACCCCGCTCGGCAAGAAGGCGATCCTGACCAAGGTGATCGAGGCCGAGCAGTGGGAGAAGTTCTGCGCGCGCAAATATGTCGGCACGAAGCGCTTCGGGCTCGACGGCGGCGAGAGCATGATCCCCGCGCTGGAAAGCGTGATCAAGTACGGCGGCGCGATGGGCGTGCGCGAGATCGTGTTCGGCATGGCGCATCGCGGCCGCCTGAACGTGCTGACCAACGTGATGGCCAAGCCGTTCCGGGTGATCTTCCACGAATTCGGCGGCGGCTCGGACAATCCCGACGACGTGGCCGGCTCGGGTGACGTGAAGTACCATCTCGGCACCTCGACCGATCGCGAGTTCGACGGGATCAGCGTCCACATGTCGCTGGTCGCCAACCCTTCTCACCTCGAGGCCGAAGACCCGGTGGTGCTCGGCAAGACGCGCGCGATCCAGACGATCGCGGGCGATCTCGAAGAGCACAGGTCGGCGCTGCCGGTGCTGATCCACGGCGACGCGGCGTTCGCGGGGCAGGGCATCGTATGGGAATGCTTCGGCTTCTCCGGCATTCGCGGCTACAATACCGGCGGCTGCATCCACTTCGTCATCAATAACCAGATCGGTTTTACGACCAGCCCGCAATTCGCCCGCTCGTCGCCGTATTCGTCGGATGTCGCCAAGGGCGTCCAGGCGCCGATCTTCCACGTCAACGGCGACGATCCCGAGGCGGTGACCTTCGCCTGCAAGATGGCGATCGAGTTCCGCCAGCGCTTTCACCGCGACATCGTGATCGACATGTGGTGTTACCGCCGCTTCGGCCACAATGAGGGCGACGAGCCGAGCTTCACCCAGCCGCTGATGTATGATCGCATTCGCAAGCATCCGCTGGTGAGCGAGATCTACGGCAAGCGCCTGATCGAGGAGAAGGTCGTCGATCAGGCCTGGATCGACGAGAGCGTGAAGCAGTTCACCACGCTTCTCGAAGGCGAGTTCGAGGCGGGCGCGAGCTATAAGCCCAACAAGGCGGACTGGTTCGCCGGCCGCTGGTCGGGCCTGCACGCGCCGGCCGATGCCGAGACCGCGCGGCGTAACGTCGAGACCGGGATCGACAAGAAGCTGTTCGACAGCCTTGGCCGCACGCTGACCACGGTTCCCGACAGCGTCACGATCCACAAGACGCTGGGCCGTGTGATCGACGCCAAGCGCGAGATGTTCGCGAGCGGCGCCAATTTCGACTGGGCGACGGGCGAAGCCTTGGCGTTCGGTTCGCTGCTTTCGGAGGGCTATGGCGTGCGCCTGTCGGGCCAGGATTCGGGCCGCGGCACCTTCTCGCAGCGCCACGCCGTCTGGGTCGACCAGAAGGACGAGCACAAATATATCCCGCTCGCGACCGTCGAGCACGGCTCGTTCGAGGTGCTCGACAGCCCCTTGAGCGAATATGGCGTGCTCGGCTTCGAATATGGCTATGCGCTTGCCGACCCCAAGACGCTGGTGATGTGGGAAGCGCAGTTCGGCGATTTCGCCAACGGCGCGCAGATCATGATCGATCAGTTCATCGCGTCGGGAGAGGCCAAGTGGCTGCGCGCCAACGGCCTCGTGATGCTGCTGCCGCACGGATACGAAGGGCAGGGGCCGGAGCACAGCTCGGCACGGCCCGAGCGCTACCTGCAGCTCTGCGCGCAGGACAACATGCAGGTGGCGAACTGCACCACGCCGGCGAACTATTTCCACCTGCTGCGCCGGCAGATGCACCGTACCTTCCGGAAACCCCTGGTCGTGTTCACGCCCAAGTCGCTGCTTCGTCACAAGCTGGCGGTATCGAAGGCCGATGATTTCCTCGGCGACAGCCATTTCCGCCGCATCCTCTCCGATCCGTCGGCGCCGGCGGACACGGATGTGAAGCGGCTCGTGCTGTGCACCGGCAAGGTCGCCTACGATCTGTTCGAAGCGCGCGACGCGGCGGGCACCACGGACACGCAGATCGTCCGCATCGAGCAGCTCTATCCCTTCCCGGGCGAGCCGCTGGTCGAGCGGCTCAAGCGCATGTCCAACCTCGAAGAAGTCGTCTGGGCGCAGGAAGAGCCGAAGAACAACGGCTACTGGTTCTTCGTCGAGCCGTTCATCGAGGAATGCCTGGCCACCGCCAAGGCGAAGCCGCAGCGCGCCCGCTATGCCGGCCGCGCCGCCTCGGCCTCGCCCGCGACGGGGCTGATGAAACGCCACCAGCTCGAACAGGCCGCGCTCGTCGCCGATGCGCTCGGGCATAACGTGCGCGAGGAAATCCGCCGGAAGAAGGCATAGAAGTTTACCGTCACCCCAGCGAAAGCTGGGGTCTCCTAGTTACTGCAAGACCCCAGCTTTCGCTGGGGTGACGAGGTGAGAATGGCAACCGAAGTCAAAGTCCCCGTTCTGGGCGAATCGATCACCGAGGCGACGCTCGGCGAATGGCTGAAGCAGCCGGGCGATCCGGTGAAGGCCGACGAGCCGATCGCCAGCCTGGAGACCGACAAGGTCTCGGTCGAGGTGCCCAGCCCGGTCGCGGGCGTGATGGGCGAACATGCCGTGAAGGTGGGCGACACCGTGCAGGTCGGCGCGATGATCGCGACGGTCGAGGCGGGCGATGGGGCCGCCGCGCCTGCTCCGGCCGAAGCGCCCAAGGCCGAGGCTTCTTCCGCGCCCGCATCCGGCAACGCGCCTGCCGCGCTCAGCCCCTCGGTCCGCCGCGCGGTGCTCGAGACCGGCGTCGATCCCGCGACGGTCAAGGGCACCGGCAAGGACGGCCGCCTGACCAAGGACGACGTGATCGCCGCCGCCTCCAGCACGCCCGCAGCACCCGCGCCGTCGGCCGAACCGCAGGTCGCGCCGTCGGTCGCCGCCTCGACCGGCCGCAAGGAAGAGCGCGTGCGCATGACGCGCCTGCGCCAGACCGTCGCCAAGCGGCTGAAGGACGCGCAGAACACCGCCGCGATGCTCACCACGTTCAACGACGTGGACATGAGCGCGGTGATCGAGGCGCGCACCAAGTACAAGGACCTGTTCGAGAAGAAGCACGGCGTGCGGCTGGGCTTCATGGGCTTCTTCGCCAAGGCGGCATGCCTTGCGCTGAAGGACGTGCCGAGCGTCAACGGCCAGATCGACGGCGACGAGATCGTCTATCACGATTATGTCGACATCTCGGTCGCGGTCTCGGCGCCACAGGGCCTCGTCGTGCCGGTGGTGCGCGATGCGGACCGGATGACGGTCGCCGAGATCGAGAAGACGATCGGCGATTTCGGCAAGCGCGCCAAGGACGGCACGCTGAAGATGGAGGAGATGAAGGGCGGCACCTTCACCATCTCCAACGGTGGCGTGTTCGGCAGCCTGATGTCCACGCCGATCATCAACCCGCCGCAGTCGGCGGTACTCGGCCTCCACCGCATCGAGGACCGCCCGGTGGTCGTGAACGGCCAGATCGTCGCGCGCCCGATGATGTACCTCGCGCTCAGCTACGATCACCGCCTGATCGACGGCCGCGAGGCGGTGACCTTCCTCGTCGCGCTGAAGAACGCGATCGAGGATCCGACGCGGATTTTGATCGACCTCTAGTGCTCCTGCGAAAGCAGGAGCCCAGGATTATATCGCGTACCATGTATTGTTTGGCCCTAGGCTCCTGCTTTCGCAGGAGCGCCGGCACAGGAGGCGAAGACGAAATCCGGTTGCGTCTACATCATGGCGAGCAAGCGCAACGGCACGATCTATACCGGCGTGACGAGCGATTTGGTGGCTCGGACGTACCAGCATCGCAACGGGTTGGTGGAAGGTTTCACGAAGCGCCATAATGCAAGCTATTGGTCTGGTACGAACCTTATGAGGATCTCGACGCGGCCCGCTTACGCGAGCTGCGGATGAAAAAGTGGAAGCGGGCTTGGAAGATCGATCCGATCGAACGACATAACCCGCAATAGAAGGATTTGTGGGACGAGATCGCCAAGCCCTGACCGTGCTCCTGCGAAAGCAGGAGCCCAGAGCCAGGAGCGGTATCGTCCGCGACCCTAGGCTCCTGCTTTCGCAGGAGCACAAAGAGGCAGAGCAATGGCTGACGAATACGATTTCGACATTCTGGTGATCGGCGCCGGCCCCGGCGGCTATGTCGCGGCGATCCGCGCGGCGCAGCTGGGGCTGAAGACCGGGTGCGTGGAGAGCCGCGAGACGCTGGGCGGCACGTGCCTCAACGTCGGCTGCATCCCGTCCAAGGCGATGCTGCACGCGAGCGAGTTCTACGATCACGCCGCCAACGGCATGATGGCCAAGATGGGCATCAAGGTGACGCCCGAGCTCGATCTCGACACGATGCACGGCCAGCGGCTCGATGCGGTGAAGCAGCTGACCGGCGGCATCGAGTTCCTGTTCAAGAAGAACAAGATCGAATGGCTGAAGGGCCATGCCGCTTTCACGGCCAAGGACACGGTGCAGGTCGGCGATCGCAGTGTGCGCGCGAAGAACATCGTCATCGCCACCGGCTCGTCGGTGACGCCGCTCCCCGGCGTCGAGATTGACGAGAAGATCGTCGTTTCTTCCACCGGCGCGCTCGAATTGCCCAAGGTGCCGGAGCATCTGGTGGTGATCGGCGGCGGCGTGATCGGGCTGGAACTCGGCAGCGTCTGGCGCCGTCTCGGCGCGAAGGTGACAGTGGTCGAGTTCCTCGACCAGATCCTGCCCGGCTTCGACGGCGAGGTCCGCAAGGAATCGAACAAGATCCTCAAGAAACAGGGGCTCGAATTCAAGCTCTCGACCAAGGTGACCGGCGTCACCGTCAACGGCGGCAAGGCGACGCTGACGATGGAGCCGGCCAAGGGTGGGGACGCCGAGACGATCGAGGCGGATGCCGTGCTCGTATCGATCGGCCGCAAGCCGAACACCGACGGCTTGGCGCTCGACAAGGCGGGGCTCGCGACCAACCAGCGCGGGCAGATCGAGATCGACCACGATTTCCGCACCTCGGTGCCCGGCATCTGGGCGATCGGCGACGTCGTTCCCGGCCCGATGCTCGCGCACAAGGCCGAGGACGAAGGCATCGCGGTCGCGGAGAATATCGCCGGCCAGCACGGCATCGTGAACCACGACGTGATTCCGAGCGTGGTCTATACCTGGCCCGAGATCGCCGGCGTCGGCCTGACCGAAGAGGCGGCGAAGGAAAAGGGCGAGGTGAAGGTCGGCAAGTTCCCGATGCTCGCCAACAGCCGCGCCAAGACCAACCACGAACCCGACGGCTTCGTGAAGGTGATCGCCGACGCCAAGACCGATCGCGTGCTCGGCGTGTGGTGCATCGCCAGCGTCGCGGGCACGATGATCGCCCAGGCCGCGCAGGCGATGGAGTTCGGCGCGACCAGCGAGGACATCGCCTATACCTGCCACGCGCACCCGACCCATTCGGAAGCGATCAAGGAAGCGGCGATGGCGGTGCGCGGCAAGCCGATCCACATCTGAGCCGGCGAGAGATTAGCGTCTGATCCATCTGAATTGATGCATGCTTCCCCGGCGAAGGCCGGGGCCCGGTATCGGGCCACTCGCAACTGGGCCCCGGCCTTCGCCGGGGAAGCGTGTTCTGTCTGATCGAATCCGACTCAAGCGCAGGATGATTTCAGTTTGACCTGTTCCCCCGCGCAGGCGGGGGGCCAGAATCACACGCGTTGACGCCTGACTCTGGTCCCCCATCTTCGCGGGGAAATGGCGTGATTCCACCCGGCATCATCCCGCTCTAGCGGAGCTGATTTCGCGCGAATCCCGGCTCGGATCGGCCGGCGTGGCCACGGCACCGGCCGACGGCGCGAATTATGGCGCGACCAGCCCGGTCTGCTCCTTCGCGGCGATCGCGGCGACGCTGGTCCTCGCGCGTCGCTTGTCTTGAGTGCCGTGCCGTCCTATCTGGTGTATTGCTTGGGTAAATCACCGGAAAGGCCTCTCGCATGAAACACATCGCCCCCATCGCCCTCGCGTTGGCCGCCGCCTCGCTTGCCGCAGCGCCCGCTGACGCCAAGGGCTGCCTCAAGGGCGCGGCGGTCGGTGCGGTCGCAGGCCATTTCGTCGGCAAGGGGCATGCCGTGATGGGCGCGGCCGTCGGCTGCTGGGTCGGCCATCACCGCGCCAAGGTCGCGGCGAAGAAGGCGGCGGCCGCGCGGCATCACTGAGCCCGGGCAAGAAAAGGGCCGGCAGCGCTTTCGCCCCGCCGGCCTGATCCCAGCCTGTCGGCTCGGCGCTCACCGATAGCGCCAGCGGCCATGCCGGCGCTCGCGATGTTGCCAGTAGCGGCGGCCGTCCCACCAGCCATGGCCGGGGTAGAAGGTGCCGACGCGCAGCACGACGCGCGCATTGCGCACGCAATGGCCGTGGGGGCCGCAATGCCAGCCCGGCCCGCAATGCTGGCGGGCCGTGGCTGGCGATGTCGCGGCCAGCGTTGCGCCGGCGGCGACGAGAGCAAGTACGAACTTTCTCATCCTATCACCTCTTCGTTCAACATAAGGCCGGCCGCCCTGCGCAGCTCGCCGACAGTATGTGAACGATCCAGGCGGCGGTTTTTTCCCTGAAAAACACGGATTTGCCTAAGCGCGTGGATCGCCGGGCAGGTAGTTGCCGGATACCGTCTTGTAGGCATCCGACGTACCCTTGCCGGCCCAGCCGTCGATCTTGAGGTGGATGCCGGTATGCGTGTTGAGCCACGTCTGCAGCGCTGTGCCGTCGGCGATCAGCTTGGGATCGCTCGGCTTCGCGGTCATGTATTTCACCACCAGCGGCCCGTTCGCCGGATCGGGCAGCGGCTCGTCGGTAAAGCCGATCAATTGCTTCTCGGCCATGCGCCTGAGCAGCACCGCGGCGCCGCACTGGCTCGACGTCGCGGTCTGCGACCAGGTGCCGTCGGCGACGTACTTGCCGGCGGTGTACCAGTTGCAAAAGCTCCACAGATACGGCGTCTTCACGTCCGGGTGGTAGAGCCGGTAGCCGGTGCCGTTATAGCATTCGATCTGGTAGAGCGTGCCCGCGACGGTCCAGTCGTGCCAGCTGGCGAAGCCGTGCATGGTCAGCGCGTCGGTCGCGCTCTCCTCCCAGGTGAAGGGCGGACTGCCGGTCCTGGGCCGGCCCGCGGGCACATGCACGGTGCGCGCGGTGAGCGGATCGCCATTGTGCAGGTGCTTCGAGAAGCTCTGGCTCGATTCCATGTTGTGGATCACCGCGACGACATGCCACGGCATGCCGAGCGGCTGCGCCACTGCTTCATAGCGCGCCTTGTTGGCGATCAGGCTCGCCACCAGCCCCTCCACCGCCGTCTGCCGGCTGGCGGTGATCGAGCTGGTATCGAACATCGTCCTGTATTCGGCGCGCAGCGCGTCCGTCAGATCGAGCCTGCCCATCTCTCTCTCCCGCAATGTCTGCGTGGCTGTCGCGAGAGAAATCCAACAAGTAAAGCAATATAACCAATATGGTTATTTATAGCGGACACTATTTAACCGAACGGAGCCCGATCAGCACGTTGCCTTCGGTCGACAAATAATTGTGCCGGTAATCGAAGCGCGGCGTGTCGCTGAAGATCAGCCAGTAATATTTCATCTGTTCCGACCACCAGTAGCCGGGGCAGGCATCGTTCCACGCGCCGGGCGCCGTCACGTCCTTCAGCCCGGAAAAGCCGTGCGGCGCCTTGCTGGTGCGCACCATCGCGCGGAAATGATCGGCGGCGACGTGGCGCCAGCGCTCGTCGCGATCGTGCAGCCACAAAGTGAAGGCGGAATC
>Ga0153956_1000975_pt1 | contig 28315 bp, 18 predicted proteins | sample TSFL040MetaG_FD_104704 | JGI IMG/M metagenome (GOLD analysis project Ga0153956, IMG submission 104704) | Attine ant fungus gardens microbial communities from Florida, USA - TSFL040 MetaG | ecosystem: Host-associated > Fungi > Mycelium > Unclassified | place: USA: Florida, Wekiwa Springs... | reverse complement strand
GCGTCCGCCGGGGTCGCGGGTGGACTCAGGTACCGCAAGGCAGCCCCTGCACTTGAGCTTCAGCCGTCCCGCGCTCAGCCCGTGGGCGCGGCCAGATGCTGCTCCAGGAAGGCCAGGGTGCGGCTGTACGCCAGCCTGGCGGCGTCGGCATTGAAGCTGGCGCGCTGGTCGCAGTTGAAGCCGTGATCGGCGTCCGGGTAGACGTAGAAGGTGCCAGTGGTGTCCACCGCCTTGATCTGCTCGATGTCCGTGGCCGGGATGTGGGCGTCCTTGCCGCCGAAGTGGTACAGCATGGGGCATTTCGGGGTCTTATCCAGGACCTGGGTGATGCGGCCACCGTAGTAGGCCACGCCACAGGCCACCGGCAGTTCGCAGGCCGTGATGTAGCTCTGGCGGCCGCCCCAGCAGAAGCCCACCACGCCCACCCGGCCCGAATGCTTCACCACGTTGATGGCGGCGGAGATGTCCAGCAGTGTCTGCGCCGGCTTGAGCTGCTGTACGTAGCCCATGCCCTCGGTCATGGTCTGCGGGGTGTAGCCGAGCTCGATACCCTTGCGGATGCGGTCGAACACGGCCGGGGCGATGGCGACGTAGCCTGCCGCCGCGTAACCGTCGGTCACGGCGCGGATATGGCTGTTGACGCCGAAGATCTCCTGCAGCACGACCACGGCGCCGCGTGGCTTGCCCTGCGGGGCCGCCAGCCACGCGCCGAATTCATGGCCGTCACGCGCCATGAGGGTGGTGAATTCACTCACGGGAACCTCCGCAGGCCGCAGGTTGCGGCAATCGTCTTCTTGAGGCTGCGGATTCTATCCTGTTATTGCAGCAAGCGGCCTTCGGCCCTTGCCACCCGCCAGGCAACGGACAGCCGCCGCGGTGCGCGGCGACGGCCCGGAACGTGGTTCTTGCCGGGCTATCTCACGACGCAGCGGTTGCGGCCGGCGCCCTTGGCGGCGTACAGGCCGCGGTCGGCGCGCTCGAAGGCGCTGTCCGGCGTGTCGCCCGTGCGGAAGGCGGTGATGCCGCAGGACAGGGTCACCATGACCCTGGTTTCGTGGAAGTGGAAGGCGATTTCCGGCACCTGGGCGCGGATGCGGTTGGCGGTCATCAGAGCCTCTTCCACCGAGTTCACCGCCAGCAGCATGACGAACTCCTCGCCGCCATAGCGGGCGACGAAATCCACCGGCCGCAGTTCGCGCGCGAGATGCTGGGCGAGCACGCGCAGCATCTTGTCGCCGGCCTTGTGGCCGTATTCATCATTGATCGATTTGAAATGATCGACGTCCCAGACCAGCAGGCACACCAAGCCACCGTCGCGCTGCCAGCGGGCGTGCTCGCTGACGATGCGCTCGTCCCAGGCGCCGCGATTGGGGATACCCGTCAGGGAATCGATCAGCGCAAGCCGCTGTTCCTCGCGCAGGCTGTGCTGCAGTGTGCGGCTTTCGCGCTCCAGTTCCACCACCCGCACCTTCAGCGCCTGCATGCGGCTGGTCTGCTCGACCTGGCGGTGCCGCTCGCGACCACGGAAGTCGCTGATGTGGTTGCTGATGGCGTTCAGGCGGTTGCCGACGCGGTGGCGCAGCTCGGCCAGGGAGCAGTCGGTGCAGAACTCGGCGGAGATTTCCCGTACCTCGTCGAGCACCAGCGTGTTCAGGCGGTCGGTGTCGGTGCGCGTGCTGGTGTGCTGCCGTTCCTCGTGCAAGAAGAACGAGGCCAGGGTCTCGAGGTGTGAGTCGATCTGGCGCAGCAGTTCCTCGATCTCGGCCTTTTCGTGCTGCAGCTGCGCGCGCTGGTCCTGCAGTTCACTGTGCCCGGAGCAGCGTCCGGTGCCGGCGGCGTCAGGTGCGGCAACGGCGGTGGCAGCAGCAGCGGGCTGGTCGAGCGCCGTCACGGCGTGCGTCAGCGGTTCCAGTATGGCCTGGATCTGTGCCACCTCCAGCCTGCTGCGTGCCATCTGGCTGATGAGCTTGAGCTGGGTGTCGAGTTCCGGGCTGCGCCCCAGTCCCGCCAGGCACAGCCTGCCCACCAGCCGGCGTAGGACGGGATCGTCCACCGTGGCAGTGGCGTCAGACTCGCGGGGGGACGCGAGTTCGCTGGATTTGTGATGTTGTTCCGGATTGGGGGGCATCGCGTGACCGGCCCGGGCATGAAATCCGGGCTGTCACGCGAATTGTGGCGCTACGTTCAGGCCTTTTCGACGATGGCCGTCACACCCATGCCACCTGCCGTGCAGATGGAAATGAGCCCGCGCCGGGCGGTGTTGTCGTGATGCAGCAATTTTGATAGCGAAGCCAGGATGCGCGTGCCGGTGGCCGCGAAGGGATGGCCCAGCGCGACGCTGCCGCCCTTGACGTTGAGTTTTGTGCGGTCGATCACGCCCAGTGCGCCCGGCAGTCCCAGCACGCTGCGGCAGTACTCGTCGGACTCCCAGGCCTTCATCGTGGCCAGCGCCTGGGCCGCGAAGGCCTCGTGGATTTCGTAATAGTCGAAGTCGGCGAGGGTGAGTCCCGCGTCGCGCAGCATGGCCGGCACGGCGTGTGCCGGGGCCATCAGCAGCCCTTCCTTGCCGCTGACGAAGTCCACGGCCCAGACCTTGCCGTACCTGAGCCAGGCCTGTACCGGCAGATCGTGCTGCCGGGCCCAGTCCTCGGAAGCCAGCAGTACGGCGCTGGCGCCGTCGGTCAGCGGCGTGCTGTTGCCGGCCGTGAGCGTGCCCTTGCCGCTGAAGTCGAACGCCGGCTTGAGTTTGGCGAGCTTTTCCACGCTGGTGTCGGCGCGGATGTTGTTGTCGCGGGTGAGGCCCTGGAATGGCGTGACGAGGTCGTCGTAGAAGCCCTCCTTCCAGGCCGCGGCCGCGTTGACGTGGCTGCGCCAGGCGAGTTCGTCCTGCTCGGCACGGCCTATCTGCCACTGCTGCGCGGAAAGTTCCATGCTCTGGCCCATCGACAGGCCGGTGCGCGGTTCGATCACCCCCGGCAGCACCGGCTTGAAGTGCCGCGGCCGCGCGCCGAAGAAGGGTTTGATGCGGTCGATGGCGGAGCGCGCCATGAAGCTCTTGAGCAGCAGCTGCTGGTAGCTGCGCGGGTAGACGACCGGCGGGTCGCTGATGGAGTCCACGCCGCCGGCGATGCCGGAATCCACCTGTCCCAGGGCGATGCGGTTGCCCAGCAGGATGGCGGCGTCCAGGCTGGTGCCGCAGGCGCGCTGGATGTCGAGCCCGGGGGTTTGCGGGTCCAGGCCGGAGGACAGCACGCTCTCGCGCACGAGGTTGTAATCGCGCGAGTGCTTGATGACCGCGCCGGCGATGACGTCCCCTAAGCGTTCTCCGGTCAGCCGGTGGCGCTGCACCAGGGCGCGCAGGGTCTCGGTGAGCATGTCCTGGTTGCCGACGCTGGCGTAGGCGCCGTAGGCGCGGGCGAAGGGGATGCGCAGGCCGCCGATGATGGCGACGCGACGGACGGATGAGCCGACAAGCATGGGACCTCCCAAAAGAGGTAGGTTCAGATGCCTAAGAATGCCATGATGGTTTGAGATTGACATCAAACCGGGGCAAGATGCCGCGTTCCCAAGGCCACCGGACCCAAGGCACCCGTGACGCGTACCGGTATCGACCGCGCCTTTGAGCGCCGCCTGTCCGCCCTCGTCAACAGCGGCGAGCCCCAGATCCTGCAGGGCGGGCGCAAGGGGGTTGAAAAAGAATCCCTGCGGGTCACGCCCGCGGGCCGGATCGCGCATACGCCGCATCCGCGCGCCCTGGGGTCCGCGCTCACCAATCCGGACATCACCACCGACTTTTCCGAGGCGCTGATCGAACTGGTCACGCCGGCGTTCGTGCACAGCTGGGAGCTGCTGCAGTACCTGCTGGACCTGCACCAGTTCATCTACGGCCACATGGGCGACGAGCTGCTGTGGGCGACCAGCATGCCCGGCAGGGTGGCCGGAAACGCCGACATCCCTGTGGCGCAGTACGGCAGCTCCAACGTCGCGCGGATGAAGACCATCTATCGCCGCGGGCTGGGGCTGCGCTACGGGCGCCTGATGCAGGCCATCTCCGGCGTGCATTTCAACTACTCCTTCCCGGCGCGGTTCTGGGAGGCCTGGGCCGAGGTGCGCGAGGTGCGTCCCGGAGAAGGCGGGAACCAGCAGTTCATTTCCGACGGCTATTTCGAGCTGCTGCGCAATTACCGCCGCCATGGCTGGATCGTGCTGTACCTGTTCGGTGTCTCGCCGGTGGTCACGCGGGATTTCGTCGCCGGGCGCGACATCGACATGCCGGCCCTCACCCGCGACACGCTGTATGAGCCGTATGCCACCTCGCTGCGCATGAGCGACATCGGCTACCGCAACCGCAACCAGGCCGGCCTGTCCGTGTCGGTCAACAGCCTGCAAGACTACGTGCGCGACCTGACGGGCGCCATCAGCACGCCATATGCGCCCTACGAGGCGCTGGGCGTGAAGGTCGACGGTGAATACCGGCAGCTGAACGCCAACATCCTGCAGATCGAGAACGAGTACTACAGCTTCATCCGCCCCAAGCGCGTCGCCATGAGCGGTGAGCGGCCGACCAAGGCGTTGCTGCGGGCCGGCGTGGAGTACGTGGAGGTGAGGGCGCTGGACGTCAGCGCGTTCGACCCGGTGGGCGTGAACCAGAACAAGTTGCGGTTCCTCGAGGCCTTCTGCGCGCTGTGCGCCATGAAGGACAGCCCGCTCATGGATGAGGCCGAGCAGGCGCTGCTGGACGCCAATCACATCACGGTCGCGCACCGTGGCCGCGAGCCGGGCCTCATGCTGTGGCGGGACGGGCGCCAGGTGGCGATGGCGGAATGGGCCGCCGAGCTGCTGGACTCGATGTCCGGCATCTGCGAAATCCTCGACCGCGGCGATCCGACGCGGCCCTATGCCACGGCGCTCGCGGCCCAGACCGCGAAGCTGTCCGATGTCCGGCTGACGCCCTCGGCGCGGCTGCTTACGGAGCTGCGCTCCACGGGCGAGTCCTTCTTCGACCTCGCGCTGCGCATGTCGGCCATGCACAAGGCGTATTTCCTGGACCTGCATACGCCCAATACGGAGCGCCTGGCGGAGCTGGCGACCGCGGCCGGCGAGTCACTCGCGAAACAGGCGGCCATCGAGGCCGCCGACCGGTTGTCGTTCGATGACTACCTGGCGCGTTACTTCGCCAGCTGAGGGACAGGGACCCGGCCGGGACGCAGAACGGCACGGACTGCACCAACACCGGGCGTAATTCCGGCGGCGTTGCTCCACAGCAGTGCACCCAAGTCGCCGCCATGATCGTATCATGTTGAAATCACGGCGGTTTCCGGTTCACTTGCTTGTGGCACGGAAACTGCAAAAATGCCTGGGCCTACAGGCTTTCAAGGACTCCGGACGGGGAAAAGCAAAATGAAACTGGTCACCGCCATCATCAAGCCGTTCAAGCTCGACGACGTTCGCGCCGCATTATCCGACATCGGCGTTTCGGGCATGACGGTCACAGAGGTCAAGGGCTTCGGCCGCCAGCGCGGCCACACCGAGCTGTACCGCGGCGCGGAATACGTCGTTGATTTCGTGCCCAAGACCCGCATCGAGGTCGCCGTGCGCGGCGATCTCGTGGACCAGGTTGTCGAGGCCATCCTGAAGTCCGCCAAGACCGGCAAGGTTGGCGACGGCAAGATCTTCATCACCGACATCCAGAAGGTCATCCGTATCCGTACGGGCGAGACCGACGACACCGCGCTGTAAGCGCGGATTTTCCAGGGTGTGGCGCTGCCGGGAACGGCCGTACTGCGGCCGTTTGCCGGCGGCCCGCGCGCTCAGGCCGCGCCGCACCCCGGGGTCCTCTTGGCGGCATGCCATACTGCCCGGATGACTGAACCTCTCGATGAAGTATGGGCGGCCGCGGACGAAATCCACCTGGGATCGGCGCGGCGGCATATTTTCCTGTGCGTGGGCGACAAGTGCTCGCCGGAGGCGGTGCATTCGGCGGCCTGGATGTTCCTCAAGCGCCGGGTGCGCGAACTGGGCCTGATGGACGTCGAGGGCGGCGTGCTGCGCACCAAGGCCGACTGCCTGCGGATTTGCGTGGGCGGCCCGATCGCGGTGGTCTACCCGGAAGGGGTGTGGTACCGCGACTGCACGGCGGCCAACCTGGAGCGCATCCTGCAGGAACATATCCTGGGCGGGCGGCCCGTGGCGGACCTTGCGTTCAAGGTCGCACCCCTGGGTTAGGTCATTTCACCAGCTGCAGGGGCCGCAGGCTGCGGCTCATTCCCAGGGCGCCGCTGCGGGCAATTTCCAGAATCTCGGCTTTCGTCGACAAACTGCCGATAAATGCGTTGATTTCGGCTTCATTGCCGGTCAATTCTGCAATCAGGCCCTCGGCCGCGGGCTCCAGCACATGGCCCCCGGTGGCTTCGATGGCAGTGCGCAGGGCGGAGGCCTGCTCCGGGCGGGCGCGCAGTTTCAGCAGCACGAGCTCGCGCTCGAGATGCTCGCCCAGGGTCATGTCCTCGACCCGCACCACGTCGATCAGCTTGTTCAGCTGGTTCAGGATCTGCTGGATGACGTTGTCTGAACCCGTGGTCACCAGGGTGATGCGGGATACCGTGGCGTCGGTGGTGGGGGCCACGGCCAGGGATTCGATGTTGTAGCCGCGGGTGGAAAACAGGCCGGCGACCCGGGACAGGGCCCCGGACTCGTTCTGCAGCAGGATGGCAATGATGTGGCGCATAAGCCCGTAACTGTAGCCGCAAGGGGCGCCCGCCTGCTAGGCTTTCAGACCCCCCATAGGGGTTGGAAGCCATTATGACCGATACGAATACCAGACCCCGGACCGCCGGGCACCCCCTGGCCGGGCAGCAGATGACCGGCGCCCAGATCATCATGCACGTGCTGGCTGACGAGGGTGTAACCGCGATTTTCGGCTACAGCGGCGGCGCGATCCTGCCGACGTACGATGCGGTGTTCGTATACAACGAGCAGGCCGCCGCCAGTGGCGGCCGCCAGATTCCCCTGATCGTGCCCGCCAACGAGCAGGGCGCGGCCTTCATGGCGGCGGGATACTCCCGCGCCAGCGGCCAGGTCGGCGTGTGCCTGGTGACCTCGGGCCCCGGCGCCACCAACACCGTGACCCCGGTGCGCGATTGCATGGCCGACTCCATCCCCATGGTGGTGATCTGCGGCCAGGTGGCCACGGGCGCCATCGGCACCGATGCCTTCCAGGAGGCGCCGGTGTCCTCGCTCATGGGCGCGGTCGCGAAGCATGTTTTCCTGGTCACCGACCCCTCGAGGCTGGAGGCCACGCTGCGCACGGCGTTCGAGATCGCCCGCACCGGCCGCCCGGGTCCGGTGGTGGTGGACGTGCCGAAGGACGTGCAGAACTGGCGGGGCGCCTTCGCCGGCAGTGGCACGCTGCCAGTGCCCGGCTATCGCAGCCGGATGCTGCAGCTGGCGCATGACACGGTCGATGACGATGCGGCCGGGCGCTTCCTTGCGCTGCTCGGCGCGGCGAAGAAGCCGTTGATCTATGCCGGCGGCGGCGTCATCAATGGCGAGGCCAGCCGTGAGCTGCGGGAATTTTCGGCCAGGCTGGACATCCCCGTGGTCACCACGCTGATGGGCCTGGGCGCCGTGGACACCACCACGCCGCTGTCGGCCGGCATGCTCGGCATGCACGGCGCGGCGTATGCCAACTATGCGACCGACGACTGCGATTTCCTGATCGCCATCGGCGCCCGCTTCGATGACCGCGTGGCCACCACGGGCGCGAAGTTCGCGCCCGGTGCGCGCGCCATCGCGCAGTTCGACATCGACCGCGCCGAGATCGACAAGGTCAAGAAGGTGCAGTGGCTGCATGTGGGCCAGATCGGTCCGGCGCTGAGCGCGCTGCTCGCCTGCGCGCAGCGCAGCGGCTTCAAGGCGGACTTCAGCGCCTGGACCGGGCAGCTGGCGCAGTTCAAGCGCGCCTATGCCTTCAACTACGACCGTGACAGCGCCCTGATCCAGCCGTACTACGTGATCGAGGAGATCAACCGGCTGACCGATGGGCGCGCCATCGTCGCCACCGGCGTGGGCCAGCACCAGATGTGGGCCGCCCAGTACTTCGATTTCCGCGACCCGCGGCTATGGCTGACGTCGGGCAGCATGGGCACCATGGGCTTCGGACTGCCGGCCGCGATCGGCGCCCAGATCGCGCATCCGGACCGGCTGGTCATCGACATCGATGGTGACGCCAGCATCCGCATGAACATCGGTGAGCTGGAGACCGCGACCAACTACGACCTGCCGGTGAAGGTCGTGGTGCTGAACAACAACGGCGACGGCATGGTGCGCCAGTGGCAGAAGCTGTTCTTCGGCAACCGCTTCTCGGCCAGCGACAAGTCGCTGCACAAGAAGGACTTCGTGAAGGCCGCGCAGGCTGATGGCTTCCAGTACGCGGTGCGGTTGTCACGCAAGCAGGACGTGCCGCGCGTGGTTGCCGAGTTCATCAACTTCAAGGGGCCGGCATTCCTGGAAGTCGTGATCGATCCGGATGCCGGCGTGTACCCCATGGTGGGACCGGGCCAGCCGTATTCGGAAATGCTCACCGGGCCGTTCATTGCCTCGCGCAACAAGCCCACGGCCGCGGCGCATTCGCCGGACGCGTCGGAGATGTTCTAGCGAGTGACCGTCGCCATCCGGCGACGGTCAGTGACTCTCGTCTTCCGCCTGTTGTCGCTGCCGGGCCGCGGCGCGCTGAGCATCTTCCAGCTGCTGTTTGACCCGGTCTTCGGTGGCCTTTGCCTGGCTTGCGTCCCGCGCCTGCGCGGCGGCCGTGGCGCCGGTGGTTGCAGCGGTTCCGGCCAGCCCGCCACAGCCCGCCAGCAGGCTCAACGCCAGCGGCGCCATGACCCAAAGCCCCGCCCGAGGTTTCAGGATTCTGTCGAATGGATGGATTGTCATCCTCTCACCTCTCGCCTGTGGCCATAACTTATAGTACCGGATGGCGATCGTGCCGACTTGCGGAGAGGGCATGCCAAAAGCACCAGTGAAGACAGCCGTGGCGGCCGAGCCGCGGATCCGGCGCGGCTACTTCGAGAGCCGCTATGGTCAGCTGCACGTGCACAACGCCATTCCGCCGGGCGGTGGTTTCGATGAAGCCACCTCCCTCATCTGCCTGCACGCCACGCCCCGTTCGGGTGACAGCCTGGCGCCGCTGATGACGCTCATGGGAGCGGATCGCTCCGTCTATGTGCCGGACCTGCCGGGTTATGGATACTCCGACGGCCCGTCCGCACCACCTGCGATCACCGATTACTCGGAGGCGGTCCAGGACTTCTGCGCCAGCATGCGGTTCCGCCAGATCGATGTGCTGGGCTACCAGGTCGGCGCGCTCGCCGCGGTGGAACTGGCGTTGGCGCTGCCCAAGGTGGTGCGCCGCGTGGTGCTGATCGGAGTGCCGATACCAACCGAGGCGGAGAAGGAGGCGTTCCGCCGCGCGCCCTGGCCGCTGCAGCCGGTGGCCGACGGCTCGCACCTGGCGGTGGAATGGAACCGCGTCCGCGAGTCGGTGCATCCCGGCGCCCCCGTCGCCACCATCGCGCGCGCCTGCGCGGAAGTCCTCGCAAACGGACCACACGCCGCCTGGGGTTTGAATGCGGCCATGCATTACGCCGCCGCGACCCGCCTGCCGCTGCTCACCCAGCCGGCGTTGCTGCTGCGGTCCCGTGATGAGCGCGGCGGTGGCGGTTCGCGTGCGCGTGAGCTGCTGTCGAAGGCCCGCGTCGCGGAGCTGCCGGACCTGGGCGGCAGTGATCTGTTCGAAGCCTCGGCGCAGACCCTGGTGCCGGTGCTGCGGGATTTCCTCAAAGGTTGACGCAGGTGAGCGTCACCAGTCAGCACCTGGGCGAGGCGGATGACCTGGAGTCAACCGCGGAACTGCCCGTGCTCGAGGAGCTCGTGGCGGACCGGGCCGGCGGTGATCTCACGTTGTCCATGCCCATGGTGGCTGACGACCCCGGCCTGCCGCATCTCGATATGGAGCTGCAATCGCTGGGCGCGAACCTCGATGAACTCAAGCAGCGCCTGGACGAACGCGATACGCGCCTGCACGCGTTGCAGGTGGAACTGGCGGGCGAGCAGGCTGCCGCGGCACGGGCCGGGGCGCTGCAGGTGGAGCTGACCGGCGCGCGCACCGCCAACTTGCTGTATGCAGCCCGTGTCCGGGAGCTGGAGGCGCTGGTCCGTGACCGTGATGCCAGCCTGCAGCAGGCCAGCGAGCGCGAGACCGGGCTGCGCGCCGAACTCGCCCGCAAGGACCAGGATGCGCAGGTGCTGCTGGCGCAGCGCGAGACACAACTGCGCATGGACAGCGGCCGGCAGGAGGCCGCAAGCGCGCGCCTGCATCATGACCTCGAACAGATGCGGACCCGCTGCGCGGCGCAACATGAGTCGCTGCAGTTGCTGGAGGCCCGCCGCGGTTTTTTCGAGGCGCAGCTGCAGGAGCTGGAGCGGCAGCTGCAGTCGCGCGAGCAGAAGGTCGGCCAGCTGGCGACCGTGGTCGACCACGGCAACACCCAGGCCGGAGAGTTGCGGCTGGAGCTCGAATCGCGCGGGTTGCGCATCAGTGCGCTGGAAGCGGAGCTGTCGAAGCTGTCGGCCCTGATGAGCACGAGCGCGCAGGAGGCCGGCGCGCGTGACCGGGAAAATGAGGAACTGCGGGCCGCCGTGCGCACGCTGACGGACCAGGCGGCGACGCATGCCGCGCACCTGACCCGGCTGGAGCAGGAGTCCGTCGCGCGGTTGCAGGCCCAGGCGGACTCGCACCATGCAGTCGCGGACGCGTACCGGGCGCTGGAGCGCGCCCACGCGCAGCTGCGCGAGCAGCACGTCAGCGCCCTGGCGGAGCTACAGCTGCTGCGCGAGCAGACCGATGAACACGTGGTGGCCGTGCAGGAAGTGGCGTCCCAGCACGCGGGCCGGCTGGCACAGATCGCGGCCGGGGAGGCGCGAGTGCGTGAGCTGGCCGCGCAGCTTGCGAGCCGCGATCATGACGTCGGGGAGATGACCCAGACCATCACGGACCTCAAGTCGCAGCTCGAACAGGCGCACAAGTCGCTCGGGGAGCGCGATTCGCTGATGCAGCGCCTGGAAACCGAGGCGGTGCACAGCCAGGCGCTGGTGGACAACATCAGGCGCAGCCTGCGGCAGCTGGCGCCGACCCCGGGTACGGCAACGACGGGAACGCAGGAGTCCCTGGAGGACGTCCGGCTGCTGGTGCGGGTGGAGAACGGCCAGGAGATCCCGCATGTGCTGGGGCGCAGGACCGCCATCGGCCGCACCAGTGACAACGACCTGCAGATCGATGCCAGCTATATCAGCCGCCATCACGCGCTCATCATGACCTCCGCCACCCACGCGGTGATCGAAGACCTGGGCAGCACCAACGGCGTGCATGTGAACGGCCGCAAGGTTGCGCGCCAGCTGCTGAAGGACGGGGACGCCGTGCTCGTCGGCCGGATGCTGTTCCGGTACGTGGTGCAACCGCCACCGAATCCGAAGGACCAGCCGCAAGAGGGTTGACGGTCTCAAGGCCGGGTTGATATGCCAGTCATGCAGCAGGGACGGGACGCCCGCAAACTCTGGTCGTGGCTGACGCGGCTGCGGCTGATGCTGCTCGGTCACGAGGACCTGGCCGGCGTGGTGTTCTGGGCCGCGCTGGTGGGGTTGTGCGCGGCGCTGTCCAGCGTGGCCTTCCGTGAAGGGCTGCGGTTCATGGAAATGCTGTTCACCGGGCAGGCGACCAGCCTGGAGCATGCCGCGGCGGCCCTGCCCTGGTGGCACCGGGTGCTGCTGCCGGCCTGCGGCGCAGTGCTTGCCGGGTTCGTGTTGCGGCTGGCGGGCAAGGTGCTGCCGTCCCCACGCGTGGTGGACTACATGGAAGTGGTGCGTGCCGGCGACGGCCGGATCGGCGTGCGCGCGACCCTCGCGAACTGCTGTTCCTCATTGCTGAGCATTGCCTCGGGCGGTTCCATCGGCCGCGAGGGCCCGATGGTGCAGCTGGCCGCCATGTGCGGCTCGCGGGTGGGGATCCTGGGTCGTGCGCCGATACCGCGACTGCGGCTGATGGTCGCCTGTGGTGGTGCGGCGGGCATCGCCTCGGCCTACAACGCGCCGATCTCCGGCGCGTTGTTCGTGTCGGAGATCATCCTCGGCGGCACCACCATGGAGAGCTTCGGGCCGCTGGTGGTGGCCTCGGTCACCGCCAGCGCCACCGTGCACCGCTTCATGGGATACGCGCCGCTGTACGAGATCCCGAAGGTCGCGATCGCATCCAATCGCGAGCTGATCTTTTTCGTGCTGCTCGGCGTGCTGCTGGGCCATCTGGCGCCACCGTTCCTCAGCCTGCTGGACTTCGCCAAGTCGCGCTTCGTGGGACTGCGCCTGCCGCGGCAGTGGCAGCTGGGGCTGGGTGGCCTGATCGTCGGGGTGATATCGGTGTGGGTACCCGAGGTCTGGGGCAATGGCTTCACGGCCGTCAGCGACATCCTGAACGCGCAGCTGGCCGGCTGGGTGCTGCTGGCAATCCTCGCGGCCAAGGTGCTGGCCACCGCGGCCACCGTGGGCTCGGGGGCGGTGGGCGGGGTGTTCACCCCGACGCTGTTCCTGGGGTGCGCCATCGGTGGCTTGTTCGGGGGTGTGCTGCATCCGCTGCTGCCCGCGTTCACCTCCGGCCCGGCCGCCTATGCGCTCGCCGGCATGGGCGGGTTCCTGGCGGCCACCACGCATGCGCCGCTGACTTCCATCCTCATGCTGTTCGAGATGACGCTGGACTACGACATGGTGCTGCCGCTGATGCTGGTATGCGTCACGGCGCATTACACCGCCAAGGTCTACCGGCGCGGCGAGTCGGTCTATCACGCCGCGCTGACCGCCAGCCGCGAGGGCGGCCCGTGGGAGCTGGGATCGGTGGGCGCGCTGGTCAAGCCGGCCGGGGCCACGGTCGACGGCGACACCAGCCTCGGGGCGATGTTCGCGCACCTGCCCGCGCGGCCGCTGGAGCGGGTGTACGTGACCGAGGGCGAGGACCTGGTGGGCTGGCTGGACCTGCGGCAGCTGGTGCCGCAGTTCAGCAGCAAGCGGCTGGATGCCTCGGCCCCGGTGCGCAGCGTTTCCACGCCGGTCACCGAGACGCTGACCTCCGACATGTCCCTGGGAACGGCGCTCGACTGCTTCCTGCAGGCCGGGGCCAACGTGCTGCCGGTGACCAGCGGGCAGTGGAGCAACAACCTGCTGGGCGAGGTATACCGCCGGGACGTGGTGCTGGCCGTGCAGGACCGGCATTCCAGTTTGTGACCGCATGCCGTCGCGGCGGCTCGCCGGCCTGTCGTAGACTTGGGGGTATATGACAAACCCCTACATCGAACGCATCCTGAAGGCGCGTGTCTATGACGTCGCCATCGAGTCGCCACTGGAGGAGGCGCCGCGCCTGTCGCGCCGCCTGGGCAACCGCGTGCTGCTCAAGCGCGAGGACCTGCAGCCGGTGTTTTCCTTCAAGCTGCGTGGTGCCTTCAACCGCATAGCCCACCTGTCGGAGTCGGCCGCCAGGCGGGGGGTGATCTGTGCCTCCGCCGGCAACCATGCGCAGGGGGTGGCGCTGGCGGCGCAGCGCCGCGGCATTCCCGCGGTCATCGTGATGCCGCGCACCACGCCGCGCATAAAGGTGCAGGCGGTGCTGGACCTCGGCGCCGAGGCGGTGCTGCACGGGGATGACTACGACGCCGCCTTTGATCGCGCGCAGGAACTGGTGCGCGAACGCAACCTGGTATACGTGCATGCCTTTGATGATCCGGACGTGATCGCGGGCCAGGGCACCATCGGTGTGGAGATCGCGCGCCAGACCGGCGGGGACGTGGATGCGGTGTTCGTCCCCATCGGCGGCGGCGGCCTGATCGCAGGCGTCGCGGCCTACCTCAAATACCTGTATCCACGGTTGCGCATCGTGGGGGTCGAGCCGGTGGACTCGGCGGCCATGCATGATTCAGTGCAGGCCGGCAGGCGCGTGCAGCTCGAGCGGATCGGCCTGTTCGCCGACGGTGTGGCGGTCAAGCGCGTGGGCGAGGAGACCTTCCAGCTGGTGCGCCAGCATGTCGACGAGATCGTGCTGGTCAGCACCGACGAGATGTGCGCGGCCATCCAGGACATCTTCGAGGACACACGCAGCATCGTGGAGCCGTCGGGTGCGCTGGCCGTGGCGGGACTGAAGAAGGTCGTGGCGCGGGACGGCTGGCAGGGCAGGCGGCTCGTGGCCATCAACAGCGGGGCCAACGTGAACTTCGACCGCCTGCGGCACATTGCGGAGCGCGCCGACGTGGGCGCGGAGCGCGAGGCCCTGTTCGCGACCGAAATTCCGGAACAGCCCGGCAGTTTCCTGAAGTTCTGCGAGGCGCTGGGCTCGCGCAGCATCACCGAGTTCAACTACCGCTATGAGAGCGGGCAGGTGGCGCGCATTTTCGTGGGCCTGGCGCTGTCCCATGGCCATGGGGAAAAGGACACGGTACTGAAGGAACTGCGCCAGGCGGGCTACGCGGTGCAGGACATGAGCGACAGCGAGGTCGCCAAGCTGCACGTGCGCTACATGATCGGCGGGCACGTGCGCGGTCTGCACGATGAGGTCGTGTACCGTTTCGAGTTCCCCGAGCGCCCGGGCGCGCTGCTGCGGTTCCTGCAGGCGGTGGGCACGCGCTGGAACATCACGCTGTTTCATTACCGCAACCATGGCTCGGACTATGGCCGGGTGCTGTGCGGCATCCAGGTGCCCACGGCGGAACGCCCCCAGCTCACCGATCACCTGCGGGCGCTGCACTATCCCTACACGGAAGAAAGCGCCAACCCGGCCTACCAGATGTTCCTGGGGGCCTAGGGTTTCACCAGCCGCAGGGTGATGGGATAGCGGTACTCGTGACCCTCGCCGGCCTGGACGGTCGCGATGAGGGTCATGACGATCCAGTAGAGCACCAGCGCCACCAGCAGCAGGCCGCCGATCAGCACCCAGGTGAGCGCCAGGCACAAAAGGCCGGCCAGCACCGCGGTGATGTTGAAGTTGAGGGCTTCGCGCGCCTGCGCGGCCACGAACGCGGACTGCGGTCCCTTCAGGCGCAGCACCAGGTACGGCGCCAGCAGGCCGCCGAACGGCAGCAGCAGGCCCATCAATGCCGACATATGCGCCAGCGAGGCCCAGCTGTGTTCCTGGTCCGGGGTCATGCTCACTGCACCGGCAGGTCGAACATCAGCTCGCGCACATATCGCACCGGCGGTGAGCCGAACGACAGCACGGTGTCGTTGTAGCGCTTCAGGGTGAATGACGCGCCCCAGCGCCGGCGCGCCTCCGCCCGCAGGTCCAGGTGTTCCTGCACGCCCACGAAGTAGGTGGGAAGCTGCGCCGAACTGAGCTGGACGCGCACCCACTTGGCGGCCGCTTCACGCTCCTCCTGGAAGGTGTCGTGCACCAGGAAGTGCATGAGCTGGTCGCGGGTCATGCCGTCGACGTGCACGCCCTGGTCGATGATGGCATTGGCCGTGGCGCGCAGGTACCACTTGAGATCGATGAGCTGCATGAGCGGGTCGCCGTTCATGTAGCCCTGTTCGCTCATCATGAGCTCGGCGTACATGGCCCAGCCCTCGATGAATGAACCGGACTGCAGGGTGGCGCGCAGCGGGGAGTGGTAGCGGTTGGCGTGTGCCAGCTGCACGTAGTGCCCCGGCATGGCCTCGTGGATGGTCAGCTCGTTGATGGCACGGGTGTTGTACTCGCGCAGGTACGAATGAACCTGGGGCCCGGTCCAGTCCGCCGGAATCGGGGCGACGGCGTAGAAGGTCTTCTGCCCGCTGTCCAGGGGGCCTGGCGCATCGCAGTAGGCCAGCGCCACCCCGCGCTGGAATTCCGGCATGGGGATGATCTCGATCGGATCCGGGTACAGGGTCAGGAGGTCCTTCGAGCGCACGAAGTCGCGGGCCTGGGTAAAGGCAGCCCTGGCGGCGTCAAACACCTTGTCGCGCGCGGGCTGCCGGGCGTAGGCGATTTCCAGCGCGGCCTCGATGACGCGCTGCTGCTGGTCCGGTGAGGGCTGCTGCGGCAGCGGCGGCGCGCCGGGCCTGCCGGCCAGCACGGTGCGGGCGATCGAGTACATGTGCGCCCGCGTGTCGGCGATGGTCTGTTCCGCCCGTGCGCGGATTTCCGCGCGTGACAGCGGTGAGTCGAGTTCAAACGCCAGCTTTTCGTCGTAGAGCTTCTTTCCCAGGCGGAAGTCGCCGTGCGCGTTCGGCACCAGGGTTTTTTCGATCCAGGTCTGCTGCTCCTCGATGGCGGCGCGGGCCTGCTCCATGACCTGTTGCACGTGCGCGCGCTGCGCCGGCGGCAGCTGGCCGAGTCCGGGTTTGACCACTTCATCAAGGATCGAGAGCAGGCCGGCGTTCTGGGCGGCCGCGGTGCTGGCATGGATGGCCGGCACGCGCGCCGGCACCAGCGACTCGCGTTCCTGGCGCAGCAGCGTGGGCAGCGCCGCGAGGCGTGCCGCGACGTGGTCCATCCGCTGTGGCAGTGGTGCGAAGTCACGCGCCAGCAGCAGGTAGACGGCATCCCCCGCGAGACTGGTCCAGGTGAGCGGATCCCAGCTCCAGTCGCGCAGGGTGTCGAGGCGCCAGAGGTTGTACTCGAGGGCATGGCGCAGCAGGCGGGCATCCACCTGGTTGGCACGCGACAGCTGCTGCAGGTTTATGGCATCGATGGCCGCGATGAGTTCGCGACTCAGTTTTGCGTTGCGGTCCCGGCCCGCGGCGCTCCAGTCATCGATGCGGTCATCAAAGCGATGGTCACCGAGTTGCGTGGCGTTCACCGGGGTGAGCGCCATGAAGTCGTTCATGTAGCGCGCGGAAACGGCGGCGAACGCGGTGTCCGCCGTGGAGGCCCGTGCGGCGCCGGTGCCGGACAGGACGAGACTTGCAGCCAGCACGGCTGCGCGGGCAAAGGCTGTGTTCATGCCCGGGATCATAGTTCATGGCAGCAGGCACCCGCTGCCCAGGGTGGCGCACCAGCCCCATTCCAGCATTTCGCATTCTGGCTGTATATGCGTACAGTACACCCATGGCGCAGAATTTCAAGGGTCGCGGCGCGCTTTCGAACCCGCCGGCGCGGTTCGAAGCCACCCGCACGCAGGCCGTGGACGACGGCTGGTATGCGCGGGAGCTGCCGGACAGCATCGCGACCAGGGTGATGCCGGAACGCGCGCGTTCCATCATCAGCGCCAATGACTCGCCGGACATTCCGTTCGAGCAGTCGATCAATCCGTACCGGGGATGCGAGCACGGGTGCCCTTACTGCCTCAGTGGCGATACCCCCATACTGCTGGCCGATGGCACCACGCGGCCCATCGCGGCGGTGCGCGTCGGTCAGGAAATCTACGGCACTGCACGCCAGGGCTGGTTCCGCAGGTACGTGAAGACCACTGTGCTGGCCCATTGGAGCGTCATCAAGCCTGCATACCGGATCGTGCTCGAGGACGGCACCGAGCTGATTGCAGGGCCGGATCACCGTTTTCTGACCGAGCGTGGCTGGAAATTCGTGACCGGAGCGGAACAGGGGCGCAATACCCGCCCGCACCTGACGGTCAACAACAAGCTGATGGGTGTCGGCGTTTTTGCCGCGTCCGTGGAGAAGGACCGGGATTTCCGCCAGGGATACCTGTGCGGGATGATCCGCGGCGATGGAACCCTGGGTGACTATTCGTACCCACGCCGCGCAGGGGGTGGGTCGCGGATCGCCAGTTTCAAACTGGCGCTGTGTGATGACGAGGCCCTGGAACGGGCACATTTTTTCCTGCGCCTGGAGAATCTCGAAACAAACCGGTTCCGCCTTACGGCAGGATCGGACACGCACCGCCCCATGTATGGCATCCGCACCTCCTCTCATGACCAGGTGGACCGGATCTGGCGAGTCATCGCCTGGCCACCGGTGCCGACGCCGTCCTGGTACGCCGGCTTTCTGTCGGGGATGTTCGACGCCGAAGGCAGCTACAGCCAGGGAATCCTCCGGATCACGAATACCAATCCAGCCATCATCCAACGGCTCACCGAGGCATTGACGGCCTTCGATTTCAGGTTTGTTCTCGAGCGCGTGCTGCCACCGGGTCGAAAGCCGGTGACGGTGGTCCGGGTGGTGGGCGGCCTGCGCGAGCACCTGCGCTTCTTCCATGGCTTTGACCCGGTGATCACCCGCAAACGGGACATCGTGGGGCAGGCCGTCAAAAGCGCAGCCAGGCTGGGGGTGGTTTCGGTCGTACCGCTGGGCAGGGCGATGCGCCTGTATGACATCACCACGGGAACGGGCGACTTCATCGCCAATGGCATCGTCAGCCATAACTGCTACGCCCGTCCCAGCCATGCGTACATGGGGCTGTCGCCGGGCCTGGATTTTGAGACGAACATATTCTTCAAGCAGGACGCGGCGCAACTGCTGCGCACCGAACTCGGCAAGCGCAGCTATGTCTGCAAGCCCATCGCCCTGGGCACCAACACCGATCCCTACCAGCCGCTCGAACGGCGGCTGCTGGTGATGCGCTCCATCCTGGAAGTGCTGCGCGATTGCCGTCATCCCCTGACGATTGTCACCAAGGGGGTGCTGATCCTGCGCGACCTGGACCTCCTGGCCGAGCTGGCGCGCGACCGGCTGGTAAGCGTCATGGTTTCCCTCACCACGCTCGATGCCGACCTGAAGCGCGTCATGGAACCCCGGGCGGCAGCGCCGCAGGCGCGCCTGCGCATGATCCGGGAACTCACCGCAGCCGGGGTTCCCACCGGGGTGCTGGTGGCGCCGGTCATCCCGCTGATCAACGATCCGGAAATCGAGGACCTCGTGGCAGCGGCGGCGCAGGCGGGCGCGGTGCGCGCGGGATATGTCGTGCTGCGCCTGCCGCACGAAATAAAAGACTTGTTCCGGGAATGGCTGGCCGAGCATTACCCGTTGCGCGCCGCGCATGTCATGTCGCTGGTGCAGGACCTGCGCGGTGGCCGCGACAATGACCCGCGTTTCGGCACCCGCATGCGCGGCACCGGCCCGTTCGCCGAGCTGCTGCGCCGGCGTTTCGAACTGGCACGACAGCGTGCCGGGCTTGCTGCCGGACGCATGCCGGAATTGTCCACCACGTTGTTCCGGCCGCCGGCCGGTGCATCCGGTCAGCTGGGATTCAATTTTCCTTAATCGAGTCGCAACCGGCCGGCAGGTTGCGTGACAGGGCGTGGTGTCATGTCTTGTGACATGTTCTGTTCAAGGATGTTGCGGACGCGCGTCCGCGGAACTCATACAATGCTCAGCTCACCGCTGGTGGCGTAGTGCATGTCCCGCCGCCCGGTGCCCCCTCGAACTCTCAAAGGAAGCGAGAGCCGGATGTTCCTGACGGCGTTCAAAAGCCGGATGATCCGCCATATTGCCCTGACCATCGGGCTTGGCGTCATTGGCGCGGAGCTGCTGCTGGCCGCACTGGCGCGCGCGTCCAGCCTGCCGCTGCCGGCGCTGCTGCTGCTCGGGTGCGTCGTGGCACTGCTGTGCACGGGCCTGGCCACGGCTCACCTGGTACGCCGCTACATGCCGGGCATCCAGACGCTGCTGCGTGGCCTGCAGCAGCTGGATGACGAGTCCGGGCCGCTGCTGCCGGATGTCGGCCGGGATGACTGGCGGGCGATGATCAGCGCCTTCAATCGCGGTTACGTCGCGGTGCAGGAGCGGGTGCGGAGCCTGGCAACGCTGGCGGAGATCGACCGCCTGCTGCTGCCCGGCGCCGACCTGGAACAGGCGCTGGATGCGATACTCACGCGGGTACAGCACATGACTGCCTGCCGTACCGCCGGCATCGTGCTGCGCGATATCGAGACCCCGTGGCGCGGGCGTGTCTTCATGGCGTCGGACAGCGATGCCGGGCTGCCGCTCAGCCGTGTCGCGCTCGATGAGAGCATGATGGCAACCCTGTCCGCGGAGGCGGGTGGCCTTACGGTCACGCGCTGCGAGGACGTGCGCCACAGTTTCTTGCGGCCGCTGCGGGAGCAGGGCGCGGAGTTCTTCTGGGTCTGGCCGGTGCTGCTGAACGATGAGGTGCGGGCCATCCTGGCCATCGGTTTTCCGGAGGCGCCCAGCGTCAGTCCGCGGGTCGTCCAGAGCGGCGGCGAACTGGCGCACCGCCTGGGCGCCGTGTTGAGGCACAGCGCCCGCGAGGAACAGCTGTACCGGCAGGCACACTTCGATCCTTTGACCGGGCTGCCCAACCGCGTGCTGTTTGCCAGCACGTTGTCACCGGAGATCGACAACGCCACCGCGGGCAACACCCGTGGCAGCGTGCTGTATGTCGATCTCGATCATTTCAAGAAGGTGAACGACACGGCCGGTCACGCGGCCGGCGACCGGTTGCTGTGCATTGCCGCCCAGCGCCTGCGGGCCTGTGTCAAGGACAGCGACACGGTGGCCCGGCTGGGTGGTGATGAATTCGCCGTGATCCTGCGCGACGTTGATCCGGCGCAGGCCATCACCGTGGGCGAGCGCATCGTGGAGTCATTGCAGCAGGCGGTGCGTATCGGCGGCCGCGAGCACCACGTCTGCGCCAGCATCGGCATGGCGATGTTTCCCGAGGACGGGCGCAGCATCGATGAGCTGCTGCGCAACGCGGATACGGCGATGTACCGGGCCAAGGACCTCGGCCGTGGCCGCGCGGTGCTCTATGACCGGGCCATGGGCGGCGCGGTGGCCGCACCCACGCAGACCGGCCTGCAGCTGGCACTGCGGCAGCGCGAGTTCTCGTTGTTCTACCAGCCGCAGTACGCCACCAGTGACGGGGCGCTCACCGGCCTGGAGGGGTTGCTGCGCTGGCAGACCCGGCGCGCCGGTTTGCGCGTCCCCGGGGAGTTCGTGCCGGCGGCCGAGGAAAGCGGGCTCATCATCGACATCGGCGGCTGGGTTCTGGAGGCCGCCTGCGAGCAGATGGCGCAGTGGCGTGCGCAGGGCCTGTCGCCGCCGCCACTGTCGCTGAATGTCTCGGCGCGGCAGCTGCGTCATCCCGGATTCGTGCGCTCGGTGCGGCAGGCGCTGACGCGCTATGACCTGCCGGGCGATTTCCTGGAGCTCGACATCGAGGAACCCGCGTTCGCCGAGCAGGAATGCGCGCCCATCATCGGCCGCCTCGCGGCGCTCGGGGTGCGCCTGGCGCTGGACGGGTTCAGCACCGGCTATGCATCGCTCTCGTACCTGCGGCAGTATCCGCTGAGTTGCGTGAAGCTGGATCGCGCCTTCCTCAACAACGTGCCGGGCGACGCGACGGCGGCGCAGCTGGTGGAAACCGTCATCGTGGTCGCGCATTCGCTGGGGAAACGCGTGGTGGCTGAAGGCATCGAAACCATCGAGCAGCTGGACTTCCTGCGTGAACGCGGTTGTGACAGCGCGCAGGGGTTCTATCTCGCAAGGCCGCTGCAGGCGGCTGCCATGACGGAACTGCTGTCGTCACGTGCCGGTCCTGTGGCACTGGAGACCCGCGCCGCGGTCTGAACCCGGCTGGAGCTTCCCGGGGTTTGCTTCCACCTTATGTTTTGCGGGGCCGGGCCGCCACGGCCTGGTGCGCGGTTCCTTATGTTGTATTGCGGTGCGCGCAATATGACGTAATTCACACCAGAACATATTCTGCGAGGTAGTCCGCAGATTCGTCACTTGACCCCCGCGACCCGCTTTGCAGAAACTGTCGCTTGTAGCGGACGGCCAGGAATTGCCGGCCGCCAAGGGCAAACCCGCCGAAAGGCGGGGACGCAAAGCCACCGGTCTAACGGACTCGTTCCTATGACGGCGGGGTTGCCACCAGGCGCTGCATCTTACGAGGAACGCACGCCGGCTTCCCCTCTCTCCATCAGGCACGGTCGTGGCTGCAGTGACGGCAAACGGGGAAAGTCATGACACCGCAAACTCTGCCGAGTGCAGAACCTGAACTTGAATCCGCGCGCCAGGCCGCAGTGCCCGACGTGGAGCAGTTCGTCATCAACCTGTGTTCCTCGACCACGCCCATGGCCTTGCAGCAGCCGCAGGACCCGCAGCTGCGACAGTTCAAGTTTTTCATCAGCCGCCGTCTGGAGGACGGCCGCGAGCGCTTCCGCATGCACATGGGTTATTTCGATTCCCTGCTGCAGGCCGAAGACATGCTGCAGCTGGTGCGGGAGGTCTATCCCAGCGCCTGGGCGAGCGAAGCCCCGGGCAAGCGGCTGCGCGCGCAGCAGGCGGCGCAGCAGGCGACGGTTGCCGCCGCGGCGGCCCCTGCTCCTGCTCCTGCTCCCACTCCCGCTCCGGTTGCTGCCCCCGCAGCTCCTGCCGTGATCCTGTCGCTCGTCGCCGATGAGCCCCGCGCGGTCCCGGCGGCCGCTGCGGCGCCGGCACCCGTGGCGGCCATGGCAGCCCCGCGGCCCGCGCCTGCGCCCGCAGTGCGTGACAGGCAGGCGGCACAGCCGCTGACCGCCCGCTCCAATGTCCGCGAGGTCATGGCTGCGCTGGACAGCGAGCCTGCGGCGAGGTCTTCTGCCGTGCCCACCGTTCAGGCTGAGCCCAATACCTCGCTCTCCGATTCCCAGGTGTTGCGCGTGCTCGAGGGCGCGCCGTCGGAAACCGGCATCCACATGGTCAAGCCGGAAGAGACCGGTACCTTCGCCGCCATCAAGGCGGCCGTGCAGGCCAAGGCGCCCGTGGCTTTCGCCATCCAGCTGCAGTGGTCGGTGCAGCCGGTGGATGCCTCCAAGGTGCCGCCGCTGGCGATATTCAGTGCCTATACCCTGTACACCGTGGAAGGCAGCCGCGAGGGCCGCCGCTGGTACGGGCTGCGGCTGGGCTTTTTCACGGACGCGCATTCCGCCAAGCAGGTCGCGCAGTACGTGCGCTCTGAATTCGCCTCCGTCGCGGTGGTGCCGGTCAGCGAAAAGGAGCGCGACGGCGCCTGCGGCTCCACGGCGCCCGCCGCCGCGGCGCCTGCGGCCACACAGGCACCGGCCACCCGCGCCACCCTGGCACGGCTGCCGGAACAGTCTGCTGAATTCAAACTGTTTGATGACGCACCGGAACGCGGTGCACCGCCGCCGGTGCCGGCAGCTGCGGCCATTCCGGTGGTCAAACCCGCCCCGGTGGCGAAGCCCGCGACCGGCGCGGCGCGCGGCAAGCGCGTGCAGGCCGGCGAGAAGCGCAATCCGCAGACGCTGGAGGAAACGCTGGAAATCCTGGGCGCCGACGCGCTGAGTGTCGAAGGCCCCTCGACCCGCTCCGGCGCCGGCGTCAAGCACCTGAGCGTGAAGACGGAGAAGCGCGATTCGCGCCTGGGCCGCCTGTTCGGCAAGATGGGTGACCGCAGTTCCCTGACCCGGTAGGCGGGTCCGGCCGGGCCCGGCTGCGCATCCCGGCGGGCTTCAGCCGGTGGTGCGCTCCTTGAGAAAGCCGGCGAGCACCCGGCCTGTATGCGAGCGCCGGGCGTGGCGCGAGATTTGCGCCGGTGAGCCTGCTGCGACCACGCGGCCTCCACCGCTGCCAGCCTCCGGTCCCATGTCGATCATCCAGTCGGCCTCGGCCATGACGTCGAGGTTGTGCTCCACCACCACCACGCTGTTGCCGGCTTCGATCAGCCGGTGCAGCACGGTGATGAGCTTTTCGACGTCCGCCATGTGCAGGCCCACGGTGGGTTCGTCCAGCACGTACAGCGTGTGTTTCGGCCTGGCGCGTGGTCCCAGCCGGGCATCGCCGCGCACCTTCGACAGTTCCGTCAACAGCTTGATGCGCTGGGCCTCGCCACCGGACAGGGTGGGGCTCTGCTGGCCCAGGGTGAGATAACCCAGGCCCACGTCCTGCAGCAGCTTCAGCGCGTGATGCACGCGCGGGTGGGCGGCGAAGAATTCCACGGCGTCGTCGATGCTCATGGTCAGCATGTCGCCGATGGTCCGGCCGCGCCAGCTGACACTCAGGGTCTCGGCGTTGAAGCGCCGGCCACCGCACTCATCGCAGGTGACCTTCACGTCCGGCAGGAAACTCATTTCCACCGTGCGCACGCCCTGGCCCTCGCAGCCGCCGCAGCGGCCGTCGCCCGAGTTGAAGGAGAAGCGGCTGGCGGTGTAGCCGCGGATGCGCGCCTCGGTGGTGCCGGCGAAGATGGCGCGGATGTCGTCCCAGAAACCGACATAGGTGGCCGGACAGGAGCGGGGGGTCTTGCCGATGGGGGTCTGGTCCACTTCCAGCACCCGGTCGATCTGCTCCCAGCCCGTGATCTTGCGGCAGCCCAGCAGTGTGGCGGCGCCGGCGCCGCGTCGCGGGGCTTTGGCCTTCACGGGTCTGGCAGCGCCTGCAGCCTTTGCCTTGCGGCCGGGCGCCTTGTCCTCGCCTATCAGGTGCCTGAGATTGGTGAACAGCACGTCGCGGGCGATGGTGGACTTGCCCGAACCGGACACGCCGGTGACGACGACCAGCCGGCCCAGCGGGATGCTGACGTCGATGCCTTCGACGTTGTGCAGACGGACCTTCTCCAACCGCAGCCCGGGAGTGCCGGCATCGACCGGCCGGCGTGGCACGGCGGGATGCAGCAACGGCTTGCGCAGGAACCGGCCCGTGATGGATTGCGGGTTGGCGATCAGGTCCCGCACGGTGCCCTCGCCGACGATCTCGCCGCCGCGCACGCCGGCACCCGGGCCCAGGTCGAGCACGTGGTCGGCGCGCCGGATGGTGTCCTCGTCGTGTTCGACGACCACGAGGGTGTTGCGGTTCGCGGCGAGTGCGGCCAGCGAATCCAGCAGCACGGCGTTGTCGCGGGGGTGCAGGCCGATGGTGGGTTCGTCGAGCACGTAGCACACGCCCTGGAGGTTGGAGCCCAGCTGCGCGGCCAGGCGGATGCGCTGGGCCTCGCCGCCGGACAGCGTGGGCGCGGAACGGTCCAGGGTCAGGTAGCCCAGTCCCACGCGGGTGAGGAACTGCAGCCGGCCGCGGATTTCAGTCAACAGGTCGCGCGCAATTTCCGCCTCGCGCGCCGACAGCTTCAGCTTGCTGAAGAAGGTGATGGCCTCGCCGATGGAGTCCGTGGTGGCCGCCGCGATCGAACGGTCGCGGAAGCGCACATGCAATGCCACGGGATTCAGCCGCTGGCCCGCGCAGTCCGGGCAGGGCACGGCCTCGCGCTCGAACCATTCGTTCCACCAGATTTCCTCGCCGGTCTGTTCCTCGTCGAACTCCGGGATGGAAAGGCCTGTGCCGTAGCAGCTTTCGCACCAGCCGTGCTTGGAGTTGAATGAGAACAGCCGCGGGTCGAGTTCGGCAAAGCTGCGCCCGCAGTCGGGGCAGGCGCGCCGGGTGGAGAAGATGGTGGTCTCGCCGTCGCCTGCCGGCAGTACGCTGACCAGGCCCTTGCCGTAGTCGAGCGCCTTTGCGAGCGCGCCGTGCAGTTCGGCGTCGGACCTGGCGTTCATGGTGAGCGTGGCCACCGGCAGCTCGATGGTGTGCTCCTTGAAACGGTTCAGGCGCGGCCAGCGTGCGGTGGGCAGGTTGGTGCCATCCACCCGCAGTTCGCGGTAACCCTTCTTGCTCGCCCATTTGGCAAGGTCGGTGTAGAAGCCCTTGCGCGCCACCACCAGCGGCGCCAGCAGCGTGACGGTGCGGCCGCGGTAGTCCTTCCGCAGGCGCGCCGCGATGGAGGCGGGACTCTGGGGCTCGATGGCAACGTCGCAGTCCGGGCAGTACTGGGTGCCCAGCTTGACGTACAGCAGCCGCAGGAAGTGATAGATCTCCGTCAGCGTGGCCACCGTGCTCTTGCGGCCGCCGCGGCTGGTGCGCTGCTCGATGGCCACGGTGGGCGGAATGCCGAAAATGGCGTCGACGTCGGGTCGCGCCGCCGGCTGCACGAACTGCCGGGCATAGGCGTTCAGGGATTCCAGGTAACGCCGCTGGCCCTCGTTGAAGATGATGTCAAAGGCCAGGGTGGATTTGCCGGAGCCCGACACGCCGGTGATGACCGTGAAACTGTCGCGCGGAATGCGCGCGTCGATGTTCTTCAGGTTGTGCTCGCGGGCGTTGTGCACCACCAGCTGGCCGTCGCGGTGCGCGGCGACGGCGTAAGCGCCGGGCCCGTCCGCCACCGCCGGCGGCGCGGAACCGCCGGGCAGCGATTGCATGCCGTCCGCCAGGGCCTGCTCATATTCGATCAGGGCGCGGCCGGTGTGGGAGGCGGTGCAGTCCTTGATCTGCGCGGGCGTGCCGGCCACGACGATCCGGCCGCCACCGTCGCCGCCCTCGGGCCCCAGGTCGATGATCCAGTCCGCGGCGCGCATGACGTCGAGGTTGTGCTCGATCACCAGCAGCGAATGCCCGGAGGACACCAGGCGCCGGAAGGCGCGCAGCAGCTTGGCGACGTCGTCGAAGTGCAGGCCCGTGGTGGGCTCGTCGAACAGGAAGAGCTTGCCGTTGGCGCTGCTGGCCGCATCCTTGGAGGCGGCATCGGCCAGGTGGCCGGCGAGCTTCAGGCGCTGGGCCTCGCCGCCGGACAGCGTGGGCACCGGCTGGCCCAGCTTCACGTACTCCAGGCCGACATCCGCCAGGGGCTTGAGCCGCGTGGCCAGTTCGCGCGATTCGGCGAAAAAGGCCAGTGCCTCGGTGACCGTCATGTCGAGGACATCGGCGATGCTGGCGCGACGCCCGTCACTGCCTTCGCGCTTCACCTCCAGCACCTCGTCACGGTAGCGGCTGCCGTTGCAGTCCGGGCAGCGCAGGTAGACGTCGGACAGGAACTGCATCTCCACGTGCTCGAAGCCGTTGCCGCTGCAGGTGGGGCAGCGGCCGTTGCCGGAGTTGAAGCTGAACGTTCCGGGCGTGTAGCGGCGCTCCACCGAAGCGGGTTCCGCGGCGAACAGCTCGCGGATCACGTCGAAGGCGCCGACGTAGCTGGCCGGGTTGGAGCGGGTGGTGCGGCCGATGGGGTTCTGGTCGACCATCACGACGTCATCGATGAGTTCGGCGCCCTTCAGGGCGTCGAACTCCCCGGGGGCCTCGCTGGGCCTGCCCAGGTACTTCAGCAGTGCCGGGTACAGCACGTCCTCCACCAGGGTGGACTTGCCCGAGCCGGACACGCCGGTGACGCAGGCCAGCCGTTTCAGCGGAATGCGCACGTCGAGGTTCTTCAGGTTGTGGGCGCGCACGCCACGCACTTCCAGCCAGCGGTTGGTGCGGGCCTCGGCCACCACCTGGCCCGCGGTGGCGGCGGTGACCGGCGCAGGCGCCGCGGCGCTGCTGGTCACGGGCAGGGTCTTGCGGCCGGACAGGTAGTCGGCGGTCAGCGAGTCGCGGCTGTCGCGCAGCCGGGCCGGCGAACCGTTGAACACGATGCGGCCGCCACGTTCGCCGGCGCCGGGCCCCATGTCGATGATGCGGTCGGCCGTCAGCATGATCTGCGGGTCGTGCTCCACCACCACCAGCGAGTTGCCGGCGTCGCGCAGGCGCTTCATCACGGCGATCACGCGCTGCATGTCGCGCGGATGCAGGCCGATGGAGGGTTCGTCGAGCACGAACAGGGTGTTGACCAGCGAGGTGCCGAGTGCCGTGGTGAGGTTGATGCGCTGTACTTCGCCGCCGGACAGGGTGCGCGACTGGCGGTCCAGGGTGAGGTAACCCAGGCCGACGTCCACCAGGAAGCCCATGCGGCCGCGGATTTCCGCCAGCAGCAGGTCGGCGGCCTCATCCAGGGTGCCGGGCAGGGTCAGCTTGCGGAAGAACTCGAGCGCGCGCTGCGCCGGCAGCAGCATGAGGTCGTGCAGGCACAGTCCGGGCAGGGACTGCAGCACCTCGTCGCTGAACTCCGTGCCCGCGGGCCGGAAGCGCGGGGTGTTTCCCAGGACTTCATCGGCCAGTTCGCGCGAGCCCACGCGCCAGATCAGGCCTTCGGGCTTGAGGCGCGCGCCATGGCAGACATCGCAGGGGGTGTAGGCGCGGTAGCGTGACAGCAGCACGCGCACGTGCATCTTGTAGGAGCGCGACTCCAGCCAGTCGAAAAACCGCTTGATGCCGTACCAGTGACCCTTTTCCCACGGGCCTTCGCCTTCGATCACCCAGGTACGCTGATCCTGTGTCAGCTCGCGCCAGGGCTTGTCGAGGGGCACGCCACGCCTGCCGGCATGCTTTTCCAGGTCCTCCTGGCATTCTTTATAAGACTCCGTCTGCCAGGGCCGGACGGCACCCTCGCGCAGGGTCTTGTTTTCGTCGGGGACGACCAGGCCGTAATCGATGCCGATGCGCCGGCCGAAGCCACGGCAGGTC
>Ga0153956_1000974_pt1 | contig 28351 bp, 31 predicted proteins | sample TSFL040MetaG_FD_104704 | JGI IMG/M metagenome (GOLD analysis project Ga0153956, IMG submission 104704) | Attine ant fungus gardens microbial communities from Florida, USA - TSFL040 MetaG | ecosystem: Host-associated > Fungi > Mycelium > Unclassified | place: USA: Florida, Wekiwa Springs... | reverse complement strand
CGGCGCCACGGTGAGAAACCGTGACGCCGCGCCATGTCGTCGAGAACCATGAACCCGATATTGTGCCGGTTGCCTTCGTACTTCGATCCTGGATTTCCCAGTCCGACGAACAAACGCATGGCGCGGGTAGACTCTTACTTCTTCTTGTCGCCGCCGGCCGCAGGGGCCTTGGCAGCGCCGGCCGCGGGAGCAGCACCGGCGGCAGGAGCCGCAGCACCAGCCGCAGGCGCGGCAGCAGCGTCGGCCGCAGACTTGGCTTCTTCGCCCATGCCCGACGGCGGCACGACGGTGACGAGAGTCACGTCATCGCGCGACACCGGCTTTACGCCCTTCGGCAGATCGACGTTGCTGAGATGCACCGAGTTGTTGATTTCGAGCTTGGAGACGTCGACCTCGATGAACTGCGGAATGTGCTCGACATCCGCCTCGAGTTCGACCGTGTGGTTCACGATGTTGACCGTGCCGCCACGCTTCACGCCCGGCGAGACTTCAGCGCCCTTGACGTGCAGCGGAACGCTGACGCGGATGGTCGCACCTTCGCCGAGGCGGAGGAAATCGACATGCAGCGGGAAGTCCTTCACCGGATCCAGCGAATAATCGCGCGGAATCACGCGATGCTTCTGGCCATCGAGATCGATATTGACCAGCGTGGTGAGGAAATGGCCCGCGAAAATGCTCTGACGCACGGCCTTGTCGTCCAGCGAGATCGTGAGCGGCGGCTTGTTGTCGCCGTAGATCACTGCCGGCACGCGGCCAGCACGACGTTCAGCCCGAGCGGCCCCCTTGCCGGCCTTCGGACGAGCGGTCGCCTTCAATTCCTTGACGGTCGCCATAGTGGTAAGTCCTTGTTTTTGCAAAATTTAAGGGCCGCAAACGCGGCCCGTTCGATCGCCGCGGCAAGCCTCCAGGGGTGCGGGGGCCGCGAACGAGCCGGTTCTTAGCCCCAACGGCCCGAAAACACAAGGAATGGCGCGGCAAAACCGGGCCTAAACCGTCCCGGCGCCCCGCGATGCCCCTCGGCAAAGTCGGCCGAAAGGTAAAATTCTAAGAGTTCCGAAACGGTTTTATCGGAACTTTGCCTTAGGTTCCGGTGACGGAAGAACGCCTGCCCGGCAAAACGGGGTTCCAGAAGAGGCCAACAGAATGCTTGCACACCGGTCCGCCGCCAGAAGGCGCGTGCTCCTTGCATCAGACCGCTCCGACCGCAGCGACGACCTGATCGCCATCCTGACCAAGGCGGGCGATGTCGAGCGCATGACGACCGCCGAGATGCCTGACGATCCGGATCATTATGCGGGCATCGTCATCGACATCGATCTGTCCTCGGTTCCGAGCGTCCAGACGGTGCGCCGCAAGCTCACCGGCAAGGCCTATCAGGGCATGCCGCGACTGTTCGTGCTGTCAGATTCGCTGCACCGGGAAGCAACGCAAGCCTGGTCGCTCGGCGCGACCGACACCATCCGCTGGCCGTTCGATCCCAAGACCATCCTGCAACGCGTGGCCCTCTCCTTCCCGCAGACGGAGGAAGAGACCAGCGCCAGCGTCGTGCTGAGCGAAGGCCTCTCCGCCGCCCAGAACGTCATGGTCCGCATGTTCGAAAAGATGCCGTCCGGCGTGCCGCTGACCTATAACGACCTCGTTTGCGCCGAGGACAAGATCCTGCGCGCGCTGCGGCGATCGAGCCTGCGCGAGTGGCTCATCGCCATCAACAAGCATCATGTCCGCAGTTATCGCCACACGCTGTTCGTCACCGGCTACGCCGTCGCCTTCGCCCAGCATCTGGGAATGCGCGACGAGGACCAGCGCCGCCTCGCCCGCGCCGCTTTGATTCATGATGTCGGCAAGGCCTACATTCCGCCCGCGATCCTGGACAAGCCCGAAGCTCTGACGCCGGAGGAAGAGATCGCACTCGCCAGGCATACGCAGATCGGCCATGACGTGCTCAAGGCGCATGGCGACTTTCCGCCGGAAATGCTGGATGTGGTGCTTCATCACCACGAACTGCTCGACGGCAGCGGCTATCCGGAGCAACTGAGCGGCGACCAGATTTCGGACATCGTGCGCATGATCACCATCATCGACATCTTCGCGATGCTGGTCGAGGATCGCGCCGACAGCCCGCCCATGTCGCATCAGGATGCGATTGCCACCATGGAGCAGATGCAGACGCAGATCGACCGGCCGCTGCTGCAGGCTTTCCGCCCGGTGGCGCTGGCGACGTAACGGTGCTTGCTAACCGCCGCCGAGCTTGGCTTCGAGCGCGGCGATCCGCGCCTTCAACGCCTCGTTTTCCTCGCGTGCGAGCCGCGCCATGTCCTTGACCGCCTCGAACTCCTCGCGCTTGACGAGATCGAGGTCGTTGAGGATGCGCTCGGCCTGATGCCGCACCACCGTATCGATCTCGCGCTTGACGCCCTGCGCGGCTCCGGCGGCATCGTTCATCAGACGCGCGACTTCATCGAAAAAGCGGTTGTTGGTCTGGGTCATCTCTGTCTCCGATGGCGGCCACGGCCGGTTCTGAATGACACAATGGGGATCGCCGGGCCAGCGCGCAAGCCGTCTCGCGGCGCTTTGATCCGGCTGCGCCATGGCTATGCTTGACTTCCCCCTGCCGCAACGGTCATCACCGCAGGCGATGATCGCGCTCAGGGATTCGAATTTTCCATGCACGCCTTTTCCATGCACGGTTTGCCGCTGGTCCCGCCCCTGATCCAGTTTCCCGCCTTCGATCCGATCGCGATCAAACTCGGGCCGCTCGCGATCCGCTGGTATGCGCTGGCCTATATCGGCGGCATCGTCATCGGCTGGCTCTATGCCCGCAGCATCATCCGCAACGGCAGGCTGTGGGGCGGCAGCGCGCCGATGACGACGCTCGATTTCGACGACTTCATCCTGTGGGTGACGCTCGGCATCATCCTCGGCGGCCGCACCGGCTACGTGCTGTTCTACAATCTCGATTTCTTTCTGGCGCATCCGGCGCAGATTCTCGAATTGTGGAACGGCGGCATGTCGTTCCATGGCGGCTTCCTCGGCTGCGTCGTCGCGGTGCTGGCGTTCGGCTATCGCCGCAAGATTCCGGTGCTGTCGCTCGGCGACGTCACCTGCGCCGTCGGCCCGATCGGACTGCTGCTCGGACGGCTGGCGAATTTCGTCAACGGCGAATTGTGGGGCCGGCCGGCTGATCCGAACCTGCCATGGGCGATGGTCTTCCCGACCGGCGGCCCGGTGCCCCGCCATCCGAGCCAGCTCTACGAGGCCGGACTCGAGGGCGTGCTGCTGTTCATCATCCTTGCGGTGGCGATCCGCAGCGGCGCGCTGAAGCGGCCGGGGCTTATCATCGGTATTTTCGCGACCTGCTACGGCCTTGCGCGTATCGCCGGCGAATTTTTCCGGGAACCGGACCCGCAACTCGGATTTCTCTGGGGCGGTTTGACGATGGGAATGATATTGTCGGTTCCCATGATCGTGGCGGGGCTCACATTCATCGGCGTGGCGCTGCGGCGCGGCGCACGCACCAACGAGGCATCGTGATCGACACCGAATACACGCCGTTCGAACTTTATCTACGCCAATTGATCGCGACCGCGGGGCCGATGCCGGTGTCGCGCTACATGCAACTTTGCATGACGCATCCGGAATACGGCTATTACGTCAACCGGGATCCGCTCGGCCGTGGCGGCGATTTCACCACCGCGCCCGAAATCTCTCAGATGTTCGGCGAACTGATCGGCCTGTGGGCGGCCTCGGTCTGGAACGCGATGGACATGCCCGAGCGCATCCAGTTCATCGAGATCGGCCCCGGACGCGGCACCATGATGGCGGATGCGCTGCGCGCCATCCGGATTCTGCCCGCCTTCTTCGATGCCATCGACGTGCACCTCGTCGAAGTCAGCCCGTCGCTGCGCGCGATCCAGCGCGACACGCTCGCCGACGTCAAGCCGTTTCAATGGCATCACGTGCTCGGCGACGTGCCGGACGGCCCGGCGATCATCGTCGCCAACGAATATTTCGACGTGCTGCCGGTCCATCAGATGGTCAAGAAAGACACCGGCTGGCATGAGCGCATGGTGAGCGTCGACGACGATGCTTTCATCTACACCACCGCGCCCGAGCCGATGCCGCGCTTCGAGGTCTCGGTGCCGCCTCATGTTCGCAATGCACCGAACGGCACCATCTTCGAATGGCGCGAGACCAACGAGATCATGGCGCTCGCGCGCCGCATCCGCGACTTCGGCGGCGCGGCGCTCCTGATCGATTACGGCCATGTCCGCTCTGACGCGGGCGACACCTTCCAGGCCGTCGCCCGGCACAAATACACCGATCCCTTGCATGCGCCGGGCACCGCCGACCTCACCGCCCATGTCGATTTTCAGGCGCTTGCCGATGCCGCGCAGGCGATGGGCGTGCGCGCGCACGGCCCCGTCGAGCAGGGAGCGTTCCTCAGCCATCTCGGCATCGAAACCCGCGCACAAACGCTCATCAAGCATTCCACGTCGCAGAGCGCGGGCGATGTCGCCAGCGCGCTGAAGCGATTGGTCGAAAGCGGCCCGAGCGCGATGGGCTCGCTGTTCAAGGTGCTCGGCCTGTCGCATCCCTCGATCACGACGCTTGCAGCACTGTCCGATACGCCATGATCATAACGTCGTCTTTGCTCTCGGACCTGCCGGGCCTGCGCCACGCCTTCTTCACCCGCGAAGGCGGCGTGTCGGATGGCATGTATGAAAGTCTCAACGGCGGGCTCGGCTCTAACGACGATCCGGCGCGCGTGCATGAAAACCGCCGCCGCATGGCGCAGGCGCTCAATGTCGCACCTTCGCATTTCCTCACCGTCTATCAGGTGCATTCGCCGGATGTCGCGACCGTCACCAAGCCATGGCCGAATGATGAGCGTCCGCATGCCGACGCGCTGGTGACGAACACGCCGGGACTCGCCATCGGCATCACCACCGCGGATTGCGGGCCGGTGCTGTTCGCCGATCCGAAAGCACGGGTGATCGGCGCCGCCCATGCCGGATGGAAGGGCGCATTCGGTGGCGTGATCGAGGCAACGGTCAAGGCGATGGAAACGCTCGGCGCACACAGGGCCGATATTCACGCCGCAATCGGCCCCCTTATCCGCCAGCCCAGCTACGAGGTCGGCGCGGAGTTCGTGGAACGCTTCGCCGCAACCGACGCAGCCAATGCGCGCTACTTCACTCCCTCGTCCAAACCCGGTCATGCAATGTTCGATCTCGCGGGCTTTATCCGCGCCCGGCTTGAGCGCGCGGGAATCGCGACCATCGATGATGTGAACCTGGACACCTATGCCGACCCGCGCTTCTTCAGTTACCGGCGGACGACGCATCGCGCGGAACCCGATTACGGGCGCAACATCCACGCACTGGTACTGGATTAACCACGCCCTCGTGAACATGGGCCTGCCCTAGACGTTAATGCATTTTAACGATATCGCTTTCGTCCACGGCGCGCAGACGCCGGTGGGGATGCGAGTTTTGACGTCTTCAAACCTGACGATGACAGCAGGCAAATCCGGCCGGGCAACAAGCCTTTGCCGGAGGAAGAGTTTTGGCTGGCTGGCGCTCAGCGCTCTGGCGCTCATGACCGCATGCTGCACCGCAGAGGGCCCAGGCCCGGCGGCCTCGCAGGGCTTCGGACCGACGGTCGCCTTTGAATCTATCGACGGCCCGCCGCCGCAGGTATTCCAGCGCCTCGTGAAGGTGCTCGAAACCGAAGGCACCACCCGTCATATGTCCGTGGTGTCCCGCGATGCCAACCCCTCCTACCGGGTGCGCAGCTATTACGCCGCCCAGGTCAAGCGCGGCACCCATAACGCCTCCATCGCCTGGGTCTGGGACGTCTATAGCGGCGATCAAAGCCGCGCGGTCCGCCTCAGCGGCACGGAACCAGCGGGCACGGCCGGAGCCGACGTCTGGGATACCGCCGACGATCAGGTTCTGCGCAGGATTTCGCAGGCCGGCTTGAGCGGGTTGACCAATCTGGTCAATGGCGGCGCTGAACCGGCCCAATCGGCCCCGCCGGTTCCCGAGGCAGCCGACCCCGCCGTGGCGGCCCTGCCAGCCGCTGGGACGCCGGAAACCGGCGAGCCGGGCCGGGCGCTGGCCTTCAGCGGCCAATAGATTCCGCGATTCAGCGGGAAAATAACGCAGGTCTTATTGCAGCAGCGGTATGTGCTTGTTATCACCCCGGCAACTGAAAGAGCCGGGTAAACAGGGGCCTGCCGACATGCTGACGAGCGTAGGAACGAAGACGCGGGACAAAACCTCGGCGTCGGCGAAGAACGGTTCGATCAAGCTCGTCACCGGCAATTCCAACCCGGCACTGGCGCAAGCCATCTCGAGCTATCTCGACCTGCCGCTGACCAAGGCCGTGGTCCGGCGCTTCGCAGACATGGAAGTGTTTGTCGAGATTCAGGAAAACGTCCGCGGCTCCGACGTCTTCGTGGTGCAGTCCACGTCCTATCCGGCCAACGACCACCTGATGGAACTGCTCATCATCACCGACGCGCTGCGCCGCGCCTCGGCGCGCCGCATCACCGCAGTGATCCCGTATTTCGGCTATGCGCGGCAGGACCGGAAGGTCGGCTCGCGGTCGCCGATCTCCGCCAAGCTTGTCGCCAACCTGATTACCCATGCAGGCGCCGACCGCGTAATGACGCTCGACCTGCACGCCGGGCAGATTCAGGGCTTCTTCGATATCCCGACCGACAACCTCTATGCCTCGCCAGTGATGGTGAAGGACATCCGCGATCGCTTCCAGCTTGAGAACGTCATGGTGGTGTCGCCCGACGTCGGCGGCGTGGTTCGTGCCCGCGGCCTCGCCAAGCGCATCAACGCGCCGCTCTCGATCATCGACAAGCGCCGCGAACGCGCCGGTGAATCCGAAGTGATGAACGTGATCGGCGACGTCTCCGGCTACACTTGCGTGCTGGTGGACGACATCGTCGATTCCGGCGGCACGCTGGTGAACGCGGCCGATGCGCTGCTCGCCAATGGCGCCAAGGACGTCTACGCCTACATCACCCATGGCGTGCTGTCCGGCGGCGCGGTTGCCCGCATCTCGTCGTCGAAGCTGAAAGAGCTGGTGATTACCGACTCCATCGAGCCGACCGAGGCCGTTCGCAAGGCACCCAACATCCGCTCGCTTTCGATCGCGAACCTGATCGGCGAAGCCATCGATCGCACCGCGTCCGAGGAGTCGGTGTCGAGCCTGTTCGACTGAACGGCCGCCTCCCGCGCCTCTCCCCTGTCCTGTTCGATTCAGTTTGCACGGTCGTGGCCGCGCGTCCTTGAGCCGTCCAGACGACAGCCGCCGGGACTCGCATAACGCGAAATTTTCACGCCGGAATCGCATTCCGCGATTTGATTCCGGTTTGTTCTCTTTCCACCTGTTGATGACTGCGATTTTTTCCCGAATGCCTGTGGAACGCACAGCCGTTCGATTGCGCCCGAGTCGCAAATCACAGATCAATTCTCGTGCACCTTCGGACGGCCTGACGATCAAGCCGGTTCGGATTTGTGGCGACGATGATCGTCAAACCGTTTTGCATCTCGTTCCGCGTGCACCAATCCACAGGATGAAGCCAGCATGTCCCTCTTGGACATCTCTCTCGATTCAGCATCCAGCCCTCTCGCGGTCGTCGAGGAAATCGCGGCCAACAACGATCTGGCCTTCGAGCGTTCCGGCGAAGACGAGGTCACGATCGTTTATAAAGGCCGCTTCACCGACTATCAGGTGTCCTTCACCTGGATGCCGGAGATCGATGCGCTGCATCTGGCCTGCGCGTTCGACATGAAGGTCCCTGCCGCGCGCAGCGCCGAGGTGCAGCGCCTGATCGCCGCAGCCAACGAGCAGATGTGGGTCGGCCATTTCGATCTGTGGTCGCAATCCGGCATGGTGATGCACCGGCAATCGCTGCTGCTGCCGGGCAACATGACCGCCTCGATCGCGCAATGCGAAACGATGTTCGAGACGGCGGTGATGGCCTGCGAGCGTTACTTCCCCGCCTTCCAGTTCGTGGTCTGGAGCGGCAAGACCGCGACCGAGGCGATGTCGGCGGCGATGTTCGACACCATGGGCGAAGCATAAGGCTGACCGCTCACCCGGCCTGAATCATCGCAGGCCGGTCGGCTTGTTGCCGGTGTCGCCATAACGTACAAAGTTGCTTCTGGGTCCCCGCCGTCGCGGGGACGACGTGGCGTTAAGTACGATGACCCCATCTCATACCGATATTCTCGCAAACCTCAGTGGCTCCATCCTGCTCGCCGGCGCGGGCAAGATGGGCGGCGCGATGCTGACGGGCTGGCTCGCGCAGGGCGTGGCCGCCGGCAAGATCGCGGTGATCGATCCGATGCCATCGAACGAGATCGCCTCGCTGGCAGCGAAAGGTTTGCGTATCAATCCCGCTGAAGCGGGCGATGTCGCCGCGCTGGTCGTCGCGGTGAAGCCGCAGATGTTCGCGGACGCAGCCCCGCAACTGCGCGCGCACGTGGCGCCCTCCACACTGGTGATCTCGATCATGGCGGGCGTGCCGATCGCAAAACTTGCACAAGCCTGCGGTGGCAAAGCTGTGCGGGCGATGCCGAACACCCCGGCGGCCATCGGGCGCGGCGTCACCGTCGCGGTTGCCGAGTCCGGCGTCGATCAACAGCAACGCGCCGTCGCCGATGCGCTGTTGCGCGCCACCGGCAGCGTCGAGTGGATCGAGGATGAGGCCTTGATGGATGCGGTCACCGCCGTCTCGGGCTCGGGCCCGGCCTATGTCTTTCTGCTCGCGGAAGAACTGGCCCGCGCCGGTGTTGCCGCGGGGCTTCCACCTGACCTCGCAACGCGGTTGGCGCGCGAGACTGTAGCAGGCTCCGGCGAGTTGCTGCATCGCTCGGACCTCACGAGCGAGACGCTGCGCAAGAACGTCACCTCGCCCGGCGGCACCACCGCCGCGGCGCTCGATGTGCTGATGGGCCCGGGTGGCTTCCAGCCGCTGCTGACGCGCGCCGTGGCGGCGGCGGCGAAGCGGTCGCAGGAACTGGCGAAGTAATCCTTACACCGGCACGCGCACTGCGGCGCGCAGGCCGCCGAGCGGGCTGTCAGCCAGCGTGATGTCACCGCCATGGGCGCGGGCAATGTCGCGGGCAATCGCAAGACCAAGGCCGGTGCCGCCCTCGTCCTGATTGCGTGCATCGTCAAGCCGCAGGAACGGCTTGAACACCTCCTCGCGCAAATCCAGCGGAATGCCGGGTCCGTCGTCATCCACCGTGACGGTCAGCCAGCGATCGTCGCGATAGCCGGTGATGGAAATCGTGTCGGCGTGGCGCGCCGCGTTCGAGACAAGGTTGGCGAGACAACGCTTGAACGAGGCCGGGCGCACCGTCACCATCGGATCGCCCTCGAAGGTCACGGTCGCCGGATGGCCGTGACGCTCCGCATCGCCGCGCAATTCCTCCAGCGCCTGCGCCATGTCGGTCAGCGTCGCCTGTTCGCCGCTGTCGCCGCGCGCGAAGGCCAGATAGTCCTCCAGCATGCCGCTCATCTCGTCGACATCCTTGCGCATGCCGTCGGCTTCCGCGCCGTCGCCGATCAGCGCCAGTTCCAGCTTGAAGCGGGTCAGAATGGTGCGCAGGTCGTGACTGACGCCCGCGAGCATGGTGGTGCGCTGCTCGAAGCTGCGCTCGACGCGCTCCTTCATCTCCATGAAAGCCTGCGCCGCCCGCCGCACCTCGCGCGCGCCGCGCGGCCGGAAATTCGGCGCATCGCGGCCCTTGCCGAAATTCTCCGCCGCATCCGCCAGATGCAGGATCGGCCGGATCTGGTTGCGCAGGAACAGCACCGCCACGATCAAGAGGATCGAGGATGTGCCCAGCATCCAGAAGATGAAGATCTGCGAATTCGACGCATAGGCGGCGCTACGCTGGGCATAGACGCGCATCACGGCGTCATCGAGCTTGATGCGGATCTCGACGAGGTTGGAGCGGCCCACGGTATCGATCCAGAACGGACGGCCGATCTGGCGGCTCAGTTGCAGCGACAATGCCTGGTCGAGCAGCGAGAAGAACGGCTTCGGCCCCGGCGGCGGCATGTCGTTCGGCGGCAGAAAATCCACCACGAGGCCGAGGCGGGTTTGCGCGATGCGGCGCAGTTGCACGCGATCCTTGTCCTGCGGGTAGGTCTTGTAGACATCGATCAGCCCCGAGATGTCCTGCACCACCGCCGCCGACAAACGCCGCGTCACCGTGTTCCAGTGGCGCTCCATGAACACGAACGCGACCACCGATTGCAGGATCACCATCGGCACGATGATGATGAGCAATGCGCGCGCATAAAGCCCCTTCGGCATCAATTCCTTGAGGCCGCGGGCGAACCAGTCGTTCAACACCGACAGGCCCCGCAGCAGGGGATGCAGTATGGACTTTGCGGACTCGCGCATGCTCATGGGCAAATCGGGGCTGGGCAAATAACCGCTGGACGGGCTGCGATCATGGCGAGGCGACGAGCCGGTAGCCGATGCCGCGCACCGCCTGCAGGAACAAGGGATTGGCGGGATCGCGCTCGATCTTGCGGCGCAGACGGTTGATCTGCACATCGACCGCGCGCTCGTTGCCGTTGGTGCCGTTGCCGGTCAGCATGCCGCGCGGCACGGTCTCGCCGGGCGCTGCCGCGAGGATGCGCAACATCTCGCGCTCGCGGTCAGTGAGATGAACGACGTCCTCGCCGCTGCGCAATTCGCCGCGCTCCAGATGATAGACGTAAGGCCCGAACGCGACCGACTCCACCGTTTCCACGGTGACCGGCGCGACGCGCTTGAGAATGTTGGCGATGCGCAGCAGCAGTTCGCGCGGCTCGAACGGCTTGGCGACATAATCGTCGGCGCCGATCTGCAACCCCTCGATCCGGCTTTCCGCCTCATGCCGCGCGGTCAGCATGATGATCGGCACCTGCGAGGTTTCGCGTAAGCTCCGCGCGAATTCGAAACCTGTCTCGCCCGGCATCATCACGTCGAGGATCAGGAGATCGAAATCCAGCCCGGTCAGCTTGGCACGCGCGGTAGCAGCGCTTTTCGCCGTGGTGACGCGATAGCCCTCATTGCCGAGAAAGCGTGACAGGAGATCGCGGATGCGGCGGTCGTCATCCACCAGCAGCAGATGCGGCGCCTCGTCGTCAATCGGCTTCAGCCTTTTCGCGCCTGCCGCCGTCTCGTTCACGATCTCGTCCTCATATCCGGGCTGCCGCCTTTGAGCATGACCTCAAGCACCTTGTCGGGATCGTCGTGATCGATGAGCCCGAGCAGGAACCTGTAAACACTCGAAGCCCCCTCCGGGCCGAGCGGCGCGAGCGCGCGCTCGATGCGCCTGGTTTGCAGGCTTGCCAGTTTCACCACCAGCGCTTCGCCTTTGGCGGTGGCGAAAAGAAGACGCTGACGGCGATCGTTGTCGCCGGCGCGCTGGATAATGTAGCCCTCGTCGAGAAGTTGCTTCAGCACTCGCCCCAGCGACTGCTTGGTGATGCGCAGAACCTCCAGCAGGTCCGCCACCGTCAACCCCGGATAACGCTGGACGAAATGCACCACGCGATGATGCGCGCGGCCGAACCCGAATTCTTCCAGCACATGGTCGGCATCGCCGATGAAATCGCGGTAGGCAAAAAACAGCAGTTCGACAATGTCCCAGCGGACCTCGGACGCTGCGGAACGGGTACCCGTAAGCTCGGTTCTGGAGGTTTTCAAATTTATGTCAGCCATATTGACGTATTTTTGGTTTTACGTTACAAAGCTGGTGCCTTTTGCGAAACTTTCGGAAAAATACCGGCGTTTCACAAAAGTCTCGGAATAATGACACGGCGGCTGCCCAATCTAAGCGATTGATTGTGCGGCTGCCCGGCGCGAAACATACTGGACTTCACGGATTTCGCGAAATCGTCAAGGCAGGCGCTGGCGGTCCGGAACAGCGCCGAACGACAACGTAAGATTGGAGACAAACCATGGGCGTGTCCTTCGAGAAAATCGACGGCGCGGTCTTGCTGGAATTCGAAAAGCAGTTGGCTGCGAATCCCACGCCCGAAAAGGACCGCATGGCGAAGCTCGCCGATCCGGGCTTCGGCCGCGTCTTCACCGACCACATGGCTGTCGTCCGCTACAGCACCGCGAAGGGCTGGCATGGCGCGCGCATCGAATCCCGCGCGAATTTCGCGCTCGATCCCGCAACCGCCGTTCTGCACTACGCGCAGGAAATCTTCGAGGGCCTCAAGGCCTACCGGCGTGCCGATGGCGGCGTGAACCTGTTCCGCCCCGACGCCAACGCCCGGCGCTTCTGGAATTCAGCCGAGCGCATGGCGATGGCGCCGCTACCGGAACATGTGTTCATCGATGCCGTCGAACATCTGGTGCGCACCGACAGCAACTGGATTCCGGGCGGCGAAGGCAGCCTCTATCTGCGGCCCTTCATGATCGCCAACGAGATCTTTCTCGGCGTCAAACCGTCGGCGGAATACATCTTCGCCGTCATCGCGTCGCCGGTCGGTTCCTATTTCAAGGGCGGCCCCGCGCCCGTCTCGATCTGGGTGTCGGAAAACTACACCCGCGCCGCCATCGGCGGCACGGGTGCCGTGAAGTGCGGCGGCAATTACGCCGCGAGCCTGCGCGCGCAGGCCGAAGCCATCGAGCACGGCTGCGATCAGGTGGTGTTCCTCGACGCGGTCCAGCGCCGCTACATCGAGGAACTCGGCGGCATGAACATCTTCTTCGTGTTCGACGACGGCTCGCTGCTGACGCCGCCGCTCGGCACCATCCTGCCCGGCATCACCCGCGACTCGATCATCACGCTGGCCCGTGAATCCGGCACGCTCGTGCGCGAGGAGCCTTACACCATCGAGCAGTGGCGCGCGGATGCCGCCAGCGGCAGACTGAAGGAAGCTTTCGCCTGCGGCACCGCGGCGGTGATCTCGCCGATCGGCAAGGTGCATTCGGCGAGCGGCGACTTTGCGATCAACGGCGGCGCGGCCGGCCCGGTCGCGATGGGACTGCGCAAGCAACTGGTCGATATCCAGTACGGCCGCGCAGCGGACGCGCATAACTGGGTCACGAAGGTTTTCTGATCCGCCATTTCAACGAATCGCAAAACGCCGCAGCCCTCACGCTGCGGCGTTTTCGTTTGCGGACACCAATCCCAATCGTGCGCGGCGCATCCAGCGGTGGATCATCGCGCAGGCCACCACCGCAAGGCCCGAAGCCAGACCGATCCAGATGCCGGTGCCACCGAAGCCAAGTTTGAAAGCAAACAGCAGGCTGAGCGACATGCCGATGCCCCAATAGCCGATGGCGGCATAGATCATCGGCACCCGCGTATCCTGCAAGCCGCGCAGCATGCCCGCGCCGACCACCTGCGCTCCGTCCGCGATCTGGAAGATCGCCGCCCACATCAGGAACGAAGCCGCGAGAGTGACGACCGCCGCATTGCCCGGATCGTTGAGGTTGATGAAAGCCGCGATCAAAAGGCGCGGCGCGGTGAGCATCAGCGCGCTCATCGCCGCCATGAACGCAATGGCAAGCGCGAACGCGGTCCAGCCCGCGCGGGCGATGCCATCCGGATCACGCGCGCCATAGGCGAGGCCGACGCGCACCGTCGCCGCCTGCCCGATGCCCATCGGCACCATGAAGGTGGTCGAGGCGATCTGGATCGCGATGGCATGCGCCGCTATGGCGGCGGTACCGAACTGCCCCATCAGGAATACGGCGGCGTTGAACACCGTGATCTCGAACATCACGGTCGCGCCGATCGGCAGACCGATCCGCCACAACGCCCGCAGACGCGGCCAGTCCGGCCGCCACCAATGACCGAACAGGCGATAGCGGCGGAAACGCGCCACGTGCATCACCACGACGACCATGCCAACAAACAGGAACAGGTTGGAGAGCGCGGTCGCCGTACCCGCGCCACGCAGGCCCATCGCCGGGAAGCCGAAATGGCCGAACACCAGCGCGTAGTTTGCCGCGATGTTGAAAACGAAGCCCATGCCGGTGATGACCAGCGCCCACACCGGCCGCTCCAGTGCCGCCACGAACGAGCGCAGCACGATGTAACCGAGCGAGGGCAGCAAGCCCCATTGCAGATGATGCATGAAAACGGCCGCTTCCGCCGCCAATGCGGGATCGAGCCGAAACCCGATCAGGATCGCTTCGGCCTGCCACAGCACGATCCAGCTCGGCACTGCGACGAGAACCGCGCTCCACAATCCTTGGCGAAACGTGCGGCGCACGTCGCGCACCATATGCAGCTTGCGGCCGATCGCGCTCGCCATCATCGGCGACGTGGCGGTGAGCAGGCCGATGCCGAACAACAGCACCGCGAGATAGAGATTGACCCCGAGCGTTGCGGCCGCGAGCGATTCCGGTCCGAGACGCCCCACAACGATCACATCCGTGGTGGTCAGCGCGATCTGCACGAGATTGGTCAGCACCAGCGGCCAGCCAAGCGCGAGCATCGCGCGAAACTCATCGTGCCAAACGGCAGAGGGCATGACCTTGCGAGATGCGCCGACGGCTGGGCGAAAGTTAAGGGGCATACGATCCTTTAGGGCGCTTCCCGCTTCGATGGAAACGAGATCTGTCATTGCCGGGCTTGACCCGGCAATCCATTCTCTTAAAGGAACTCTTCTTTTTAGATGGATGCGCGGGTCAAGCCCGCGCATGACGATTCCGAGTAAACTGGAAATTCTCTAGCTGTTACTGCACACTTTACAGGCTAGCCCGCGCCTTCCACATCTCGTAGGGGTCTTCACCTTCAATGCGGACCGGAATGTGAGCCGCCGTCAGCGACTGCTCGGCCAGCGGCTTCGCCATTTCGGCATAGATCGCCGAAGTCGACAGGCCATACGGCGCGCCTTCCTCGTTGGAATAGGCGTAGGCGACATCGCGAATGCCGGTGAGGTGCATCGCCGCGAGACACATCGGGCAGGGATGACCGCTTGCATAAATCGTGCAGCCATCAAGACGCGGACTGCCGAGCACTTTGCTGGCCACGCGAATAGCCTGCAATTCGGCATGCGTGGTCGGATCGCCCGTCGCGAAAATCTCGTTGACGCCGGTTGCGATCACCTGACCGTCCTTGACAAGCACCGCGCCGAACGGCCGTCCACCCTTGCGGACGTTCTCACGCGCCAGTTCGATCGCTTCGCACAGAAAACGCTTTGCGTCGGACATATCTGCCTCCTCAATCCGGATCAGGCCAGGTCCTGCGCGCCGACCCAGAACACCTCGCCCTCCGACTCTTCGGTATCGAGCCAGAGCAGCGGCAAAGCCGGGAAAGCATCCTCCACGGCCTCGCGGCAACGGCCGACTTCGCAGAGCAGTCCGCCATTCGGGGTCAGATGCGCGGCCGCCTCATTGACAATCCGCCGCACGATATCGATGCCGTCCGCGCCGCCGTCGAAGGCCATCTTCGGCTCGTGCCGGCATTCCGGCGGCAGCGACGCCATGCCGCCCGCATCGACGTAAGGCGGATTGGAGATGATGAGATCGTAGCGCTCATGGCCCAGCGGGGCGTACAGATCGCCGCGATGCAACGCGATGCGATCCTCAAGCCCGTAATCGGCGACGTTCTTCGCCGCCACCGCGAGCGCATCCTTCGACAGGTCCACCGCATCGAGCGTCGCATTGAAGAAGGTCTGCGCCGCCAGAATGGCGAGGCAACCCGAGCCGGTGCACAGATCGAGCACACGCCCGACGCTGCCCGGATCGTCGATCAGCGGCATCTCGCTCTCCTCGCCGAAATGCGAATCCAGCAATTCGCCGATGAAGGAGCGCGGCACGATCACGCGCTCATCGACATAAAACGGCAGCCCGCGCATGTAGATTTTGTTGACGAGATAGGCGACCGGCTTGCGGGTGCGCACGCGCTGTTCGATCAGGCCAAGCAGCTTGGCCGATTCCGCCCTGGTCACGCGCGCCTGCGCAAACCCCTCGAACTGTTCGGGCGCAAGATGCAACGCTTCGGTCACGAGAAAGGCCGCCTCGGCCACCGGATCGGTGGTGCCGTGCGCGAACACCAGTTCGCCCGCGTTGAAGCGGCTCACCGCGTAGCGCAGGAAATCCAGCAGGGTCAGCAATTCGCCGGGCTTCGCAACCGGTGCCGCCTTGCGAGGCGGCGCAGCCTTGGTACGCACCACAACACGCGCGGCCCCCGCGCGTGTTGCCTTCTTTGCCTTGCGTGCCACTATTTCTTCTCCCAGCGTGATGCCGCCGCGTCGTCATCGCCGCGGGCCTCGACCCAGACGTCCTTGGCTCCGGACAGTCGCTTTTCCGTTTTCCAGAACGGCGCGTTGGTCTTGAGATAATCCATCAAAAACTCCGCCGCCTGAAACGCGGCTTCCCGATGTGGCGACGCCGTCAGCACCAGCACGATATTATCGCCCGGCGTGACCGTGCCGAAACGATGGATCACCGTGACGCCGGACAATTGCCAGCGGCGGCGCGCTTCCTCGGCGTGTCGGCGAATTTCCGTTTCCGCCATGCCGGGATAATGCTCCAGCGTCATTTCCGAAATCGCCAGATCGTCGTCGCCGCTGCGGCAGATGCCGATGAAGCTGACCACCGCGCCGATGTCCGGGCGGTTCGCCGTCAGCATCTTCGTTTCGAGCGCGGCATCGAAATCGTCATGCTGCACGCGAACGGTGATCGGGATGGTCATCTTGGCGTCTCAGCCGCCGGTCATCGGCGGAAAGAAGGCGATCTCGCGCGCGCCCGCGATCGCCGCATCCGGCTTGACATGGGCATGATCGATCGCGGCGCGGATAATCGTGGGTCTGTCAAACGCGCGGGCATATTCCTCGCCGCGCTGCGTCAGCCAGCCGATCAAGTCGCCGACCGTGCGCACGGCGGCAGGCGGATCGATCGTCTCTTCCGCCTTGCCGATGCGCTCGCGCACCCATGCGAAATAAAGAACCTTCATCCCTCGTCCTCCACCAGATGATGGATGCCGGAGCGGAAATAATCCCAGCCGGTATAAAGCGTGACCAGGGCCGAAACCCATAACAACGTCAACCCGATCAGAATGGTCGACGGCAGGATCGCCTCGCCCGCCTCGCCCGCGATCAGGAATCCGATGGCCACCAACTGGACCGTCGTTTTCCATTTTGCGAGCTGCGTCACGGGCACGCGGACACGGAGGGCAGCCAGATATTCGCGCAGGCCGGACACGAGGATTTCGCGGCACAGAATCACGATCGCCGCCCACAGCGACCAGCCTTTGATGGTGTCGTCCGCCGCCAGCATGAGCAAACACGCCGAGACCAGAAGCTTGTCGGCGATGGGATCGAGCATCCGCCCGAACGCCGATTGCTGATTCCACATCCGCGCGTAATAGCCGTCGAAGAAATCGGTGACCGCCGCGATGATAAAGACCGCAAGCGCGACCCAGCGCAGCCATAACGGCCCGTGCCCGATCGACTGGGCATACATGCAGGCAACCACGATCGGCACCGCCGCGATCCGCGAGTAGGTCAGGATATTCGGCAGCGCAAACGGGTGTTTGAGCGGCTTGCGGGTGGTCACACTGGACATGAACACGATACCAATACTGTGCGGCCCCCAAGGTCAACACCGAAGGCGGGTATGGCGGACATGTCCCCTATCGGGCCCTGCTTCAAGACCGGGCGGGATGGAAGAAGTCGTGGATTCGCCGCGCGCTTTCGGCGCTGACGCCCGGAACCTTGCCGAGGTCGGCCAACGAGGCGCGCTCGATCTCCTTCAGGGTCCCGAAATGATGGAGCAGCGCCCGCTTGCGGGCCGGGCCGATGCCGGGGATTTCCTGCAATCCCGCCTCCCGGATGTCCTTTTTCCGCAGCTTGCGGTGCGAACCGATCACGAACCGATGCGCCTCGTCGCGCAGCCGCTGGATGAAATACAGCACCGGGTCGCGCGGCTCCAGCTTGATGGCCGGACGGTCCGGCAGGAACAGCGTTTCCCGCCCGGCGTCGCGGTCCGGTCCCTTGGCCACCGACATCAACGAGACGCCGGTGACGCCGAGATCGTTGAAAATCTCGCGCACCGCGTTCAATTGCCCGAGGCCGCCGTCGATGATGACGAGGTCCGGCCATTGCGGCACGTCGTCGTCCTTGGCCTGGTTCTTGGCCTGCACGGTCGCATCCGCCGACAGCAGCCGCTTGAAGCGGCGCTGCAACACCTCGCGCATCATGCCGTAATCGTCGCCGGGCGTCAGGTTCTCCGAGCGGATGTTGAACTTGCGATACTGGTTCTTCATGAAGCCTTCCGGCCCCGCGACCACCATGGCGCCGACCGCGTTGGTGCCCTGAATGTGGCTGTTGTCGTAGATCTCGATCCGGCGCGGCGGCTGCGGCAATTGCAGCGCGGCCACAAGGCCGTCGAGCAGCCGCGTTTGGGTGGCGGTGTCGGCGAGCTTGCGGCCCAGCGCCTCGCGCGCGTTGGTCAGCGCGTGGTTGACCAATTCCTTCTTCTCGCCGCGCTGCGGAGTCGAGACTTCGACCTTGAAACCGGCCTTGATGCTGAGCGCGCTCGCCAGCAATTCGTCTTCCTCGATCCTGTGCGACAGCAGCACCAGCTTCGGCGGCGGCTTGCCGTCGTAGAACTGCGACAGGAACGAGCCCAGCACCTCCTCCGCCGTCAGCGATTTGTCGGCGCGCGGGAAATAGGCGCGGTTGCCCCAGTTCTGGCCGGTGCGGAAGAAAAATACCTCGACGCAGCTATAGCCGCCCTCCTGGTGGATGGCGAACACGTCCGCCTCCTCCACCGTACGCGGATTGATGCCTTGCTGCGCCTGCACCGCCGACAGCGCCGCAAGCCGGTCGCGGTACAGCGCCGCGCGCTCGAATTCGAGTTCTGCGGACGCCGCCTCCATCTCGCCGGCGAGTTGCTTCTTCACCGCGCGGCTGCGTCCGGAGAGGAAGTCCGTCGCCTCGCGCACAAGCCCGGTATAGGCGGGAAAATCGATCTCACCGGTGCAGGGCCCCGCGCAACGCTTGATCTGGAACAACAGGCACGGCCGGGTGCGGCCCTCGAAGAACGAATCCGTGCAGGAGCGGATCAGGAACGCGCGCTGCAGCGCCGTCAGCGTCCGGTTGACCGCGCCGACGGAGGCGAACGGCCCGAAATAGCGGCCGGGGCGGGTCTGCGCGCCGCGATGCTTAACGAGCTGCGGCGCCCAGTGATCGCCGGTGATGAGAATATAGGGAAACGACTTGTCGTCGCGCAGCAACACGTTGAAGCGCGGGCGCAACTGCTTGATGAGATTGGCCTCGAGCAGCAGCGCCTCGGTCTCGGTTTCGGTCGAGATGATCTCGACGTTCACCGTCATCGCGATCATGCGCGCGATCCGCACCACATGGCCGGTCGGGCGGGCGTAGGACGACAGGCGCTTTTTGACGTTCTTGGCCTTGCCGACATAGAGCACGTCACCGCTCTCGCTCAGCATGCGGTAAACGCCGGGCGAGGTCGGCGCGAGCTTCACAGCCTTCTCGATCATGGCGCGGCCGGCGCCGGGACGGCTCTCGTCGCCCCATCCGGCCCCGTCCTCCACGGGCTCGGGAAGCGCGGACTCGTCCTCTTCCGGGTTGGGGGCATCCAAATCGATATCCGGTGGCGGAATATCGGAGGAACCCGCCGCCCGTGCGTCCTCCGGCACCGGCGCATCCGCCACCAGATCGTCAACACGCGGCCTTGGCGCGGCCATCGATCCTTCATGATCGTCGTTATTCATGGCCCTAAATTAGTGATCGCGGAGGCTTCCGGCCAGCGGTCGGTAAGATTCTCTTAACAACGATCCACCCCGGAAACCCCGCGTTAAGAAGTGTTTAACGTAAAACTCTCGATAAACTTTACGCAGAAAAGACGGGCTTTCGTAACCACGAAGGCTTGGGACCGGCGTCCAAAAGGCGCGGTTCGACAGTCAGTAGCGTATGCGTCGGGAGTATTTGAGATGTTGAAGAAGGCCCTCGGAATAGCGATTCTAGCCGTGAGCGGTGCTGCAAGCGCCCAGGCCGCCGACCTCAGCTATCGCAATCAGGTACAGCCCTATACCGTCAACCAGCCGCTGAACGGCTATAGCTGGGCGGGCCCCTATCTGGGCGTCAATCTCGGCTACAGTTTCGGCGACGTCTCCAACAGCGGGACCAGCCCTTCGGGCGTCAGCGGCGGCATCCAGGGCGGCTACAACTGGCAGTTCGGCAGTCCCTGGGTGTTCGGCATCGAGGCCGATTTGCAGGCCAGCGGCGCCGACGACAGGTTCGCGAACTGGAAATTCTCCAACCCTTGGTACGGTACCATCCGCGGCCGCGTCGGCTATGCCGTCAACCCGAATTTCATGATCTACGGCACCGGCGGTTTCGCCTTCGGCGAGCTGAAGGGCACCATGCCGGGCCTGAGCGAAAGCCACACCACCGCGGGCTGGACCGTGGGCGGCGGCGCCGAGTTCGCGCTGACCAACAACTGGTCGCTCAAGGCCGAGTACATGTATATCGACCTCGACAGCAGCAACTTCCTGATCTCGCACGGCATGCCGAACGGCTACAACTTCTCGACCGTGCGTGTCGGCGTGAACTACCACTTCTAAGCGCGCATCGCGCCGCTTTGCCGAGACTTTCCAATCCCGGGCCTTGCGCCCGGGATTTTTCATGATGCGAACGGCTTCAGGACGAAATCACCAGATCGACCGCCTTCGGCCCCTTGCCCTTCTTGTCGGGCTCGATCTCGAAGGTGATGCGCTGGCCCTCGGCCAGGTTTTTCAGCCCGGCCTTTTCGACCGCCGTGATGTGGACGAAGACATCCCGCCCGCCGTCGTCCGGCTTGATGAACCCGTAGCCCCGCTCCGCATTGAAGAACTTCACGATTCCCGTCATTGCCATTGGCAATCCCCTCGCGCCTAGCCGCAACCGGCGTCCCCACGCCGATCCCCCAATGACCAGCTAATCACCGCGGGGCAGAGTTGACTATTGCCTATGTGACGAGGGGGCCAAAATACCATGCCCCGGCCCATCAGGGGCGGACGGTCTCGATCCGGTAGCGCCCGGCCCCGCCGAGACCGAGCGGTTTCTCCAGTTCGGGCAGGATCGTCTTGAGCTCGGAGGCGAGCGTCCAGGGCGGATTGACGATCAACAGGCCGGTCGAGACCAGCCCGCTTTCGGCCGTTTGCGGCGCAACGCTGAACTCGACGCGCAGGCAATTCTCACCGCCACCGTCGCGCGCCGCGACTGAAGCCACCTCCCGCGCCAGCCGCTCCGGCCCGCGACGGTCCTTGGCCGGATACCAGAGCATGTAAATACCTGTTGGCCATTTCGCGTGGGCTGCCCCGAACCTGTCCGCGAGACGCAGGAATTCATCCTTGTCCTCGAACGGCGGGTCGATCAACACCAGCCCGCGCCGCTCGTTCGGCGGCACATAGGCGGTCAGCGCGGTCCAGCCATCGAGATCGACCACACGGGCCTGCGGATCACGGGAGAGACTGGCGATCAGCGCCTTGCGGGCGGCGTCTTGAATCTCGCACGCCACCATCCGGTCCTGCGGCCGCAACAGCGCCCGCGCGATCAGCGGCGAGCCGGGATAGGCGACAAGCTCGCGCGGCGGATTGAAAGCGCGCACGATATCGAGATAAGGCGCAACCAGCGCCTGCGCGGCGTCCGAAAACCGCGCTTGCAGAATCCGCGCGACGCCGAACCGCCACTCGCCGCTGCGCTGGGCTTCGTCGCCCGTGAGGTCATAGCGGCCCGCGCCCGCATGGGTGTCGATGACGCGGAACGCCGACTGCTTCTGGTGCAGATAGGTCAGGATCCGCGTCAGCACGATATGCTTGACGACGTCCGCGAAATTGCCGGCGTGGAAGGCGTGGCGATAATTCATCGGCTGGTGTTACGGCATCGCGCGAAGAAAAGAAACGCGATCGATCTCGTCACCGCTAGCCGCCGCGCATCGGCGGCATCACGATCCGGTCGCGGCGGCAGGCGCTGCGGTCAACCTGCTCGCAAGCACGAAACTGCAGATCCTTGTTCATGCATATCCGCACTTCTCCGAGCCTGCTTCTGTCGCAGCGCACGGCGATGGCGGAGGCGCTGAGCCCCGGATTGGCCTTGATGAAGGCTTCTTCCACCTCGTTCGGCGACACCGTCTTGGGCGAAGCGAGATCGAGATAGTCTTGCGGAATCTTCACCGCCGCGCGGGCCTTGCGAATGGTCTCGAAATAAGCGCGCGCGCCGAGCCCCGCGCAGGTGCCGTGCTTGTCCCACTCGTTGTAGATCAGCCCCGGCGCCGGCATCAGATCGAGCATCGAGCTCATGATATTGCGGTTGAGCCGCGGCGCAGGACGCTGGCAATATTCGGGATAGCCGCGCTCATATTGCGGCCACAGCCCATGCACCACGAAGGAATATGGACGGCCGCCGCATTGCGCGCGAGTGTTGCGTCCGGTGTTGCCGCGCTCGCGCGCTGCCTCGCAGAACGACGGCGACCATGACAGCGACAGCACATAAAAATCGAAAGCGCCCGGCGCGTTCTGCCGATGGTCCTGCGCGGATGCATGCGCACCGGTCAGCAACAATACGCCCGAGAGAAGAGCAAGCGAAGCCAGCCCCCGGCACAAACTCCTCCAGCATCCGATCATGACAACGCCCTCACCCCTCACGCGTGTCAAAAGCGTAACGAGCCATCTGGAACATTACAAGAACAAACTATAGCGAGCCGAATCGTTTCAGGCGTTACGGCCGGGCGGCGCGGCAGGCGCGGCCATAGGCCCAGTTGCGGTCGAGCCCGACCACGCACCACTGCACGCCGGAAGTGAAGCCGTTCCCGGCGAAGCCGCCGTCCTCGATGATCGAGTAATGCACCTGACGCGCCCGGCCATCGCTGACCATCGCACTCGCGGTGCAGAAGCGGCGGGGAATCGCACCGTAAGCCCCGTTCGGGCTTTCCCACGGGCGGAAAGCCACCTCACGCACGTCGGCGAAGCCGGTGATGCGCAGATCCGAATTCCAGTAGGTCGATTCCTTTTCCGCGAATTGAGCGGAAATCGCATAAAGCGCCTGCGAGCATTGGCCCATCTGGCCGTCATAGCGCGGACCGGAAAGCCAGAAGTTCAATTCCAGCGGGTTGGCCGCACGGGCGTTATCAGGTGCCGAGATCGCACCGAATGCCGCGAACAGCATGGCGAAAACCGCAATCCGCGGCGACGAAAAAACAATGCGCATGTGACGAAAGTCCATAATGAGTTGCCGGACGGTGCCGCGAAGCCCCGCTTCGGTCAAGTGCAACGCGGCAACACCTTCGGACAACACCCCCTCAATAGTCCGCGAGTGCTTTCAAAGCCGATCCGGCAAGGTTAGACTCCGCCGCAAATCGAAGGAGTTACCGATGCGCATGAACGGACGTTGGATGATGGCGGCGGCGGCAATCGCCTGCGGTATCGCGGTGAGCATCCCGGCAAAAGCCGACTGGGTTCCGCCGTTCAAGGGCAACGACACCGGTGGAATCATCGCTTATGCGCTCTACCAGCAGGGCCACGACATCAAGGCGATGGCTACCGATCATTGCGCCCGCTACGGCAAGATCGTGAAGCTCACCGGCGTCGATGCGCAATATGGCGGCTACATCTCGTTCGCCTGCGTCTGGGTGCCGCCCGGCAGCGCCCAGCGGCCGCTGCGCGCGGCGTACTGATTGTCCTCAAGAAAGAACGGAGCGTCTCGGCAGAGCGCGCCGCTACTTTTTCTGGCGCTCCAGATAGGTCTTGCCGCCCCTCATCTTGTGCGACAGCGGCGCCTCGTTGATCTGGATCACCACGGCCTCGGGATCGACACCGAGATTCTTCACAAGCGCGGCGGTAATATCCAGCATCATGCCCTTCTTCTGTTCGTCGGTACGGCCGACGGCCAGGCTAATCGTGATCTCGGGCATCCGTCTCTCCGCGGTTGAGGAATGAAGCGTCAGGTCCAGTTGATATCGTGACGCGCCAGCACCTTGCGCACGCCCTCGACAAGCTCGCTTTCGCTGACCGCAAACTGCGCCTCGCCCTGCTGCTTCTGCAGAAACGCCTCGCGATCCTCACTCTCGCCGCCGACCTGCGCGCCGAGAATGAGATCCTTGATCTGCACGATGCCTTTCGCCTTCTCGTCGCCGCCCTGAATGATGACGCAAGGCGAGTTGCGGCGGTCGGCATATTTGAACTGCACGCCGAGATTGTTCTTGGGGTTGCCGAGATACATTTCGGCGCGGATACCGGCGTTGCGCAGCGTCGCGACGAATTTTTGATATTGCACGATCTCGCTGCGATCCATCACCAGCACGACGACCGGACCGGCCTCCGGCGTGGTGTCGATCTTGCCGAGCAAGGTCAGCGCCGCCTGCAAGCGCGACACGCCGATGGAGAAGCCCGTCGCGGGCACCGGCTCGCCACGGAAGCGCGAGACAAGCCCGTCGTAGCGCCCGCCGCCGCCGACCGAGCCGAACCGCACCGGGCGGCCCTTCTCGTCCTTCGTCTCCAGCAGCAGTTCGACCTCATAGACCGGGCCGGTGTAGTATTCGAGTCCGCGAATGACCGACGGATCGATCTTGATCCGGCCTGAGTACTGCGCCGAACAGAGCTTCGACATTTGTTCGAGCTCATCGACGCCTTCGTTGCCGATCTTGGAATCACCCACGAGCGCCCGCATGTTGGCGAGCGTGGCCTCATCCGACGCTCCGATGGCGCTCGCGCCTTCGCCGCCGATGAAATTGATGATCGCCTTGATCTGAGAGTCTTTCAGACCGGCGCCCTTGGTGAAATCGCCCTTGCCCTCTTCGCCGCCATCCCAGCGTCCCGGACCAAGCAGCTTGATAATTTCACTCGCGGGAAATTTATCGGCCTTGTCGATCGCGCGCATGACGGTGAGCCATTGCCCATCGTCCGCGATGCCTTCGTTTTCGCGAATGCCGTCGAGCACTTTGCGGTTGTTGATCCTGACGACGCACTGCGCGGCACCGATGCCCAGCGCCTCCATCGTGTCGGCGGCCATCATGCACATCTCGGCATCGGCGGCGGGCGATGCCGAGCCCACCGTATCGGCGTCGAACTGCATGAACTGGCGGAAGCGGCCGGGGCCCGGCTTCTCGTTGCGATAGACATAGCCGTGGCGGTAGCTGCGATAAGGCTTCGGCAGCGTGTCGAAATTCTCCGCCACGTAACGCGCGAGCGGCGCGGTCAGATCATAACGCAGCGAAATCCACTGCTCGTCGTCGTCCTGGAACGAGAACACGCCCTCGTTCGGCCGGTCCTGATCGGGCAGGAACTTGCCGAGCGCATCGGTGTATTCCATCGCCGGTGTCTCGACCGGCTCGAAGCCATAGCGCTCGTAGACGGCGCGGATCGTCTCCACCATCGCGCGGGTCGCGGCGATCTCGGCGGGCGTGCGGTCGACGAGCCCACGCGGCAGGCGAGCGCGGAGTTTCTGCGGTTTTTTGGGTTTTTTGTCGGACATAAAACTCAGACGTTCTGATACCCAAATAATTTGGGTATTGGTCCACGAGTTACCAGCCGAAATAGAAGCGAGCAAGCCAAACACTCGTCGTCATACGCGGGCTTGACCCGCGTATCCATCATTCCAAAAAGATGGATGGCCGGGTCAAGCCCGGCCATGACGGTTCTTTATGTAGAAGCTCTCGGCGCCAATTCTCAGTTCACCAGCACGGCGCCGTCGCAGCGGATGCCCGCGACCCAGACGTCCGCCTGACCGAGCCCGACGCCGAGGGTCTGCAACACCGTGTTCAGCAGCATATCGATCGAGCCGGTCGCGCCCGAGATGATCGATGTGACCTGCGGCCCGAGCCCCGGAACCGGCAGCGCCAGCGGGCCGAGTTGAATGCCGAGTGCAAGATCGCCGAGCAGGCTCCCGGTCAGCGACGAGGTGAACGAGGTGGTGTTCACGGTCTTGCGGGTCTGTGCTCGGATGTCGGCATAGGTGAAATTCACGTCAGTCGGCGCGGTATCCGCCATCGTGGCATGGGCGCGGCCCGTCACCTTGATAGCGCCGAGATCGACGAGCGTCGCGGCCGGCGGATGCGGCTTGGCGGTGAAGTTCGTCATGTCGGCGCTCGACACGCCGCCGATCCATGCATCGACGATGCCGGGCGAGACGCCAAGCTGCGCGGTGGATGACGAAATGTCCGGGTAGCCGCAACTGACGCTGTTGAGCGTCGCGGTGCCCGCCGCAACCTCGACATAGATCGGCAAATTGACGGCCGCAACCGAGCCGCCGCCGAGCAACTGCACCGTCGCGAGAATGCGGGTCTGCGCGGTGTGCACGCTCGCCCCCGCCTGCCCGATGGTGATCCAACTCGATCCCACCGGCCGCTCGCCGACGGTGACCTGCAGCGCCACCGAGGCAATGCCGGGCAAACCCAGATTGAGACTGGTGGCGATCTGGTGCGTGCCGTTGGCAAGTTGCGCCATGGCCGACAACAGATCGAGTGCCGCGAGATCGACGCCGACCTTCGGCTGCTGCCCCGCGATCAAGTCACCATAAGGCCCGGCATCGATCAGGTCGCCGAGCGTAACCATCGTGCTGACGCCCGACAGCGACGAACCGACATTTGAGAGCGCATCGCTGGCCGCGCCGGTGACGCCGCTCGCTTGCAGCGCCGCGACGATGTCGGTCAGTTTCAGATTGGATTGCAGCAGCGTGTCGTAACTCACGCCGGTCAAATTCGCGCGCGTCGCCAGTGCGGACATGAAATCGAACAGATTGATCCTGGCATCCGCCAGCGCCTGATAATCCATCGCCGAGAGCGACAGCGAGGTGCCGAGCATCTGGCCGAGCAACTGATTGAGCAGCCCGCCGTTCAGCGAGGCCAGCCGCGAGCCGATCGCGAAGGTGGCCAACTGCATGGTGCTCGCAACCGACGTGACGCGAAGGTTGAGGTAGGGATCGCCGGTCAGCACCTTGCCGAAGAACAGCGGCGTTTTGGTCTGCATGGTCACGCGCACGGCGTTGGCGGGGACAGCCCCGGCGGAGAAGCGCTGCTGCGGCACGAGCGACGTGTCCGCCTTGTACACGCCGGTCTCGACAGCCACGAGCGAATCCGGCGGAAAGTTGTTCCGGGCCACGGTGGCCGCAGCAGCGCGAGGGGCACGGGCGAGATCGCTCGCCGCCACGATGGCTGCGAGATCGGCCGCGCTTTGCGCGCGGCGCTTGTCGGTGAAGACCGCGCCGATATCGACGCCGAATGCTGCAAAACCGGTGACGACCAGCATGCAGGCGGCCGCCATCAGGGCGATGTTGCCGCGCTGGTCGGAGATGAAGCGGCGACCATAACGACGTACGGTCTTTCCCAGCCACGTCATCAATAGCCTCCGCGCGGAATGGCGGCCGAGCGCACGATGACCGGCGGCGGCGCGGGCACGAAGGACGGCAGCGCATAGAGGAACGTGGTCGAGGCGTCATAGTTGACGGTGACGACGAACACGTTCGGGTCGCTGCCCGAGGTCACGGCGTTCACCGACACATGCGCGGGCGCGATCAGAGGGTAACTGGCCGCATTCTGCGTGACATAATTGGTGGCCAGCGACCGGCGTTCGGTTTCGTTCAAACCCGCGACCGAGGTGCGCGCCGCCTCGGCGGCCAGTTGCTGGACATCGTGCACCATCGCGAGATAGCCGCCGAACATCACGATGCCGAACAGAAGCACCAGGAACACCGGCAGCACCAGCGCGAATTCGACGGCACTCGCGCCCGAACACACGCGGCGAAAATCCCGGAAGCTGTGAAAACCCGTTGTCATGCGGGCATGATGTGCACACAACTTTTAACAGGTAACGAAAGATATATACTATCCTCGGTAGTAACGATATGCCGTACCGGGTGCGCAGGACGATGGAGGCCAGCGATGCGCGCACCGTCATTCCGCTCACCGCCTCGCCCTGATAGGGTCCCGGCCATCTGCCCGCCGCACGAAGGATTTCCGCCTTGAATATTCAGCAGCCCCGCTCCGCTTTGTCGCCGAACGACCTTGCCGCCTACTGGATGCCGTTCACCGCCAACCGCGCCTTCAAACAGGCGCCGCGCATGCTCGCCGGCGCCAAGGACATGCACTACTTCACGACGGACGGACGGCAGATCATCGACGCGGCCTCGGGCATGTGGTGCTCGAACGCGGGCCATTGCCGCGAGCCGATCACCCAGGCGATCGCCAAACAGGCGGGGGCAATGGATTACGCGCCGCCGTTCCAGTTCGGCCATCCGCAGGCGTTCGAGCTTGCGAACCGCATCGCCGCGCTCGGCCCTGAAGGGCTCGACCATGTGTTCTTCTGCAATTCGGGATCGGAAGCGGTCGATACCGCGCTCAAGATCGCACTCG
>Ga0153956_1000973_pt1 | contig 28355 bp, 25 predicted proteins | sample TSFL040MetaG_FD_104704 | JGI IMG/M metagenome (GOLD analysis project Ga0153956, IMG submission 104704) | Attine ant fungus gardens microbial communities from Florida, USA - TSFL040 MetaG | ecosystem: Host-associated > Fungi > Mycelium > Unclassified | place: USA: Florida, Wekiwa Springs... | reverse complement strand
CACGCGCGATCACCGAGATATCGGTCATCAGCGCCATCTCGAAACCGCCGCCGAGCGCATACCCGCTGATCTCACCCACTGTGACCTTCGGGAAGCCCATCAGATTGTGGTAGAAGCCGAAAGATTTGCGGTCCACGGTAAGTCGGCGCCGCTGGCTGGGCCTGCCCTTGGCCGCCGGCTGCGCGGTCTCCCCGCGCTCGCCGTACCAGCCGTAGGCGTTGTTCATGTCCGCCCCGGTGCTGAACACTCCTTCGGCGCCCCGCAGCAACACCACGACCAGATCGTCGTCCTCGGCAACCCGGTCGAAGCAGCGGGCCACCGCGTCGCGCATCGCGGCATCGTAGGAATTGCGCCGGCCCGGGTTGTTCAGCGTGATGGTCGCGATACGCCCATCGGGATCGACATCGAAGAGCACGCGATCGTCGCCTGCGTCGGTGGGGCTCATCGGGGGGACTCCTCACCCTTTCGGCGGCCGAATCGCACGGCACTCAATTTGTTCGGCGGGGCCGCCGCCGTGGTGACCTCGCCGGTACACAGCAACTCGCCACGATGGAGAAGCCGCGCAGTGGAAGCGATACCCCGCTCCACCTCGGTTCGCACGATGTCGAAGTCCAGCTCGGTGAGGATCGGCGTCGGGCGCCGGTAAGTGACCAGCAGTGAGCGGGTACGCCCGGCCGAGCCCGCCGCGCAGCTCTGCTGCTGAGTCACGCAGTCGAAGAACACCCCGAGAAAGCCGCCGTGCACCAACCCCGGGGGCCCTTCGTAGGGCAGTGGGAAGGTGACTGTGCCCGAGGCGGTCTCGCCATCGAGGTGGTCGAACCGGTACTCCGGAAAGCAGGGGTTGAACGACCCGACGTCGAATGCGTGCGCTAGGTAGACCCGGCCGGCGTCCTCGGACTCCAGGCGCGGGACCGCAGCCACGGGCGCGACCGCAGCCAGTTGCCGTTCCCAGTCGGCGAACCGCACCAGCATGTCCTCGACGGCCGGGTGCGGATGCTCCAAAGCCAGCAGCAGGCCGGTCAGGCGCCGCATGGCAGCGGCCGCATCGACGGTCTGCGACAACGGCAGCTCGCCGAACCGGGCCGCGCCGGAGTGCCGCGAAACCTCTACGTCTTCCGCCATGCGCCCTTCCCGCCCGATTCCAACAATCGTATAGCATACTGTAGATATGACGATATAGCTTCGAAGGGTGGGTGCCACAGTGACCGAAGGCTCGGTGACGGCGCTGCGCGACGGCGCAGTCCTCCACCTGACACTGGATCGTCCGGACCGCCGAAATTCCTTGAGCTATAAGATGATTGATGATCTTGTCGACGCCCTCACCGCCGCGGCGACCGACGACGCCCTGCGCGCCGTCCACCTCCGCGGCGGCGGTGACGACTTCTGCGCCGGCGCCGACTGGGTCGCCACCAACTCCGGCGACCGGCGGCCGCGCACCGGCGACTTGGTGCGCCGCATCCCGCACACCGCGCACCGGCTGATCGAACTGGTGGCGACCATCCAGCTCCCGGTGGTGTGCAGCGTCCGGGGTTGGGCGGCGGGCCTGGGCTGCAACCTGGCGCTGGCCGCCGACTTCACCGTGGCCGCCACCGACGCGGTGTTCTGGGAACCATTCGTGGCGCGCGGCTTCAGCCCCGACTCCGGGTCCACCTGGCTGCTGCCACGACTGGTGGGGGTGGCCCGGGCCCGGCGCATGCTGCTGCTCGGCGAGAAGGTCAGCGGCGCATCCGCCGAAGACTGGGGCCTGATCCATCAGGCGGTAGCGCCGGCGGACCTGGACTCCACCACCGGCGAACTGCTGGCGACCTTGACGGACGGGCCCACGGTCGCGATCGGCCTGACCAAGCAGGCCCTACATTACGGGCAGCACGCAACGCTCCCGCAGTCCATGACCCAGGAGCTGTTCAATCTCGAACTCAGCTGCCGTACCGGGGATTTCAAAGAGGGCCTTGCCGCATTTTCGCAGCGCCGCCCGCCGGACTTCACCGGCCGCTGAGAGGAAAGAGACCAGTCATGCCGACGTTCGACACCATCGACTACGAGGTGCGCGGGCACACCGCCACCATCACACTGAACCGCCCGGAGGCGCTCAACGCGCTGAGCCCGCACATGGTCACCGAACTGCGGACCGCCTATGCCGAGGCCGAGAGCGACGAGGCGGTGTGGGTGGTCATCGTCACCGGCACCGGGCGGGCGTTCTGCACCGGCGCCGACGTGAAGGAGATCCCCGGCGACGGCAAGGTGATCAACGAACGGCCCTATCTGTCGACCTACGAGCAATGGGAGGCTCCGCAGGAGGGCACTCCCCCGTTCCGGACGATGGCCAAACCGGTGCTGGCGGCGATCAATGGGATCTGTTGCGGCGCAGGGCTGGACTGGGTGACCACCTGCGACATCGTGATCGCCTCGGACCGTGCGACGTTCTTCGACCCGCACGTCTCGATCGGCCTCGTCGCCGGTCGCGAAGTGGTGCGGTTGGCCCGCGTACTGCCGCGCTCCGTCGCGCTACGGATGGCCATGATGGGCAAGCACGAGCGTATGGACGCACAACGCGCCTACGACCTCGGCATGATCAGCGAGGTGGTGGAGCACGACCGACTGTTGACCCGCGCCCACGAGATCGCCGACATCTTGAACTCGAACGCTCCGCTGGCGGTACGCGGAACGCGGCTGGCGATCCTCAAGGGCCTGGATCTGCCGCTGCACGAGGCGGAGATGCTCGCCGAATCGTTCCGGGAACGCAACCTGCACACCGAGGACTCACTGGAGGGGCCGCGGGCCTTCGTCGAGAAGCGTGCACCGGAATGGCAGTGCCGATGAGCAGCGAGTTCACCACGGTCCTGCTCGACTTCGACCGCACCGCACACGTCGCGACCATCACGTTGAACCGGCCCGAGCGGCTCAACGCGTTCGACCGCACCATGTGCGAGGAGATGGCCGCGGCATGGCGGATCGTCAAACTCGATACTGAGGTCAACGCCGTCGTGCTGCGCGCCGCGGGTGACCGGGCATTCAGCGCCGGACTGGACATCAAGTCCTCCTACGGCCAGCCCAACAACGTCTGGAACCACGAAGATCCCGGCGAGTTGCTGAGCCCCAAGTGGCAGAAGATGTTCAAACCGGTCATCTGTGCCGTGCAAGGCATGTGCACGGCGGGTGCGTTCTACTTCATCAACGAGGCCGACGTGGTGATCTGCTCGGACGAAGCCACGTTCTTCGACTCCCACGTCTCTGCCGGACTGGTCTGCGCTCTCGAGCCGATCGGGCTGATGCGCAAGATCGGGCTGGGCGAAACCCTGCGGATCGCGCTGATGGGCAACGACGAACGGGTCGGTGCGGTCACCGCATTGCGGATCGGGCTGGTGTCCGAAGTCGTGACACGCGAACAGCTCTGGGCTCGCGCCCACGAGATCGCCACATCGATCGCGGCCAAGCCGCCGACGGCCACCCAGGGCACGGTGAAGGCAATCTGGGAATCCCTGGACAAGCCCTACCGCGCCGCTCTCGATCAGGGACTGATCTACACCCGACTGGGAAACCCACTGGGCAAGGCCGAACTGGAGGCTCAGTCGCCACGCCCCGCCACACCGCCCCGGATCCGCTGATGGTCCATCCGCTCAGCCGGCGCATCACCACGGTGCTCGATCTGGCGCCCGAGGCACCGGCATTGCAGTACGACGGCCGGTGGCATTCCTGGGCGCAACTCGCGGCCCTGGCGCAGCGCATCGCGGAACAGACCCCGGCCGGTGGACGAGTCGGCATCCTGCTGCGCAACCGCCCCCCGCAAGTGGCCGCATTGCTGGGGGTGTTGCTTGCCGGGGGCTGCGTGGTGGTGATCAATCCGTCCCGCGGGGATGACCGCACCCGCACCGAGATCGCCGCACTGGAACTGCCGGTGATCATCGGGCAGGCCGACGATCTGGCCGCCCTGGTCACCGCGACACCACGCACGACATTGGTGACGATCTCCGATCTCACCACGGACCCGCAGATCACCGTGGCAGACGAGCCCAACCCGGATCCCGGGCGGTCCGGCGTGGCGGTGTGGATGCTGACCAGCGGCACGACCGGCCCACCCAAACGCGTCGACTTGCGCTACGACATGCTGGCGCACAGCGTGATCGGCCCCGACCCCAAGCACGCCCCGGCGCCGACGCAGCTACGGAGTGGCATCGCGATCGTCAACTCGCCGCTGGTGCATATCGGCGGCGTGTACCGGGTGCTGCAGTGCATCGCCGAGGCACGACCCTTCGTACTGCTGGAGCGATTCGAACTCCGCCGCTGGGCCGAGGCGGTACGAACCTGCCGGCCGCGCGCGGTCTCGTTGGTGCCGGCCGCGTTGCGCACGGTGCTGCATTCGGACCTGAGCCGCGAGGACTTGGCCGGGATCCGTGCGGTCACCTCCGGGACCGCGCCCCTGTCCGCCGACGACGCCGACGCGTTCACCGCCAAGTTCGGCATCCCGGTGCTCACGTCCTACGCCGCAACCGAATTCGGCGGCGGTGTCGCCGGCTGGACGCTGGCGGACTATCAGCAGTACTGGCAGGACAAACGCGGCAGTGTCGGACGGGCGAGCCTCGGCGCGCAACTGCGCGTCGTTGACGACGACGGCGCGCCGGTGGATCCCGGCCAGGCCGGGCTGCTTGAGGTCAAGCCGGGCCAGCTGGGTCCCGACACGGACTGGATGCGCACCACCGACTTGGCGCGCATCGACGCCGACGGCTTTCTGTGGATCCTGGGCCGGGCGGATCAGGCCATCATCCGCGGCGGATTCAAGGTGTTGCCCGACGATGTGCGGGTCGCGCTGGAAGCACACCCGGCGGTCAAAGGAGCTGCCGTCGTGGGCCGTGCCGACGAGCGTCTGGGACAGACGCCGGTGGCGGCGGTCGAGCTGCGTTCTGGAGCCTTCGCCGACGCCGGGACGCTGACCGCGTTTCTGCGCGGGCGGCTGGCGGGCTATGAGATTCCCACCGAGATCGCGATCGTCGACGCCATCCCGCGGACACCGTCGGGGAAAGCCGATCTGGGTGCGGTACGGGCACTGATCGGTGTGTCGAGCGAGCATGCCCGCTGAGACCCTGCCGCAGATCCTGCGCACCCAAGCGCAGGCCCGCGGCGCCCACCCGCTGCTGATCTGCGACACCGAGCGGATCAGCTACGCCGAAGCCGAGCAGCGCTCCGCGGCGTTGGCCCGGCGTCTGGTCGCGCTGGGCGCCGGTAAGGGTTCGCACATCGGGTTGCTGTATCCCAACGGCACCGCGTTCGTGATCGGGATGCTCGCCGCGGGCCGGATCGGCGCGGTGGTGGTCCCATTCCCCACCTTGTCAACGGCTCCCGAGCTACGTGACCAGCTGGTGCACAGCGACGTGCAGATCCTGCTGGCCGCCGAGTCCTACCGATCGCACGACTACCGCAAACGGCTGGCCGAGGTGCTGGCCGATGTCGAACTCGACGACACCGCACCACTGTTCAGCGTGCACGCCCCGCAATTGCGCCAGGTGCTGTTCGGCGACCGGCACGCCACTTCGCCGGATGCCCCGACCACCCTGGAAGACCTCGAAGACGCCGTGCACGCCGGTGACCCGCTGGCGATCATCTACACCTCCGGCTCCAGCGGCACGCCCAAGGGCGCGGTGCACAGCCACGCCGCCCTGATCGGCCACCAGCGCAACCTCAACGCAATCCGGCGACTCATCGCCGAGGACACCCTGTTCTGTAACTCGCCGTTCTTCTGGATCGGCGGGTTCGCATTCGCGCTGCTGGCCACAGTGCTGGCCGGATCGACATTGCTGTGTTCCAACGCCTCCGACCCCGCCGCCACGCTGGACCTGCTGGAGGCCGAGAAGCCCACGCTGGCCAATGGTTTCGTCAACAGTATCGTCGCGCTGAGTCAGCATCCCAGCCTCGGCGACCGGGACCTGTCCGCCCTGCGCCGCGGCAACCTCTACCCGATCATGGCGCCAGATGCGCGCCCTGCCGACCCCGAGTTGCGGCACAACATGCTCGGGCTGACCGAGACCGGAGGCCCGGTACTGCTGTGTGACGACGAAACGGATCAGTCCGAACACCGGCGCGGAAGCTTCGGCGTGCCGGCCCCCGGATTCGAGTGCCAGGTCAAATCCGGCGAATTGTGGGTGCGTGGTCCCTACCTGATGCAGCGCTATTACAAGCGGAGCCGGGAGGAGTGCTTCGATGCCGACGGCTGGTTCCACACCGGTGATCTGGTCCGCACCGACGCCGACGGCTACTTCTACTACCTGGGCCGGCAAGACCGGGTGATCAAGACCGCGGGCGCCAATGTGTCCGCGGCCGAGGTGGAAAGCGCCATCGCCAAGGTCACCGGCGGAGCCGTCGCGCACGTGTTCGCCGTGCCCGACCCGCAACGGGGCCAGTTGGTGGCCGCGATCATTGTGGCCGGCGACACCGATGTCGACGAGGGACAGTTACGCGCGCGGCTTGCCACCGAGCTGTCCGCCTACAAGATCCCGCGCCGGATCGCCTACGTCCCCGCCGCCCAGATCCCGCTGCTGTCCAGTGGGAAAGTCGATCTGCGCCGGCTGGCGGAGGTGCTCGATGCCTGAGGCTCTGACTGTCGATACCGTGGTGCGCTCGCGCGCCTGCGCCGATCCGGCCAAGCCGGCGGTGATCGACCCGCTCAACCGGCTCAGCTACTCCGACCTCGAGGTGTCATCGCGTGAGCTGGCCGCGGTGTTGGTGCAGGCTGGTGTCGGCAAGGGGAGCCGGGTGGGGCTGATCATGCCCAACGGTGTCGACTGGGTCCGCATCGCGGTCGCCGTGACCCGGATCGGGGCGGTGCTGGTGCCCCTGAGCACGCTGCTGACACCGCAGGAACTGGCCGCGCAGCTGCGTGTTGCCTCGGTGCAGTTCCTGATCAGCGTCCAGGAGTTTCGTGGCCGCCGTTATCTCGACGGCCTGCCCGGAGATCTTGCTTCGCTGCAACATATCTGGACAGCAGATCGGGTCGCCGACGCGGTCGCCGAAGCCGGACCCACTCGAATCGTGGATGCCCTGACCGCGACAGTGACTCCCGCCGACCCGATGCTGATCATGTTCACCTCCGGCAGCAGCGGCCCTCCCAAGGGAGTACTGCATTCGCACGGCAGCGCGCTGGGAGCGGTCGCCTCCGGCCTGGCAGCCCGTTGCATCGACTCCGGCACCCGGCTGTATCTGCCAATGCCCTTTTTCTGGGTCGGCGGCTTCGGCGGCGGCGTGCTCTCGGCGTTGCTGGCCGGGGCGACCTTGATCACCGAGGAGATCCCGAAGCCCGACACCACTTTGAGTCTGCTGGAATCCGAACGGGTCACGTTGTTTCGTGGCTGGCCGGACCAGGCTCAAGCACTGGCCCATCACGCCGGGGCCACCGACCTGTCGGCGTTGCGGCCCGGCAGTCTGGAGGCGCTGCTGCCGCCGGATCTGCGGGCCGAACCCGGGGCGCGGGCCAACCTGTTCGGGATGACCGAGGCATTCGGGCCGTACTGCGGCTATGCCGCCGACACCGACCTACCGCGTTCGGCGTGGGGCAGCTGCGGAAAGCCGTTCGCCGGCATGGAGGTTCGGATCGTCGACACCGACACGGGCGTTCCGGTACCCGCCGAGACGATCGGCATGATCCAGCTGCGTGGCCCACACACCCTGCGCGGCATCTGCGGACGCACGCGGGAGCAGGTCTTTACCGTCGACGGCTTCTACCCCACCGGCGACCTGGGCCGCCTCGATCACGACGGGTTCCTGTTCTACCACGGCAGATCCGACGACATGTTCAAGGTCAGTGGCGCCACGGTCTATCCGAGCGAAGTCGAGAAGGCCCTGCGCAGCATCGCCGGTGTTGCGGCCGCGGTCGTCACCAACGTGCCCGACGGGGAACGCAACCGAGTGGGAGCGATGGTGGCCGGCGCGTTGACGGTCGAGCAACTGCGCGAGCAGTCCCGGAACCTGCTGAGCTCATTCAAGGTGCCGACGGTGTGGCTGCTGGCCGACAATCCCGATGCCATTCCGCGCGGGTCGACCGGAAAGGTCGACATGCGCCGGCTGCGGGAATTGATCGGCGCCGGCCGCGAAGCAATGACTGATCAATAACCGATTAAGCAGGACGCTCAATCGCTTTCGGGGTTTAGCGTCGAACGCAATTGACGTTCGGGGGTAAGGTCGTGGTTTGTCACAGGAGGAAATGCACGTCATTCGTGGTCGCCATCGCGGTGGCCTCTTTGGCGGGGCTTCCGGTGCTTTCGTCCGGTACGGCCCGCGCGACGGTTACCACTGGAACGGTGCGTTGAGCCTCAAGGTTCGTTCTGCCCGCGGATACCAGCCCTGCGGCGCGTATTGGCTCGTGTGCAGGTAGCACTGCACCCGGACCTCGCAACTGCCCGGGGTGAACGTCAACAGCCGGCTGACCGGAAGCGTGGTCAGCGGCATGTGATGGCGACTCAACGAAGCCACGTTGAGAAACCATGTCCCCCAGCGCTGTTCGATATGCGTCTTGCCTCCGAAGCAGTCGTCTGGATTGGTGTGGGTGTGGCCAGCCAGCCACATCTGGACCCGGCCGGGATGCGCGGCCAGGAAGTCCTCGAACGCCGCCGAGTCGGGTTTACTGTCCACCCAGTAGAGGTATGACGCCCCCTGCGGGGTGCCCTGTTCGAAGTAGCGGTGGTAATGCTCTTCCCATTGCCCGTTCGCGCCTCGTCGCACGCCTTCCCAGTCCCCGGACGCCACGGTGGTGTTCTTCAGGACATAGTGATGCGTTGAGATGATCAGCGCATCGGGGTTGTCGTGGACCATTTTCTGCCACCAGTCAAACGTTTCGCCACTGACCACCCCGCCCGGGTTACCGCCCAGAACACCGCGGCCGACGGCCTGGGTAGGTTCATTGCGGTCACTCATCATCAGGAACAGCAGGTTGCCGACCCGAAACGAATAGCGGTCCCACCTGCCGTCAACGCGATACGGGCGTGCCGCCGGATCGACCCCGGAATACGCCGTATTGGCGCCGAGCGGGTCGATCCACCTCTGCCACCACCACGCCTCGAGTTCGTGGGTACCGCTTCGGTCGTGGTTGCCGCAGACGCTGTAGACGTCTTCGCGACGGTGGCGGCGCAGCGCGGCGAACTGGCGTCTGACCTCCTCACCTTCTGCGTCGTCGGGAAGGCTGTGGTGGGCACCCGACATGTCGCCGACGTCGATAGCGATGTCCCATTCGAAGGCGGGTCCGCCGTCGGCTCCCCCGAATTCCGAGTGCGAAATGGCGTCCGCCAAGCTGGAGCGGCCGAAGCGCAGGTCGGTGCCGACGTGGGCATCGCCGAATGCCCAGATGCGGAGCGGTGCCGCAGCGGAGGCTGGTGACATGGTCAGACAGCTTCTTCCTGCGAGGTCAGGCCCCAGCGGCGACGGATCGCCTTGTCCACCTGGCTCAGTAGCGCATCGATCACCATTCCGGCGGTCAAGATGACGATCATGATGGCCATTGCCGATGGCATGTCACTGAGGTTCTGGGCGTTGTTGAGCAGTACTCCGATCGAGGGGGTGTTGGCGACGATGACGAGGAGTTCACCGGCCATCAGGCTGCGCCAGGCGAACGCCCAGCCCTGTTTGAGTCCGCTCACCACCATCGGAAGGGCGGCGGGCAGCACCAGATGCCGGTACAGGGCAATTCCCCGCAAGCCCATGGTCTGCGACGCTCGCACCAGTAGCGGAGGAATGTGATTGATCCCCGAGGTCACACCGGTGGCTACCGAAGGCGCCGCGCCGATGACGATGACGAAGACGATCGCCGCGGTATTCAGACCGAAGAAGATGATCGCGAACGGGAACCACGCGATCGCGGGCATCGCTTGCACCGCGGCGATTATCGGCCCGAATCCGGAGCCGATCAAGCGATTAGCCGAGACGAGCAGGCCGATACCCGTCCCCAGCAACACCGCCACGCCGAATCCCAAGACGGCCCTGCCCATCGTGGTCTCGATCGCATGCCACAGCACCGGTTCGTGCATCTGTCGCCACAAGCTGGCGAAGACGACCGCCGGACTCGGCAGTACGGACGACGACTTCCACCCGCTGAGGTAGACCGACTGCCAGACGATGAGCACGATGGCGATCGCCAACAACTTTGCGCCCAACACGCGGACCAGTTTGGCGATCACCTGCCGATGACGTGGCGAGGGCGCGAACCGCCGCCGCGACGGGGACAGGGAGGGCACCACAACGGTGCTAGCCATCACTGCTGACTCGGTGCAGGCGGTCGATGATTTCAGCGGCAAGTTCGGCGCTTTCCCGGGGGTGGGCCTGCCGTGGGCGCTCGATCGCCACCGGGAACTCGGCGGCCACCCGACCGGGCCGATTGCTCAACAGTATGACGCGATCTCCCAGCCGTACCGCCTCGCGGACGTTATGGGTGACGAACAGGATCGTCAATCGTCGTTCCCGCCAGATACGTTCGAGTTCCTCGTGCAGTAGGTCGCGGGTGATCGCGTCCAGCGCGCCGAACGGCTCGTCCATGACGAGCATGTCCGCCTCTTGCGCCAGGGCACGGGCCAGCGCGACACGTTGTCGCATACCCCCGGATAGTTGGTGCGGCCGTTTGTCGGCGAACTCCCCCAGGCCGACCGTGTTGAGCAGCTCCTGAGCCCGACGCCGTCGGGTCTCCCTCGGCGTCTGGCGTGCCCGCAGCGGTAGCTCGGTATTTCGCGCCGCGGTGAGCCAGGGAAACAGTGCGGGCTCCTGAAACATCATGGCTACCCGCCGCCCCGCGACATCGATGACGCCGGACGTGGGTTGGTCGAGTCCGGCGACAAGCGACAGCAGCGTGCTCTTGCCGCAACCCGAAGCCCCAACGACACAGATGAATTCGCCGACATCGACCGTCAGGGAGATGCCGTCGAGCGCGGTGACCGACGAGCGGCCGGCCCCGTGAGTCTTGCGAACATCGACCAACCGGGCCGCGGGCGACGCGGTCTTCTCGAACACCGCGGTCACGGGCGAACCGTCGACTTCCCCGCCGCCTCCAACTCCTCGTTCAACAGGCGCCTGTCGAAGATACCGTCCAGGTCCAACGGTTCCAGGAATCCCAGCGCTATCGCCTTCGCTGCCTGGTCGCTGAGCGAGCGCATATCGGGGTCGTTGGTGAAGGTGGTCTCGGCGAAGGAAGCCGTCAGCGTCTCCGGCTCCAACCCATTCCCCAGCGCTTTCGTCAAGGCAGCATTGGCATCCTGTGCTGCGGCCTGGGGATGTTCACGGATGAAGTCGTCGGCCTGGATCTGGCCGCGCAACAACGCTCGTACGGCGTCGGGGTGGGCATCGAGAAATTCTTGGCGCACCACCAAGACGGTGATGGTGCCCGGGTCGGACCACAATCGGGTCCCGCCGGCTTTGACCAACTCCACATCGTAGGGCGCCGACACCAAGGCACCGGCGATCTGATCGGTCTGGAAGAGCTGGAGATAGGCCGATTCGGGAGTGGTCGGTTTGACCGAGACCTCGCCGCCGCCTTCGGTGTTGGTGGTAATGCCCTGACCCTTGAGCCAGCTCCGCAGGCTGACATCTTGGGTACCCCCGAGGGCGGGATCGGCCACGGTCTTGCCGATGAGGTCGCGCGCGTTCCCGATCTCCGGCTTGACGACCAGCGATGTACCGCCGGTCGCCGACCCCGAGATGATCTTGACGGTTCCCCCGGATTTCTGCCACGCATTGATCGCCGGATTGGGTCCCACGTAGGCGGCGTCGAGGCGGCCCGCCAGTAGCGCCGTCACTTCGTCGGTCCCCCGACTGAACGGCTGAGCGGCGAGATCGGCCCGCCCGGCAAGGTTGTCGGCGAACAGACCCTTTTCCACGGCTACCAGTGCTGATGCGTGCGTGATACGGGTCAAATAGCCCAGCCGCAGCGTCACACCGGTCGATGTCGGCGACGGGTGAGCGCAACCGCTCACCATCGCGGTGATGGTGAGCAGAATGCTTACTCCAACGGAGGTGAATTTGGTGATCGGCACGGTGTCTCCTGGCTTTGGGCAAATAGAGATGATGGACAGCTCGACGGCTGAAGAAGCGGATGCAGTGTCGACCGCGCCGCGGTCTACGCGCCGCGTCGACAGCTGGTACAGGAGCGGTAGTTCATCATCAATTACCAGCCGTGCGGTGGATGAACAGCGGACTGGTCCAGACTTGGTGGCCGTCTGATTGCTTGGCCCGCAGGTAGGTTGCGCTGTGTCCCAGCGGGAGCGCCAGGGTGAGTTCGCCGGTGACCGTGTTCGGCAGTGCCGCCGGATCGGCAATGCGTTCCACGTGCAGGGCCAGATTGAGTCCACCGAAGCCAAATTCCCGATGGCCGTGCTGAATCAACTCGTCGCCGGTGATGATGATGTCGGTGTGGGTGCCGTCTTCGAGCACAGTCGATTCCAGGTACAAACGTGCGTTCGCGAGGTCGGCGAGGCTGAGGATGATGCCGATGTCCCCGCCGTAGGTCGTGGTACGCCAGGCCGCTCGGTCGCCGTCGATATCAAAGGTCTGTTCGGGATGCGTTACCGCCCAGGGGGTTACGTTGTGCAGATCCGTCCCGGAGACCCGCAGGTTACCGGTCCAGGTGGCCCAGCGATAGCGGTCGCGGTGCCGTGCACCTCCCCAACGAACCCGGACGAGCGTCTCGGACAGGCCGGCTTCGGCGTTGAGATCGCGTCGCCATACCTGCCCGGCGCTGTCGAAGATGTGCAGTTCTTCCCAACCGGTGGTGCCGTAGAGGGCGTACTGAGTCACCAGTTCGGGTGCTGCGATGACGATGTCGTCGCCCATCCAGTCGGATCCGGAGCGCAGCAGCGCGACCGCGCGCACCCCGGTCGTCGCCCAGGTCCGCCGGCCGCGCAGCGCCAGACCGACCTCGCGGGAGTTCAGGGTGGGCGCGAGCACGCCGGTGAGTCCGCCGAATCCACCGAAGATATTCGCACCGGGCGCACCGCCGCCGGGCCGTCCGCGATGCTCGTCGCTGGCGGCACTGACCCCCAGACGCAGCCCACGTTCGATCGCCTCTTGAAAGAACCACGGACTGCTGCCCCAGGTGGAATGCACTTCGATCAGCCGTTCCAGTTCGGGGTGATGCCAGTCGAGGATCGCCCGCCGGCCGCCCACATGCGGGATGAGCAGATAGGACTCCGGGTCCTTGTCGTAGGCGGCGTAGAGCCGGGGGATCGGCCATGCCTCCGGCACCGGCACGGTGCCCGACATCTCTTGGTGCCATTCCAGGGAACGCGCCAGCGTGGTGTCCTCACCGAGGAAGACGACATTGTGGTCGCCTCCGGATCCCGGCGTGCCGCACCACTCGACACCGGGGAAGCAGACGAAGTTCCCGTCTTGCGATTCCTGACGGCAGGCCGCCACGACGTCGGCCCAGCGGGCGTCGGTGATCTGGAAATCATTGGCGGTGTAGCCGAGGATGTCCAACGCTCCGATGTCGCGGCCGAATGCGATATTCCAGGCAGTGCTCTGGGTTCCGACGGTGTCGTTGGAGTGCACGTGCAGGTCGGCGAAGTACCCGCGCGGCGCCGGGAGGTCGGCGACGACGTCGAGGGGGCAGACCACCGCCGGCCAGGTCTGGGAACCAAACTGTGCGACCACTTCGATCTCAGCCGACTGTGCCGGTATGACAAGGGTTCCGGCCGACCAGCCGTGCGCCGGGGCGCTTCCGGCGGCGACCGTGTCGCCGCCCACGCTGGCACGCAGCGTCGCCGCGACGTCACGACAGGGGTTACCCCAGCTGTCCTGCAAGTGCGCATGCAGCGTCGCCTCGGCCTGGTCGTCGCGGACCAGGCGCGGACCGTGGACGACCAGACGATCCGGCGGGCCGGGAGTGATCGCCAGTCGTACCGTTGCGGCATGGGCCATTCGCGAGGTGCCCAGCACGTCGACGAAAAGCCGGAACTCGAAAGCGTCCTCGACGAAGGTCTGTACCCGGGTGCCGGGCCCGCCGGCACGCCGGTCGCCCAACCGGATCTCGACGATGTCACCCGGCGACAGGAATCCGTCGACGTTGTGTACCAGAACGGACTTTTGAAACGGGCGCTCCCCACCCTTGACGTCAAAGCGCGTTTCGAGGCGATGCGGTGTGACGCCGTCGTGTCTCGTGATGAGCTGCGCTGAGACGAAATCCCTACCGGCGGGGTCTGTTGTCTGCAGGTCCCAGTCCGAGTAGTACCGGAAGCAGAGTTTCAGCCAGCCGCTGTCGGCGATCCCGGATCGCCCCACCGTGTACCGCAGCACCAGCTCCTCGACAGCACCCGCGACGAACGTCTGCGCTGGGCAACTCAGCTCGCCGAGGAACGGCAAGGCGTCAAACTCGGCGACGATGCGGTCGCGTGCCGCCGCCGTGGAGCAATCGTGGGTATCCATCGGCCGTTGCGGGCGTAGCACAACGGACGCCGGCGACGTTCCGGTCAACGGAGTGGTGGACATGCGAGCAATCTTGACGCGCACCCAACTCCTTCGTCCAACGCATAAATATGATTAAATTCATTATCTAAAATGATTTATCGTGAACCTTCAACAGCTCCGCTACGTCATCGCCTTGTCGGAAACGCAGAGTTTCACCAAGGCAGCCGAGACTTTGTTCATCGTGCAGTCGGCGCTGAGTCAGCAGGTCCGCAAGCTCGAAGACGAACTCGGCGTTCAACTTTTCGAACGCACCACCCGGGCGGTGTCGCCGACGCCGGCCGCCGAGGCGCTGCTGCCGCTCTTCCATCAGGTGCTCGCCGGAGTCGAACAGATCAAAGCCGATGCCCAGGCGATGAGCGGGACCATCGCCGGGCGACTCACCGTGGGCATCATGGAGGTGCCTTCGGAGAGTCTCGACGTCGCGGCCCTGATGGCGACGTTTCACGCCCGCTATCCCGACGTCCGGGTAACTCTGCGTAGCGGCGGAAGCGACCAGCTGGTCCGGTCGATCCGCGACCGCAAACTCGATGTGGCCATCGTCGGTTCGAACAACATCGCCTCCGCCGGCCAGGTCAGCTTCTCCCCGCTGTTCGTCGAGTCGCTGGTAGCGGTCTTTCCGGCCGGCCATCCACTCGCTGCGCGCAGGTCGGTCACACTGCAGGAACTGGCGGAGCTACCGTTCATCGACTTTCCGCCGGGCTACGGCCTGCGGCACGAAACCGACCGCGGATTCACCCATTTGCAGCGCCGCGTGGCATTCGAGGTTTCGCGCGTCGAAGAGGTGCTGCAGTTCACCCGACGGGATCTCGGCGTGGCCCTGCTACCCGAGTCCGTAGCCCGAGCACGCGCCGACGACGATCCCGAGTTGGCGATCGTGCTACTGCGCGACACCGACCTGCACCGGCAGGTAAACCTCGTCACCCACGGCGGTACGGGGTCGGCCGCTCTGCGCGCATTCGTCCATTGCGTCAACGACCATGTCGGTCACCGCGGCAGGTGACTTACACTTCCGAAAATGGAGAACTTAATTCTCTCGCCATCATATTTCATATACGATTGATGGGGTCTTCGGCTCGGGCCTGATCAGAGCCGCGCTGCGGCATACCGGAATCGACAGCAGGGAGACGGCATGGCGGGGCGATTGAGCGACAAGGTGGCATTCGTCACCGGCGCGGCACGGGGACAGGGCCGCGCCCACGCGGTACGGATGGCCAGGGAAGGCGCCGACATCATCGCCGTCGACGTGGCCGGGAAACTGCCCGACTGCGTGCCCTACAACCCGGCAAGCCCCGAGGATCTGGCCGAAACCGTCCGGCTGGTCGAAGCAACCGGGCAACGCATGGTGTCCTCGATCGTCGACACCCGCGACTACGACGGCCTGCGTGAGGCGGTCGCCGACGGGGTGGCCGAACTCGGGCGCCTCGACGTCATCGTCGCCAACGCCGGTGTCGCTGCCCCGCAGGCCTGGGATGCCATCTCCCCGGAGAACTTTCGCGACGTCATGGACATCAACGTGACCGGCACCTGGAACACCGTGATGGCCGGCGCACCGCACATCATCGCCGGGAAGCGCGGCGGCTCGATCATCTTGATCAGTTCGGCCGCCGGCATCAAGATGCAGCCGTTCATGGTCCACTACACGGCCAGCAAGCACGCCGTCACCGGAATGGCGCGTGCGTTCGCCGCTGAATTGGGCAAGCACGCGATTCGGGTCAACAGCGTGCACCCCGGTCCGGTCAACACCGACATGGGCACCGGCGATATGGTCAGCGCGCTGGGCCAGGCGATGGAGACCAATCCCCAACTGTCGCAGATGCTCACGCCCTTCCTGCCCACCTGGGTGGCCGAACCGGAGGACATCGCCGGCACCGTGTGCTGGCTGGCCAGCGGCGACTCGCATCTGGTCACCGCCGCCGCGATTCCGGTGGATCAGGGCTGCACGCAGTACTGAGCAAGCCATGCAACGGTTCAGCGCGGCGCTGTCCGCGAGCTTGAACAGCTACGGCGCAACACCGTGTATCGAATTCGAACGACAGTGGTATTCCGGTGACGACATCACCGGATACGTCGCTTCGGTCGAGGATCACCTGCGCCAGGCTGGAATCGGTGCCGGCGAACCGGTCGGACTGGTGGTACGCAACCGGGTGCCCCACGCTGCGGTCATCCTGGGGCTCATCGCCGCCGAGCGGCCGATCGTGATGATCTACTCCTACCAATCGGCACAGGCCATCGCGCGCGACATCAGCGCGCTACGGCTACCGGCGATCCTGGCCGACCGGCAAGACTGGACTGACGCGGCGATCGCGGCGGCCGGCCATCACGGATCTGCCGCGATCGCGCTGTCCGATCGGCCGCTCGATGTCGAAACGCTCACGCAGCGAGCACAACTCGCCGATCGCAGTCAGCAACCGCCACCGCACCGGCCCGGACTGCACATTCTGAGCAGCGGTACCACCGGCCCACCCAAGCGGGTGCCGGTCGACACCGCGGCGTTGCAGCACACCGTGTTGACCATGACGGTAGGTCGGACTCCGCTCCCCGACGATCCGCCGGAATTGGTGTACTGGCCGTTCGGGAGCATCGGCGTCTGCCAACTTTTGGTCGGCCCGTACCTGCGCAAGCGGGTGGTGCTGCTGGAAAAGTTCACCGTCGAAGCGTGGGTGCACGCCGTCAAGACGTACCGGATCAGGCGAACCGGTGTGCAACCCGCCATCCTGCGGATGCTGCTCGACGCCGACGTCGCCAAGGAGGACCTCGCGTCCTTGGAGTACCTGCCCGGAGGTTCCGGACCGCTTGAGCCGCAGCTGCGTGAAGAGTTTGAGGCCCGCTTCGGCATTCCACTGCTCTGGGCTTACGGTGCAACCGAGTTCGCGGGATCCGTCTGCGCCTGGACACCGGAGCTGTACCGCCGCTATGGCGCCACGAAGCCGGACAGCTCGGGAAAGCCACTGCCCGGCGTCCAGGTGCGCATCGTTGATCCGGACACCGGCGGCGAGGTACCGGCCGGTGACCGCGGGGTGCTGGAGGCCCGGATAGACGTGGTGCGTCCGGACTGGATTCGCACCACCGACGTCGCCTCGGTGGACTCCGACGGTTTCATCACCCTGCACGGCCGGGGCGATGGGGCGATCAATCGCGGTGGGTTCAAGATCCTGCCCGAGACGGTGCGTGCCGTACTGCTCGCGCATCCTGCTGTTCGCGACGCCTGCGTGGTCGGTATCCCCGATCCGCGGCTTGTCCAGGTGCCGGCCGCCGCGGTCGAACTGCGAGAAGGTCTTCCGCCGCCGTCGGCCGATGAGCTCATCAGCTTGGTGCGCCAGGCGCTGCCCAGCCATCATGTGCCTGTTGCCATTGCCGTCGTCGATGAGCTGCCACGCAACGCGGCGCTGAAGGTACGCCCCGCCGACGTCGCTGCACTGTTCGACACCGGCTAGGCTGCGCCGAAGGTACGGTAACAAGGTCAGGCGGCCGGCCCGATCCGTAACGGCAGCGTGGGTAGTGCGCATGTCGCAGACGGCCAGGTGATCTCCGGAACGAAGCCAGGCGCGAGCTCGAAATCAGGGATGCGGGCCAGCCATTCCGAGACGACGAGCTTGAGTTCCATGCGAGCCAGGTGTGCACCGAGGCAGCGGTGCGGTCCACCCCCGAATCCCCAGTGTTTGTGGACCTTTCCGTCGAGGACCAGCTCGTTCCCGGACCGCTCGTCGTCCCCGTCCCGATTGATCGCACCGAGACAAAGGCGCACCTGGGCGCCCGCCGGAAGTTCGACGCCGGCGACCGTGATCGGGCGAGTGGTCGCTCTTCCGACGACCGGTGCCGCGGGTTCGAGGCGGATCATCTCTTCGACAAAGACCGCGATACCGTCGGCGTCGTCGCGCAGCACGGCACGCAATTCGGGCCGGCGGGCGAGTTCCAGCATCGTTGTACCGATCGTGGCGGTGACGGTGTCCAGACCTGCCAGCACGAACACCAGCGACAGTCCGATCGCCTCGTTGTCGCTCAGCGCGTCCGCACCCCGCAGAAGCTCGGAGAGAATGCCGGGGAACGGATTCTTCCGTTGTTGCGCAACCGCTTCAGCAAGATATCCGTACAGTTCCACCGTTGGGGTCAGATCCACGCTCGAGGGGTCATTCGCGAGACTCAACGCAATGATTGCGTCCTTCCAGGCGACGAGGCGGTCTCGATCCTCGAGAGGTAGCCCGAACAGCGTGAGGAATACCTGCGATGGATAGGGGGTGGCCAGCTCGGCCATCACCTCACACCGGTCACGCTCGGCGATCTCGGAGATGATCTCAGCGGCCTGTGCCTGCAGCGAGGGCAGCAGGGCGATCAGAGTCTGTGGGCTGAAGTGGCGATGCAGCAGCTGCCGATAGCGCGTGTGCTCGGGGGGATCGAACCCCAACGGAACCAGCGGGACCGGGCTGATCATGTCGTCGTAGGGGATCCTCGACGAGAACACCTCCCAATTGCGCAGTGCGGCGAGAACATCTTCGCGGCGAGTCAGGTAGTACCAGCCGTCGCCGGCCAGCACCGGCCCGAGATCACGCAACGCCGCCCAACCTTCACCGCGATCGCGGGCCATGGGCAGGTCAGCGTAGGCGACGTAGGGCAGTTCGGGTGCTACGTGTCCATCGGTCACGGGCGCAGCGGTGCTCATCCGCCCGCCTGTTGTTCGGCATTCTGTTTGGTCTGGCGGGCCTGATACCGGTCGACCAACTCCCGGAAGCCGAGCCTGTCGTATTGCGGGACTGGCTGGATACCCCAGATGTCCTTGGCAGTGTCCTTGCCCTCAGCGCCCTCTGGAGGCCCGAGCGGCGGGTAAGGGTACTTGCACTCCAAAGTGTCGTCGGAGAACCGGGTCTTCAGCAGTTCGCTGCAGATCTGGGTGAGACTCAGCGTCGGATAGCCGTAGTAGACCGCCATGAACGGCAGGGTGAATGCGCCCTCGATGACGAGCGCCACCAGGCACACCAAGGTGGCGCGCTTGATCCACTTGTGCATTCGCGCGTAGTACGCGGTGGTGCCCGGCGGCAGTACTTCGGCGGCAGGTGTTTCCATCATCGGCCCCTTTATCAGTCGGAGAAGATTTCCCGGTTGACGGTGTGCAGGTACGGGATAGCTAAAAACGGTGTGATGTAGAAAATGTCGTAGAGCCACCAGCCGATTACCGGGAAGATCACCCCGGCATAGCGCACGTCGGCGTACATGGTCATGTTGAAGACGTAGAGAATCCAGATGAGTACACCCATCCAGCAGGTGACGATCATCCATTGGTGACCCCAGCGCTTCATCTGCAAGAAGCCGATCGCGGCGGCGCAGCGCATCGCGAACACCGTGAGGATCATGCCGAAGACCATGGATTTCTCACCCGGCCCAGCGGCACCCCCGACCCACAGTTCGTTGTAGTGCCAGAAATAGCCGGCGTCGAACATATGGCCCCAGCCGATCATCAGCACCCGGTTGATCAGGGTGTGATTGGCGACCAGGTCCAGCGACCAGCCCAGGCTGTTGAGCATGCCGTCGATCAGCACCAGATATCCAATCAGGGTGACGATCATGGGCCGCACCGCCAGACCCGCACGCTGGGCCTCGCGTTGCAGCCAGACCCCGCGCAGGAAGATCGGCAAACCGACAAAGCCGGGCACCCACATTCCCATCAACGCTGCGCCGGCGATCATCCAGCGGTCGGCTCGGCGCTGGGCGACACGCGATTGCGTCTCATGATCTTCGAGCGCGGTGAAGTCCGTCGCCGAGGCCGGCGCACTCACAGCTGCCACCAGCCCCGGGCGAACGACATATACAGCTGGATGCCGAACATGATGGCCAGGTAGCCGTAGATGAAGATCTGAAAGACGATCAATGCTCGCTTGCGGTTACGTTCTTGCTGGTCCACGTCCGCTTCCTTTCCTAGGGGCGCTCTGTCTAAGTGGTGAGCACGCTGGCGGCCACTTCACGTAGGCCATCGTGAATTCCGCCGTCGGTGGTCAGCGGCGCCAGGATGCACGCTTCGGCGGCCTCGGGCTCGCTGGCGCCGGCGGCGACCAGTTGCGCGGCGTTGACCAAGGTGCGGGTCGAGGGCGGTTCGAAGTGCAACGCCTGGTCTGCGGTGCGCAGGGCGATGGCGCACTGCACTAGGCGATCGGCGATCGGCGGTTCGACACCGGTCTCGGCCACGATCACCTGTGCCTCGCGCTCCGGCGGCAGGTAGTGCATGAGCAGCGTGGCGAACCGCTGCCGAAAGGACGGCTTCAGCTCTTTGAGCGAACTGCGGTACGCCGGGTTATAGGAGCAGACCAGCATGAAGGTGTCTGGCGCCGTGATGGTTTCACCGGCCCGATCCAGGTACAGGGTGCGACGGTGATCGGTCAGCGAGTGCAGCACCGCCAGCGAGTCGTGCCGTGCCTCGACGACTTCGTCGAGGTAGCAGATCGCCCCGGACCGCACCGCTTTGGTCAGCGGCCCGTCGGTCCACACCACGTCACCGCCGGCCACCAGGAAGCGGCCCACCAGATCCGAACTGGTCAGGTCGTCATGGCAACTGATGGTGATCACCGGCCGCCCCAGCAGCAAGCCCATGTGCTCGACGAGCCTGGTCTTGCCGCAGCCGGTCGGCCCAGTGAGCATCACCGGGATACGGCGCAGGTAGGCCTTCTCGAACAACTGCACTTCGTTGCCGTTGGCGAAGTAGACATCGCTGCTCATCGGACTCCTCGACGGTGGTGGGTCATGCGGCGGTCAGTTCACGGTGCACGTGCGCCAGTACCCGGGGCAGCTCCGCGACCCGTCGAATCCGTTGGGAGCGGCGCGGTCCGAACACCTCGGGCAACGGGTCCACGCGCACCGGGCCTACGCCGACGTAGTAGACGCAGACTCCGGCCTGATCAGCCTCTTCGACGGCGTGCGCCACATCAGCCCACGCGTATCGGCCTTCGTAGCCCTCGTCGGACATCAGTCCATCACCGATCATGATGAGCAGCCGCCGCTCGGAAGGCTGCGCCAACAGCCGGCTGGTCAGATGTCGCAGCGGTGCACCCAGCCGGGTGTAGCCGCCGGTGCGCAGTCCCAGACCGCTCGGCGCGACGAACTTGCGGTCGCCGAAGTCTTTGAGGCAGTGCACTTCCACGTGGTGGCGGGTGTTGCCGGTGAACGCGAAGATGCCGTGGCGCTGACGCGCGCTCGTCATCGCTGCCGAGAGCGCGTCCGCGCAGGCCAGCTCCAGGCCGAACAGCCGGCCACCATGCACCCCCAGCGACGAGCTCGCATCGAGCAGCACCGCGGTGGTCACGTCCCGGCCTGCCGGTAGCAACTCCCTGAAGATCCGCGGCTCCCCCGCCTCCCCGGCGAGCATGTCGAGGCGGTGGCTGACGTAGGCGTCGACGTCGAGATCGGATCCGTCGGCGAGCCGGTTGGTCATGGCGCGCACGGTGTGCTGCTCGAACCACTTACGCAGCTCGATCGCGGCCGGTGAGGGCTCGCCCGATGGTGTTCGCCGGTCGCGCTCCACCACCGCGACGTGGTCGGACAACAAGCTGCCGGTGTGCATGTTCCACTCCGGGTAGGGGATGCCGGCTCGCCGGTCGCGACCGAGAAAGCGATCGTCCTCTTCAGGCCGGCTCGGTGGCGGCATGGTGGTGTTGCGAACTCCTCCGTCACCACCGACCGGTACCGAATACGGGCGGGGGCGCCGCTTTTGGTTGCTGGACCACGGCATGCGGCCAAGGCGGCGCACCGAGGAGGTCAGGCGCCCCGGCTCGGTCCAGGCGGCCGGCAGCGTTCCGGTCAGTGGATGCCCGGCCAGCGGCTGCCGGGTGCGCGCCAAGACGGTCGCGCGGTCGAACATCTCGGCGGCCGCCATCTCGGGATCGGCGGGATCGAGGTCCGGCAGCACCCGCTGCAGCTCGGCCACCAGGCCCGGCCACCGCCCAGCCACCCAACCGAGTGCCACCTGCGATTCGACGAACGTCAGGGCCAGAAGCTCACGCGGCGATAGGTCGGCCAACCGGTACTGCGCGATTCGCTCCTTGGAGGGCGAACATTGCAGCGCCACCCCGCAGGTCAGCGTCCGTCTGGTCCAGCCCGGCCCTGAGGGATGAGGGGGATGGGGCACGTAGACGGTCGACAGATTCGGGTTCAGGCTGAAACTTCTTCGGGCGCCGGTCATCAACCGTGCACCGTCGCGGCGTCGGTCGCTCAATGCGACTGCCGTCAGCGCACAGCTGGTCTCCAGCGCCAGGGGATCCACGCCTACCCCGGTCAGAAGGTTCCGATGCTGGAGAACATCCAGTACCAGAACGCGATGATCAAACACGTTCCGCCCCATGCGGCGACGTAACGGAGAATCTCCCAAAGCCAGGTCATCAGGGTTTCCTATCGTTGGTCAGTCGGAGAAGATCTCCCGGTTGACGGTGTGCAGGTACGGGATTGCCAAAAACGGTGTGATGTAGAAGATGTCGTAGAGCCACCAGCCGATCACCGGGAACACCACGCCGGCGTACCGCGCATCGGCGTACATGGTCATGTTGAACACGTAGCCGATCCAGATCACCACGCCCATCCAGCAGGTCACCACCATCCACTGATGACCCCACCGCTTCATCTGCAGAAATCCGATCGCCGCCGCGATCCGCATGGTGAAGACGGTGAAGATCAGGCCGATCTCCCAGCCTTTTTCACCGGGGCCGGCCGCCCCGCCGATCCACAGCTCGTTGTAGTGCCAGAAGTAGCCGCCGTCGAACATCGCGCCCCAGCCGTTGAGCAGCACCCGGGCCAGCAGGGTGTGGTTGGCCACCGTGTCCAGCGCCCAGCCCACGGCGTTGATCGCAGCGTCGATGATCACCAGGTAGCCCAGCAGCGTCACCAGCATTGGCCGCACGGTCAGTCCGTCGCGCTGGGCATTGCGCTGCAACCAGATTCCCCGCAGAAAGAGCGGTAGACCGAAGACACCGCAGGCCGCCGTTCCGATCAGCATGCCGCCACCGATCATCCACCGGTCTGCGCGGCGCTGGGCGGCCCGTGACAGCTCCAGGTGCTCATCGAGCCCGAGCCCGTCGCGCAGTTGCTGCGGTGCAGTAGGCAATGGCCGCCCCCTCGCCGTTTGAGGAACGCCTACGACGGTAGGGAAATCACTGACTTAAGTCAATGACTTTGGCGAGTTCAGTGCGCAGCACCCAGGCCACGCAAGGTCCTGGTCACGTAGTCGGCGACCAATTCCGGACGAGATGGCCAGTCATGGGTGGTGATGAGCAGGGCGTAGAGGCCGAGCAGGAAGAACACCGCACTGTTCATCGCGACGACGTCGTCGTCGATCTCGCCACGCCCTCGCGCCAGGTCGATACGCTCGGCGATCAGCACAATCAGCGGGTGATGCTCGCCGTTCTCGGCAGGCGGTCGGGTCGGCGAGAAGTGCAGCGCCAGGAATTCGGTGAACAGCGGATCGCCCAGACGTCGCTCCAGATCGATGATCAGGCGCGCGGACTCAGCCAAGATATCCGAAAGACCTTGCTGTTCACCAAGAAATTTCTCGAACTGCCTGGTGATTCGCTCTTCCTCCCGGCGCTCCAATTCCAGCAGCACGTGCTCCTTGGTGGGGAAGTGAAAGAAGAATGTGCCGTGCGCGACGCCGGCGGCGGCGACGATGGCCCCGACGTCGGCCTGGGCCATCCCGGTCCGCTTGAATTCGGCCGTCGCCGCACCCAGCAACCGCTCGCGCGTCTGCAGGCGCCGAGCCTCGCGCGCCGTCACCTTCGCCGGCTTGTCCGCCACCGCCATGCCTTGATCCCTCTGTCCACCGACCCTGCGCCATCCGCCGTCACGACAGTATCGCCTTCCGGCGGCCGCGCACATTAGATGACTTAAGTCAGCGTTTTGGATTCCTGCAGGGTGGTCGAGATCAGGGCCCGGATGTTGTTTCGGCAGCGTCCACACACCGTCCCGGCACCAGTGCGCTCACCGATCTGCTTGGTGGTCGTGGCACCGGCTCGGGCCGCGTCGATGACCTGCCGACTGGTCACCCCGGCGCACAAGCAGACGTACACAGCGCGTCAGGCCCCGGTCTCGAGGGCCTTTGCCTCCAGCTGCGCCTTGTCCACCTTGCCGGTGGCGTTCAGCGGCAGCGCGTCGACGAAACACACCGAGCGCGGCACCTTGAACCCGGCCATTCGGTCGCGGCTCCAGGCGATCAGCTCCGCCTCGGAGAGCGGCGCATCCCCGGCACTTCTCACCACAAACGCCTTGCCCACCTGGCCCATTCGTGCATCCGGCACGCCGATCACCGCGACCTGCGAGATTCCCGGATGCTCCAGCAGGAAGCCCTCGATCTCGGCGGGATAGGCGTTGAACCCGCCGACGATGAACATGTCCTTCTTGCGACCAACGATGCGCAATCGGCCGGCGGCATCCAGCGTGCCGACATCCCCGGTGTGCAACCAGCCTTGCGCGTCGATGGCCTCGGCGGTGGCAGCCGGGTCGTCGAGGTAACCGACCATCACGTTGTAGCCGCGCACCAAGACCTCGCCGTCCGCCGCGATGCGAACCTCGATATCCGCGCAGGCCTGCCCCGCCGTGGTCGCGATGTCCTCGAACGAGTCGCCCCGCCGCGAGGCCGTCACCGTACCGGCTTCGGTCAGTCCGTAACCGGTCATGATGGATCGGAACGGCAACTCGTTGCGAATCCGCCGGATCAGGTCCACCGGAATGTCCGCGGCCCCGGTGACCGCGGCACGCAGCGAGGACAAGTCGCGAGCCCCGCGCGCATCCAGCAGCGACTGATACAGCGTCGGCGGGCCGGGAAGCATGGTGATGCGCTCGGATTCAATGAGTTCGGCCACGGTGTCGACGTCGAAGACCCGCACCGGCACCATGGTGGCGCCCCGGATGCACGCGGCGATGCAGCCCGCCTTGTAGCCGAAGGTGTGGAAGTAGGGGTTGACCATCAGGTACCGGTCACCCTCACGCAGGTCGGCCAGGTCGCACCATTCGGCATAGAGCCGCAAGTTCTGTTGGTGGGTCATCATCACGCCCTTGGGCCGGCCGGTGGTGCCCGAGGTGAAGATGATGTCGGCGATGTCCCCGCCGTCGACGCTGCGCTGCAGCGGCGAACCACTGCTCAAGAAGTCTGATCTCAGGTCAATCACCGGAACACCGGGCGGGGCACTGAAATCCAGTCCGAGAAAGCCCTTCTCGACCAGCACCAGCTTGGCGCCGCTGCGGCGGATGATGTCGTCGGCCTCGCTCGGTTTGAATCGGGTGTTGACCGGAACCACGACCCCGCCGGCGGTCAGCAGCCCGAATGCGGCGATGATCCACTCCGCTGAATTCGGCGCCCAGATCGCCACCCGATCACCCTTGGCAACACCCGCAGCCGCGAATGCTCCTGCCGCGCAACGAACCCGGTCAGCCAGCGCAGCGAAGCTCAGCCGTACCGGACCGTCGGCGATCGCCTCGGCATCTCCGAAGCGATCGCCGACGCTCAGGACCATCTCGGGAATGGTCTGCCAGCGTGGCACCCCTAGACGGTGACGAGCCGACCGAGGTTGCCGCCCATGATCTTGGCCTGGTCCTCGATGGGCAGGTGCGACAGCGCGGTGATGTAGTGAGTCGGCTCGGCCAGCCCCTCCGGGTGCGGCCAGTCCGAACCGTAGAGCACCTGGTCCACGCCGACCAGGTTGATCAGGTCGTCGATGCCCTCCTCGTAGAACGGGCTGACGTAGATACGGTTCTTGATCTCCTCCATCGGGTTTCCGAGGAACGCCTCGGGCGCCTTCCGGTAGACCTCGGTCATGGAGTCCAGCAGCGGGAACATCCACTTGGAGCCGGCCTCCACAATGCCGACCTTCAGCTTGGGGTGACGGAACAGCGCACCGTGAATGACCCACGAGGCCACCGCATCCTGGATCGGGCGCCACTCGTTGAGAATGCCCATGGCGTTGGTCTGGAACGGCAGCATCTCTTCCACCGAGCCGTCCCATTCCGAGGTGTAGCGGGAGTAGCCGCTGTCCGAGGAATGCATCCCGACAAAGACGTCGTGCGCGACGCAACGCTCCCAGAACGGGTCGAACTCGGGCAGCGCGAACGACCGCGGACCGCGGAAGCCCGGGACCGGTGCCGGGCGGATCAGGATGGCGCGAGCGCCGCGCTTGACCGCCCACTCCAGTTCCTCGATGGCCTTCTCGACGATCGGGAGCGTGATGACCGGCGTGGTGAAGATGCGGTTCTGGTAATTGAAGCCCCAGACCTCATCGAGCCACTGGTTGAGCGAGTGGATGATCACGTGGATGGTGACCGGGTCGTCGCGCAGCCGCTCCTCGATGAGGCTGGCCAGAGTCGGGAACATCAGCGAGCGGTCGATGCCGAGCTCGTCCATCAACTCCAGCCGGGGGGCGGGCTCGAAGAACGCCGGGATGGATTTCATCGGCTCGCCGAACAGTTCGCGCTTGCTCTTGCCGTCGGGGTTGCCGTACTTGAAGTACTCCTCCCAGGCGCCGGGCTTGGCGACCACCGAGAAGGTGGGGTTGGGAATGTAGTTGCTGATCTGGCCGCGGATGGCGATCTTGGTGCGCCCGTTGATCTCGACGTACTGGACGACGTCCTTGTACTCCTTGGGCAGGTACTTGGTCAGCGCTTCCGGCGGCTCGTACAGGTGGTTGTCCGCGTCGAACAACGGAAACGGCACTTCGACGCGATGTGACAGTTGACCCATGAAACGCTCCTTTTCGGTTCGTGAGAATCTTATTCTCACAACGGTGCCGTTGCAACACCCTCGACGAGCTGCTTGCGGACCAGGTATTTCTGCACCTTGCCGCTGGCGGTGCGCGGGAAGTCCTCGACCTGCCGCAATTCCTCGGGCCACTTCTGCCGTGCGACACCCATCCGCTCGAAGTGCTCCCGCACCTGCGACATGGCCGGCAGCTCGCACGCCGGTTTGAGGCGCAGCACCGCGACCGCCCGCTCCCCCAGCCGGGCATCCGGCGCCGCGACCACGACCGCTTCGGCCACCGCCGGCATCGCCAGCAGGACATCCTCGACCTCTACCGCGCTGATGTTCTCGCCGCCGCGGATGATCACGTCAGCCTTGCGGTCAGTGATGGTCAGATACCCGTCGGCGTCGAGCACCCCGATGTCGCCGGTGTGGTACCACCCGTCGGCGTCGAAGGCCGCCGCGGTCAGCGCGTCGTCGGTGTAGCCCAGGCAGAGGTCGGGCCCGCGGCTCAGGATTTCGCCGTCGGGAGCCAACCGCACCTCCACGCCGGGCCGGGCATCACCGTCGGTGAACAGCCGCTTGTCCTCAGGAGCGCTCGGGCGCGACCCGGTGATCGACGGGTGCTCGGTGCTGCCGTAGGAGCGGAAGACGAAGATGCCCAGGTCGGCAAGGCGCCGGGTGACCGCACCCGGCACCGTCGACCCGCCGAGGCCGACGTGGCGGATGTGGTGCAGGTGGGCGTCGGTGAAGTCCGGGTGGTCGAGCAGGCTGGTGACGAAGTACGGCGGTCCGCCGCCGATCGACACGCCCTGCTCGGCCATGAGCGCCAGCACCTTGGCGGGGTCCCAGACGTCGGCGAGGTCGATCGGCGCTCCCTCCAGTACCGGGATGAGGAACGCCCCGACCATGCCGATGAAGTGTCCGACCGGGGTGGCGGTGAGCTGCCGACCGCGGTCCTTGGGGTAGTTGGCGAGCAGCTGGCGGGTCTCGCAGCACAGGGTCTGATGACTGTGGATCACGCCCTTGGGTTCGCGGGTGGTCCCGGAGGTGAATGCGATCAACGCGGGCGCCGCGGGATCGGCATCCAGGGTGCCCGCCATCGGTTCGTCGGCGAGCAGGTCTTCGAAGTCGACAACGTTCCCGCCCACCACGCTCGCGTCGTTCCCGCCCACCACGCTCGCGTCGTTCCCGCCCACCACGCTCGCGTCGTTCCCGCCCACCACGCTCGCGTCGT
>Ga0153956_1000972_pt1 | contig 28374 bp, 31 predicted proteins | sample TSFL040MetaG_FD_104704 | JGI IMG/M metagenome (GOLD analysis project Ga0153956, IMG submission 104704) | Attine ant fungus gardens microbial communities from Florida, USA - TSFL040 MetaG | ecosystem: Host-associated > Fungi > Mycelium > Unclassified | place: USA: Florida, Wekiwa Springs... | reverse complement strand
GCCGCGGCGATTGCTGCGGTGGAGGCGCAGTACGGCGAGATGTGGGCGCAGGACGCTGCGGCGATGTATGGCTATGCCGTTGGGTCGGCGGCTGCGTCGGTGTTGACGCCGTTCGCCGAACCGGCTCAGCCCGCCACCTCCGCTGCCCAACAACCGGCGGTGGCTGCCGTACCCGGCGCAGCCGAATCCGCTATTTCGGACCTGCTGTTGAACATCCTCAACAGCCCGTTGGTTCAGGAGTTCGAATCACTGAGTATGGGACTGAGCGGTATCGCGTACACGTCGGGTGGCGCGAACTTTGTCGCCTCCGGGACTCTGACGACCATGACGCCGATGCTGTCTGCGACGCTGAACCCGCTGGTCGGGCTCATGGCATCCACCGAGCCGGTGTCACTGACAAGCCAGTTTCCCGAAAGTTTCCTGGCAGTACCGGGCCTGTTGGGTCCGCAGGCACTTGCTGCGGGCTTGGGTCACGCCAACCTTTCCAGCGGAGTTTCTGGGGCGATGGGCCAAGCTGCGTCGGTCGGACCACTGTCGGCCCCGCGGTCCTGGGGCACGGCGTTCCCAGAAGTCCGCTTGGCGGCCAGGTCGATGCCGACTGCGGGTTTTCCTGGCCTGGCGCAGGCCGAGATGGCAGGCGCCGCAGGGCTTGCCGGCGGTATGCCGCTGGTTGGACCGGTAGGCAGCGTGGTCAACGCGCCACGAGACGCTCCAGCCGGGGCGCGGTCCGGTTCGCGGCAACGGCTGACGGCAGCGCCGTCCGGCACTCCCGAGGACGTTGGCGGCCGCCGGGCAAAGCCGAACCGTGTGGTCAGTGCCCAGGACGAACTTGAGCGACTCCGTAAGCAGGTTCGTGAGGTCGCAAAGCAGCGTGATGCGCTCAAACGTACTGCTGCGGTGCTGATTCAGTCGGCCAGCGAGAAATAGTAATGCTGTTGATACTCGGATACCGAGAAGTTGGGAGAGCGGATTGACTACCGACGTGACGTCGAAGACCGCACGGGACGTCGGCGACGATCTCGCGAAAAACGGCTCCGCTGAAGACGATGACGCACAACTTCAGGCGCTGGGGTTCCGTTCCGAGTTCAAGCGGGACATGAGCCCGTGGGCCAATTTCTCGCTAGGCTTCACCTACCTGTCGCCGGTCGTCGGTATTTACACGGTGTTCGCCTTCGCACTGGCAACCGCCGGTCCGCCGATGATCTGGAGTCTGCTGATCGCAGGTGCGGGGCAGATGCTGGTCGCTCTGGTGTTCAGTGAAGTGGTGGCGCAGTTTCCCGTCGCCGGTGGGGTCTATCCCTGGGCGCGACGGTTGTGGGGCCGCAAATGGGCGTGGATGACCGGTTGGGTTTACATATTCTGCCTGTTGGCGCTGATCGCAGGGGCGGCATATGGCGCCGGCCCGTACGCGCTGGCCATGTTGGGTTTGCCCCCATCGGCACATACCACCGTCTATGTCGCGCTGGTTGTGTTGGCGCTGGCCACCGTAATCAACATGGCAGGGACCAAAAAGCTGGGCTACTTCGCTATCTTCGGTTTCGCTGCGGAGCTGATCGGGGCTGTGGTAGTGGGTGTTTGGCTGCTCCTGACGCAGCGGCACCATGGGTTGGGTGTGCTGTTTCAGGGCTTTGGCGCCCAGGGCCAGCACAGCTATTTCTACGCGTTCTTGGCTGCCAGCCTGATCGCCGTGTACCAGTTTTTTGGATTCGAAGCCTGCGGTGACGTTGCCGAGGAGGTGAAGAACCCCGGCATACAGATCCCAAAGGCGATGCGCCGCACCATCTATATCGGTGGAGCCGCAGCGACATTCGTCTGCTTGAGCCTGATTCTGGCGGTCACCGACTTTGGCGTGGTGATCCACGGCGGTGACACCAACCCGATCGACACGATCCTGACGGACGCGTTCGGCGGTGGCGGCGCCAAGATCGTGCTCTGCGTCGTGTTGATCTCGTTTCTGTCGTGCGCACTGAGTTTGCAGGCCGCCGCCAGCCGACTCATCTTCTCTTACGGCCGAGACGGGATGATCGCCGGTTCCCGGCTATTGGCGCGATTCGATCACCGCAAGAACGTGCCGCCATATGCGCTGTTGGTCGCGATCGTCATCCCGGCGCTGCTGATCGCCGGCTCGGTGGTGTCCAGCGACGCTCTCACCAAACTCGTCAGCTTCGGTTCGGCCGGGGTATACCTCGCATTCCAGATGGTGGTGTTGGCCGCGCTGAGAGCCAGGGTGAAGGGCTGGAGGCCATCGGGTAAATATCAGTTGGGGCGCTGGGGAATAGCGGTCAACGCGGGCGCCTTGATCTACGGCGGCGTGGCCATCATCAGCATCTGCTGGCCACGGCAGCCCGGTGCGCCCTGGTACGACAACTACACAGTCATGCTGATGTCGGCGGCAGTGATCGGTTTGGGTGCGCTGTATATGTTGGTCAGCGACTCCTATACCAACGGTGACGCCCCAGCCGGCGACGCTATTCCGCCGGTTCGGCATACGGATGATGCTTAGAGAACCACCGTCTCGTTGCCCACCCGGATCACCCGGTCCTGGCAGTGCCATTGCACCGCCCGCGACAACACCGCCCGCTCCACGTCGGCGCCCAACCGCACCAGATCGGTCACGCTGTGGGTGTGGTCCACCCGCACCACGTCCTGCTCGATGATCGGGCCCTCGTCGAGCACCTCGGTGACGTAGTGCGCGGTGGCCCCGATCAGCTTCACACCGCGCTCCCGCGCTCGCTGATAGGGCGCCGCCCCGATGAACGCCGGCAGGAAGGAATGGTGGATGTTGATCAACGGACAGCCCACCGCCGCAATGAAGTCGCCGGTGATGATCTGCATGTAGCGGGCCAGCACCACCAGATCCACGTTGCCGCAGAGCAACTGCAGCTGACGCTGTTCGGCCTCGGCGCGAATGTCGCGGGTGGCGGGGATATGGAAGAAGGGCACCCCGAACGGACGGACCTGCTCGGCCAGATCCGGGTGATTGGAGATCACCATCGCCACATTCATCGCCAGCTCGCCGCGGCGGTTGCGCCACAACAGATCCAGTAGGCAATGGTCGGTCTTGGAGGCCATGATCGCCACCCGCTTGGGCTTGGCGGCCTCGGTGAACCGATAGTCCATCGCGAACCGCTGGGCCACGGTGGCGTCGAAGCGCTCCTGGAGGCCGTCGAGGGCCGCCGGCAGGCCGGGCAGGTGAAAAATCGCCCGCTGCACGAAGGTCCCGTCTTCGGGAGCGGTCGAGTGCTGATCCAGCGAGATGATGTTCGCGCCGGCCTCGGCCAGAAAGGCGCTGACCGCGGCGATGATGCCGTGGCTGTCCCGGCAGCTCAGCAGCAGCCGGCCGATATCGGTGCTCGCCTGGGCGCCGGACTGTTGCGGGTAGCCCTGTGGAGCCTGCCCTGGTGTCGCGGTGCCCCCGTGGCCCCCAGAACCGTTCGTCATGGCCGCCCTTCGCCGATCTCTGACTTCAACGGGTCAGGCTACCGGGGTAGTGGACGAGAATCCGACACACCGGGCGACTAACACAGTCACACGCGTAACACAGGGCACACTAGTAACAACAACTATGCCTGGAGGGTGCTGCCGTGTACCGAGTGTTCGAAGCCCTTGACGAACTGGGCTCCATTGTCGAAGAGGCCCGCGGTGTGCCGATGACGGCAGGCTGCGTGGTGCCCCGCGGTGACGTCCTGGAGTTGATCGACGACATCCGTGACGCCATCCCCGGCGAGTTGGACGACGCCCAAGATGTGCTTGACGCCCGCGACTCGGTCCTGGGCGAGGCCAAGGAGCACGCGGAGTCCATGGTCGGCTCGGCCACCGCCGAAGCCGACTCGCTGGTCAGCCATGCTCGCGCGGAGGCTGACCGGCTGCTGGCCGACGCCAAGGGGCAGGCCGACCGGATGGTGGCCGAGGCCCGCGGACACAGCGAGCGGATGCTCGGCGAAGCTCGCGAGGAAGCGGCCCGGCTGAGCGCCACCGCCAAGCGTGAATTCGAGACCGCCACCAGCCGCGCCCAGGCGGAATGCGACCGACTGGTCGAGAACGGCAACGCCGCGTACGAGAAGGCCGTGCAAGAGGGCATCAAGGAACAGCAGCGGCTCGTTTCGCAGAACGAGGTGGTGACCTCGGCGCGCGCCGAATCCACCCGGCTGATCGATTCGGCACACGCCGAGGCCGACCGGATGCGCGGCGAATGCGACATCTACGTCGACGCCAAGCTGGCCGAGTTCGAGGACTTCCTCAACGGCACGCTGCGCTCGATCAACCGCGGTCGTCACCAATTGCGCACCGCCGCGGGAACTCACGACTACGCGACTCGCTGACCCGAGAACGCCGAGTTACGCGCTGCGTAGAATCGCGGCATGGCAAGGCACCCCGGCGCGGGTATGAAGGCAGCGCGACGACAGTCGTCTGCGCCGTTCGTGGTCAATGTGTCCCGGTTGGGACGGCGTCCCGGTGCGTTGATGCCGCTGCAGGAGCAGCGGATCAGCCCCACTCGCATCGGGCTGGATCTCGTGGCGATTCCTGCCGACGGCGCAGTCGATCTGGATCTGCGGGTCGAGTCGGTCTCCGAGGGCGTTCTGGTCAGTGGTGTGGTCTCGGCGCGCACCGCCGGTGAATGCGCGCGTTGTCTGCAACCACTGACCGGCGATGTCGAGGTTGAGCTGACTGAGTTGTTCGCCTACCCCGACAGCACCACCGATGCCACCACTGACGAGGACGAGATGGGCCGTGTCGTCGACGACGCGGTCGACCTCGAACAGGCCATCGTGGACGCGGTCGGCCTGGCTCTGCCGTTGTCCCCGTTGTGCGACCCGGACTGCCCCGGGCTGTGCCCGGACTGCGGGGCGGTGCTGGCCACCGCCGAGCCCGGCCATCACCACGACAAGATCGATCCGCGCTGGGCGAAGTTGGCGGGAATGCTGGAATCGCAGGATAACGCCGGTCCGAGCGGCGACGGTGAGCGGTGAGCCGTCTGCGGCAAGCCGTGCTGGACGCGCTCGGCGTGGACCTTGCCGACGACCTGCTCACGCTGGCCGTCACACACCGCAGTTACGCCTACGAGCACGGCGGCCTGCCCACCAATGAGCGCCTGGAGTTCCTGGGCGATGCCGTGCTCGGACTGACCATTACCGACGAGCTGTTCCACCGCCACCCGGATAGGCCCGAGGGAGACCTGGCTAAGCTGCGTTCCAGCGTGGTCAACACCTCTGCCTTGGCCGATGTGGCACGGGGCCTGACCGCGGACGGTCTGGGGGCCCACCTGCTGCTCGGCCGGGGAGAGGAAAACACCGGCGGCGCCGACAAATCCAGCATCCTGGCCGACGGGATGGAGTCCCTGTTGGGGGCGGTGTACCTCCAGCACGGAATCGACACCGCGCGGGAGGTGATCCTGCGCCTGTTCGGTCCGCTGCTCGACACCGCGGCCACGCTGGGGGCCGGCCTGGACTGGAAGACCAGCCTGCAGGAACTCACGGCCGCCCGCGGTCTGGGAGTGCCGTCTTACCAGGTCACCTCCACCGGGCCCGACCACGACCGGGAGTTCACCGCGACCGTCGTCGTATCGGACACCGCGTACGGCACCGGCGTGGGCCGTACCAAGAAAGAGGCCGAACAGAAGGCCGCGGCGGCGGCCTGGCAGGCGCTGGACGAAGCGCCCAAGGCCTGACAATGCCCGAACTCCCCGAGGTCGAGGTGGTTCGGCGCGGCCTGAACGAGCACCTGGTCGGACGCACGATCACCGCGGTGCGAGTGCACCATCCGCGGGCGGTGCGCCGTCATGACGCCGGCCCCGCCGATCTGGCCGGCCGGTTGCTGGGCGCCCGGATCACCGGCACCGACCGGCGCGGAAAATACCTGTGGCTGCTGCTGAGTGGGGTCGCGGCCGACGAGGCGCTCGTGGTGCACCTGGGAATGAGTGGTCAGATGCTGCTGGGGGAGCTGCCCGACAGCAGGCACCTGCGGATCGCCGCGATGCTCGATGACGGATTGAAGGTCAGCTTCGTCGACCAGCGGACCTTCGGTGGGTGGCAGCTCACCGATCTGGTCGCGGTGGACGGCAGCGTGCTCCCGGCGCCGGTCGCCCACATCGCCCGCGACCCGCTGGATCCGCGCTTCGATGCCGATTCGGTGGTCGAAGTGCTGCGGCGCAAGCACTCCGAGATCAAACGCCAACTACTCGATCAGGCAGTGGTCTCGGGTATCGGCAACATCTACGCCGACGAGGCACTGTGGCGGGCCGGGATTCGCGGCACCCGAACCGCCGACCGGTTGTCCCGGCTGCGGCTGCGGGCACTGCTGGCCGCCGCGGCAGAGGTGATGAACGACGCGCTGGCCGCCGGGGGCACCTCGTTCGACTCGCTCTACGTCAACGTCAACGGTGAATCCGGCTACTTCAGCCGGTCGCTGGACGCCTACGGCCGTGAAGACGAGCCGTGCCGGCGTTGCGGGACGCCGATCCGCCGGGCGAAGTTCATGAACCGCTCGTCGTATTTCTGCCCGAATTGCCAACGCTGACCGGAATGCGACGCGTGACGAGCGCCGCTCAGCACCTTTGGGTGGTACCGTAACCTGGTACCATATTCTGGATTGAGGAGCCGTGAGCATGTCGATCAGCGCCAGCGAGGCTCGCAAGATGTTGTACCCGCTCATCGAGCGCGTGAATGCGGACCGCGATGCGGTGGAGATCGTCTCCCGTAAGGGCAATGCCGTCCTCATGTCGGCCGACGAATATGCGGCGTGGCAGGAGACGGCCTACCTGTTCCGATCGCCCGCGAACGCGCGACGGTTGCTGGAATCCTACGACCGTGCGCTAGCTGGGAAGTCCGAGATGCACGAGCTCGACCGGTCGGGCGAGGACGCCTGAGTGCGCCTGGTCTGGGATCTGTCAGCCTGGGAGGACTACCAGCACTGGCAGACCGCGGATCGACGGGTGCTCAAGCGCATCAACACCCTCATCGACGCCTGCCTTCGTGAACCGTATGAGGGTATCGGCAAGCCCGAACAGCTGAAGTACGGCGCGCAGGGAGCGTGGTCGCGGCGTATCACCGATGAGCACCGCTTGGTGTACCTGGTTGCCGGCGATGACCTGATTATCCTGCTAGCGCGCTACCACTACTGACGTCCCATGTACCTTCCGGAGTACTCCCGTGTTGACGTGATCTTGCCGTTCACCGTGCTGCGTCGCCTCGTCGTTGTCGGCTGTAAACCGTGGAACCTTCGTCGCGAATGCGCTCAAACCCGTGTCCCCAGATTTGGTCGTGCCGGCTGGATTTGAACTCCGTGATGGAGATCTGCTTATGACGCGGTCGAACACACGCGACCGTGTCGGCGATGTGGCGGTGGTCAGGAGGTGTGAGGCCGAAGACGTTCATGTCGGATCTGACACTGTCACCTTCCCGGGCTGCGTCAAAAATGTTACGATTTAGGTAACACTGTGGAGTTGCGGTATGCGGACAACGAGCTGGAACGCCGATGCACCGACGAGCGCCACATGCAGCGCAAGCTCGGCGCGCAGGTGGCCAAGGCGCTGCGTCTGCGTATCGATGAGCTGCGTCGCGCCGCCGAGATGGCCGACCTGCTGTTCTTTGCGGGCAGATGGGAAGAACTGACCGGCGACCGGGCCGGACAGTGGTCGGGCAGGCTGACCGCGAACTGGCGGCTCATCGTGAGCCCGGACGAGGGAACTATCACGGTTCTCGTTGTTGAGATCACCGACTACCACAAACGCTGACAACTACGACACCGCACGAAGGGAGCCGACCATGACCGCCCTACCGAACTATGCCGTTGCTCCCGGAGAGCACATCGAGGAGTGGCTCGACGAGCACGGCATCAACGCCGCCGAGCTTGCGCGTCGCCTCGACGTCACCCCCAAGCATGTCTCCGAGCTGCTGTCGGGCAAGGCGCCACTGTCGGCGACCGTCGCCCTCGGCCTGGAGCGGGTCACGGGCATCCCGGCACGGATCTGGAATCGTTTCGAGGCAGGGTACCGCGAGGACCTTGCCCGCCTCGCGGAAGAAGACGAACTCACCGCCCAGTACGAGCAGGCGAAGTGCTTCCCGCTGCCATACCTGCGCAAGTGGAAGTTCATCACCGCGCCGGCCCGCGACAAGGCCGGGACGGTTCGCGAACTCCTGCCGATCCTGGGCATCGGTCACCTCGACGCGTTCGAGGCGACCTGGGTGCACGCCAAAGTCGCCTACCGCAAGGCCGTGCTGGAAACCGACAAGACCTACGAGCGCGCGACATGGCTCGCGCTCGGGGAACGGCTGGCCAAGATCGACGATCTGCCCGACTTCGACCAGGATGCCCTCGAAGAATTGATCCCGCAGTTGCGCGCGCTGACCGCACAGCCGAACCCGGTGGTGGCGATCGTCGAGGCCGAAGCCAAGTTGCGTGACGCCGGTGTTGCGCTGTGCCTGATCCCGCCGATCCCGGGTTTCGGTGTGCACGGTGCCACCCGGTGGATAGCCGGGCATCCCGTCGTGCAGCTGTCCGTGCGCGGCAAGAAGGACGATCAGCTCTGGTTCACGCTCTTCCATGAACTGGGCCACGTCCTGTTGCACGGCCACAAGACGGTCTTTCTCCAGGGCAAGGACGGCACGCACGATACGGCCGAAGGCGAGGCCGACGAGTTCGCGTCACGAACCTTCGTGCCGCAGGCCTACCGCGACCGGCTGCCCATCGGGCGCAACATCACTGCGGTACGCGAACTTGCCGGTGAACTCGGCATTGCGCCGAGCATCGTGCTCGGCCAGGCCCAACGTCTTACCGGCGATTTCAAGTGGGGTCACGAACTCAAGATCACCCTGGAGTGGGACGCCGGGACGGGGGAGTGACGTGCAGCGACTCAACGAAGCCAGCCCGGAAACACTCGTCGTCGACCAGATGACCGACGGCGGCTGGATCGCGGGCCGGCCCGGCGACTTCAACGCCTCCTACGCACTTGACATCGGTGAGCTAGCAGCATTCGTCGCCGAAGCCCAACCGAATCTCGTTGAGGTACTTGGCCTTACGGTCGACTAGTCGGCTCGGCACAAGTTCCTCGCCCGGCTCCAGGGCGAGATCACCAAGCGCGGCGTCGTGCATCTGCTCCGCAACGGTGTCGACCACCTCGGCCACCACCTCGACCTCTACTACCCGACACCGACCGAGTTTCACCATCACCCGACAGGTGCACCACAGCGTCAGCAAGCCGGGTGAGGCGATCGACCTCGTCGCGTTCGTCAACGGACTGCCGATCTTCACCTTCGAGTTGAAGAACAACATCACCAAACAGACCGTGGACGACGTCGAGCGGTACCAGCGCGACCGCGACCCGCGCGAGCCCCTGTTCGGATTTGGGCGCACCCTCGCGCATTTCGCCGTCGATGACCAGCGGGTGAAGCTCTGCACTGAACTCAACACCGACTACCTGTGGCTGCGGTGCAGATCGCAGCCAACTCGCCCCGATCCTCGACGAGTGTGTGGCCGACTACGTCGAGTTTCTCGATGAGGACGACCAGGTGAAGTTCAAGGGCGATGCGCGGCGAAGGCATCCCGCTTTTGCCGGGCAAACCGAAACACGTTGATCCGGTGGGTGATGCTCGATGCCGGTGCGTAGGCGGTGCGTACCACCTCACGCCCGTAGGGGGCCGGTAGGTGCAGTAAACGCGCGCCATGCTCGACTCGAGTCAGCATCTCCCGGGGCATGGTCGCCTCGAGCACCCGCGGTGTCGCGGCGATCTGTGCGGCCCGCTTACCGACATGATGAACCCGCACGTGATCACGGTGGCCGTAGCCGCCGTTGGGCTGGTAGCTCAGCAGCAGATGCGCGCTCTCGTCACGCAGGATGGCTGCCAGTCGCTGCGCCGCCTCCTCGATGTCCGCGCGGGCGAACCTGACCCGCCCCGGCGGATCAGGATAGAACTCCGCTCCGAAGCCGCTGTCGGCGTAGCCCAGCTGCCAAGATGTCCCCATGACCGAATTATGGGTGGAACGAACCGGGACCCGCCGCTACACCGGACGCAGTTCCAGGGGCGCGCAGGTGCTGGTCGGCAGTGAGGATGTCGCCGGCGTCTTCACTCCCGGGGAGCTGCTGAAGATCGCGCTGGCCGCATGCAGCGGAATGTCCAGTGACGCCCCGCTGGCCCGCCGGCTCGGCGACGACTACCAGGCCACCATCGAGGTCTCCGGTCTCGCCGATCGGGAGCAGGAGCGTTATCCGCTGCTGGAAGAGGTCCTGAAGCTGGACCTGTCGGGCCTGGATGACGCGGACAGGGAGCGGCTTCTGACCGTCGTGCACCGGGCGATCGATCAGGTCTGCACGGTGGGACGCACTCTGAAATCCGGCACCGAGGTGCGCTTCGAGATCGACTCCGGTGACCACTCCTGACGTCCGCCTGTCCGCCTGGGTGCACGGCCACGTCCAGGGCGTCGGATTTCGGTGGTGGACGCGTTCGCGGGCACTGGAGCTGGGCCTGACGGGCTACGCCGCGAACCGGCCCGGCGGCCGCGTACACGTGGTGGCTCAGGGCCCCCGGGCGGACTGCGAGCGTCTGCTGGAGATGCTGCAGGGCGGCACCACACCGGGCCGGGTCGACACCGTCGTCGTCGACTGGACGGACGCTGGGGACCCGATCGACGGATTCGCCGAACGCTAGCCCGGTAGTCTCACCTCCCGTGCATCTCAAGAGTTTGACGCTGAAGGGCTTCAAGTCCTTCGCCGCGCCGACGACTCTGCGCTTCGAGCCGGGCATCACCGCGGTGGTCGGACCCAATGGTTCGGGCAAGTCCAACGTGGTCGACGCGCTGGCCTGGGTGATGGGGGAGCACAGCGCCAAGACCCTGCGCGGCGGCAAGATGGAAGACGTCATCTTCGCCGGCACCTCCTCGCGCGCCCCGCTCGGTCGCGCTGAGGTCACCGTCACCATCGACAACTCCGACAACGCGCTGCCGATCGAGTACGCCGAGGTCTCGATCACCCGGCGGATGTTCCGCGACGGAGCCAGCGAGTACGAGATCAACGGCGCCAGCTGCCGGTTGATGGACGTCCAAGAGCTGCTCAGCGACTCCGGCATCGGCCGAGAGATGCACGTCATCGTCGGCCAGGGCCGGCTGGCCCAGATCCTGGAGTCACGGCCCGAGGACCGCCGGGCGTTCATCGAAGAGGCCGCCGGGGTGCTCAAGCACCGCAAGCGCAAAGAGAAGGCGGTCCGCAAACTGGACGCGATGGCGGCCAACCTGGCCCGCCTGACCGACCTGACAACCGAGCTGCGCCGCCAGCTCAAACCGCTGGGCCGCCAGGCCGAAGTCGCGCGGCGAGCGGCCACCATCCAAGCCGACCTGCGCGACGCCAAGCTGCGGTTGACCGCCGACGACCTGGTGTCGCGGCAGGCCGAGTTCGCCGGAACCACCGACGCCGAGGCGACGCTGCGCCGCGAACACGACCAGATCACCGAGCGCCTCTCGGTGGCGGCCGACGAACTCACCGCCCACGAGTCCGCGGTCGCCAGCTTGACCCAGCGCGCCGAGGGAGCCCAGCAGACCTGGTTCTCGCTGTCCGCGCTGGCCGAGCGGGTCAGCGCCACGGTGCGTATCGCCAGCGAACGTGCACACCATCTCGACGACGAGCCGATCACCACCGCCGGCGTCGACCCGGACGCACTGGAGGCCGAGGCCGAGCAGGTGGCCGCGGCCGAACGGCAACTTCTGGCCGAACTGGCCGACGCCGGTATCCGGCTGGAGGCGGCCCGCGCCGAGCTGGCCGAACGGGAGCGCCGCAGCACGGAGGCGGAGAAGGCGCATCTGGCTGCGGTCCGTGCCGAAGCCGACCGGCGTGAGGGCCTGGCCCGGTTGACCGGTCAGGTGGAGACGATTCGGGCGCGCGTCGAGTCGATCGACACACATGTCGGGCAGCTGTCGACGCGCATCGAGGAGGCCGCCGGGCGGGCCCAGGCCGCACAGGCGGAGTTCGAGACGGTTCAGGGCCGGGTCTCCGAGCTCGATCAGGGCGAGGTCGGCCTGGACGAGCACCACGAGCGGACCGTGGCCACCTTGCAGCTGGCAGATGAGCGCGTGGCCGAATTACAGGCGGCCGAGCGCGCCGCCGAGCGGCGGGTGGCGTCGCTGCACGCCCGTATTGAGGCGCTGTCGATGGGCCTGGAACGCCGGGACGGCGCCGCCTGGCTGGCGGCGAACCACAGTGGCCCCGGGCTGTTCGGGTCGATCGCGAAGCTGGTCAAGGTGCGCTCGGGGTACGAGTCGGCGCTGGCCGCGGTGCTCGGGTCCGCAGCCGACGCGCTGGCTGCGGAGAACGCCGGCGCGGCCCGCTCGGCGCTGCACGCGCTCAAGACCGCCGATGGTGGCCGGGCCGCGATCGTGCTGGGGGACTGGCCGCTGCCCGCCGACGAACAGCGTGCGACGCTGCCCGACGGAGCGCTCTGGGCGGTGGAGCTGATCGAGGCGCCCGACCGGTTGCGCGGCGCGATGACGGCCATGCTGTCGGCGGTGGCGGTGGTCGACAACCTGCCCACGGCGCTCGACCTGGTGGCCGCGCGCCCTGGGGTGCGCGCGGTGACCTTGGATGGTGACCTGGTCGGTGCGGGCTGGGTCAGCGGCGGATCGGATCGCAAGCCGTCCACCCTGGAGATCAACAGCGAGATCGACAAGGCCCGCTCCGAGCTGGCCGCCGCCGAGACACAGGCCGGCGAACTCGGCGCGGCCCTGGCCGGAGCGCTGGCCGAGCAGTCCGCGCGCCGGGACGCCACCGAGCAGGCACTGGCCGCACTCAACGAGTCCGACGCCGCCATCGCCGCGACCCACGAGCACCTGGGCCGGTTGGGACAAGAAGCCCGCGCGGCCGAGACCGAGTGGCGCCGCCGGCTGCGTGAGCGTGACGAGCTGGAGGCCGGCCGAGCGCAGACCGTCACCGAGCTGGGCGAACTGGAAACCCGATTGCGCAACGCCGAAGAGGATCAGCCGACCGCCGCCGTCGAACCGGTGGATCGCCAGCAGATCGCGGCCGCAGCGGAGGCGGCGCGCAGCGTCGAGGTGGAGGCCAGGCTGGCGGTGCGTACCGCCGAGGAACGCGCCAATGCGGTACGCGGCAAGGCAGACTCACTGCGCCGGGCGGCCGCGGCCGAACGCGAGGCGCGGGTCCGGGCCGAGCAGGCCCGCGCCGCACGCGCACGCGCGGCGACGACGGCAGCAGCCGTGGCCGATGCCGGCAGTGCGCTGGCCCAGCGCCTGCAACATGTGGTGATCGCGGCGGCACGGATCCGTGACGGGCTGGCCAGTGAACGCCAGCAGCGGGCCGCCGCGATGGTCGCCGTCCGCGACGAGGTGAACTCCCTGAGCACCCGACTCACCGCGCTCACCGAATCACTGCACCGCGATGAAGTCGCGAAGGCACAGGCCGCGCTGCGCATCGAGCAACTTGAGCAGACCGTGCTCGAACAGTTCGGCATGAGCTCGGCAGACCTGATCGCCGAATACGGTCCGGACGTCGCGCTGCCGCCGACCGAACTGGAGATGGCCGAGTACGAGCAGGCCCGGGACCGCGGCGAACTGGTGATGGCTCCCGCCCCGATGCCCTTCGACCGCCCCACCCAGGAGCGCCGGGCCAAACGCGCTGAACGCGAGCTGGCCGAATTGGGCCGGGTCAACCCCCTGGCACTCGAGGAGTTCGCGGCGCTCGAGGAGCGCTACAACTTCCTGTCGACCCAGCTCGAGGACGTCAAGGCGGCCCGCAAAGACCTCCTCGACGTGGTCTCCGAGGTCGACGCGCGCATCCTGCAGGTCTTCACCGACGCCTACGCCGACGTGGAGCGCGAGTTCACCGAGGTGTTTGCGGCGCTGTTCCCCGGCGGGGAAGGCCGGCTCCTGCTGACCGACCCGAACGACATGCTCACCACCGGCGTCGACGTCGAAGCCCGTCCGCCCGGCAAGAAGGTCAAGCGACTGTCGCTGCTGTCCGGCGGAGAGAAGTCGCTGACGGCCATCGCCATGCTGGTCGCGATCTTCCGGGCCCGCCCCTCGCCGTTCTACATCATGGACGAGGTCGAGGCCGCGCTCGACGACACCAACCTGCGTCGGCTGCTGGCGCTCTTCGAGATGCTGCGGGCCCGCTCGCAGCTCATCGTCATCACCCACCAGAAGCCGACGATGGAAGTCGCCGACGCGCTGTACGGCGTGACCATGCAGGGCGACGGGATTACTGCGGTGATCTCCCAGCGGATCCGGGGCGAAGAGCTGGTCAGCAGCCCGAGCTAGCCTGTCCGACTTGGCCCGCGGCGGCCCTGAAACAATGGCAGTCGTGTCTGACGGTCTCTGGATTGCCCTCGCGGTCGCCGCCGCGCTCGTCGTCATCGCCGCATTGGTCTTCGGCCTGGTGCGCCAACGGCGGCGGCGCATCAGCCTGTCGGGCGCAAAGCGCCCAGAACAGCAGAGTCTGGACCGGTCCGGCGGCTACACCGCGTCCTCGGGTATCACCTTCAGTCGGACTGACACGCCGGCGCCGGTGATTGGCGACGACGCGACCGTTCCGCGTGACGCGCCCCGGCGTACCATCACCGACGTCGATCTGCCCGAAGCGCCGCCCGAAGTGGTTCGCGAGCCTGCGGCAGCGCCGGCCCCAGAGGTCATCGAGCCGGTCGAAGGCCGGATGGAGCGGCTGCGCGGCCGGTTGGCCAAGTCGCAGAACGCGTTGGGCCGCAGCGTGCTCGGCTTGCTGGGCGGAGGAGACCTCGACGAGGACTCCTGGCAGGACGTCGAGGACACCCTGCTGGTGGCCGATCTGGGCCCGGTGGTCACCGAATCGGTGGTGAACCAGTTGCGAGGACGGCTGGCCGGCGGTCAGGTGCGCACCGAGGCTGAGGCGCGCACGGTGCTGCGCGACGTGCTCATCGGCGAGCTGCAGCCGGGTCTGGAGCGTTCGATCCGGGCCCTGCCGCACGATGACCATCCGTCGGTGCTGCTGGTGGTCGGGGTCAACGGCACCGGCAAGACCACCACGGTCGGCAAACTGGCCCGGGTGCTGGTGGCCGACGGCCGTCGCGTGGTGCTGGGGGCCGCCGACACGTTCCGCGCCGCCGCGGCCGACCAGCTGCAGACCTGGGCAGCACGGGTGGGCGCCGAGGTGGTGCGTGGCGCCGAGGGCGCCGATCCTGCCTCGGTGGCGTTCGACGCCGTCGACAGGGGCGTGGCCGAGGGAGTCGACGTGGTGGTCATCGACACCGCGGGCCGACTGCACACCAAGACCGGCCTGATGGACGAGCTCGGCAAGGTAAAGCGGGTGGTGGAGCGCCGCGCCGCCGTGGACGAAGTGCTGTTGGTCCTCGACGCCACCATCGGGCAGAACGGCCTCGCCCAAGCCCGGGTGTTCGCCGACGTCGTCGACATCACCGGGGTGGTACTGACCAAGCTGGACGGAACCGCCAAAGGCGGGATCGTCTTCCGGGTGCAGCAAGAGCTGGGGGTGCCGGTCAAGCTGGTGGGGCTCGGTGAGGGGCCCGACGATCTGGCTCCGTTCGAGCCGGGCGCCTTCGTCGACGCGCTGCTCGGCTGAACGATCCGGCTCGGATCGTGACCGTCTTGTGACCTCGGGGCGGTCATAGGGTAATTTTTGCCTGTGATCCCCTCAGCATTTGGCGCGGTCGCGCGCTGCCTCACCCCCCTCCTTGCCGTTGCGGCCCTGGCCGGCGCGGCCCCCGCCCAGGCCGACGGGGACAACCCGCTGGGCGGCATGCCCTTCTATGTCGACCCCATCTCCAAGGCGATGCACGCCTCCAACGCCCAGCCGGACAGCGCCGAGCTGGCCCGGGTGGCCAACACCCCGCAGGCGTACTGGCTGGACCAGGCGTTCGGAGTGGGATCTGTCGGCTCGACGGTTGCCCGGCACACCGGCGCGGCCGCGGCGGCCGGAGCCATGCCGGTGCTGGTGCTCTACGCCATCCCGCACCGTGACTGCGGCAGCTACGCCGCGGGCGGATTCTCCTCGGGCGCGTCGTACCGCGCCTGGATCGACAGCGTCGCCGACGGGATCGGCGGCAACCCGGCCGCGATCGTCCTCGAGCCCGACGCGCTCGCGATGGCCGACTGCCTCTCCGGTGACCAGCGGCAGGAGCGCTTCGACCTGATCAGCTACGCCGTCGACACGCTGGGCCGAAACCCGGCCACGGCGGTCTACGTCGACGCCGGGCACTCGCGATGGGTCAGCGCCGGCGAGATGGCCAACCGGCTCAACCAGGCCGGCGTGGGTCGAGCGCGAGGCTTCGCCCTGAACAGCACGAACTACTTCACCACCGAAGAGGAAACCGGTTACGGCGAAGAGATCTCGGGCATGACCGGCGGCGCGCACTACGTGATCGACACCTCCCGCAACGGTGCCGGTCCCGCGGAAGGCGACCCCTACGGCTGGTGCAATCCCAGCGGGCGGGCCTTGGGCACGCCGCCGACCGCCGACACCGCGGGGCAGCACGCCGACGCCTACCTGTGGGTCAAGCGGGTCGGGGAGTCCGACGGTAGCTGCGGCTCCGGCGAACCCGCCGCGGGACACTTCGTCAGCGACTACGCCATCAACCTGGCGCGCAACGCGGGCTGATCGGAAGGCCGAGGCGGCAACGACCACGCATAGTCGACGGTCCCCGGACTACAGTGGCGGCATCGGCCGGAAGGGGCATTCCCATGATCGAGGTGCTGCCGGACATACCGCAGGGAGTGACCGGGATTCGTGTTTCGGGGCGACTTCGCGGTGACGGACTCCGCGAGATCAAGCCCTCGCTGCACGACCTTCTCCAGGGCGGTGAAATCCGCATCGTCGAGGTCATCGACGAACGTGCCAAGGAGTGGGCTGCGGGCTGAGCCAAGCGGTGACAATCAGCTATGACGAGACGCTGCGGGAACGGATCCGGGCACATCTGGCCGCGCACGACCGCCGCGCCGTGACCGATCCGTCGAAACGGCACGCGGCCGTCGCGGTGGTGCTCGTGGACTCCGAAGTCGCCGAAGACCGGATCGACCCCGCGCCCGTCGACGACTGGATCGCCGGTCGGCCCATGCCGGAGGCCGGTCTTGACGGCCGAATGGTCGATGTCTCCGGTGGTGCTGCCTTCCTCTTGTGCCGCAGAGCCTCTCGTCTCACCTCGCATCCCGCTCAGTGGGCGTTGCCCGGTGGCCGCCTGGATCCCGGCGAAACCGCGGTCGACGCGGCCCTGCGCGAGTTGGACGAGGAGGTCGGCATCCGGTTGTCCGACTCGGCTGTGCTCGGCGTACTGGACGACTATCCGACTCGCTCGGGATACGTCATCACGCCGGTGGTGATCTGGGGCGGAGGACGCCTCGACCTTTGTCCCGCGCCGGCCGAGGTGGTGGCGGTCTACCGGGTGGGGCTACATCAGCTGCAACGCGACGATTCCCCGCGCTTCGTCAGTATTCCTGAGAGTCCACGTCCGGTAGTGCAGATCCCGCTGGGCAATGACCTCATCCACGCGCCGACCGGGGCGGTGCTGTTGCAACTGCGATGGTTGTGCCTGGAGGGCCGAGGCGACCGAGTCGACGAGTTGGAGCAACCGGTGTTCGCCTGGAAGTAGGTTCGGGCGCAGGCATCGGGTATCTCGTTTCTCATCGATCCGCTTCGGGCGAATCGGTTGTGGGGAGAGCCGGACGATCCAGGGCCTTCCGCGCGCCTGCTGCTGCGTTCGATGGGGTACCGGGACGCCCTGATCGGCGGGCTATTGCTGAACGCGGCGTTGCGCGGTCTCGACACCCGCGGCTGGTTCCTGGCATCCGGTGGTGCCGACGCGGCCGACCTGTTGGGCGGGATCAGCGTGCACGCCGATCTCAAGCGCGGACAGCAGATCGTCGGTCTCGGTGGAGCGGTGGTCGGCATCGGCGTCGGGCTCTGGGGCGCCACGCGCCGGCGCGCTGCGGCGCATGCCTAGCCGTTGCGGCCGTAGAGGTCTTAGCCCGCTGAGAGTGCGCCCAGGGCTGTACATTTCGCGGCAACCGCGACCCTGGACGCAATCTCAACGTCGGGTACGAAAACTACTTCGGTGGCATCCGGATGCCACCGTCCACGCGGACGACTTCGGCGTTCATGTAGGAGTTGGTCAGCAGCTCCACCACCATCGACGCCAGCTCTTCGGGCTTGCCGAGCCGGTGCGGGAACAGCACGGACTCACCGAGCTTGGCTTTGAAGGCCTCCGAGGCCTCGCCCTCGCCGTAGATCGGAGTGTCGATGAGGCCGGGGGCCACGGTGTTGACGCGGATGCCCGCCGCCGACAGGTCGCGAGCCACCGGCAGGGTCAGGCCCACGACGCCGCCCTTGGACGACGAGTAGGCGGCCTGGCCGATCTGGCCGTCGAAGGCCGCGACACTGGTCATGTTGACGATTGCGCCCCGCTCGCCGGTGTCGGTCAGCTCGTTGCGGCTCATCGCGGTGGCCGCGATCCGGATGCAGTCGAAGGTGCCGACCAGGTTGATCGCGAGCACCTTCTTGTACAGGTCCAGGTTGTGCGCCGACTCGAACTCGCCGTCCTTGCCGATGGTCCGCTGAGCCCAGCCGATACCGGCCGAGTTCACCAGCGCCCGCAGCGGGCCCAGGTCCGTCGCGGTGCTGACCGCGTCGATGATCTGCTCGGTGCTGGTCACGTCGACGGACACAAACACGCCGCCGATCTCGTGAGCCAAGGCCTCACCCTTGTCCGCCTGCAGGTCGGCGACGACGACCCGTGCGCCCCTGCCGGCCAACTGGCGGGCGGTGGCCGCGCCGATTCCTGATGCGCCACCGGTGACGATCGCGCTTGCTCCATTAATATCCACGGAGGGCACTTTACTTGGACGGTGTTCCGCTCTCCGATTCGGGGAAGGCGAAAGGCCGATTTTTATCATGCTCGAATAAGCGCAGTTATGTCAATCTAGCTGGCTTTCTACCGAACTGCCGACTAAAACTGTTGCGGGTGATCTAATTTCGGGTGGGGTTCAGGGTTCTGCGGTGCGTTAAAAGGCATTTCAAGGGGTTTCCATGGTTGGTGTCGTTGCGATGACCGGTCCGCAGGGGGGCGTTCGCTTCGCCGTGGTCGGGTAGTTCTCGCTGTCGTAAGCGTTCTCGTCGTCTTCGCCGGCATGGCAGGGCTTGCCGCGGCGTCGCCGCTGTCAGCCCGCCCGTCGGCCGCGGTGGCACAGGACGTGGCGCTGGCCGCTGGCGACATCGCGTTCGTCATCGGCGGCAGTGGTATTCCGTTGCCTTCACAGGGTTATGTCAATGCCGCGAACCTGATGTACCTCCAGCCGCACGGCTTCACCGGGACAGCCGAGTCGCTGTTCACGCCCCAGCTGTACTTCCCGGGCAACGTCTCGGAAGTCCAAGGGGCCCAGATCCTGGCCGAAGCGATCGAGAAGCAGATCGCCGGCGGCGGAGTTAACGCCGACAACCCGGTGTATGTCTTCGGTCACTCGCAGAGTTCGGCGATGTCGTCGATGACGATGGAGCAACTTCACCAGGAGGGCGTCGGATCCCAGGATGTGCATTTTGTGTTCGTGGGCAATTTGGCGAATCCCAACGGCGGACTGATCGAACTGCTGAACATCTGGGGCGGGGATCTCACAATGGTCCCGATGTGACCGCATTGAACGGCGGAGCCGGCGGCAACGGGCCCTTTCCTGCCCTCTTCCTGGTTCAGGGCTGTGAGCAGGTGGTCACACAGCCGCAACGGAGCAGCGCTAATGCTGAAACAACTGTTGCGCATGGTTATGACCAGCCTGGTTCATTTGGCAACCGGTCGCGGCGGAGGAGGTTTGGTGCATGGATCAATTCCCGACGATGGGGGTGCCCGACACCGGCGACACTGCTTGGATGCTGATCAGCGCCGCCCTGGTGCTCTTGATGACACCGGGGCTGGCGTTTTTCTACGGCGGGATGGTTCGGGTCAAGAGTGTCTTGAACATGATCATGATGAGCATCAGTGCCATGGGTGTGGTGACGGTGCTCTGGGTGCTTTATGGCTTCTCGCTCGCGTTCGGCGATGATGTCGGCAATGTCGCTGGAAACCCCACTGATTACTGGGGATTGAAGGGCCTGATCGGGGTCAACGCGGTCGCCGCCGATCCGGCAAGTGGAACGCCCGGCGTCGAGATTCCGCTGGTCGGCACGGTGCCGGCGACCGTTTTCGTGGGATTCCAGATGATGTTCGCGATCATCACCGTCGCGTTGATCTCTGGGGCAGTCGCCGACCGGATGAAGTTCGGCAGCTGGTTGTTGTTCTCGGCCCTGTGGGTGAGCATCGTGTATTTCCCGGTCGCCCACTGGGTGTTTGCATTTGACGACGGCACCGCTCCGCACGGCGGTTGGATCGCCAACAAGCTTCATGCGATCGACTTCGCCGGCGGCACCGCGGTCCATATCAACGCGGGCATGGCGGCCTTGGTGCTGGCGCTTATCCTCGGCAAGCGCCAAGGATGGCCGGCCCTTCCGATGCGGCCGCACAATCTGCCGTTGGTGATGCTTGGGGCCGGCCTGTTGTGGTTCGGGTGGTACGGGTTCAACGCCGGATCGGCGGTGAGCGCCAATGGTGTTGCCGGCTCGACCTTCATCACCACGACGGTCGCGACAGCCGCCGCGATGCTGGGCTGGCTGCTGGCCGAGCGGATCCGCGACGGCCATGCCACCTCATTGGGCGCAGCGTCGGGAATCGTGGCCGGGCTGGTGGCGATCACGCCGGCGTGCGCGTCAGTAGATGTTGTCGGTGCGCTGGTTGTCGGCGCGGTTGCCGGCGTCGCCTGCGCACTGGCAGTGGGCCTGAAATACCGTTTGGGATTTGATGATTCGCTGGATGTCGTCGGAGTGCACCTGGTCGGAGGTCTCGTCGGAACCCTGCTGGTAGGTCTGGTCGCGGCGCCGACCACAGCCGCCATCGACGGTGCGTCCGGCGTGTCGCCCGGCTTGTTCTACGGCGGTGGTTTGGATCAACTGTGGCGTCAGCTCATCGGCGCGTCCAGCGTCGCGCTGTACTCGGCTGTCGGAACCGCGATCTTGGCCTTGATCCTCAAATACACCATCGGGCTGCGACTGGACGCAGAGGATGAGGCCTCCGGTATTGATGAGGCCGAGCACCTCCAGAGCGGTTACGACCTCGTGAGTACCCCCGGCAGTGCTGTTCTTGCTTACTCGGCTGAAGACAGGAGACAAGATGAAGCTGATCACCGCGATCGTGAAGCCGTTTACGTTGGAGGACATCAAGACTGGCTTGGAAGAGGCCGGAGTGCTGGGGATGACGGTCAGTGATGTCCAGGGATACGGGCGGCAGAAGGGCCACACCGAGGTCTATCGGGGTGCCGAGTATTCCATCGACTTCGTACCCAAGGTGCGGATCGAGGTGCTGGTCGACGACTTCACCGTGGACAAGATCGTCGAGGTCATCGTGCGGGCGGCACGCACCGGCAAGATCGGCGACGGCAAGGTGTGGGTCAGCGCGGTGGAGTCCGTGGTCCGGGTGCGCACGGGCGAACGCGGCCCCGACGCGGTATGAGTCGGCAGTGCGATCCGAGCCGATGTAGACCGCGATGAATCCCAGGGGGGCGACCGCGAGCCCTGAGCTACGTCGACCTAGTTGCTCGGCAGCCGACTTGGCGGCCGTTCGAGACACCTTGCGATGTGTGACGTCGGCGCAATGGGATTCGGTCACATGGCGGACGGCGTGGCGCCGGGTGCACGAGGCTTGGCTGGTCGCGAAGGCGATCGAGATCGGGATCGTGGCCGGCAGCGGTTTCGCCGTAGTGGCAACCGGCTCGCTGGGCCGGCGCGAGTTGCTTCCGCACTCCGACTTGGACCTGTTGCTGGTACACGACGACATGCCCGACGATGCGGTGGGGCGAACGGCTGAACTGCTCTGGTATCCGTTGTGGGACGCCAATGTTCGTCTCGATCACAGCGTGCGCACGATCCCGCAGGCGTTGCAGGTGGCCAGCTCAGACATCCTCGCCGCCCTGGCCATGCTGGACGTGCGTCATATCGCCGGCGATGAGCGGCTGTCGGCACGCCTGATCGCCGGCGTCCGACAGCAATGGCGCCATGGAATCGGCACCCGGTACGGCGAACTGGTCAACGTGACTCACGCCCGGTGGCAGCGCAGTGGGGCCATCGCCGGCAGCGCCGAACCCGATCTGAAATGCGGCCGCGGCGGCTTACGCGATGTTCAACTGCTCGATGCGCTCACGGCGGCCCATACTTCCGGCCGCTCGGCCGTGGGGCGGCCGTATGGGGGTCGGAGTGCTCTGCGCGGCGCCTACCGCACGGTGTTGGACGTCCGGACCGAACTTCATCGGGCCTGTGGGCGCGGCCATGATCTCCTGTCGGCCCAGTACGCCGACGAAATCGGTGCCGCCCTGGGGCTGGGCGACAGGTACGACTTAGCGACCAGGCTGTTTGACGCCGCGCACATGGTCAGCCAGCGCGTCGATGCCGTACTGCGGGCCGCTGTCGAAGGGTCGCCGAGGCACAGGATGTCAGCTTTGGGGGCGTGAGAACCGCGGAATGAGGAAATGTGCTGGCTGCGCGCGGCGTGGCCCGATTCTTCTCGTTATCGTAGTTTATTCTTTCCTCCGCTGTGGCGGAAATCACCCGTTCAGAATGAGTCGCGTTCGAGATGCGAGGCTTGCAATCTTGGTCGGGCCATGGCTTGGGGAATCGACGGGCATATTTCTGCCATTGAATTCGGAATTGTCTTCCCTATATTTAGGACGCCAGGCGATATAAGCGGGGCGGTCTCGCGGATATTCGTCGGCGGCTTTCGGCATCGTTGAGCCCGGGACTCGCGGTCTTGCCGCGCGATCGTCCGCATGGCCCCGGGGTGGCAAAGACCTGCAGAGACTCAGTCAGATGCCAGGAAGATTCAGATGGATGCCAGAAACGGGAACTACGTTGTGTGAGGGGGGTGAAACACGGACGAAACATAGGGACTGCGATGAGAAACTTCGTCAGGATGTCGGCTGCGTTGCTCAGTGCGGCAGGCGCAGCGTTGGTGGTCGGGCTCTCCGGAGCCGGCTCGACCGGTATTGCGCAGGCGGCGCCGATCTCCGTGGGGGGTGTGGCCCCCGTCCCCGGTGTAACCCCCGTCAACCCCCAGGCCTGCATCATCGGCCTCAACTGTGGCTGCATCCGGGGCCGCACCTGCCCCGGTGATCGGAGGCGGCACGCGGTGCGCCCTCCTGAGGCACGGCTTGACGGGGCTCCCGCATTCGCCGGCGACCAAGAGGGCGCACCCGGTCTTACACCAGCACCTGTTTCGGCATTACCGTAGGCCGGAAGCCGTAGCGCGGGCCGCCGGAACCGAGGCCGCCCCGTCCACCGGCGCCCATCGGAGCCATTCCGGCCGGCACGGCGTGCATGCCGGCAGTCTCTTCTGCGGCAACCGTCCAGCCCGAGCCCGTCGATGCGGCGAGTTGAGTGCCTGCCGTGGCCGACCAGCCGGCCGGGACCGACATCCCGCCCATCGTGGACGCCTGACCCAGTCCCGCCAGCACCGGAGTTCCAGCGGCAGCCACCGCGCCGACCGGTTGTGTCATACCCGCCAAGACGCCCGAACCCAGTCCGGCCGCAAGGCCGTCGACGCCGGTGACATCGGACGCCAGGCTGGCCGGGCCGGCCAGGGCCAGCGTGTGGCCCAGTGATACCGCGGTCGGGATGGCGGTGGCGGTGAACCAGGCCGCGGTGTTCACGCCGCCGTTGATGGCATTGGCGAACAGCGGTGTTCCGAGGAACAGGTCGACCGCGTTTCCGATGGGGCCGAGCGTCCCGTCGGCGGCCACGAAGGGCGAGAGGAGCCCCTGCAGTGCACCCTGGAGCGAGGCGAGCGATTGAGTCAGCTCCTGCTGGAGCCCACCAGTAGCACTGCCGGCAGTGGCGACCGCCGCGCCGACCGGATTGCTGGTCTGCGGCGCGGGGGTCATGGGGGTGAGCGCAGCAGCGCTGGACGACGCGGTGCTGTAGCCGAACATGGCCATGGTGTCCTGCGCCCACATCTCCATGTAGTGGGCTTCGGTGGCCAGGATCGCCGGGGTGTTCACCCCCAGGAAGTTCGACGCGACCAATGCCGCCAGCTGGGCCCGGTTTGCGGCGATGATCGCCGGAGACACCACCGCCGCACGGGCGGCCTCGAATGCTCCTGCCGAGGCCATCGCTTGCGAACTGGCTTGGTGGGCGGCCGCCGAAGTGGTCTGCAGCCATGACAGATAGGGCGAGACCGCGCTGGTCATGGCCGCTGAGGCCGGCCCCGTCCAGTCTTGGCCGACCAGTTCGGAAACCACCAGCTGGGCTGATGCGGCCGACGCCTCCAGCTCGGCGGCCAGGCTGCCCCAGGCCGAGGCGGCCGACATCAGCGGTCCGGAACCGGCTCCGCTGTACATCCACGCAGAGACGATCTCCGGGGGGAGTGCTCCGAAATCGAAAGACATATGTATTCCCCTTCTGGTTGGTGGGGTGGGTTGCTAGACGGCGGTCGGCTTGGGCATGACGGTGTGCTTGACGCCGTAGCGCGGGGCGCCGAACTTCCCGACGCCGCGGTCGCCGGCTCCGGCTGCGGCCATGGCAGCCGGCACGGCCGCCATGGGAGGCATTCCGTGCGGTGTGGCGACGCTGGCCGCGGTCGTCGCCGCAAGACGGGCGGGAGCGGCCGAGGCCGCGGTGGCCTCAGCAGCCCAGGTGGGCGGTGCGGACAAGGCGCCGACCGTGGTGGCCTGCGCCATCCCGGCTGCCACCGGCATCGCGCCGACGCCGGCCATTGCCGCGGGCGCCTCGTACCCCATGAGGCCGGCGGCACCCTCGGCGGCGATCTCTTCGGGGAAGTCGAGAAGACCACCACCGGCCAGGCCAAGCACGGCCGAGCCGGCCGAGGCCCAGTTGCCCATCCCGATGTTGCCGATGTTGGCCAGGTTGCTGGACAACACGGAAGTACTGCCGCTTGACGGCACACCGAGGATGTTGGTCAGGAACCACTGGAGTCCCGAGTCCATTGACGAGGTCGCCTGGTTGGTCGCCTCGGCAGTGCCATAAGCCCCGGCGTTCTGCCCGAGCACCTGCACCAGCTGCTGGTGAACGGCGGACGCCTGCTCGCTGATCGACTGGTAGAGGCTTCCGTAGGTGGCGAACACGGCGGCCTGCAGGGCGGAGACCGGGTCCGTGCCTGCCGGCGCGATCACCGTGGTCGGGATCGCCACCGCGCCGCTTTCGGCGGACAGCGCCTCGCCGATACCTGCGAGTTGACCCGCGGCGTGTGTCATTGATTCGGGGAGTGTTTTCACAAACGACATACATCCTCCTCGCAGGAAGCCGGACCAGAATGTGATGGTCCGACGGGTCGGTCTTCGATGCTGTGAAGCATTGCAGGAGCCGGAGCGGTTAAGTCGTTCGGTAACTTTTTCTTAGCGGCTGTGCGTTAATCCTTAACGAAAATAGGCAGGTTGTGAAAACTCGGAAACGGCCGATTAACGGATAAGAATTGCGGCATTAACTGTGCAATTTATCTAACCCGCCGGTTACAAATGGCCCGGCGCGGATGTTGCTCGCGGCGGTGGTCCGACGTCATCCCGGGCTGGCCGATGTCTCCTTGGCCTGCTCGCCCGCGCTGCGAGCAGATATAGGCTGGCGGCGTGTTTGAATCCCTCTCCGACCGGTTGACCGGGGCCCTGCAGGGGCTGCGCAGCAAGGGCCGTCTCACCGACGCCGACATCGACGCCACCGCCCGCGAGATCCGGCTGGCCCTGCTCGAAGCCGACGTGTCGCTGCCCGTGGTGCGCGCGTTCATCGGCCGGATCAAGGACCGTGCCAAGGGCGCCGAGGTCTCCGGCGCGCTCAATCCGGCGCAACAGGTCGTCAAGATCGTCAACGAGGAGCTCATCGGCATCCTCGGCGGACAGACGCGGCAGCTGGCGTTCGCCAAGACCCCGCCGACGGTCATCATGCTGGCCGGTCTGCAGGGCGCGGGAAAGACCACGCTCGCCGGCAAACTGGCTACCTGGCTGCGCGGCCAGGGCCACACGCCGTTGTTGGTTGCCTGCGATCTGCAACGCCCCGGTGCGGTCAACCAGCTGCAGGTCGTCGGCGAGCGCGCCGGAGTCACGGTGTTCGCCCCGCACCCGGGGACCTCGGTCGCCGGTGGCACCGGCGCGCCCGGTGACCCGGTCGCCGTGGCCGCCGCGGGCCTGGCCGAAGCCAAAGCCAAGCATTTCGACGTCGTCGTCGTCGACACCGCCGGGCGCCTGGGCATCGACGAGGAGATGATGGCCCAGGCCGGTGCCATCCGCGACGCGGTGCGGCCCGACGAAGTGTTGTTCGTCCTGGACGCCATGATCGGCCAGGACGCGGTCACCACTGCCGACGCGTTCCGCGAAGGTGTGGGCTTTACCGGGGTCGTGCTCACCAAGCTTGACGGCGACGCCCGCGGTGGTGCGGCACTGTCGGTGCGGGAGGTCACGGGCGCGCCCATCCTGTTCGCGTCCACAGGGGAGAAGTTGGAAGACTTCGACGTCTTCCACCCCGACCGGATGGCCAGCCGCATTCTGGGCATGGGCGACGTGCTCAGCCTCATCGAGCAGGCCGAACAGGTCTTCGACGCCCGCAAGGCCGAAGAGGCCGCAGCCAAGATCGGCTCCGGTGAGCTCACGCTGGAGGACTTCCTTGAGCAGATGCTGGCGATCCGCAAGATGGGCCCGATCGGCAACCTGCTGGGAATGCTGCCCGGAGCCGGCCAGATGAAGGACGCGCTGGCCGCCGTCGACGACAGCCAGCTGGACCGCCTGCAGGCCATCATCCGCGGCATGACGCCGGCCGAGCGAGCTGACCCGAAGATCATCAACGCCTCCCGGCGGTTGCGCATCGCCAACGGTTCGGGTGTCAGCGTCTCTGAGGTCAACCAGCTCGTCGACCGGTTCTTCGAGGCCCGCAAGATGATGTCATCGATGATGGGCGGCCTGGGCCTACCGGGGCTGGGCCGCAAGAGCTCCAACCGCAAGGCCAAGGGTAAGGCGGGTAAGAAGGGCAAGGGCCGTGGCCCGACCCCGCCGAAGGTGCGGGGCATGTTCGGTCCCGGCGGCTCCGGCATGCCAGCCGGTTTCCCCGACCTGTCGCAGATGCCCGAAGGCCTCAACGAGCTGCCCCCCGGGCTGGCCGACTTCGATCTGTCCAAGCTGAACTTCCCGGGCCAGAAGTAATTTGGCGCTCCACGTTTCCGGGCGCGGGCTGCCCGACGAACAGCCTGTCGAGTACTGGATCGTCGACGGCGCCATCAGCCTTGAGCCGGTCGACGGCGCCGACACCGTCTTCTCCGGGGGCTGGATCATCCCGGGCCTGGTCGATGCGCACTGTCACGTCGGGATCGGGCCCGGCGGTCCGGTCGACGTCGATGAGGCGGTGCGCCAGGCTGAGACCGAACGCCGCGCCGGTGTCCTGCTGATCCGTGACGCGGGCTCACCGGTCGACACCCGTGCATTCGACGACCGTGTCGACCTGCCGCGTATCATCCGCGCCGGACAGCATCTGGCCCGCACCAAACGCTACATCCCCGGACTGCCGATCGACGTCGACGACGAGACGCAACTGCCGGAAGCCGTTGCGGCCCAAGCCCGTCGCGGCGACGGCTGGGTAAAACTGGTGGGGGACTGGATCGATCGGGGTGTCGGGGACCTTGCTCCGTTGTGGTCCGACGAGATGCTGAAGTCGGCTATCGATGCCGCGCACGCCAACGGCGCTCGGGTCACCGCGCACGTCTTCGGCGAGGATGCGCTGCCCGGTCTGATCAATGCCGGCATCGACTGCATCGAGCACGGCACCGGCATCACCGACGACATCATCGAGCTGATGCTGGCCAACGGCACTGCCCTGGTGCCGACACTGATCAACATCGACAACTTCCCGGGGATCGCCGATTCGGCGGTCAAGTACCCGACCTATGCCGCGCACATGCGCGCGTTGCACGCCAGCTGTCGATCACGTATCGGTGCGGCTCGGGAAGCGGGCGTGCCGATTTATGCCGGCACCGACGCCGGCGGCATGGTGGCCCACGGCCGGATCGCCGACGAGGTCGACGCCCTCTCCGGGGTGGGCCTCAGTCGGACCGAGGCACTGGGCGCGGCCTGCTGGGATGCCCGGCGCTGGCTGGGGGCGCCCGTGCTGGAGCAGGGAGTTTCGGCCGACCTGGTGTGTTTCGCCGATGACCCGCGCAGCGGCCCCGAGGTGCTCGGACGTCCCGACCTGGTGATGCTGCGCGGCCGGGTCTACTAGCTGATATAGATCGGGTTGGTCCTTCTCAAATGCCTCCGGAGGTGTCAGGAAGGGATCTGTAACTGATTCCTTTGGGGTCCGTGTGTTAGCGCACGTGGACCTTCCTGACACACCCCGGAGGT
>Ga0153956_1000971_pt1 | contig 28425 bp, 24 predicted proteins | sample TSFL040MetaG_FD_104704 | JGI IMG/M metagenome (GOLD analysis project Ga0153956, IMG submission 104704) | Attine ant fungus gardens microbial communities from Florida, USA - TSFL040 MetaG | ecosystem: Host-associated > Fungi > Mycelium > Unclassified | place: USA: Florida, Wekiwa Springs... | reverse complement strand
TGCGCCACCGCCGTCGGCATGATCTCGACCCAGTAGTCCATCGCGTAACGCCGTGACGCGCCGGGCACGCCACCGACGATCTGGTTGTAATAGAGATATTCGTAAGGGTGCAGTTTGATGAGCAGACGGGTGTTCCAGCCGGCATCGGCCAGCACCAGCGCGAAGGCGGCGGCCGCCGCCGCAAGATGCTTGCGGCTCAGCGCGCCGATCACGGCATTGAGCGCAATTGCGGCGAGCACCGCCAGCAGCGGCACCACGAACAGGAAATGCCGCATGCCGGTGAAGGCCGGGCCGTGCCCGATCACCTGACAGGCGACCGGAAACAGCGCCATGAAAATCACCAGCGCGGTTTCGCGGCGCTGCGTGTCCGGAAAAAGCCGCGTCATCGCGCGCGGCAGCATCACCAGAACGAGCGACAGCGCGGCGGCGCCGAGCAGGAGAAGCGGCAGGCGTATCGCGAGATAGATCGGCACGTAAAGCCGGGGTGCGGTCGCCATTTCGTAGCGCTGGCCGCCGAGCCAGGTCTGGATGTGGTAGTGGAATTCGGAGAACTGAAACAACCCGCGCACCGGATTGAGCGGTGACAGCGCCGCCCATGGCCAAGCCGCGATCATGATCAGATAGGCGATCACCAGCGCGGGCAGGAATCGCAGCACGCAAGTTCCGATGAAGCGCGCCGCCTCGCGCGCCGTTGCCGGTCGAGGAAGGCTCGCGAGCACCAGCACGCCTGCATGGACGACCAGCAGCAGGCCCAGCACCTTGATGCCGAGCGCAAGCCCCGTGAACAGGCCGAGGCCGGTCACGTCGCGCCAGCGCGGATGCGGCAGGTCCCGCGCGGTGCGGATCAGGAAATAGCTTGCGGCGGTCATCGCCGCGGCGAGCGGAATGTCCTTGGTGTGGTTGAACATGGTGCCGTACCACGCCCCGCATGTCGCAAGCAGCAAGGCGGCGAAGAAGCCCGCGCGCGGCCCCGCGATCTGCCGCGCCAGGGCTGCGGCTGCGACGATGCCGCCGATGCCGCAAAACCCCGTCATCAGATGGCGCAGGTCGTAGACTTCCAGCGGCACAACAGGGCTCAGCGCCACCGCGACGATGTCGAACAGCCCGCCATAGAGATAGAGGTTGTCGAACTGAAACAGCGCGCGGTCGGTGAAGCCGCTCTTGTAATAATTGAGGATCAGCTCGCCGTAATGGTGCTGCACCCATTCGTCGTTGGACACGGCGTAGACGCGGAAGGTCAGCATCACCAGAACGAACAGCGTGGCGACCAGCGCACACGTGGCGAGATCGAAGCCATCGATACGGGAGAGAGCAAATCGAAACGGCTTCGCGTTCGGCGAATTATCGGCTCGCCGCAGCAACGCACCATCACTGTTTCGCCGATCCCCAACGGGAACGGTCATCGACGCACACGGGCAGACAAGGAAATCCCCGGCAAGCCTGCAATCAGGCGCGCGCAGCCAATCACAGCGTGGGAACCCTGACAATTATTTTGAAGGTGCTGCGGCGCACCGTGCGTCGAAAGGATTAACGGCGCTGCCGGGCGTTCACGGCAATCGCCATCAGCGCCCGCTGGCCGATGGTCGCGGCCAGGTCGGCCTGCCGGCGCATGTCGAGGGCGGCGTCGGCCAGCAGCGTGATGATGCGCAGCAGCCGCTCGGAGGGCAGATTGCGCAGTGCAGCTTCGACCGATGTGCGGCGCGAAAAGTGCAGGCGCGGGAAGCCGCCGTCGAGCGCACTGCTTTCGCTGCCGCCGTCTTCGAGCGCGAGCCTTGCCTTGTGCAGTTGCGCGGCGTGGCGCTGGGCGGAGGCGATGATCTGGCCGGGATAGGTGCCAGCCGCGATCGCCTTGGTGTAGGCGGCTTCCATCACGGCGACCTTCCCCGCGAACGCGCCGTCGATGATCGGATCGAGCGCCAGCGCGGAAGCATCGGTGACGACGGCCGCGACGTCGGCCAGCGTCACTTCCTTCGCGCCATGGGCGTACAGCGCGAGCTTGCGGATCTCGTTGCGCGAAGCCTGCCGGTCGCCGCCGAGCAGGCCGACCAGGGCGGCGCGGGCGTCGGACGAGATGGTCGCGCCGATCGGGCGCAACTCTTCGTCGATCAGCCGGGCAAGATCGCGTTCGGTGTCGGCGTAGCAGGCGATGGCGACGGCGGTGCGCGAGCGCTCGCAGGCCTTGCGGAGCGGCGCGTCGGGGCGCAGTTCGCCCGCCTCGATCACGATGCGGCAATCCTTCGGCGGCATGTCCGCGAGCGTATCGATGCCGCTGGCGAAATTGCGCGAACCCGCGCGAATCCGGATCGCCCGCCTTCCGCCGAACAGCGGCACGGTCATGGCTTCGTCGACAAGGCGCGAGGGATCGGCGGCAAGCTCGTCGCCGTCCATCTTCACCATCGAAAACGGATCGTTGGGATCGTCCACCGCGGAGGCAAGCAGCGCATCCGCGCGCTCGCGCACGAGGCCCGCGTCGGGCCCGTAAAGCAGGATCACGGGTCGCGCGGGGTCCGGCCGGGCGAGGAAGGAATCGATCTCTTTGCCGCGCAGCGCCGTCACGGCCGCGCGTTACATGTTTGAGAAGAAGAACGAGGCCAGGCGCGTGGAAATGTTGTCCGCGATTTCCTTGGCCGCGCGATCCTCGGCGTCACGCTGGGCGCGCTGCTGGGCGAACCGCTGCTCCTGGCCGGGAATGTCGTAGGAGACGCGCGCGGTGGTGGTACCGCTCACGAGCAGCTTGTTGGTCTCGATCTCGCGCAGTTCGTAAAAGGCGTCGATGCCGTAATTCTCGACATCGGGCCGTGCGGTGTTCGGATTGATGAGGATCGACAGCCGCTGCGTGTTCAGGCGCAGCGTCAGCTTGTAGCGCGGCGGCAGGCCGGTGGCGGCGCCATAGGCGTTGAACATCATGGCGTTGCGGATCGCGACGCCGACGCGGGCCTCGCGCGAGCCGTTGGCCACGTTCAGCGGCACGAACTCGACTTCCTGCAGCTTCTCGCGCAGGCCGGGTCCGCCGTTGGCGGTGTGTTCCGCATACATCGGCTGGAAACAACCGGCGGTGAGCGCCCCGAGCAGGGCAACGGCAGCGAGCCGCGCAACGATGCGGGCGTTAAACCACGACATTCACGATCCTTTGCGGAACCACGATGATCTTGCGGGGGGCGGCCCCGGCAAGGGCGGTTTTTACCGCATCGAGGGCCAAAACGGCAGCCTCAATTTCCGGATTCGGCGCATTTCGGCCGACCGTGACATCGGCGCGCTTCTTGCCGTTGATCTGGACCGGCAGCGTCATGGTGTCCTCGACCAGCAGCGCCGGATCTGCCTCCGGCCATGCGGCTTCCGAGACCAGCCCCTCACCGCCCAATACCTCCCAGCATTGCTCGGCGAGGTGCGGGATCATCGGGGAGATCATCCGCACCAGAATATCGAGCCCCTCGCGGACGGCGCTCGCGAAGGCCGGATCGGTCTTCAGCCGGGCGTCGTCGATCGCCTCGGCCAGAGTTCCGACGAAGGTGTAGAGCTTGGCGATGGCGGTGTTGAAACGCAGCCGCTCGATCGCCTGCGAAACGTCCGCCAGCGTGCGGTGGGCGTTCGCGCGCAGCGGCTTGATGCCGTCATCGTCGCCAGCAGCGGTACCCGCTTTCGGCAGATGCGGCGCGGCGAGATTCACCAGACGCCACACCCGCTGCACGAAGCGGTTGGCGCCCTGCACGCCTTCCTCGCTCCAGATCACGTCGCGGTCCGGCGGCGAATCCGAGAGCATGAACCAGCGCGCGGTGTCGGCGCCGTAGGTGCCGATGATGTCGTCGGGGTCGATGGTGTTGCGCTTCGACTTCGACATCTTCTCGATCGAGCCGATCTCGACCGGCGCGCCGCCATCGAGCAGCGTGGCGCGGCGGGCATCGCCCATGCCCTCGATCGCGATCTCGCTCGGCGCGGCCCAGCTTCCGTCGGCCTTCTTGTAGGTCTCGTGCACCACCATGCCCTGCGTGAACAGGCCGGCGAACGGCTCGTCGATGCCGACATGGCCGGTGGCCTTCATCGCGCGGGTGAAGAAGCGCGAATACAACAGATGCAAAATCGCGTGCTCGATGCCGCCGATATACTGATCGACCGGCATCATCTTGTCGGCGACGCCGCGCGTGGTCGGCGCGTTCTCGTTCCACGGATCGGTGAAGCGCGCGAAGTACCACGACGAATCCACGAAGGTGTCCATGGTATCGGTTTCGCGCCGCGCATGCGCGTTGCCGCATTGCGGACACGCGACCGTCTTCCATGTCGGATGGCGGTCGAGCGGATTGCCGGGCCGGTCGAAGTTGATGTCGTCCGGCAGTTGCACCGGCAGGTCCTTCACCGGCACCGGCACGATGCCGCAGGTCTCGCAGTGGATGATCGGAATCGGGCAGCCCCAATAGCGCTGACGCGAAATACCCCAGTCGCGCAGGCGATAGTTGACCTGGCGCTTGGCCACCGGAGCGTTGCCCCCACGCGTCGCACCTTCCAGCCGTTTCGCGACCTCTTCCTTGGCATCCGCGATGGTCATGCCGTCGAGGAAGCGCGAATTGATCATGCGGCCGTCGCCGTCATAGGCGGTGTCGGTGATGACGAAGGTTTTCGGGTCCTGCCCCTCGGGGCACACCACGGGGACATTGCCGAGCCCGTATTTGTTGACGAAGTCGAGGTCGCGCTGGTCGTGCGCGGGGCAGCCGAAGATCGCGCCGGTGCCGTAATCCATCAGCACGAAGTTCGCGACATAGACCGGCAGTTGCCAGCCCGCATCGAACGGATGCTGCGCGCGGATGCCGGTGTCGAAGCCCATCTTCTCGGCGGTGTCGATTTCCGCCTGCGCGGTGCCGTGGCGGCGGCATTCCTCGATGAAGGCCGCAAGCGCGGGGTTGGTCTTCGCCGCCTCCGCCGCGAGCGGATGATCCGGCGACAGCGCCACGAACTTCGCGCCGAACAGCGTGTCCGGCCGCGTGGTGAAAATCTCGACTTCGCGCTCGTCGGTCGGCGCGGTTTTGGCATCGAGCGCGAAGCGCACCAGAAGACCTTCCGAGCGGCCGATCCAGTTCTTTTGCATCAGCCGCACCTTGTCCGGCCAGCGGTCGAGCGTGTCGAGGGCGGCGAGCAGTTCCTCCGAATAGTCGCTGATCTTGAAGAACCATTGCGTCAGCTCGCGCTGTTCGACCAGCGCGCCGGAACGCCAGCCGCGGCCGTCGATCACCTGCTCGTTGGCGAGCACGGTCTGATCCACCGGGTCCCAATTCACCTTCGATTGCTTGCGCTCGACGAGACCCGATTTCAGGAAGTCGAGAAACATCCGCTGCTGGTGCTTGTAGTATTTCGGATCGCAGGTCGCGATCTCGCGCGCCCAGTCGAGCGACAGCCCCATCGATTTGAGCTGCTTCCGCATGCTGGCGATATTTTCGTAGGTCCATTTCGCCGGATGGGTCTTGTTCTGCATCGCGGCGTTTTCCGCCGGCATGCCGAACGCGTCCCAGCCCATCGGATGCAGCACGTTATGGCCCTTGGCGCGGCGGTAGCGCGCGACCACGTCGCCCATCGTGTAGTTGCGGACATGGCCCATGTGGATGCGCCCCGACGGATAGGGGAACATCTCGAGCACGTAATATTTAGGGCGGGGATCGTCGTTGCGGGAGGCGAAAACCTGTTTTTCGTCCCAGATCTGCTGCCAGCGAGATTCGGCCTCGCGGGCGTTGTAGCGTTCGGTGCTCATAAGGATAAGACGGCCTGCATCGGAGGAAAAAAGCTGACCATCTCATAAAGGGTTTCGGCGGTTGAGGAAACCGCCTCGGAGCCACACGGGGTTGCCCGGCAGGGCTAGCTTGCCAGCGACAGCCGCTTTTCGTCCGACCGGATCAGGGCGTGGGCGACCACATTGTTCCGGCCGCGATGCTTGGCGACATAGAGGGCCGCGTCCGCCGCCTCGATCAGATCCTGCACCGAGGTCGCCTGTCCCGGCGCGACGGCGGCCATGCCCGCGCTGACGGTGACCTGCTGGAATGCGCTCGTGCTGTGGGGGATGCTCAGGGCTTCGACCGCCGCACGGACCCGCTCGCCGATCTCCATCGCGGCGATGCCGTCGGTTTTCGGCAAGAGCAGGCAGAACTCCTCGCCGCCGTAGCGTGCCGCGAAGCCCGCGATCTCGCCCGCGATCGCCGCCAGCGCCTCGCCGACCTGGCGCAGGCACTTGTCGCCCTCGAGATGGCCATAGGTGTCGTTGAACAGCTTGAAGTGATCGACGTCGATCATGACGAGCGACACCGGTCCGCCGGTCTGCTCGGCTTTCTTCCATTCGAATTCGAGCCGGCTCTGCAACCCGCGCCGGTTGGCGAGGCCGGAGATCATGTCGACCGAAGCCATGACCCGGAGACGGTCGTTGGTGGCGACGAGTTCGCGTTCGCGCTCGCGCAATTGCGTCGCCATGCGGCCGAAGGCCCGCGCGAGCGGCTGGAATTCCGGCGGCAGCCGCATGTCGGATTCCGGTGAGGACAGATCGCCTTGCCCGAACCGGTCGGCGAGCCCGGCGATGATGCCGATCGGGTGGATGATCAATCGTTCGCCCGCGAGCCAGCCGCCGAGCAGGGCGAACAGCACCAGAAATCCAAGCTGCATGTAAGCGGTGCGGATGCTGAGATCGATGTCGCCGAGCAACTCGCTTTCGTCGATCGAGACGATCATGCGCGCCCGGGTCCCGTCGACGCGCGCGAACGTGACTTCCAGCGTCTCTCCCTCGTCGGAGGTGTAGAGGATCGCGCCGGAATCCCGCGAGGTATCCATTTCGCGGTTCGTGACGGCCGCGAGCAACTTCTCGTCTTTGAGCGGTCTTCCGATCAGGGATGCATCCTGCGGACGCGATGCCGCCAGAACGGTGCCGTTATCGTCGACAAGCAAAGCGGAGAGGCCCGCGCGCTGGGTGCGGCGGCCCATCAGTTCGGAGACCCATTTCAAGTCGATCGCCGCGATCATCACCGTATCGCGGCCTGCGATGGTGTTCGACATCGGCAGGGCCGCCATGATGGTGGGCAGATTCGCAGCGCGGCTGAAGATGTAATCGCTGACCACGAAGCTGCTCGCGTTCCTTGCACGCAGAATGTAATCGCGATCGCTGATGTCGAGTCCGACGATATGGTCTGACGTCGAGCAGGAGACCTTTCCCGAATCGTCGACAATCGAGATGCTCCTGATCCAGGGCAGATCGGAGCGCATGCTGGCGCGCAGCATGGTGCAGGCGTGGTCGGGTGTTCCGGCCAGGCTGTAAATATAGGCCGACGACTTCAGCACGGCCTGCACGGTGAGAATGATTTCGCGCTGCGCGGACGCCGTATGGCGCGCGAGCTCGGCCAGTTCGTTGCTGGCGATCTTGACCTGCTGCTGGCGGCTTTCCTCAAGCAGCCGCACCCGGTCGAGCATCAACGGCACGACGAGAATGAGTGCGAGTACAATCAGGCGCGCACGGATACCGACGAGCGCCTTTAATTTTGACGTGCCGCCGGCGAAACTGGTAATCGACATGGCATTCCCTGTCCCCGGTGCGACTGTAGGGGCAAAGGCCTCAAGAAGAGTTTTTCCGATCCGATAAAATTTGATCTAACTCCTGCTTGCCGCCGGATGTGCGAGGACCGATGACCGATTGTAAAGCATCTCCGGTAACGCCGGATTCACCACAAGGGCTGGAAGCCGTCGAGCGGGAGATCGCGCGGGCCTGTGCCGATGCGCGGCGCGACCGCGCTTCGGTGGAGTTGATCGCCGTCTCCAAGACGTTCGATGCCGCCGCGATTTCGCCCGTCATTTCAGCGGGGCAGCGCGTGTTCGGCGAGAATCGCGTGCAGGAGGCGAAAGCGAAATGGCCGGAGCTTGCGGCGGCGGCGCCCGGTCTGCAATTGCATCTGATCGGCCCGTTGCAATCCAACAAGGCGCGCGAGGCGGTGGCGCTGTTCGATGCGATCCATTCAGTGGACCGCCCGAGCATTTGCGAAGCGTTAAGCAAGGAAATCAAATCGCAGGCCCGCAATCCTCTGCTGTTCGTTCAGATCAATACCGGCGAGGAGCCGCAGAAGGCGGGCGTGGTCCCATCGGAAGCCGACGATTTTCTCGCCGCCTGCAACGAGCGTTACGGACTGACGATTTCGGGGCTGATGTGCATTCCGCCGGTCGATGAAGCGCCCGCGCCGCATTTCGCGCTCACCGCGAAGATCGCGAAACGCAACGGACTGAAATTGTTGTCGATGGGCATGAGCGCGGACTTCGCGGTCGCGATCCAGTTCGGCGCGACGCATATCCGCGTCGGCTCGGCGATTTTCGGCACGCGCTGAACGTCATTCCGGGGCGCGAGCAAGGCGAGCGAGCCCGAAATCTCGCGCCTTACTTCGAGATTCCGGACAGTGTGCCTGAAGTGGCGCACTGTCCGGAATGACGCCAACTCACCCAATCACGATGCGCGTCTTCGGTCCGATCCGCGCCAGCAATCGCAACATCGCCTGGCGCGTCATGCCGACGCATCCGGCGGTCGGCGCGAAATTGGCGCGTGCCAGATGCAGGAACACCGCGCTGCCGCGCCCGGGAATCGTCGGGCGGGTGTTGTGGTCGATCTCGATGATGAAATCGTAGAGATGATCCTCGCGCGTCAGCCGGTCGCCGGGCTCGCCCTCGCCGATCCGGATCGGCTGGTTGTAGCGGCGGTCGGTGGGATCTTCCGACCAGGCGTCCGCAGCTTTGATGCGGCGGACCGGCAACGCCGTGCGCGGCCGCGCATGCCGGTCGCCGCGCCACCACAGCCGCTGCGGATGAAACACCCCGCGCGGCGTGCCGCCGTCGCCCTCGCGCTTGCCGGTCAGGATGCCGCCGCGCCCCAGCGCCACCGGGATCATGAGGCCGTCGAGCGACAGCCAGCCGCGTTGCCGATTCCCGGCGGCTGTCCTTATGATGATGTCCCGGACCGGACGATCACGTCGGATTGTCTGATAAGTGTATGTATTGGCTCGGCTTCTCATGGAATAGGCCGAACTCCCATCTTGCGTCGCGGATATCAAATGCTATCCCGGACATTGTTTTGCCCCGGTTCAGCGTCTTTGGTCGAGCTTCTTATTTTTATGAGTCTCAAAGGATTGAATGGATGCCCACTGCTCGCAAAATCCTGATCGTGGACGATGACACCGATCTGCGCGAGGCGCTGATGGAGCAGCTCGCGCTGCACGAGGAATTCGAGCCGACCGCCGCCGACACCGGGGCGAAGGGCGCTCATGCGGCGAAGACCGAGGCGCCCGATCTCGTGCTGATGGATGTCGGCCTGCCCGACACCGACGGGCGCGAAGTGGTTCGCGGCCTGCGCAACAGCGGCTTCAAGGCACCGATCATCATGCTGACCGGGCATGACGGCGAATCCGATACGATTCTTGGGTTGGAATCGGGGGCGAACGACTATGTCGCAAAGCCCTTCCGGTTCGCCGTGCTGCTCGCGCGCATCCGCGCGCAGTTGCGCCAGCACGAGGCGAGCGAGGACGCGGTGTTCACCGTCGGCCCCTACAGCTTCCGCCCCGGCTCGAAGATGCTCACCGGCGCCAACGCCAGGAAGGTGCGGCTGACCGAGAAGGAAACCGCGATCCTGCGCTTCCTCTATCGTGCCGGTCAGCAACCGGTGACGCGCGAGACGCTGCTGCAGGAGGTGTGGGGCTACAATTCCGGCGTCACCACGCACACGCTGGAAACCCATATCTACCGGCTGCGCCAGAAGATCGAGAAGGACGCCGCCAATCCCGAAATTCTGGTGACAGAGTCCGGCGGCTACAAACTTGTTCCCTGATTTGTGGCATAGCATGATGCGGGGTTCGCATCGCGGCCCCGCAGGCCGCCACAGTCCGGGACCTCATGTCGATTGAAGACGATATCGCTCTGCTTGCCCGCGTGCCGGCGCTGAACCTGCTTGGCATGGCCGCCTTGCAGGTGCTGGCGATCGGCGCCGAGCAGCGCGATTACGGCTATGGCGATGTGCTGTTCCACCAGAACGACATCGCCGACGCCGGTTATGTCGTGCGGCGAGGTTCCTTCCGTATTGCTGCGGAGGATGGTCCCGAAATGGTGGTGGGCACGGGCGAACTGATCGGCGAACTGGCGCTGATCGTCGACATGCGCCGGCCCGCGACGGCGACGGCGCTCGAACATTCCACGGTGGTTCGCGTATCGCGCACGCTGTATCAGCGCGTGCTGGAAAGTCATCCCGATGCGGCGCGCCGCGTCCGTGACGATCTCGCCGAGCGCACCAACGCAGCGGCGAGCGCGATCGCGCGGCTGACGTCGAAGCTGGTGTGATGTTTTTAGTGATCTGATGCTTCGCCGCATAACGCGTGCGTCATGCGCGGACTTGATCCGCGCATCCATCTTCCTGAGAAATGATGGATTGCCGGGTCAAGCCCGGCAATGACGCCCCGAGGCGTGAACGCTCTAAATATCCAGCACCGCCGTCACCGGCACATGGTCCGACGGACGCTCCCAGCTTCGCGCGTCACGCTGAATCCTGAAGTCGCTGACCTTGTCGCCGAGCGCGGGCGAGACCCAGATATGATCGAGCCTGCGGCCGCGATTGCCGACGGTCCAGTCGGCGGAGCGATAGCTCCACCATGTATAGACCTTTTCATCCAGCGGAATGCGCTGGCGCGCGATGTCGACCCAGTTGCCTTGCGCCTGCACGGCGAGAAGCTTCTCGCATTCCACCGGCGTGTGCGAGACGACCTTGAGCAATTGCTTGTGCGACCACACGTCGTGTTCGTGCGGCGCGACGTTGAGATCGCCGACGAGAACATGGTGCGCATCCTGTCCGGGATGCAGCGGCGCGCAGTCGCGCATCTCGTCGAGGAACGAAAGCTTGTGCTCGAATTTCGGATTGGCGGCGGGATCGGGAATATCGCCTCCGGCGGGCACGTAGAAATTGTGCAGCACCAGCGGTGTGGCGAGACCCGCATTGCTGCCGAACGCGACCGAGATGTGGCGCGAGTCGAGCTTGCCGCAGAACGTGCGCACGTCCTTGGAGTCGAACGGCCGCTTCGAGACGATGGCGACGCCGTGATAGCCCTTCTGTCCGTTCAGCGCGATGTGTTCGTAGCCGAGCCGCTGAAAGCGCTTCAGCGGAAAGGCATCGTCGATGCATTTGGTTTCCTGCAGGCACAGCACGTCGGGCCGCCTGCTCTTGAGAAACTTGGCGACCAGATCGATGCGCAGGCGGACGGAATTGATATTCCAGGTGGTGATGGTGAAGGGCATGCAATATTGGCTCAGATTGTCACACGCGGGCTCGACCCGCGTGTCCATCAATTCAGGAAGATGGATCGCCGGGTCGTTGACGCCCGTTTCAATGGGTCAGGGTGTTGTCGTATCTAATGGAAACGAGGACTGTCATTGCCGGGCTTGACCCGGCAATCCATTTTCTTGGGGCGATTCTTCTTTTAGATGGATGCGCGGGTCAAGCCCGCGCATGACGATTCCGAGTAAACCTGAGTTTCTCCAAGCCCGGCGATGACACTGTACCCAGAGCTCTTGCGTTAAAGCCGAGCGACAGGCCGTCAGTTCGCGCCGCCCTGATAGTTGGTGTAGTCGATCTTGAACAGCGCCGGATCGAGCTTCTTGACGGTGTCGAGATTGTAGACCGCGACGGTGGTGTCGTAGCCCTGTGGATCGGTCACGGTCCACTGCTTGAGCTTGCCGTCCTTGGCGCCGGTCATCAGCGTCAGGCGGCTGGTGCCGGTCACCGCCTGCTTTTCCTCGATGGCGATGCTGACATAAAGATCGTCGGCGCTGATGCTGGTGACGTTGGTGTCGCGCAGCAGATCGAGTTTCGAGGCGAGCAGGTAGCGCAGCGGCGTCTGCGACAGCGGATAGACATCCTGCGTCGCGAGGCGGCGGTCGCGCACGATCACGCTGGTGCCGTCGGCGACGAGCGCGATCGGCGACGGATCGTCATATTCGAAGCGGATCTTGCCGGGCTTCTGCAGGTAGAAATTGCCGGTGGTGCGGCTGCCGTCGGGGCCGACCTGCACGAAATTTCCCGACAGGTTCTGCAGTGACGACAGATAGGTGCTGACCTTGTCGGCGAGCGCGCGCTGGCTGGGGTCGAACGCCTGTACCCGGGAGGCCGGGCCGTTGTCGCCGCCGAACAGTTTCTTCAGCGTGGGGATGATCGGATTCGGCATCGGCTCGGAAGCCTGCTGCCGGGCCGGGGTGGCAGCAGCCGGCGGCGCGGGCATCGGCGTTTCTGATGCCGCGACCTGCATGTCGCGCGCTTTCGGCGCGGGGCGCGGCAATGGCACGGCCTGCGCCTGCGCGATCGATGCAACCACGACAACGGCTGCGAGTGTTGCGCGCTGCCAGTTCGCAAAAGCGGGAATGCCGGACATGAGAAAGAGGCCGTTCTGATGTTTCAAGGAAAGTCCTGCGTGGCGGTGGAATTCGATCATCGTCATCTAGCGGCGAGTAATGGCGTTTTCGCGACCCATTTGCCTCGCCGCGCTCAAAAACCTTCCTCCTCGGGCACCAGAATCTCGCGTTTTCCGGCGTGATTGGCCTGTCCCACGATACCGGCTTCTTCCATCCGCTCCATCAGCGTCGCGGCCTTGTTGTAGCCGATCTGCAGGCGGCGCTGAATGTAGCTCGTGGAGGCCTTGCGGTCGCGTTTGACGATGGCGACCGCCTGCTGGAACAGGTCGCTTTCGCCGCCACCGCCCATGCTGGTCGAGTCGAACACCGCATTGCCGTCCTCGTCGGTGTCTTCCTCCGCCGTGACCGCTTCGAGATATTCCGGCGCGCCCTGCGTCTTGAGGTGGCGGACGATCTTCTCGACTTCCTCGTCCGAGACGAACGGGCCGTGGACGCGGCTGATGCGGCCGCCGCCCGCCATGTACAACATATCGCCTTGGCCGAGCAGTTGCTCCGCGCCCATCTCGCCGAGCAGCACGCGGCTGTCGATCTTCGATGTGACCTGGAAGGAGATGCGGGTCGGGAAGTTCGCCTTGATGGTGCCGGTGATGACGTCGACCGACGGACGCTGGGTCGCGAGAATGACGTGCAGGCCCGCGGCGCGCGCCATCTGCGCGAGGCGTTGCACCGCGCCCTCGATGTCCTTGCCGGCGACCATCATCAGGTCGGCCATTTCATCCACGATGATGACGATATAGGGCAGCGGCTCGAGTTCGAGCCTCTCTTCCTCGTAGATCGCCTTGCCGGTTTCCTTGTCGAAGCCGGTCTGCACCGTGCGGGTCAGTTCCTCGCCCTTCGCCTTGGCTTCGGCGACGCGCGTGTTGTAGCCGTCGATGTTGCGGACGCCGAGCTTCGCCATGTTCTTGTAGCGCTGCTCCATCTCGCGCACCGCCCATTTCAGCGCGACGACCGCCTTCTTCGGATCGGTCACGACCGGCGTCAACAGATGCGGGATGCCGTCATAGACGGAGAGTTCGAGCATCTTCGGATCGACCATGATCAGGCGGCACTGATCCGGACGCAGCCGATAGAGCAGCGACAGGATCATGGTGTTGATGCCGACCGACTTGCCCGAGCCGGTGGTGCCCGCGATCAGAAGATGCGGCATGCGCGCCAGATCGACGATGACCGGTTCGCCGCCGATGGTCTTGCCGAGGCAGAGAGGCAGCTTGGCGGTGCTGCCGGTCGCTTCCTTCGCGGTGAGCAGTTCGCGCAGATAAACCGTCTCGCGCTTGACGTTCGGCAGTTCGATGCCGATGGCGTTGCGTCCGGAGACCACCGCGACGCGCGCGGAGACGGCGCTCATCGAGCGCGCGATGTCGTCGGCGAGGCCGATCACGCGCGAGGATTTGATGCCGGGCGCGGGTTCGAGTTCGTACAGCGTCACCACCGGTCCGGGGCTCGCTTTCACGATCTCGCCGCGCACGCCGAAGTCCTGCAGCACGGTTTCCAGCGCGCGCGAGTTTTCTTCCAACTCGTCCTTGCTGAGGGTGAGACGGTCGGACGCCTTGGGCGTGGCGAGCACGCCGATCGGCGGCAATGTGAAGGCGGAGGATTTGCGCGAGGCCTTGGCGCTGCGCTTGCGCGGCGCGGGCTCCTCTTCTTCTTCCTCTTCCTCCTCTTCTTCGTCCTCGTCCTCGTATTCCTCCTCGTCGTATTCCTCTTCCGCGTCCTTCGGCACCAGCGAGGGGCTCGCACGGCCGCGCAGGTTCGGCTCGGTGCGCTCGAAGGAATGGCCGCGCGGGGTCTCGCCACGGCCGACCGCGAGCGAGAACAGCGCCTTCAGGAAGCGGCCGATGCGGGCTCTGGTGCTGATCGCGGCATGCAGGAAGAACCCGAGCGAGAACAGGCCGGGTGCGGCTTCTTCCTCGAAGGCTTCCTCGTCGTCGTCGATGGCGGACATCTCGTCTTCAGGATCGGCCTCCCGTGCGCCATAGCCGCCCGCGATCGCGCAGGTGACGATGACGCCGATGCCGAGCAGCAGCCCGAGACCGAACCGGTACAAAAGGCCGGGCGGGCCGAAAATCACGGCGGGCACGCGCACGATGGCGTCGCCGACCACGCCGCCCAATCCCGTCGGCAGCGGCCAGGACATGCTGTGCGGCCAGCAGCTTGCAAAGCCCGACGCCAGCACGGCGCACAAAATCCAGCAGCCGATGCGCACCGCCTCGCGGTCGAACGGCCGGTGGGTCAGAAGCCGCCAGCCCCACACCGCGACCGGCAGCACGAACATGATGGTGCCGAGGCCGAGGATCTGCATCAACAGATCGGAGCCGATCGCGCCGGGCCAGCCCATCAGGTTGCGAATTTTGCCGGAGGTCGCGTGGCTCAGGCTCGGGTCCTGCACCGACCATGTCATCAGCGCGGCGGCGGCGACACCGGCAAAGAGGATGATCGCAAGGCCGATCAGTTCGCGCAGACGCCGCATCAGCATCTCGCGGATGGGGTCGGACAATTGTCCGACCAGAGGAACGACGCGTTCGATTGCCATATCCCGCCCTCAGCCCCGCGGTTCGTGATCGTTCAACACAGCCACCAGGCGCTTCAACGCTTCCTCGGTGACATCGGCACCCTGCACCAGCGCGAGGCGGATATAGCCCGCGCCGGGATTGGCGCCGTCGGCGCCTTCGCGCGCGAGATAGCTGCCGGGCAGCACCCGCACGCCGCCATCCCGGAATAACCGGATCGCCGCCTGCTCGTCGCCGCCATGCGCGGAGACATCGAGCCAGGCGCAGAAGCCGCCCGCCGGTCGCCGGTAGCCGAAGCGCGTGCCGAGAATGGCGTCAGCGTGATCGAACTTCAGCCCGTAAAGACGGCGGTTCTCGTCGACATGCGCCTCGTCGCCATAGGCGGCGATGCCGACATGCTGCAGCGGCACCGGCACCTGAGGCGCGGCGACGTTGCGCCATTCATGGAAGCGGCGGATGAAAGACTTGTCGCCCGCGACGAAGCCGACGCGCAGGCCGGGCAGGTTCGAGCGCTTCGAGAGCGACTGGAACGCGACGACGTTTCTGAAATCAGCGCCTGCGTTCTCGAGAATGCTGCCCGGCGGGGTGCGGGTGTAGATCTCCGAATAGCATTCGTCGCTCAGCACCATGAAGCCGTGGCGGTTGGCGAGTTCACTCAACCGCGCGAAGTAGGCGGGTGTCGCGACCGAGCCCTGCGGGTTCGCGGGTGAAGCGATATAGAATGCGACGGTGCGTGACAGCAACTTGTCGTCGAGCGCGTCGAGATCGGGAAGGAAACCGTTCTCCCGTACGGCAGGCAGGAACACCGCCTCGCAGCCCGCGCCGCGCGCACCCGCGGCATAGGCCGGATAGAACGGGTTCGGCATCAGGATCGCGGGCGGGCCGTTGCGTTGGCCAACATAGGCGGCAGCGGCGATCGCGGCATGAAACAGCCCCTCGCGGCTGCCGTTCAGCACCAGCAGTTCGGTGTCGGGATCGACCGCGCGCGGCAACCGATAGCGCCGCGCCAGCCAGCCGGCGGCGGCGGCGCGGAAGGCGGGAATGCCGACGGAGGCCGGGTAACGGCCGAAATCGGCGAGGCTTTTCATCAGCACCTCGGCGAGGAACGGCGGCATCGGATGCTGCGGCTCGCCGAGCGACAGGTTGATGAGTTTTTGGCCGGGCTGATAGGGCGCGAGCAGTTCCGTCGCCCGCGCAAACGGGGAGCGTTCACCGGCCGCAGGCGCGGCGGCGGTCTCCGGGCGGGAGGAAGCAGACGAGACCATTACAAAAAGCCCAGCACTTTCAATGAGTCAGCCATCACCGGCGAGTGAGGAAATGGATCGTCCCACCATAGCGGCGGTGAGGTTAAGACGCGATTAACCATCGGGCGGCGCTGCGATTTTTGGCACATTGCGAAGATGGGTTTCCGGCCTTCGCAAAGAATGAGGGCCCCGGCTTGACGCCGGAGCCCTCCGCGATCGGGGCGTTGCCGGGAAACAGGCCCCGACCGGTTGGGAACGGGCGGCTTACATGTTGTAGGCGCGCTCGCCGTGGTCGGTGATGTCGAGGCCTTCGCGCTCGGCATCGACCGGCACCCGCAGACCGACGATCAGATCGACGAGCTTGTAGAGGATCGCCGAACCGATGCCGGACCACAGCAGCGTGGCGACGACCGCCTTGCCCTGCGCCAGCATCTGCGTGACGAGGTCGTAGGTGCCTGCGTTGTTGCCGGTGATGTTGGTGTAGTCGGTGAGGCCGGTGCCGCCGAGCGTGGGGTTGACCAGAAGACCGGTCATCAGCGCGCCGAAGATGCCGCCGATGCAGTGCACGCCGAACACGTCGAGCGCGTCGTCATAGCCGAGCGCGTTCTTCACCGTGGAGACGAAGAACAGACACAGCGGCGAGACGAGGAGGCCGAGCACCAGCGCGCCCATCGGACCGCAGAAGCCCGCCGCGGGCGTCACCGCGACGAGGCCCGCGACAGCGCCCGAACAGATGCCGAGCAGCGACGGCTTGCCCTTCGCCATCCATTCCACCATCAGCCACGAGAACGCGGCACCGGCGGTCGCGACCATGGTGTTGACGAAGGCGAGCGCCGCGCCGCCGTTGGCCTCCAGGTTCGAGCCCGCGTTGAAGCCGAACCAGCCGACCCACAGCAAGGATGCGCCGATCATCGTCATGGTCAGCGAGTGCGGCGCCATGATCTCGCGGCCGTAGCCGACGCGCTTGCCGATCATCAGGGCGCCGACGAGACCGGCAATGCCCGCGTTGATGTGAACGACAGTGCCGCCCGCGAAATCGAGCGCACCAGCACCGGCGAGCCAGCCGACGGAGCCGGTGATGGCATCGAGTTTCGCCTGCGCCGCAGCCTTTGCCGCGTCACCGCTGGCTTCCGCGAGCGCCTTCGCGGCCGCCGCGATATCGTCGGGCGCGGCGACATACCAGACCCAGTGCGCCAGCGGGAAATAGATGATGCTGACCCACAGGAACACGAACAGCATCGCCGCCGAGAACTTGATGCGCTCGGCGAACGCGCCGACGATCAGCGCGGGCGTGATCATCGCGAACGTCATCTGGAACACGAGGTAGGCGTATTCGGGAATGACGACTCCGTTGGAGAACGTGCCGACGGTGGAGTTGCCGTCGATGCCCGCGAGGAATGCCTTCGAGAATCCGCCGACATAGTTCGTCAGGCCGCCGCCGTCGGTGAAGGCGAGCGAATAGCCGTAGAGCGTCCAGATGATGCCGACCATCGACACGATGGCGAACACCTGCGTGAGGATCGAGAGCATGTTCTTGGCGCGAACAAGTCCGCCGTAGAACAGCGCGAGGCCGGGGACCGACATCATCAGTACCAGCAGCGCGCTGACCAGCATCCAGGCGGTGTCGCCCTTGTTGGGAACGGGCGCATCGGCGGCGAACGCTGCACCGGTGCAGCCGATCACGGCGAGCGTTGCGATCAGTGCGGCTGGTCCCAGACGCGCGGGACGGTGAAAACGCATGGTGAGGACTCCTGATTGAAGGGAATGGGAGGCGTGAAAATCAGAGGGCTGCGTCATCGGCTTCGCCGGTGCGGATGCGCACCGCGTGCTCGAGGCTGGTGACGAAAATCTTGCCGTCGCCGATCTGGCCGGTCTTGGCGGCCGAGGTGATGGCCTCGATGGTGCGGTCGACCTGGGCATCGGCGACCGCCACTTCGAGCTTGATCTTGGGCAGGAAACTCACGGCGTATTCGGCGCCGCGATAGATCTCGGTATGGCCCTTCTGGCGGCCGTACCCCTTCACTTCCGTGACCGTGAGGCCGTGAACGCCGACGGCGGTCAGGGCATCGCGGACCTCTTCCAGCTTGAACGGCTTGATCACAGCCATCACGATCTTCATGCGTCTGTTCCCCGCTTGGCCCGGCAGGCCGGGCGCTTGTCATCGGGACTCACCGCGCGAAGAAGAACGCTCCGCGGGCACCCGCCGGAACATGACGAATCAAAAGCTGTGCCAGAGCGCGCCTGCGCTCTATCTCATTGGAAATTCGAGTGGTTTTTCGTTCGCGCGACGTGACCCAAGCGCGACGTGCCGTCCGCCGCTTAAAACGGCGACAGCATGGCCTACAAAATAGGCAGAACAGGAATTTGCCGCAAAGCTGCTCACGCGGCGGGCAGCGGTGGGCGAGAGCGTCTTCGGTTTAATTAAATGGAATTATCCACTCGTCATGGCCGGGACGAAGCCCGGCCATGACGCAGCCGCGTGATTCAGTCGGGATGACCCTAATCCGCCGGTTTGGTCCGCTTCACCCGGACCGAGCCTTCCTGCGCCACGGAGGCGACCAGCGTGCCGTCGGCGCGGAAGATCGAGCCACGGGAAAAGCCGAGGCCCTGATGGGCGTTCGGGCTGTCCTGCGTGTAGAGCAGCCACTCGTCGGCGCGGAAGGGCCGATGAAACCACAGCGCGTGGTCGAGGCTCGCGGCGCTGATGCTGTTGGCGAACACCGTGCGGCCGTAATCTGCGAGCGATGCATCGAGCAGCGAGAAATCGGACGCATAGGCCAGCGCGCACATATGCAGGAGCGGATCGTCCGGCAGCGGCTTTGTCACCCTCAGCCAGATCGCGACGCGACCGCCCTCGATTTTTTTGCCGGCATAGCGCGCAAGGTCGGTCGGCCGTAGCTCGAACGGCATCTCGGACTCGAAGAAGCGGCGGATGAAGTTCGGCATCTCGCTCTGCTGCTTTTCATCGAGCAGTTGATGAAGGTCGAGCGACCTGACCTCATCGGGCGTCGGCACCGCGGGCATTTTGGCCTGATGATCGAAAATGCTGTCTTCGTGCACGTGGAACGAGGCGATCATCGAAAAGATTTCCGCGCCCTTTTGCGAGGCGATGATGCGGCGGGTGGAGAAGCTGCCGCCGTCGCGCAGCCGCGCCACGTCGTATTCGATCGGCACGGCCGGATCGCCCGGCAGGATGAAATAGGCATGCAGCGAATGCGGCAGCCGGCCTTCCACCGTGCGGCAGGCTGCCACCAGAGACTGGCCGACGACCTGGCCGCCGAACACACGCTGCCAGCTGCTTTGCGGGCTGAAACCACGAAACCTGTCGCCTCCCAGCGTCTCGATATCGAGGATGGAGGTGAGGTTGGCGAGGGAGACGGGCATTGCTTGACCTTCTGCGCGTGTCCCGCGCGGATGAGGGTGCCGCGGAGGTATCCGCAGGGGAGGCAAGGGACTATAAAGCCGGTTATAAAACGCTCAAAGCCGGGCTCCGCAAGCGGTCTCGTGCGTTGAGGTAACGGTTCGGGTTTGGTTGGAGTGGCGATGACGAAACCGCAGGGCATCGTGCAAGGCATCGTGATTGGCGGCGGCGGACTGGCCGGGCTCTCATTGGCGCTCGCATTGCGTCAGGGGCTGGGGTCCGAGATTCCCGTGATCGTCGCGGACCCTGCGTTCGCCGTGCGCCCGAGCCGGGATCAACGTGCGTCTGCGATCGTCGCCGCCTGCCGCAGATTGTTCGAGACACTCGGGGTGTGGAGCGAGGTCGCGCCCACCGCGCAGCCGATCCTCGACATGGTCGTCACCGATTCCAAACTGCGAGATGCGACGCGGCCTGCGTTCCTTACCTTTACCGGCGAAGTCGCGGCGGGCGAGTCGTTCGCGCATATGGTGGAGAACCGCCATCTGATCGATGCGCTGACCAATCATGCCGAGGCAAGCGGGGTCGAACTGCGCGGCGACAGCGTCACGACTTATGAAGCGAACGCAGACGGCGTGCGCGTGGTGTTCGGCAGCGGTGACATCGTCGCGGCGCGCTTGCTCGCGGCCGCCGACGGCGCACGCTCGAAACTGCGCCAGCATGCGGGCATTGCGACCAGCGGCTGGAATTACGATCAGTCCGCCATCGTCGTCACCGTCGGCCACGAACGTGATCATGAAGGTCGCGCCGAAGAACATTTCCTGCCTGCGGGGCCGTTCGCGATCCTGCCGCTCACCGGCAAGCGATCTTCACTGGTATGGACCGAGCAGCCCAGGGAAGCCGCGCGCATCGTGGCGCTCGGCGCGGACGAGTTCAAGGCCGAGCTCGAGATGCGCTTCGGTCTGCATCTCGGTGAACTTGACGTGCTCGACAAGCCGCGCACGTTTCCGCTCGGCTATTTCGTCGCGCGCTCCTTCATCGGCGAACGCCTCGCGCTGGTCGGCGACGCCGCGCATGTGATTCATCCGATCGCGGGGCAGGGCCTCAACATGGGGCTGAAGGATGTCGCGGCGCTGGCCGAAGTGGTGGTCGATGCCGCGCGGCTCGGCACCGATTTCGGCGGAACGGATGTGCTCGAGCACTATCAGCGCTGGCGGCGGTTCGACACCATGGCGATGGGTGTCGCCACCAATGTGCTGAACGGGATGTTCTCGAACGATTTCGCGCCGCTGCGCGCGGTGCGCGATATCGGGCTCGGCCTTGTCGACCGGATGCCGCCGCTGAAAAGCGTGTTCATCCGTCAGGCGGCGGGCCTCACCGGCGAGGTGCCGCGACTGCTGCGCGGCGAGGCGCTCTGATCAGTCGATCTTCCGCGCTTCTTCCGGCAGCATGATCGGAATGCCGTCGCGGATCGGATAAGCGAGCTTCGCGCCGCGCGAGATCAGTTCCTGTTTCGTGGCGTCATATTCCAGCACGCCCTTGGTCACCGGGCACACCAGAATTTCCAGCAGCTTGGAATCGACCGGGTCGGCGTCGTTCGCGGGCGGAATGTTGGTCGTCATCTGCAATCCATCGTTCAATTAAAAAAATTATTGCAGCGGCGGATCGCCCGAGGTCTGCTTCTTGGCGAGATCCATCTGCGTCACCGCGATGAGAATTTCGGCGCGAGTCTTGAGGTCTGGCGCTTCCAGGAGCGCCTGCTTCTCGGCGGGGCCGTAAGGCGACATCATCGCCAGCGCGTTGACCAGCGCCTCGTTGGGCGCGGCGCGGATGCCGTCCCAGTCCACCTTCAGCGAATTGGCTTTCAGGAATTTGGTCAGGGTGTCGAGCACGGCGTCGCGATCGACTTCGTCTTCGCCCTTGCGCGCCACGAAGTCGTCGATGAAGGGGAAGTAGTCCACCTTGCACTGGCGGTAGGGCGTCAGCACCGTGAGTTCTTCGACGATCTGGAAGCGCGCGATGCCGGTGAGTTCGAGAATGTAGCGCCCGTCGCCGGTCTCGCCGAACTGCGTGATGCGTCCGACGCAGCCGACCCGAAACAGCTTCGGATGTTCCTCGCTTTGCGAGTGCGCGGCGTCGGGCTGGATGATGCCGATCATGCGGTGGCCGTCGCGCAATGAGTCGTCGATCATTTCCAGGTAGCGCGGTTCGAAAATGTTCAGCGGCATCTGCCCGCGCGGCAGCAGCAGTGCGCCGGGGAGCGGAAACACCGGAATGATTTCGGGAAGATCGCCCGGCCCGCGATATTCGGAATTGATGGCCATTCGATGTGATCCCAGAGAGCTTTGAGCGATCAGGAGAACAGAATGGTGGACAGGCGCTTGCGGGCCTCCACGGTGGCATCGTCGTCGCCGCCCCACGCCTCGAAGAACTGCAAGAGCTGCTTGCGCGCGCCGTCGTCGTTCCACTTGCGGTCGCGCCTGACGATCTCCAACAGATGGTTGGCGGCGTCCGCACGCGCGTTCTGGGCGTTGAGCGCGGTGGCGAGGTCGTAGCGGGCCTGATGGTCGAGCGGATTTGCGGCGATCTTTTGCTCGAGTTCGGCGACAGGGCCGACCGACTGCGCCTGTTCGGCAAGATCGAGCATCGACTGCACGGCGGCGACCGCCGCGTCGTTGCGCTTGGCCTCCGGCACCATCGCCAGCGTCTGCCTGGCCTGATCGAGCGCGCCCGCCATCACGTAGCAGCGCGCGAGGCCCGCCATCGCCGGAACATTGGCGGCATCCTGCGCCAGCACCTCGGCGTAGATCGCCGCCGCCGTGGCGGCGTCGCCTTCGGTCAGATGCGCCTCGGCTTCCGCCATCAGGCCGGCATCGCCGTCCGGCATGCCCTTGGTCAGTTTTTCGATGAAGGCGTTGATCTGGCCTTCCGGCTGCGCGCCCATGAAACCGTCGGCGGGCTGGCCGCCCACGAAGGCGATCACCGCCGGAATCGACTGGATGCCCATCTGGCCGGGGATCGCCGGATGCTCGTCGATGTTCATCTTGACGAGCTTGACCTTGCCCTTGGCCGCGCGCACCGCCTTCTCGATGATCGGGGTGAGCTGCTTGCACGGGCCGCACCAGGGCGCCCAGAAATCGATCAGCACCGGCTGGCGCTTGGATTCCTCGATCACGTCCTGCACGAAGGTCTGCGTCGTGGTGTCCTTGATGAGATCCGGCGCAGGACGGCCCGCGGTGGTGTCATTGTCGAGTATCGTCACGTGGTTTCATCCCGGCTGGTGGCGGTGTTTGGGCCCATTTACCATGCCCGGCCTTAAAATGGCGGCGAAAGTGACGATTTCAATTGCGGAAGCGCTTGAAATCGTTCCCGAACACGAACCTAAAGCCGGCTGGCACGTGAAAAAGGCTGGCTTTCTCTGTTGCATTGCCGTGCGGGGTTTGGCATAGGTTGCGCCCGGCGGCGCGAGCCGTCTGTTTCTGATGCGGGTGTAGCTCAGGGGTAGAGCACGACCTTGCCAAGGTCGGGGTCGAGGGTTCGAATCCCTTCGCCCGCTCCAGAATCTTCAAGACATGAAGAAAATTGGCAACCACGCAAGCCGCCGCAAGGCGGCTTCGTCGTTTTTGCGCGCCTCAACTTTTGGTTCCCTCCGGCGTTATCCTGAAACGGACCGGAGGACGCGCCATGAGGGGACGGGATATCGGGGACCTGCAACGCTTCATCGACGCGCAATGGCCGCTGTACGACCGGGTGCTGGCCGAATTGCGGGCCGGGCAGAAGCGGACGCACTGGATGTGGTTCGTGTTTCCGCAGATCGAGGGCCTCGGCCACAGCGCGATGGCGCAGAAATACGCCATCGCCTCGCGCGAGGAGGCGGCGGCCTATCTCAGCCATCCTTTGCTCGGCGGGCGGCTGGAGGAATGCACCGCGCTGGTCAATGCGATCGCAGGCAAATCCGTGCACGAGATTTTCGGCTCGCCCGACGACATGAAGTTCGGCTCGTCGATGACCCTGTTCGCGCAGGTCGCGAAAGGACACAGTCTGTTCAACGAAGCAGTTGAAAAATACTTCGGCGGGCGCTTCGATGACGCGACGCTCTCAAGGATCGGACGGGCATGAAAATCAGCGGCCATCGCACAGCCACCGCCGGCATCGCGCCCGATCTGATCGCGACATCGACGCTGACGATGAAAACGCCCCGGCGCGGGTTTTTCGACATCACGGCGGAAGCCCGCGATTTCCTGGATGAGGCGCAAGCGGGGAGCGGCGCGCTGACCATGTTCGTGCGTCACACCTCGGCGTCATTGACGATTCAGGAAAACGCCGATCCCGACGTGCTGATCGATCTTGCCGATGCGCTGGATCGCCTCGCGCCGGAAAACGGCGGTTGGATTCATCACAGCGAAGGCTCCGACGACATGCCCGCGCATATCAAGACCATGCTCACCGCATGCAGCCTGCATGTGCCGGTGGAGCACGGCGAGATGATGCTCGGCACATGGCAGGGCCTTTATCTGATCGAGCATCGCGCCCAGCCGCACCGCCGCGAGATCGTGCTGCAATTTGTGGGCAGCAAGGCGGGGTAGGGAATTCCAGTTTACTTGGAATCGTCATGCGCGGGCATAGCCCGTCGAAGACGGGCGTGAACGACCTTATGACCCGCGCATCCATCTAAAAAAGATTCGTTTCAAGAAGGTGGATTGCCGGGTCAAGCCCGGCAATGACAATTACGGAGCCGCCGCGTCCTGCGTCTCCTGAAACAATTCCGACGTCAACCGCGCGAGATGGCAGGCCACGTCGGTCGGCCAATCGGCGATGAGGGTATGAAAGCGCGCGCCGTCATGGGCGTAGAGCGCGCGCAGCACGTCTTCATAGTGCGGCTTGTCGCCCGCGATCGCCGACAGAAACCGGTGCACCGATTCCTGCCGTTCGCGCGTCTCGTCCCGGGCGGCGGTCTTGCGCCGTGCCTCCTCGATCAGTTTTCGCAACGTCACCGAGGCGCCGCCGGGCTGGGCGGCGAGCCATTCCCAGTGCCGCGGCAGCAGCGTCACCTCGCGGGCGACGACACCGAGTTTTGGGCGTCCCGGCCCGCGCGGCGCCGGTTCGAGTCCGGCTTTGAGCCGTGTGGTGACATCCGCGACCGAGCCGCGAAAATCGATTTCCACCGGGCGGCTGGTGTCGAGGTCGAACAGCAGGACCTGGCTGTGCGGTTGGGCGGAGAGGGTCTGTTTGACCCGCGCCGCGACGTCCACGATGCCGCCGGAGGCGATGCAGCGATCGCCGTCGAAGGCGATAATCTGGGAAGAAGCGATAGCTTGGGATAACACGGGACATCCGGTGGGTGAGTGTGAAGGATGCCCAAAATATACCCGGATAAAATTAGCCTGTCAATATTACCCGGATATTATTTGAAGTCAGGCAACCGGCCCAAGCCCCGACGGTGGCGATGGTGGGCGCGGCCATAGCCCGTCGAAGACGGGCGTAAACGCCCTTATGTGCCGGGCAGCCACGCCTTGAGATTCTCAAGGAAGAAAGACGTGGATGGCCGGAGGAACACAGGCAAGCGGAAGCGACGCCGTTCTTCGAACGGCTATGTCCGGCCATGACGGAGCGTGTTTCCATCAAAGGCGAACACCCTCTAGTCCCCCGCCGCCTCCGCGCCGCGCGTGCGTGGATCGGCCGCGCCGAGCCAGCCGTTCTGCGAGGCCGCAATCGAATTCGCCGAGGTCTGGCCCATCGGCGTCACAAGGGTGTGGCCCATGGCGCGCAACGCATCGCGCGTCGCCTGCGGAAAGCCGTGCTCGATCCGCACGTCATCCGGCATCCATTGGTGATGCAACCGTGGCACGCTGACGGCCTGCGCGATATTCATGCGATGGTCGAGTGTGTTGACGATCACTTGCAGCGTGGTCGAGATGATGCGGCTGCCGCCGGGCGAACCGGTGACGAGCACGGGCTTGCCGTCTTTCAGCACGATCGTCGGCGTCATCGAGGACAGCGGACGCTTGCCGGGGCCGGGCAGGTTCGCCTCATAACCGACAAGCCCATAAGCGTTCGACGCGCCCGGTGCTGCGGTGAAATCGTCGAGCTCGTTGTTGAGCAGCACGCCGGTCCCGTCCGCGATCAGGCCGACGCCGTAGCTGAAATTCAGCGTATAGGTGTTGCTCACCGCGTTGCCTTCTCCGTCCACCACCGAGAAATGCGTGGTGTTGGTGCCTTCATGCGGGGGCGCGGCGTCTGTCATCTTCACCGGCGTGGCCTTGGTGGGATCGATACCGGCGCGCAGTTGCGCGGCGTAATCCTTGGAGAGAAGCCGTTTGAGCGGCGCGTCGCTGAAGGCCGGATCGCCGAGGTAGCGCGCGCGGTCGGCATAGGCGCGCTTCATCGCCTCGATCAGCAGATGCAGCGAGGGCGGCGTCTGCGCTTGCATTCCGGGCAGGTCAAAGCCTTCCAGAATGTTCAGCGTCTCGATCAGCACGACACCGCCGGAGGATGGCAGCGGCATCGACACGATATCATAACCGCGATAGCTGCCGCGTACCGGCTCGCGCCAGAGCGGACGATAGGATTTCAAATCCTCGCGCGTGATGAGGCCGCCCGCCGCCTGAATGCTTTTGGCGAGTTTGTCCGCGACCGGGCCCTGATAGAAACCATCCGCGCCATGGTCGGCGATGGCCTGCAGCGTGTTCGCAAGATCAGGCTGGATAAGCTTGTCGCCTTCGCGCAGCGGGGTGCCGTCCGCATGGACCAAAAGCTTCGCGCTCGACGGCCAGCGCGCAAAACGTTCCCGCGCCGCGGGCAGCGTGTCGGCGATGTCATCGGTGATGACGAAACCGTCGCGCGCGAGCGCGATCGCGGGCGCAAGCAGATCACGCAAGGAGAATTTTCCCGAGCCATGGCGTTGCAGCGCCTCGGTCAGCCCAGCCACGGTCCCCGGCACGCCGATGCCGAGCGCGCCATCACGCGACTTCTCCGGATCGGGCTTGCCGTCCGGCCCCAGAAACATTGTGGGCGTGGCGGCGGATGGCGCAGTCTCGCGATAGTCGAGCGCGATGTCTTTCGTCTCGCGCGCCAGATGAATCACCATGAAGCCGCCGCCGCCGAGATTGCCCGCGCGCGGGTAGGTCACCGCCATGGCGAAGCCGGTGGTGACTGCTGCATCCACCGCGTTGCCGCCGCGCTTGAGCACATCCGCGCCGATCCGCGCCGCGATTTTGTCCTGCGCCACCACCAGGCCGTGCCGCGCGGCCACCGGCTGCGCCTGCGCCGGGAGCGACGAGATGCGGGCATCCAGCGCCCATCCGGTGGACGGAAGAAGGATCAGCAGCAGAGCGAGAGCAAAACGGTTCAAACGACGGTTTCCTGTTTCGAAGATCGTCAAACGGCGATAAGCGTGACGCAGGGATGAGCAACACGGCCGCAACCTAACCCGCCCATCGCGCCCGCGCCAACGAACATGAAGGTGAAGATGACGTCACTTGCGCCCGCCGTGAAGCGTACCTATCCGCCGCGCTCGGCCGTGATCGGCTGGATTTTCTTCGACTGGGCAGCGCAGCCTTATTTCACGCTGATTACGACCTTCGTGTTCGCGCCCTATTTCGCGACCCGTGTCGCGCCCGATGCCGCCGCCGGCCAGTCGCTATGGGGCTTCGCGACATCGATCGCCGGATTTTTGATCGCATTCCTGTCGCCGGTGCTGGGCGCCATCGCGGATGCGGGCGGGCGGCGCAAGCCGTGGATCGCGGCGTTCGGCGCGTTGCTGGTGATCGGTTCGGCGGCGATGTGGATCGGCCGGCCGGGTGATGCGTCGGTGGTCATGCCGGTGCTGGTCGCGTTCGTGATCGCGACCATCGGCGCGGAATTCGCCACCGTGTTCAACAATGCGATGATGCCCTATCTGGTGCCGCCGGACAAAATCGGCCGTCTCTCCGGCACCGGCTGGGCGACGGGTTATATCGGCGGCATCGTCAGCCTTGTGCTGGTGCTGGGTTTTCTCGCCGCCAGCGAGACGACCGGCCGCACGTTGTTCGGCCTGACGCCCTTGTTCGGGCTTGATCCGGCCATGCATGAAGGCGACCGCATCTCGGGACCTTTGACGGCGGTGTGGTTCGTGGTGTTCGTGCTGCCGATGTTTCTGTTCACGCCGGATCACGCCTCGAAGAAGCCCGCGCTCGGCGCGGTGCGCGAGGGCCTGCGCGAATTGCGCGCGACGCTGCGCAGCCTGCCGTCGCAGCCCAACATGGCGACATTCCTGATCGCCAACATGGTCTATACCGACGCGCTGGTGGCGCTGTTCGCGTTCGGCGGCATCTATGCGGCGGGCACGTTCGGCTGGCAGACGATCCAGATCGGCACGTTCGGGATTCTGCTTGCGGTCAGCGGCACGCTGGGCGCGTGGATCGGCGGCAAGCTCGACGATTTGCTCGGCCCGAAGACCGTCATCACCGGCGCGCTGGTGATTCTGCTGCTGGCGATCTTCGCGATCCTGTCGGTTGACCGCGATACGTTGTTCTTCGTCATTAAAGTCGCGCCGCCGGTGCCGGGCGGCGGATTGTTCGCGGCCCCCGCCGAGAAAGCCTATCTCGGGCTCGGACTGTTCATCGGCTTCGCGGCAGGGCCGTTGCAGGCGGCGTCGCGGACGCTGCTCATTCGCCTCGCGCCACAGGAGCGCATCACGCAGTTCTTCGGGCTGTTCGCGCTGTCGGGAAAAGTCACGTCGTTCTTCGCGCCGCTCGCGGTCGGCATCGTCACCGCCGCCACCGCCAGCCAGAAATCCGGCATGGCGGTGCTGGTCGTGTTCTTCGTCGCGGGGCTGGCGCTGCTGGCGCGGGTCAGGGAGCCCGCGCGGCCTTAATGCTTGAAGTGCCGCGTG
>Ga0153956_1000970_pt1 | contig 28427 bp, 24 predicted proteins | sample TSFL040MetaG_FD_104704 | JGI IMG/M metagenome (GOLD analysis project Ga0153956, IMG submission 104704) | Attine ant fungus gardens microbial communities from Florida, USA - TSFL040 MetaG | ecosystem: Host-associated > Fungi > Mycelium > Unclassified | place: USA: Florida, Wekiwa Springs... | reverse complement strand
TCAACGACGCCAAGTCCAAGGGCGCGAAGGTCGCGGTCGGCGGGCATCGCCATGCGCTCGGCCACACATTCTACGAGCCGACGGTGCTGACCGGCACGACGCCGGACATGCTGATCTTCCGCGAGGAAACCTTCGGCCCCGTCGCGCCGGTGTTCCGCTTCACGACCGAAGAGGAGGCCATCACGCTGGCCAACGACACCGAGTTCGGCCTTGCGGCGTATTTCTACGGCCGCGACATCGGCCGGGTCTGGCGCGTTGCCGAGGCGCTTGAATATGGCATGGTCGGCATCAACGAGGGCATCATCTCGACCGAGATCGCGCCATTCGGCGGCGTGAAGGAAAGCGGCAATGGCCGCGAGGGCTCGAAGTACGGCATCGAGGACTATCTTGAGATCAAGTATCTCTGCATGGGCGGGATCTAGGCTCAGGACCCATTAAATTTATTGCGAGAGCTCTGATTGGTTGATTCAATGGCGGTGTCGGGAGGCATCGCCATGGCTGATTTGTTATGGTCTGCGCTACCGACGGTGGCTTCGAACGATGCGCCGACCAGCCGGCTGGCGATCGTCTACACCGACGATCACGTCCTGAAGGAAGTGCGGCTGATGCCGACAAATCCCGATGCCGTGGTGGTGGATACGTCGATCATCGCGCGCGCCGCGCCGGTTTTTTGTGGCCGGTATCGGCGACGCGCTGAGCAAGGAGTTCGAGGCGGAGCAGCGCTACAAGTCCGGCGGGATGAATTTCTACAAGGCTCGCCCGGCGGCGCTGGCGGTCTCCATTGCCGATCAATGCTACCAGGTGATCCGCCGCGATGCGCTGGCTTCGCTCGCCGCTGCTGACAGCAAGGAGCCGGATGACGCGTTCGAGAACATCGTTGAAGCGACGATTCTGCTCAGCGGCCTCGGCTTTTGAGAGCGGCGGCCTGTCGATCGCCCATTCGCTGACGCGCGGCTTCTCCGCGCTGCCGTCGCTCAGCGGTGCGCTTCATGGCGAACAGGTAGCCTTTGGCCTGCTGACGCAGCTTTGCCTGGAAGGGCGCTCGCCGGAATTCCTCGCCGACATGACCGGCTTCTTTCGCGTGTTTGGGCTGCCGACAAGTCTCAAGGACATGGGGCTTTCCGGCGACATGGAAGAGGGTATCCGCATCATCGCGCAGCGCTCGATTGCCGAGGCACCCTATCTCAAGAGTTCGTCAGCCCGGTGACGGAGCAAGAACCTCATCGCGGCTCTGGAAAAGGCAAACGGACTTGGGATTTCGGCATAGCACGAAGGGTGCGGCCAGGCCTGTAGGCTTTTAACCGAGCCTGAGCAAAGGAAGGATCACTCGCGTCAGACCGAAAATTTTCGCCGTGTGTTGGCGACTGCCGCAGCGGCGGTCCGGTTCTCAACTCCGAGTTTCGAATAAATCTGCTCAAGATGCTTATCGACCGTGCGCGGACTCAAACCGAGGATCTGCGCGATGTCACGGTTGGTCTTGCCTTTGCTGAGCCAGGACAGAACCTCACCTTCGCGGCCGGTGAGTCCAAGTTCCTTGCTGAGTTCCGCCGGTGAATCCGAGCTGCTGTCGCGTGCCAGTCGCAGCAGAAATTCATTCGCGCCGAGACGCCCCATATATTGCAGGCGCAGCTTGTCATCGCCGAACGGCATCGCCGGCGGCGCCTTCGTCTCTGCGTTTTCCTGATGTATCTGCCTGAGCCAGTCGAGCCACGGTTCGGGCAGTTCGAACTTCTCGCTGCCGGCTTTCGCGCGATCACGCGCCAGCTTTTCCGCCTGTGGGGTGGCCCAGATGATGGAGCCGCGCTGATCCACTGCAAAGAGATAGCGGCCCGATGCATCCAGCGCGGCCCGCGCGCTTTGGGTGAGCCGTGCGTTGGCCAGATGAACCTTGATGCGCGCGAGCATTTCCGCGATGATGATCGGCTTGGTGACGTAATCGACGCCTCCGGCCTCAAGGCCGCGCACGATATGTTCGGTCTCGGCCAGACCGGTCATGAAGATCACCGGGACGCCTGCAAGCTTTGCTTCCCGCTTCAGCCGCCGGCAGGTTTCAAAACCGTCCATGCCCGGCATCACGGCATCGAGCAGGATCATGTCGGGCGCGATCTGCTCGCCGATGCGAAGGGCCGAGGCACCATCAAGCGCGACCATCACCGTCATGCCCGCGCCGTCCAGCGCGTCAGTCAGCATGCGGAGCGCGTCCGGCGAATCGTCGACGATAAGAACAGTGTCGCGGGCTTTGGCTTCAGTGATCATGGCGCTGCACGGATTGGAGGATGGTCATGTATTGCCCGAGATCGAATCGTTCCACCAGAGCACGCATTTGGGCGACAAAGGCGACATGTTCGGGGTGATCCTGACCGATCTGGTCGAGCTTGCGGTGAATTGCAGTCACGTAGCCAATTTGGCCGAGTTCAATCAGTTCATCCACATAATGAATAGGGGGGCCTGGATCTTCATTCAAATTCCACGCTGGATCTGACGGTTCGTCGGTTTGTACAATTTGGCGCGCGTAAGACCATTCGATCTTGAGCAACTGGCCGATCATCTCCAGAAGACGCGGTACATCGATCGGCTTCATCAGGTAGCCATCATGGAAGGGTTGCGCCAATGGTGCGCCATGCGCTTCGAGCGCACTCGCGGAAATCATCAGGATGCGCGCCTGATGATGTCCGTTGGCGCGAAGGGTCTCCGCGACCGTCCAGCCATCGATACCTGGCATCGAGATGTCGAGCAGGAACATGTCGGGCTGGCAGTGCTGTGACAGGCTAAGGCATCCCGCGCCATCGGGGGCGCTGAGGAGAATGAAGCCGAGAGGGCTAAGAATTTCGCGCAGGAGATCGCGCTGGGTCGGATCGTCGTCAGTGACGAGAATGGTCTTGCGCGGACCGTGATAGCCGTAGATCGGCGCGTTGATGGTTCGCAGGCGCGTCGGGTTGGTGACTTCCGAGAGCAGCATCTTGACATAGAACGTGCTGCCGCGGCCCACGGTGCTGACGACGCGGATATCACCGCCCATCACACCTGCAAGAAGTTTGGAGATGGTGAGACCGAGACCCGTTCCGGTCTGCGGCTGCGATTCACCGAGCGCGCCGCGCTCGAATGGCGCGAAGATGCGTTCCAGATCGTCGGCATGAATGCCGGGGCCGGTATCGCGCACTTCGAACTCCGCAACGGGGCTGCGGTAATGCACGATGAAATGTACGTTTCCAGTTTGGGTGAATTTGATGGCGTTGGATAGCAGGTTGATCAAAATCTGCCGTAGCCGCTTTTCATCGGCATAGACCACAGGCGGCAGCGTTTCCGGCCGCTGGAACACAAACTCGATATTCTTCGCGGCAGCCTGCAGACGAAACATGCCGACAAGCTGATCGAGAAAGTCGGGAAGGCGCACTTCATCGCGTGACAGATACAGCCGTCCGGCCTCGATTTTCGAAATATCGAGCAGACCATCGATCAGACCCGACAGGTGATCGGCACTGCGGCGAACGACGCGAACCTGATCGCGCGGTTTCGGCTGGATGGATGAATCCTGTTCGAGCAATTGCGCGTAGCCGCTGATGGCGTTGAGTGGAGAGCGCAATTCATGACTGAGGCCGACCACATAACGGCTCTTGGCAAGATTGGCGGCCTCGGCCGCTTCCTTGGCGCGCTGCAGCTCCATGTCGGTCTTCCGGTGCGCGTCGATCTCCTGCATCAGGAGCGTGGTCTGCCGCCGCGTTTCGGCTTCCGCGGCGTGCCGACTTTGCCGCGCCAGCACGAACAGCCATGCGACGACTCCGATGATGATCGACAATGCGAAGAACACTTTCCACAAAACGTCGGAAAGTTGCGCCTGACCAAAGTGGATGGCAGTCGAGGTCTGCAGGTAGATCAGGCCGAGCGTCAGGCCGACGAGTCCCGCGGACAATGCAAAGACGCCGAGATAGTGCCCAAGCTGAGAATCGATGCGGGCATAAATGAATTGCGGCAGGATATGTCCGAGCGTCTCCGAAAGCTGGGCCTGTACGCGTCCATGAGGTTTGCAGAGGTCATGGCAGCGTGCATCCAGCGAGCAGCACAGCGAGCAGATCGGTCCGGCATAGGCCGGGCAGGAAGCGGTATCTTCGGGCTCGAAGGAATGCTCGCAGATGCAACACTTGATGGTTTCAAGGTTCTGCCAGGTTCGCTTCGGCTTGCGCGCGATGTAATACTTTCCCTGCGTCGCCCATGCGATGATCGGTGCAGTCACGAACGCCACGGTTAACGCCACGAAGGGCGCGAGCGCCTTGGCGGTGATGCCGAAGAATCCGTAGAATGCGCTGATCGATACGATGGTGGCGATGACCATCGCGCCGACGCCGACCGGATTGATGTCGTAGAGATGTGCGCGCTTGAATTCCATCTGCGGCGGACGCAGGCCGAGGGGCTTGTTGACGACAAGATCGGCCACCAGCGCGCCGACCCAGGCAATCGCGACGTTCGAATAGAGCGCCAGAGTCTGCTCCAGCGCTTTGTAGACTCCGATTTCCATCAGCAGCAGCGCCACCAGAACGTTGAACACCAGCCAGACGACGCGTCCGGGGTGGCTATGGGTCAGACGCGAGAAGAAGTTCGACCATGCGATCGAGCCTGCATAAGCGTTGGTGACGTTGATCTTGAGCTGCGAAAGAATGACGAAGGTGCCGGTCAGCGCCAGCGCGAGATCGGGTTGCGACAGCACATAGCGAAAGGCTTCAAGATACATGTGCGCGGGCTCGGCGGCGTATTCCGCGTTGACGCCGTGCTTGAGCGCAAAGAAGGCGAGGAACGACCCCGCCAGCATCTTGAGCGCGCCGGGAACGATCCAGCCCGGGCCGGCGCTGACCATGGCGATCCACCACGACCGCCGCGAGGTTCGGCGATCGCGCGGCAGAAAGCGCAGGAAGTCGACCTGTTCGCCGATCTGCGCCACCAGCGCGAAGACAACAGAGGCGGCGGTGCCGAACAACAGCAGATCGAGATGCCCGTCCGGACTGCCGTGGTCTCCCGAGAACGCGCGCCATTCGCTGAACGAGCCGGGACTCTTGATGGCGATGGCGACGAAGGGCAGGGCGTGCAGCAGGATCCAGAACGGCTGAGTCCAGAGCTGGAAGCGGCTGATCAGCGTGATGCCGTGCGTGACCAGCGGAATGATGACCACGGCACTGATGAGATAGCCGATGGGGCGGGGAATGCCGAAGCAGAGTTCCAGCGCCATGGCCAGAATCACGGCCTCAATGGCGAAGAAGATGAAGGTGAAAGAGGCGTAGATCAGCGACGTGATGGTCGAGCCGATATAGCCGAATCCCGCCCCGCGGGTGAGCAGGTCAATATCTACGCCGTATCTGGCTGCATAATAGGCAATTGGCAGTCCGCAGCAGAAGATGATGGCGCTGACGACCAGAATGGCCGTCGTAGCGTTGGTGACGCCATAGTTCAGCGTGATCGTTCCGCCGATGGCTTCGAGCGCGAGAAATGAAATTGCGCCAAGTGCTGTATTTGCGACACGGGCCGCCGACCAGCGGCGTGCGCTCTTGGCCGTGAAGCGCAGGGCATAGTCTTCCAGGGTCTGGTTCGCTACCCATTGATTATATTGGCGTCTGACCCGGTCTATCCGTTGCCGCCCGCCTGCCTGAATCGCCTTTGTCACGCCCGGCCCGTCCTCAAACTCACTTCAAAAACCTACGTCGCGCTTTTGCGGTGCCGTATGCGCGATTTTGCGTATCTGTGCGGTGCACAATCCGGGCCATGTTTTCCCCATCAGGGCGTTGTTCAGCAAAAAGGGGAAGTCATGTCAGACGAGAGAAATCAGGGATTACAGTCGGCCCTCCGGCGCAAATTGCTCATGGGAATGGCGGCGCTGCCCGCCATGTCATTCCTTCCCAGCCCGTCCTTCGGAGCGGGACCGGCCACCTCCGCCGTCAACACCACGGGCCTCGCGGTGACCGATACGGAAGTCACCGTCGGCATCCTGCATTCGGTGACCGGCACCATGGCGATTTCGGAAACCGGATCGGTGGAAGCCGAGAAGCTCGCGATCGAGCAGATCAACGCCTCGGGCGGCGTGCTCGGCCGCAAGATCAAGTTCATCCAGGAAGACGGCGCTAGCGACTGGCCGACCTTCGCGGAAAAGGCGAAGAAGCTGCTGGTCAACGACAAGTGCGCCGCCGTCATGGGCTGCTGGACTTCAGCCTCCCGCAAGGCGGTGCTGCCGGTGTTCGAGCAGTACAACGGCATGCTCTACTACCCGACCTTCTATGAAGGTCTCGAGCAGTCGAAGAATGTGATTTACACCGGCCAGGAAGCCACCCAGCAGATTATCGCCGGCCTCGATTGGGTCAACAAGACCAAGGGCGCGAAGACTTTCTACCTGCTCGGCTCGGATTACATCTGGCCGCGGACGTCGAACAAGATCGCGCGCAAGCACATCGAAGGCCATCTGCAGGGCTGCAAGGTCGTCGGCGAAGAATACTTCCCGCTCGGCCACACCCAGTTCAACTCGGTCATCAACAAGATCAAGCTGACCAAGCCGGACGTGATCTACGCCATCATCGTCGGCGGATCGAACGTCGCGTTCTACAAGCAGCTTAAGGCGGCGGGCATCGATCTGTCGAAGCAGACGCTGCTCACCATCTCGGTCACCGAAGACGAAATCGACGGTATCGGCGGTGAAAACATCGCGGGCGCCTTCGCGTGCATGAAGTACTTCCAGTCGCTCGACAACGCGAACAACAAGGAATTCGTCGCCGCCTTCAAGAAGATGTGGGGCGAGAAGACCGTGATCGGAGACGTCACCCAGGCGGCCTATCTCGGCCCGTGGCTCTGGAAGCTGACGGTGGAAAAGGCGCAGAGCTTCGATGTCGACAAGATCGCGGCGGCGTCACCTGGCGTGGAATTCAAGGGCGCGCCCGAAGGCTATGTGCGCATCCATGAAAACCACCATCTCTGGTCGAAGACCCGCGTCGGAAAGGCAAAGGCGGATGGCCAGTACGAACTGGTTTACGAGACCGCTGATCTCGTCGAACCAAATCCGTTCCCGAAGGGCTACCAGTAAGCGACTTGCTCCGAGCTCCCAGACGCGGACCACAGGCCCGCGCTCACAGCCCTCGCGCCGCGAATTCGTTCGCGGCGCGAGATCCCCTCCCGCGGAGAGACTTCCATGTTCGGCGACTATTCGATTGGTGACCTCGGCTCCATCTTCGTGATGCAGGGCTTTGCAGGTCTCATTCTGTTTTCCGTCTATGTGCTGATGGCGCTGGGACTGGCGATCATCTTCGGCCAGATGGGCGTCATCAACATGGCCCATGGCGAGTTCATGATCCTCGGGGCCTATGTCACCTGGCTTACGTCGAACTTCTTTCAGGGTCATCTGCCGTCGCTGTTCACCGGGTACTTCTTCCTCGCCATGATATTGGCGTTCATCGCCTCCGGCGCGCTCGGAATGCTGGTGGAATGGGCGCTGATCCGGCATCTCTATAAACGCCCGCTAGACACACTGCTTGCGACATGGGGCCTCAGCCTCATGCTGCAGCAGGCCTATCGCTCGATCTTCGGCGCACGCGAAGTCGGCGTCGAATTGCCGGAGTGGATGATGGGCTCATGGCAGGCGACCGACACAATCCAGATTCCGATCAACGGCATGTTCGTGATGGCTCTCACGGTGCTGATCACGATCGGTGTCGCCTACATCATGTTCCGCTCCCGCTGGGGCCAGCAGATGCGCGCCGTCATGCAGAACCGCATCATGGCCGGCGCCGTTGGCATCAACACCGAGAAGGTCGACCGTTATACCTTCGCGCTCGGCTGCGGCATCGCCGGTGTCGCGGGCTCCGCCTTCACCATGATCGGCTCGACCGGGCCGACGTCCGGCCAGCTCTACATCGTGGACACCTTCCTCGTGGTGGTCTTCGGCGGTGCTGCCAGCCTGCTCGGCACGATCGCGTCCGCCTTCACGATCTCCCAGGCCCAGTCGACCCTTGAATTCTTCCTGTCGGGCTCGATGGCCAAGGTGCTCACGCTGCTTGCGATCGTCGGCATCCTGATGCTGCGCCCGCAGGGTCTGTTCGCCCTCAAGGTCCGCAAGTGAATCGAGAAGGCCAGAAAAATGTCCGAGACACCGCTCATTAAAACCGTCCACGACAATCCGCGCTTCGCAAATCGCTCCGAACTGATCGGCATCGCCGTGCTGGCGGTGATCCTGATTGTGATCCTGCCGCTGTCGCTGGATATCTTCCGGCTCAACCTCGTGGCGAAGTATCTGACCTACGCTTTCGTCGCACTCGGTCTGGTGATCTGCTGGGGCTATGGCGGCATTCTTAGCCTTGGGCAGGGCGTGTTCTTCGGCCTCGGCGGCTACTGCATGGCGATGTTTCTCAAGCTTGAAGCATCGAGCGTTGCGAACACCAAGATTCAGTCGACGCCCGGCATTCCGGACTTCATGGACTGGAATCAGCTCACACAACTTCCGTTCTTCTGGAAGCCGTTCAACAGCCTGACTTTCACAATCATCGCGATCATTTTGGTGCCGGCCGTGTTTGCCTTCATTATCGGCGCCGCAATGTTCAAGCGCCGCGTCGGCGGCACCTACTTCGCGATCATCACCCAGGCGATCGCCGCGATCATGACCATTCTGATCATCGGCCAGCAGGGCTATACCGGCGGCGTCAACGGCATCACCGACCTGCGCACGCTGAAGGGATGGGACATCCGAACCGACCATGCGAAGTTCATTCTCTACTTCGTCGAAGTTGCCTGCCTGTTCGGCTGCATCGGGATCGCGCAGTTCATCCGACACTCCAAGCTTGGACGTATCCTTGTCGCCATGCGCGAGAAGGAGGATCGCGTCCGCTTCTCCGGCTATAGCGTGGCGAACTTCAAGATATTCGCTTATTGCGCGGCGGCTGTGTTCGCGGCCATCGGCGGCGCGATGTTCACCCTCGAAGTCGGTTTCATGTCCCCGTCCTTCGTCGGCATCGTGCCTTCCATCGAGATGGTGATCTACACGGCGGTCGGCGGTCGGCTGTCGATCCTGGGCGCGGTTTACGGCACGCTGCTGGTGAATTTTGCCAAGACCAGCTTCTCGGAGTCTTTCCCCGAACTGTGGCTATTCGGCCTTGGCGCGCTGTTTATCGCAGTTGTGCTGGCCTTCCCGAACGGTCTCGCCGGAATCTGGCGCGATCACATCCAGCCACGGATCGAGCGCCTGTTTGCTTCGCGCGCCAAGAGCGGTGGAAAGAACGGCTGGACCGGCAGCTCGGTCGCCGACGGCGCACCTGCGGAATAGGAGAGAAATATGCTTGTCGGTCATCAGCCAAAAGATTTTCTCCTCGCCGTCGAGTCGCTGACGGTCTCGTTCGACGGCTTCAAGGCGGTGAACGGTCTGTCGTTCTACGTCGATGAAAACGAAATCCGCGTCATCATCGGTCCGAACGGAGCGGGCAAGACGACGGTGCTCGATCTGATCTGCGGAAAGACCAAGGCGACATCGGGCTCCATCCAGTTCCGCGGCAAGGAACTGACCAAGATGAAGGAAAACGAGATTGTCCAGACCGGTGTCGGCCGCAAGTTCCAGACGCCGTCGATCTATGACGATCTTACCGTGTTCGAGAATCTCGAAATCTCCTATCCGCGCGGACGGACGGTGTTCGGCGCGCTGACATTCCAGCGCGACAAGGCGGTGCGTGAACGCGTCGAGGAAGTCGCCGAAATGATCTTTCTCAAGGATCGTCTCGGCATGAGCGCCGAACTGCTCAGCCACGGCCAGAAGCAATGGCTTGAGATCGGCATGCTGCTGATCCAGGACCCGGATCTTCTGATGCTCGACGAGCCGGTGGCCGGCATGAGCGTCAGCGAGCGGGTGAAGACCGCCGAGCTGCTGAACCGCATCATCAAGGATCGATCGGTGCTTGTGATCGAGCACGACATGAAATTCGTCGAGGACATCGCCCATAAGGTGACAGTGCTGCATCAGGGCCAGATTCTGTCAGAAGGATCGATGGAGCAGGTCAAGAACGATCCGAAGGTCATCGAAGTCTATCTCGGTCACTGACACCACGGTTAGCTGAAGGAATACGCAATGCTGGCGATTTCGGATCTTCACGTCGCTTACGGACAGAGCGAAGTCCTGCATGGTCTCAACGTATCGGTCGCGCCCAATGAGATCGTTGCGATCATGGGCCGTAACGGCATGGGCAAGACCACGCTGATGAAGTCGCTAATGGGAATCGTGCCGACCAAGAGCGGATCGATGACCATGGAGGGCAATGAACTCAGCAAGCTCAAGAGCTATGAGCGCGTCGCCAAGGGCCTCGCCTATGTGCCGCAGGGCCGCATGATCTTCTCGACCATGACGGTGAAGGAGAACATCGAAACGGGGCTTGTCGCCCATGGCGACAAGGACGTGCCGGGCGACATCTACGAACTGTTTCCGGTGCTGCTCGAGATGAAGGGCCGTCGCGGCGGCAATCTGTCCGGCGGACAGCAGCAGCAGCTTGCGATTGCCCGTGCGCTCACGACGAGGCCGAAGGTTTTGCTGCTCGATGAGCCGACCGAAGGCATTCAGCCGTCGATCATTCGCGAGATGGCCCGCACGCTCAAGCGTATCCGTGATGAACGCGGCCTGTCCATCATCGTGTCAGAGCAGGTCCTCAGCTTCGCACTCGACGTCGCCGATCGGGTTCTTGTTATCGAGAACGGTGAAATCGTCCGCGATGAAGCCCGCGAGGGCATCGATGGGGATCAGGTCGCCAAATATCTGTCTGTCTGAACTCAGTTCGTAACCAAGGGGAGAGCATCACGATGCCAGAAACACTGATCAAGGTCGATCTCAATCAGTCGGCCTACGACAACGACAAGGTTCACAATCGCTGGCACCCCGACATTCCCATGGTGGAGTGGGTCAATCCGGGTGACGACTTCATCATTGAGACCTACGACTGGACCGGCGGCTTCATCAAGAACAATGACTCCGCCGATGACGTGCGCGATATCGACCTGTCGATCGTGCACTTCCTCTCGGGCCCGATCGGTGTGAAGGGTGCGGAGCCGGGCGATCTGCTGGTGGTCGACCTGCTTGACGTCGGTCCGATGAAGGAGAGCCTGTGGGGCTTCAACGGCTTCTTCTCCAAGCAGAACGGCGGCGGATTTCTGACGGATCACTTCCCGTTGGCGCAGAAGTCGATCTGGGACTTCAAGGGCATGTACACGTCGTCACGGCACATCCCGGGCGTCAACTTTGCCGGACTGATCCATCCCGGCCTGATCGGCTGTCTGCCCGATCCCAAGATGCTGTCGATGTGGAACGAGCGTGAGACGGCGCTGATCGCCACCAATCCGACCCGCGTGCCGGGCCTCGCCAATCCGCCATTCGGTCCGACGGCGCATATGGGCCGCCTCAAGGGTGACGCCAAGGCGAAAGCTGCTGCGGAAGGCGCGCGCACCGTTCCGCCGCGTGAGCATGGCGGCAACTGCGATATCAAGGATCTGTCGCGCGGCTCGAAGATCTACTTCCCGGTCTATGTTCCGGGCGCGGGTCTTTCGATGGGAGATCTGCACTTCAGCCAGGGCGACGGCGAGATCACGTTCTGTGGCGCCATCGAAATGGCCGGCTGGCTGCACATCAAGGTCGATGTCATCAAGGACGGAATGGCGAAGTACGGCATCAAGAATCCGATCTTCAAGCCGTCGCCGGTGACACCGAACTACAACAACTATCTGATCTTCGAGGGCATCTCGGTCGACGAGGCCGGCAAGCAGCACTATCTCGATGTGCACATTGCGTACCGTCAGGCATGTCTGAATGCGATCGAATATCTGAAGAAGTTCGGATACTCCGGTGCACAGGCCTACTCGATCCTCGGCACGGCGCCGGTGCAGGGGCATATCTCCGGCGTGGTGGACGTGCCGAACGCTTGCGCGACTTTGTGGCTGCCGACGGAGATCTTCGACTTCGACATCATGCCGTCGTCGGCTGGCCCGATCAAACACATCAAGGGCGGCATCGACATGCCGCTGTCGCCGGATAAGTAAACGGAGCGAGGCGCGGGAGCGGCATGTATCGGCCGCTCCTGTAGTCGCCGGGACCGATGCACGAAAGGGAGCAGGGCTGTGCCGATTTACGAATATCTTTGCAATGATTGCGGACCATTCACCGACATGCGGCCGATGGCCGAGAGCGATGATCCGCAAATCTGTCCGCAATGCGCGACGCAGGCGCCGCGGGTGATCCTGACTGCACCGCACTTCGCCTGCATGCCGGCTGAAAGGCGTAAGGCCTATGCCACCAACGAACGCAGCGCTAACGCGCCGAAGACGTTGAATGAATACAAGGCGTCGCACGGACCGGGCTGCGGCTGCTGTTCGAGCGGCAAGCCGTCGCGGTTGATGACGAAATCACGCTCCGGCGCGAAAGGATTCCCAACAGCACGCCCGTGGATGATCAGTCATTGATGTTAAACTGAGTGATTGCCAGCAAGTGTTGTTCGGCAATCACGTCAATATCCGAAATCACTCTTCGAGGAGAGCCCTTCAAGGGGAAGGCGGATCAATTTGCTCCGCCGTCACGTGATGGGTTGTCTGCGCGGTTCGACAATCTCGAACATGCGTGGAAATTCGTCCATCAATCCCATCAGTTCAGCAAGTTTCATGGCATTTCCCGTCACCTTGATCTGCCCGGCCATGACGGCCTCGGGAAAGCTCGTTTGCTTGGCGATCACGCCGTTGAAGAGGTCGCGTGTCAGAGCGAAGCCTGCATCGGCTGCCGCCGATTGCGTGCCGGAAAGGTAGGTGAGGGCGCAATTCTCGAGCGTCAACACAAAGGTTTCGTTCGTGTCGGTGAACTGCCAGTTCAGCGTAATGTGCTTGCCCTCGGCCTTCGGGCCGTTCAGCCGGACGCCGAGCACATCCCACAGTTGTTCCGTGCGCAAGGCGGCGAGCGTTTCGCGCGGCATGCCGGGGCGCGGCGGCAAATTCGGCATTCCGTGTCGCAATTCCCGTGCTGCGAAGAGATATGAATTTCTCCAGGTTGCGCTTTCGGAGAGATAGCCGAGCTGTTCGAACGTATCCGCAAGGAGCGCCTTCGCATCATTGTTGTCGGGTTCGGCGAACACCAGATGGCTCAGGGCCTGGGCGATGAAGCGAAACTCGCCCTTTTCGAAGTCCTTTCGGGCATGGCTTAGAATCGATGCCGCGCCTCCCATGTATTCGACATATTTCTTGCCGGCCTCGATGCGCGGCAGAGGATCGAGATTGGCTGGATTGGCGTCGTACCAGCCGAGATATTTCTGATAGATGGCTTTCACGTTATGGCGGATATGTCCGTAATAGCCGCGTGCATGCCACGCGCCATCGAGGCTTGCGGGAAGCTTGATTGTTTCGGCGATCTCCGCGGCATTGAGGCCGTGATTCATGAGGCGCACGGTCTGGTCGTGCGCGAATTTATAGAGATCGCGCTGCTGGCGGATCATGGTGTCGACGCGATCGGTGCCCCACACCGGCCAATGATGCTGGCCGCACATGGCCTGAGCCTTGCCGCCCCACATCTGCAGAGCCTCGTTCAGATATTTCGACCAGGCGAGCGCATCGCGCACGTCCGCCCCGCGGAACGGCAGGAGGTTATGAAAGTTGTGCGTGCAATTCTCGGCGAGATTGAGCACTTTATAATGCGGAAGATAGAAGTGCATCTCCGCAGGCGCCTCAGAGTTCGGCGCCATCTGAAATTCAAATGTCACGCCGTCGATGGTGCGCGTATCGCCCGTCGCCTTGATCAGGTCCGTGGGACGAAGCAATCCCACCAAACCGGCCGCCATCGATTTTCCGAGTCCGCAATCGATCTGTCCGCGTGGCCCTTTCGCCAGCAGCGGCCCGAATTGATATTGGGCACGGCGCAGCATGGCAGGTCCGGCAATGATGTTCTCGGATACGGCATGTTCGAGAAAGAGATCAGGAGCGATGATCGGGACGTTGCCAGCAGCAAGCGTTGCATCATCCAGAATGCCGCGAGCGCCGCCCCAGTGGTCCGTATGCGTGTGCGTGAACATGACGGCAGTCACAGGACGATGGCCGCGATGCTGATGGTAAAGCTCCAGCGCGGCCCGTGCCCCCTCGATCGAGGTCAGCGTATCCACGACGATGACGCCGCTGTCGCCCTCGATGAGCGTCATATTGGCGATGTCGAAACCTCGCACCTGATAGACGCCGGGGACGACTTCGAACAGACCGTGATTCATGTTGAGGCGCGACTGTCGCCACAGGCTTGGATCGGCGGTGGGAGGGGCGGCCTGCTCGCCTAAAAAGCCGTAAGGTTCGAGGCTCCAAATTTCGCGGCCGTTGTCGGACAATATCCGAGCGTGCTCGCGAGTGCCGAGAAAGCCGCGCGATGCATCGTCGAAGTCGCGGGTGTCCGAGAAGGGCAATGCCTTGAGCGTCGCATCATGCTGTGCCTTGACGGCGAGGGACGCATCTTTCGGACGTTCCGGAGAATTTTGTTCGGCCATGGGACGTGCTCCTCAACTCGTCAATGATGGGCCGCGCGGATCATGTCGGCAGCCTTTTCGGCGATCATGATCGTGGGGGCGTTGGTGTTGCCGCCGACCAGCGTCGGCATGATGGAAGCGTCCACTACCCGCAGGTTCTCGACACCACGCACGCGCAATTGCGGATCGACGACGGCGAGATCGTCTGTGCCCATGCGTGCGGTACCGACCGGGTGATAGACCGTATCGGAGCGGTCGCGCAGGAGAGTGCGGATCTGATCGTCGCTTTGGATGGTGCCGCTGTACATCTCGGCCGTGCGCCACTTGGCCAGCGGCTCCGCCTCCATGATCCTGCGCGTTATCTTGAAGCCCTTGAGCATCACCTCGATATCCTCGGCATGATCGTAGAATTTGGGATCGATCAATGGGGCTGCGTTCGGGTCGGCGCTGCCGAGCGATACCATGCCGCGGCTCTTGGGACGAAGCAGGCAGACATGGCAGCCGAAACCATGTCCGAGGTGGCGGGTGCGGCCGTGGTTATCCGCGATTGCCATGCTGAAGTGCAACTGGATGTCGGGGACGGCTAGATCTGGATCGGTTTTGAGGAAACCGCCGCATTCGGCGATGTTCGATGTCACCATGCCGCGTCCGGCCCGCCGATAATGGCCGATTTCCTTCAGCAGGCGATTGAGCCCTGCGAATGAGACGCCGAAATTGTCGGCGGAGATCGAGCGATAAGTAAACGCGAAGTCGATATGATCTTGCAGGTTCTGGCCGACGCCCGGCACGTGATGAACGGCGTCAATGCCGAAGGACTTCAGGTGCGCGGCGTCACCGAGGCCGGAAAGCATCAGCAATTGCGGCGATTGGAACGCGCCACTACTCAGGATGATCTCGCGCCGCGCTTTGACAGTTTCGGCGTCGCCATCTCTGCTGAATTCAACGCCGGCGGCCCGTTTGCCCTTGAAGATTACGCGTCTCGCCAGAGCCTGCGTTATGACTTCCAGATTCGGCCGCGACAGGTTCGGCTCAAGATAGGCGCGCGATGCGCTCCAGCGCTGGCCTTCTTTCTGAGTGACCTGATAGGGACCGACGCCGTACTGGTCGGCGCCGTTGAAGTCATGATTGATCGGTAGCTGCAGCGACGTCGCGGCTTCCAGAAAATGCTGCTGAAACGGATTTTCGGTCCTCAGGTTGCCGACATTCAGTGGCCCCCCGACGCCATGATAGGCGCCGTTCAGCGTTTCGTTGTTTTCGGATTTCCGGAAGTAGGGCAGTACATCGTCATATCCCCAGCCCGGATTGCCAAGCTTTGCCCAGTGATCGTAGTCCGAGCGATGGCCACGGATGTAAACCATGGCGTTGATCGCGCTCGATCCGCCAAGCGCCTTGCCGCGCGGCTGATATCCCCGGCGATTGTTGAGGCCAGGTTGCGGCACAGTCTGGAATGCCCAGTTGTTTTTCTTGGAAGGCACCATGATGGCAAGGCCGAGCGGCGCCTTGACCATCCAGTTGTTGCCGGAGCCGCCGGCTTCCAGAAGGCACACATTTACTTTCGGGTCTTCGCTAAGGCGGCTCGCAAGAACGCAACCGGCGGAGCCGCCGCCAACGATCACGTAATCAAATTCATCCACGGAATTTCTCCTGAGGGATTCGGTTCTCTGGCGGCTGTCAGGTCGTGCTTCCGGCCAGCGCGGCGGTGCGGGCAGGAGCGATGCGTCTGGCCTCTGCTTCAGGGCGGATGAACATCATTCCGATGATTCCTCCCGCCAGCATGATGACGCCGCAGATAACGAAGCCGCTGTTGAAGCCGTCGAGCGGCGTGGTGGCTTTCTCGACGAGGCTTCCCATCACATAAGGCGCGATCAGCCCGGCGGTGGTGCCAATCGCATTGCTGATGGCGAGCAGCGCGCCACGTTGACTGACTGGCGTGATTTCGCCGATCACCGCGTGTGAGATCACGTAGATGATCGAGGGGAAGGCCATTCCGCAAGCACCGGCGATGATTTTTCCCGGAATGTTGTCGATGTGCGGCAATGCGACCAGCAAAAGTCCGCCGAAGGCGACGCATGCGCCTCCCAGGCACCCCCGTGCGATGCGGCTGCTGACGCCGCGTGCCATCAGCCGCTGCGAGTACCAGCCCAGGCCGATCACGACGATCACGCCGAGACCGGATGTGAGTGCGGTCAGCAGGCCCACCGAGCGCTGCACGAAACCGAGGCCATGAACAAAGTAAGCCGCCTGCCACGACAGGCTGAGTGACAGCGCCCAGTAGGCGCCGAAATAAGCGCACCAGCTTGCGATAATCGTTGGATTGAGCAACAGGCGACGATAGGGGACACGGTTGTCTGACAGATTCGCCGCAGACTCGGCAGGCACAAGTGGACCTTCGCGGCCCCACGCGGCCCAGGCGAGCGTCCACAGCAGGCCGGCGATGCCAAGCGCGCCGAATGCCCAGTGCCACGAATAGTGAACGATCAAAAGATTAAGCAGCGGCAGCACAATCATGATGCCGACACCAGCGCCCTGCGCGATGACCGCCGTGGGGAGGGTGCGCCGTTCGTTGGGGAACCACTTGTAAGCGGCATGCAGTGCGATCGGATAGGCCGGGCCTTCGCCGGCGCCGAGAATGATGCGGCATGCGACCAGCGTCCCGATGCCCACAGAACCGACCATCGGAAACTGTGTGAGCGCCCAGATCAGCCCCATAGCCAGCAAAATCCAGCGGGACTGGATGCGATTGGCAATGAAACCGACAATGATCGAGGAAATGGCGAAGAGAAGAAAGAAGGCGGAGCCGACGAGGCCGAACTCGCTCGGCGACAGCTTCAATTCATCCATGATGGGAACGGCGGCGAGGCCGATGATGGCCTTGTCGGCGAAATTGATCAGCATAAAGAAGAAGAGCAGACCGACGACGCGCCATGCCCCTGGTTCTGTTTTTCGATCGGTCATTGTTTCGATTCCCTGTCACTTTGCGTCGGCGTTTTGCCGATCTTCGTTCGGTTGTTATGTCTTTGCTCTCGTCGTTCCCTTGCGGCGTGTTACTGTCTTCGACGCCGTCGTCTTTGCGGAGGAGGGCTTCGTTTCCGTCTTGATCAGGAATTGGAAACATTGGCTCAGTCGGACCGACAGCTCCTTGTCATGGAGCGACAGCGGACCCGGATCGTTGAGGATCGCATTGACCAGCGTGCCGAAGATCACCTGAAAGCCGAAGCCGATGGCACGCGTCTTCGCCGCGCGCTGGCCCGGCCCCATGGCGCGGAGCAGGGCAGGCGTTGCGACCACGACGCCGTTTCGCGCCAGATCCTTGAACGTGCTCCATTTGGCTTCGCGGGAGTCCCCGCGCTGCAGGGCTGCCCGGAGGACGCCTTCATGGTTGCGCATCCAGCTCACGATGCCATCGACGAGCACATCGCAAAGCGCCTCAAGAGACAATTCAGCCAGCGCCTGATCGTGCATCATGCGTGATCGCATGAGTGCGCCGTCATGTCCGGTCAGGCTCAGCAAGGCATTGAAATAGGCGTCCTTGCTCTCGAACCGGCTGTAGAACGCGCCAACGGTGACGTTGATCTCCGCGCAGAGCGCTTCGATCGACAAGTCCTCAAGGCGGTGAGTTCGCAACATCTCGGCGCCCGCGCGCAGCAGGGCGGCCGTCGTTTCACGGCTGCGCTTTTGCCGCGACGGCAGCACGCCGGGAAAATTCAGGTCGAGGGTGTCGAAGGGCATCGTTGCGTTCCGGCGATCCATAATGATAATTCGGATTATGGTTTTGGCAACCTGAAATTCGTCAGGCCCTGACCGGGCATCCGTTCGAACACGCGGGGCAACCGCGGGCGACATACAGGGAGTGGATCATGGGTGAGCGAGACAAAGGTGAGGCTTTTCAAGGGACCGTCGGCAAGACCATCGCCGACTCCAAGCCATGGTGGCCGCCGGAAAAGAAGCCGCAGCCTTCGGCACCCAATATTCTTGTGGTGCTGTTCGATGATGTCGGCTTTTCTGATTTTGGCTGCTACGGCTCGTCGATCCGCACCCCGACGATCGACAGATTGGCGGCGGAAGGGCTGCGCTACAGCGGATTTCATACCACGGCGATGTGTTCGACCACCCGCGCGGCGCTGTTGACCGGCCGCAATCACCATTCGGTAGGCGTGGGGTGTCTGGCGAACTTTGACAGCGGCTATCCCGGTTATCGCGGCAAGATCGCGCGCGAGGCCGGGACGATCGCGGAAATTCTCCGCGCCAACGGCTATCGGAATTACATGGTCGGCAAATGGCATGTAACGCCGTTGACGGAAAGTGGAGCGACCGGGCCGTTCGATGGCTGGCCGCTCGGCCGTGGCTTCGATCGTTTCTACGGCTTTCTCGATGCCGAGACCGATCAATATTCACCTGAACTTGTCGCCGACAATACGCATATCGATCCACCGGGCACCTATGAGACCGGCTATCACCTGACGGCGGACCTCGTCGATCAATCCATTCGTTTTATCGCCGATCACATGGCGGATCGTCCCGATCTGCCGTGGCTGACCTGGCTGGCTTTCGGGGCGTGCCATGCGCCGCATCAGGCACCGAGCGATCTGATCAAGGGCTACGATAAGCATTTCGCGCACGGGTGGGACGTGGAGCGCGAAAGGCGTTTGGCGCGGCAAAAGGCGACGGGTCTTGTGCCGCAAGAGACCAGGATGGCGCCACGCAATGACGGCGTCAAAGCCTGGGACGAGCACAGCGAGGACGAACGCCGCGTCTTCACGCGCCTGCAATCGGCATTTGCCGGGATGCTCGATCATGCGGACCAGCATCTCGCGCGGCTGATCGCGTTCCTTGAAACCGCAGGCGTGCGGGACAACACGCTGATCGTGGTCCTATCTGACAACGGCGCCAGCCAGGAGGGCGGGCCGCTCGGGTTCGTCAATGCGATGGGGCCATATAACTTCCGTCCTGAGCCGATTCCAGAGAAGCTTCAGCGCATTGACGATATCGGCGGGCCTGACACCCATTCGAATTTTCCGTTGGGCTGGGCGATGGCATCCAACACGCCGCTGCGGCGCTACAAGCAGAATACCCATGGTGGCGGCATTCGCGATCCGTTCGTGATCTCGTGGCCGGAACGGATCAAGGCCAGGGGCGAGCTGCGCCATCAATTCGTTCACGCCACCGATCTTGTACCGACACTTCTGGATGTGATCGGTGTTAAGCCGCCATCGTCGATTGGCGGATATGAACAGATGCCGCTGGAGGGCGAGAGTTTCGTGAAATCGCTCTCCGATCCGAACGCGCCTTCACGCACCAAGCCGCAATATTTCGAGATGTTCGGTCATCGCGGGCTTTGGCACGACGGCTGGAAGGCCGTCGCATTTCATCCGCCCGGAACGGCATTTGAGAAAGACAAGTGGGAACTGTTTCATCTCGATCGAGATTTCTCGGAAGTCGATAATCTCGCAGAGCGTGATCCCGAACGACTGAAATGGATGATCGACATGTGGTGGGATCAGGCGGAAAAGCACAAGGTGTTGCCATTGGACGATCGCTTCGGTCCGCGATTTGCTGAGAATGCCGCGCGTTTTCACGGCCCGCGCCACAACTTCGTTTTTCACACCGGCATGGGACACGTGCCGACAGACGTCGCGCCGGATGTGCGCAGCCGGAATTATATGATCGAGGCGGATCTGGACCCGAGCGGAGCGGCGGTCGAAGGGGTTCTGATCGCCCATGGCGATGCGACATCCGGCTACAGTCTTTACGTCAAGGACAACCGGCTGGTGCATGATCTCAACATCGGCGGCGCACATAATATTCTCACATCGAACCGCCAGATTCCGGCCGATGCGCGCCGCCTCGGCGTGGAGGTTACGCGCTGGACGACTGACGGGAAGCCGCGCAAGGGGCCGGTGCCGGGCTTCAGCCGAATTACACTTCGGATCGATGGAGCGCCGGCAGGATCGTTCGACACGGTGCTGGGATTCCACAATCTGATTTCGTGGTCGGGGCTGGACATCGGCCGGGATCGCGGCAGTCCAGTGTCGCACTATGCGGCTCCGTTCGAGTTCACGGGAAATCTGCTTCGGGTGCGTGTCACCATGGACATCGAGCAGCACCTTGATGGTGATGGCGTCGGGGAAGCCGAGATGGCGCGGCAGTGATGCGAGAGCGGGAAGGAGGAGGAGGCCGATGTCTGATACTCTGACAGACGAAACATCGCTGATGCAATCCTATGCGGCCTTGCGTGATGCCTGGATCGCCAAGGGTGGGCTCTCGGTCGCGCAGCGTTGCGCGATCCTCAAGGCATTGCGCAGCAGTCTGCGGCAACGAGCCGACGACTACGTTGCTGCAATATCGGCCGATTTTCGCGGGCGCTCGAAACATGAAACGCTACTGACGGAAATCGCAGTGGTGATCTCGGCGATCGACTATACTCTCCCTCGCATCAAAAAATGGGCGCGTCCATCATCGATTGCTCTCGGTTTTCCGATCTGGCCGGCGCGCGGCGGCTTGATGCCGCAGCCGCGCGGCGTTGTCGGTGTGGTCGCGCCGAGCAACTATCCGTTGCAGCTTGCGCTGATGCCGCTGGTGTCGGCGATTTCTGCCGGATGCCGCGTTCTGATTAAACCGTCGGAAATGACGCCGCGGACCGCACAACTGATCGCACGGCATATCCGGGAAACTTTCGACCCCTCGATTATCGGTGTGGTTTGTGGGGATGAAAATCTGTCCGCACAGTTCGTTCGATTGCCATTCGATGCACTGCTGTTCACGGGCTCGCACCGCGCCGGCGCCAAGGTGGCGGAAGCCGCTGCCGCCAACATGACGCCGCTGATTCTCGAACTTGGCGGAAAGTCGCCGGTGATCGTCGACCGGAGTGCTGACCTCGTCAAGGCTGCGGAATCGATTATCGCTGGCAAGCTGATGAATGCGGGCCAGACTTGCGTGGCTCCAGACTATGTTCTTGTGGCGCGAGAAAGCTATGATGGCCTCGTTGGGGAACTGAAGGCGGCCGCGCGCAAACTGTATCCGGATCGAGAAGCACGGGACTATTCCGCGATATTGTCGGATGCCGCGATCGCTCGGCTGGCAAAACTGGAATCTGCTGAGCAGACACTCGATCTGCTGGACAGCGATATCGCCGCACCGCGCTTCCAGCCAAAGCTGATTTTGTCTCCGGCTCGGGATCATGCGGTGATGACGGAAGAAATCTTCGGTCCGCTGCTGTCGATTCTGGCTTACGATACCATCGACGAGGCTATCGAGATGGTGCGCAGCCAGCCGCCGGCCCTGGTGATTTATTGGTTTGGCGGGAAGAACGAGCGGTTTGACGCGGTGATGGCAAAAACGATGTCGGGTGCGGTGTCGGTGAACGAGACGGTGCTGCATGCCGGTATCAGCGCTCTCCCGTTTGGCGGCGTCGGAAGTTCGGGTATCGGCCGGTATCATGGCAAGGCAGGTTTTAATGCCTTCTCCAATGAGCGCGTCATCTTCGAACAATCGACATGGAGCCTGACACACTTGTTGCGTCCGCCGTTCGGAAAGCGGGCGGATCGGATCCTGCGCCGGTTGGTATCGGTGTCATCAATACGTGGGCTGAGCTCGTCATCAAGGTCTGGCAATTCGGCCAGCTCGCGGATATGACCGCGCAATACAAGGACAAGCCTCTTCCGGAAAATCCGGGTTCTATCGAATCGGCCGTTCAAGTCGCGATCAGGGCGAAGCCCGCCATGAAGCCTGTCTTTGTCGCTTTCCCCGGCACGATCTTCAGCAGCACAAGCCACTATGCCGTGTTCATGCGTGGCAATACGCCGCTGACGGCGAAACTGCTCTAGCCGGCGCTGATCGATGCCGAAACCGGCGTGCTGACGGATAGCCGGGAACTGACCTAGCATGTCGGCGACTCTGCTGATCTCGCAGCCGCTGCACTTCGGCGATTACGGCTTGTCCTGGATTGCGCTGGGAATTTCGATCGTGCTTTGCGGTTACTTCCTGCTGAATCGTTCGTGAGAAGCGGCTGTCCGCAAAACTGCGCATTTGCCGCTCTGTTCACTATAATCGGTGCGGGTTTCCAACCCGGACAGCGGCCGGAACCGATGTCGGGGAATACGTCCGTAACTTCCGTATCAGTCAATTCCGAGGAATGTGTTGCTGAAGTTCGTGTCGCCCAATAGCGATTCGCGTGTCCCTTCGAGAACAATTCGTCCGCTTTCAATCACGTAAGCACGGTCGACGAAGACTGGCCGGCATTCACCCGCCAAGCGTTGACCTAATAGCCACCATGCGGATCGGTTTCCACCGGAAAGCATCGGCGCTTTGACGCGAGCGGTGCATCGCCGTGCGGGGCGGCCCGTTTCAATTCATTGACAGCGGATGAGTGCCGGCATTGACGGCCACGCAAGTTATGCTCAATAGAGAATTCACTGTCGATTTCTCCAGAGCAAGGCGCGTGGAATGAACAAGAGCGTTGGTATTGTCGGTATTGGCATCATGGGGACGGCCATGGCGCGCAATCTGTGTCAGGCTGGATTCGATGTCGTTGGCTATGATCCTGTTCCGCAGGCCATCGCGCGGCTTGAAGAGATCGGCGGCCGTGCGCTGGCTTCGCCGCGCGCCGTCGCGGAAGCTGCGCCCATCATTATCATGTCGCTACCCAAGGCCGAGGCGCTGACCGACGTCATTGGCGGAGATACAGGTGTCGCCAAGGCAGCGGGAAGAGGGCAGATCGTCATCGAATGTTCGACGCTTCCGCTGGATATCAAGCGGGCGGCTCACGATGAAATGGAGAGGTATGGCAAGATCCTGCTCGACTGCCCGATCAGCGGCACCGGCGCACAGGCCGTGAACAAGGATCTCGTTATTCTGGGGAGTGGCGACAAGGAAGCGTTCGATCGCTGCTCCGAGGTATTTGCCGGCATGTCGCGCGTTCAGCACTATCTCGGCTCGTTCGGGCGTGGCAGCGTCATGAAATACATCGCCAATCACCTTGTGACGATCCACAATGTCGCGGCGGCGGAAGCAATGGTTCTCGGCATCAAGGCGGGGATCGAACCGTCACTTGTTTACGATACGCTTGCTGACAGTGCCGGAACATCCCGCATGTTTCAGATGCGCGGTCCGCTGATGCGCGATGAGAACTATGACGTGCCGACGGCCACCATTCGCATGCAGCTCAAGGATATCGCGATTATCGACGCCTTCGCCGATAGTTTCGATTGCGCGCTGCCGGTCTATGCCGCCGCGTCGCAGATCTATCACGCCGGTGCTGCCCTTGGCCGCAGAGAGCAGGATACCGCCGCGGTATGTGCTGTTCTTGAAACGATGCATGGGATTAACCGCAAAAAATTGGCGTCGTAGGTCAATCGCTCTCATCTTATGTTCTGAAAATATCTTATTGAAAGGGTTGGGCTGATATGGCCGATCTCGCAATCATGGTTGCGCCGAATGGCGCGCGCAAGGGCTACGCCGATCATCCCAATTTGTCTCTGACGGCTGATGCAATCGCAAAGGAAGCTCATGCCTGCCAGGCCGCCGGCGCGCAGGCCATTCATATGCACGTCCGCGATGACAACGGACGGCATACACTCGATGCAGCACGCTATCTGGCTTCGACCGATGCTGTTCGGCGAGCAACAGGTCCGGAATTTGTCATTCAGATCACGACCGAAGCCGTTGGCATGTTCAAACCGCACGAGCAGATTGCAGTGGTTCGCGCTGTAAGGCCTGAGGCGGTCAGTATTGCCACGAAAGAACTGATTCCGGATGCTGAATCCGAAGCTGCTGCCGAGGCGCTGTATCGCTGGGCTCATGAGCAACGTATCGCAGTTCAGCACATCGTTTATGCGGAAAATGAGTTCGATCATCTTCTCGATTTGATCGGGCGTGGAGTTATTCCAGGCCATCGCCATTCGGTCATTTTTCCGCTCGGGCGCTATGCGGCGGATCAGGAAAGCGATCCGGCGGAGCTGGCTCCGTTTGTCGCGAAGGTTCGCGAGAGTGGAGGGGTGGCGCGGTTTGACTGGTGGGTGTGCGCGTTTGGAGGATCAGAAACGGCGTCGCTTGTTGCTTCTGCCGCCATGGGCGGACATTGCCGGATCGGGTTTGAGAACAGTTTTATCAATGCGGATGGCACGCGCGCGGAAAGCAATGCGGAGCGTGTTAGGGATTTGCGATCCTCATTGAGCGGTATTCATCGACGCCCCTCGTCCCGGGCCGATGTCCTAAGAGCACTGGGACAACCCGACTAGGTTTTCACCAAGACCTCACACAGTCATTCTTCATGGCCTGGCGTCGCTGCGGTGCCGTGCCGCGCATTTTGTGCGGCGCATCCGAAGTCAATTCGCTTGCATTTGCACGTGCGCTGTTTTATTTATCGGGTGATAAATCAAGAAGCGCGAGCGAATTTCGGGGAGTGGCAGGCATGAAAGTTCTCGGTTTCAATCATCTTTCCATCGGTGCGAGAGACCTCGAAGAGTCCGCTCGCTTCTATCAGACCGTCCTTGGCATGGAATTGATCCCCACGTACAATTTCGGCTTCAAGACCAAATACTTGCGGTGCGGCAACCTCCAGCTTCATCTCTTCGAGCTGGATGACAGCGTTCCGGTTTATCAGCACTTCGCGCTCGATGTGGACGACTTTCATGCCGCCTACGAGAAGGCGAAGGCGATCGGTGCGCTTGATTCCAAGGCATTCCGCAACTCTGTAAATGAACTGCCGGACGGCTGCGTGCAGATGTATCTGCGTGATCCCGCCGGCAATCTGGTTGAAATCGACTGGCCGGATGTGAACACACTGGATCGTTCGCGAATTCCGGAAATGAAACTGCTCTCTGAGTTTGCAACCCAGGACGATGAAGGCCTGAAGGCGTCCCTCTATCTCGATCGGCCGCATATCAAGCCGAATGCACCGAGAAAAGCTGCGTCGCGGTAGTTGTTAGGGAGGCTGTGATGTCAGGCAACGTGCACAAACTGGATCAGCATGCGAGCGGTCAGGGCGATCTGTATGCGGAGATGCTGCAGCGGGCCCACGCGCTCGTGCCAAAGCTGCGCGAACGTGCGGCGATAACCGAGGACATGCGCCGCCTTCCGCCGGAGACGGAAAATGATCTCCATGCGGCGGGCTTGTTCAGGATTTTGCAGCCCAAGCGCGTGGGCGGCTCTGAACTGGACTATGTCGCGCTGGTCGATTTTGCCGACGTCATTGGTCTTGCCGATGCGTCTGTGGCATGGAATCTGGCAAATCTCGCGAGCCATCACTGGATGCTCGGGATGTTTGACAAGCGTGCCCAGGATTTGATCTGGAACGAGAGTGCCGACACTCTGATTGCGTCATCATTCGTATTTCCGGCGGGGCGGGCGACACGCGTAAAAGGCGGCTACAAATTGTCCGGGCGCTGGCCGTTTTCGTCGGGCGTGGATTCAAGCACCTGGAATATGCTCGCCGGCATTGTCTCATCAGAAGATGACGCCGACGGCGTCGAGTATCGCGTCTTTCTGTTGAAGCAAGACGACTACAAGATCATCGATACCTGGAACTCAACCGGCCTGAAGGGCACCGGGTCCAACGACGTCGAGGTCAAGGATGTGTTCGTTCCCGAGCACATGACGCTTGCCGTCAGGGATGTCGCGGGTGGTCCGACGCCGGGAAGCGCTGTCAATCCCAGCCCGCTCTTTGCACTTCCGGTGTTCTCGCTGTTTCCATTCGTTTTGTCGGGCGCTGCGCTCGGCAACGCGCAGGCCTGTCTTGATGATTACGTTGAGGTCGCGCGGCATCGGGCTTCAACATACAACCGCGCCAAACTGGGCGATCTGCAAACGACACAAATCAAGGTCGCGGAAGCGTCGGCCAAGATCGATGCCGCGCGCCTTATCATGCGGCGGATCTGTATCGATGCAATGGCTGACGCCCGGCGTGGAGATGTTCCGCTGATTGCCGAGAAGACGAAGTATCGCCGGGACGGCGCCTATGCGGTGAACTTGTGCACCGAGGCCGTTTCATTGCTGTTTGCGGCAAGCGGGGCCCGCGGCCTTTATACGACAGGGACTCTGCAGCGGCAGTTTCGCGATGCGCATGCAATCAATGCGCATATCGCATTCAGTTTCGATGCCGCCGGCACGAATTATGGCCGTGTCGCGCTCGACCTGCCGTCCGAAAACCTGACCCTTTAAAGGGTGGAACATGGCCGCTGTTTCACACGATCCGACAGAATTCGGAACCGAGCTGTCGAGTGATAGCTCCCCGATCGATCCGCGCGACTTCCGCACCGCCCTCGGCTCCTTTGCGACCGGTGTCACCGTGATCACGGCGGCGACGCCGGATGGCCGGCAAGCGGGGCTAACCTGCAATTCGTTTGCTTCGGTTTCGCTCAATCCGCCTTTAGTGCTCTGGAGTCTGGTGGTCTATTCGCCGAGCATGAGTATCTTTCAGGACGCGAGTCATTTCTCCGTCAACGTGCTCGGCGCCTCCCAGCAGTCCTTGGCAACTCAGTTTGCAACGCCTGCCGACGACAAGTTCGCAGGGGTGAAGTGGGAGCCGGGTTTAGGCGGTGCGCCCGTTCTGGCAGATGCCGTTGCCACGTTTCAATGCCGCACGGCGGACCGATATTACGGGGGGGACCACGTAATTTTCCTTGGTGCGGTGGAGGCTTATGCGTACAACCAAGCCGCGCCGCTGCTTTTTGCGCGGGGCAACTTTGGTCGTTTCGTTCCCGGGGCATGATCCCGCAGGTCTCTATGGCAAAAAAGTCGTCTCTATCCGTTACGCGTGTGAAACAGAAGCGCCTGTCTCCCGAAGAGCGGCGCCAGGAGTTTGTCCGCAAGGCAACGGAGTTCTTTTCGGAAGAGGGATTCGATGGGGGCACGCGTGAACTGGCGCGACGGTTAGGCGTCACCCAGCCGCTGTTGTACCGCTATTTCCCGAGCAAGGAAGAATTGGTCAAAGAGGTCTACCGCAAGGTCTACCTCGAACCGCTTGATACAGGTTGGGAGAAGCTTCTCACCGACCGGTCGCGCCCGATCAGGGAACGCCTCATACAATTCTATGAAACGTATACCGACGTTATCTTCTCACGAAAATGGCTGAGAATTTATCTGTTCGCGGGCCTTAAAGGCCTCGATATCAACCGCTGGTATGTCGGCGTCGTCCGCGACAAGATTCTGACGCGCATTATCAAGGAATGCAGGTTTGAAGCGGGCTTGCCGACGCAGGCCAAGCCGACTGCCACCGAAATCGAGATGGCGTGGGTCTTCCACGGCGGCATCTTCTATTACGGCGTGCGCCGATACATCTACGAGATGGTTCCTCTCCAGGAAAAGGAAGAGATGATCGCGAATGCGATCGATGGCTATCTCGCGGGCTTTGCACGAACCTCGCGACCCGACGTTAAAAAACCTGTTGTGAAGTCAAACCGGCTCAATGCCGCCGCTCTTCGCTGAGCGTTGAATGGCCTCGAACGTGCGGACGTTTGAGAGCATTTCGTCATGGGTAACTGGGTAGGCGGGCCCACCGAGTGCCGCGCGGCCAAAGGCTTCCAGATTGTCGCGCACCGCCGGATGCGGCTGATAGTACGCAGACTCAGGCTGCTGGTCGCGCAGAACGCGCGTGACATCCCAGCCGGTTGGGTTTTCCGGATGAGTCCGATCCCGGATTTCCATCCAGCCTTTCGATCCGAGCAGCGCCAGGCGCCCCATGAACGGTGTGGCGAGAACTGCGTTCAGTGTCGCCGACGTGCCGTTTTCGAATCCGATGCTGATCGAAAGTGTATCACCGTTCGCAAAGTCGCTGCCGAGCGTGGCGAGGCGCGCCCACACATGGGTTGGCCTGCCGAGCAGTGCAATCGATAGATCTACGAGATGAATGCCAGTGGCGGACAGCGGACCAACGGGATTGATGGTATTTGACAGGCGCCAGTTGTCGGGAGGCAGGTTGAGAAACTTGTCCTGGCTGAAATTGCCTTCCAGCACGAGCGG
>Ga0153956_1000969_pt1 | contig 28430 bp, 23 predicted proteins | sample TSFL040MetaG_FD_104704 | JGI IMG/M metagenome (GOLD analysis project Ga0153956, IMG submission 104704) | Attine ant fungus gardens microbial communities from Florida, USA - TSFL040 MetaG | ecosystem: Host-associated > Fungi > Mycelium > Unclassified | place: USA: Florida, Wekiwa Springs... | reverse complement strand
ATCGCCTTCCTTCAGGATCTCTACGATCTGCGATTCAGTGAACCTCGACTTCTTCATGTGCTCTCCCGTTCAGCGCGGGAGAGTCCAAGATTACACTGTTCACCTGACGGGGGAGCCTACGGAGCCATCTGATACTTTACGAAATATTCAGATGACGTAGATACGTGCAGTACGACTTATAAAGCAGGACTTTGGTCTGGCCGCAGAACTTCAGGCGGGAATTGGTACCGGGGCTGCGTCGGCGGCCCAGGGAGTAAGATCGGCTGCACAGGCGCTCTACATATCCGGTAAATTGATTGTTGGAACAGGTGATCTAACCGGTGCAACGGAGCTCGGCTCCGAGGCGGTCGAGGCGCTCTATACCGCCGGTGAGGAACAGGCCGAAACCGATATTGAGGCGCTTCAAAACGCAATCAAGGCGGCATCGACATTGCGCTCGACGACACCCGCTGTGTGGTAGCTACTTAGAACGAATAACCTGGTAAGTTTGATGAAACGAGCAATATGGACCGCAGTAGTCGCCTTCCTGGTTTTTTTAGCGGCGCTGTTGCTTGAAAATGCCTACATCACGGACCCGGATCTGCGTTATCCGATTGCTCTTCTAACAAGAATGCTCGGAGTTATCATCGTGCTGCTACTTTCAATACGGGTGGCGCTAGTATTTACGCGAGAGAAGGTACGCGCAGTTGCTCCTAAGGCTGAGGAAGGCCTTAGAGCGGTCGGGACAGTATCCGTCATTACGGCTTTTTCACTGACGGGCTGTATATTTGGTGTCTCGCTGATGGTAGACGGATCAGGGTCTATCCAACTCTGGCCCCTGGGAATTGTATTGATATTTGGAGCGCTTGGAGCTTACTGCACTAGCTATTTGCGGCGCACCTGGAAAGAGTTTCAACGTTTGAAAGAAAAGCCGTCGAATCTGCGCTGAGACTCTATGCATATGTCGGGGGGAATCCGATTAGCCGACGAGATCCGCTGGGGCTGTGGTCGCTAACCATAGGGGCATACGCCGGGGTCGGCGGCGCAATTCTAATTGGTTATGACGAGACCTCCGGCCAATGGTTTTATGGCGGGAGGCTTGGCATCGGGCTGGAAGCTGGCGGAAGTTTCGACCCGTTGGCACGCGTCCAGGCGCTGAACAGGCTCCCTCATGCGGCCCAAGTACAACTGTTGGGACATTCGGCTCAGTAGGGGCAAGCGTCGGCCCATCGCAAGTACCAATCGAAGATTTTGGTGCCGGGATAGATATATACACAAAGCAGACTTATAGCGAGGGGCCCTTTCAGAGCAATGGTTCAACTATTCCGTTGGAGTCGCCGGTGCAGCGAGCTTCGGCTTAGGGCGGGCTATCCGATTCTTTACGAAATACTCTAATACGTAGATACGTGCGGCCTGCCAGTCCTGCACATGGGCCTCGCCGAACGCGGGCGGGGAGCGCACCTGACTGGTGATGGCCATGAGGATCGATCATGGCCGCTCGGGCTGGTAGCGCGCGGAGCTGATGACGACGGCGGGCCGCTGCCTGCTCTCTGGCTTTGATCAGTACCGATATTGTCGCGCAAGCAAGCCGGTCAGTGGCCCGGCTCGCGAGCGAACCCCGCCGGCACCATGTGCTGCATCTGTCCCTCGATCCACGCCTGGACCTCGTCGTTGATCTCGCGTGGATCGCGGTCCGCGGCGACGATGGGCGGACCCACGACCACGCGCACGGTGCCGGGCTTTTTGATCAGCCCGCGCCGCGGCCAGAAGTAGCCGGCGTTGTGGGCCACCGGCACGATCAGGCGGCCGGTGCGGGAGGCGAGCAGCGCGCCACTCACGCCGTAACGGCGCGTGGTGCCGGCTGGCATGCGCGTGCCTTCCGGGAAGATCACCACCCAGCTGCCCTCGTCCAGGCGTTGCCGGCCCTGTTCGATCACCTGGGTGACGGCGGTGGAGCGGGCGCTGCGGTTGATGGCGATGGCGTGCAGCATCCGTACGCACCAGCCCACCACCGGGATCCACAGCAGCTCGCGCTTGAGTACCCAGGCCTGGCGCGGGATCACCACGTTGATGGCCAGGGTCTCCCAGGTCGAGGCGTGTTTCCACAGGGAGACGTGCGCGCCGGGGGGGATGTTTTCCAGCCCCTCCACGGTGTAGTCCAGCCGGCAGGTCCAGCGCAGCATGGTGAGCAGGCTCGAGCCCCAGAAGCGGGCGAAGACGAAACGCCGCTCGAAGGGCATGAAGGCCCCCACGAGAAAGAACACCACCGCCACCAGGAAGGTCCAGATGAACAGGAAGGCGGTGAAAAACAAGGAGCCCAGGAACTGCATATCGGCTCAGGCGGCGCTTGCGCGGGGGCGCAGTATATTAAAGAGCCGGCTCGTTCTGGTGCGCCGGAGCCGCAACTGCCGCCCCGATGTCGTCTTGCACCATGAGGCGGCTGGTCTTTGCACCTGAAACAGGCAATGCCCCCTTGCAACCCGGCTCAAGGCAGGGTTCACTGCCGCCTGCCGCCCCATTCAGGCGCAGGAATTCCGGTATTCGTACTAAAATGGTGCAATCCGCTGCCAGTGTGATTGTAAGCCATTGATTTGCTGATGCCCCGTTCTGGCACAGGGGCTGCATTACCAGAAAGCTCGATAAGCATCGGGCACCCATTATCCGGAGGCTGTTATGACACCCGCTGACGTAGTCAACCTAATAAAAGAGAAGGAGGTCAAGTACGCAGATCTCCGGTTCACCGATACCCGTGGCAAGGAGCAGCACGTAACCATCCCGGCCAAGCTGGTCGATGCCGACCTGTTCAAGGACGGCAAGATGTTCGACGGCTCGTCGATCGCCGGCTGGAAGGGCATCAACGAGTCGGACATGATCCTGCTGCCGGATGCGACCACGGCCGTGGTTGACCCGTTCTTCGACAACCCCACGATCGACATCCGCTGCGACGTCATCGAGCCGGCCACCATGCAGGGTTACGAGCGCGATCCGCGCTCCCTGGGCAAGCGCGCCGAGGCGTACCTCAAGTCCACCGGGATTGCGGACAAGGCCACCTTCGGCCCCGAAAACGAATTCTTCATCTTCGACAGCATCCGTCACGGCGCGTCCGTCAACGGCAGCTTCTACGAGATCGACTCGGTCCAGGGCGCCTGGAACTCGGGCAACGAGTATCCGGAAGGCAACATGGGGCACCGTCCGAGCGTGAAGGGGGGTTACTTCCCCGTGCCGCCGGTCGACGCCTTCCAGGACATCCGCTCCGCCATGTGCGATGCGCTGGAGGAGATGGGCCTGGTGGTCGAAGTGCATCACCATGAAGTGGCCACCGGTGGCCAGTGCGAGATCGGCGTCGGCGCCGGCGGCCTGGTACGCAAGGCCGACGAGGTGCAGATCCTCAAGTACGTGGTGCAGAACGTCGCCCACGCCTACGGCAAGACCGCGACCTTCATGCCCAAGCCCCTGGTGGGTGACAACGGCAGCGGTATGCATGTGCACCAGTCGCTGCAGAAGGACGGCAAGGCGCTGTTCGCCGGCGACAAGTACGGCGGCCTGTCGGAACTTGCCCTGTATTACATCGGCGGCATCATCAAGCACGCCAAGGCCCTGAACGCGCTGACCAACGCGGGTACCAACAGCTACAAGCGCCTGGTGCCGGGCTTCGAAGCCCCCGTGATGCTGGCGTACTCCGCCCGCAACCGTTCCGCCTCCATCCGCATTCCCTGGGTGTCCAACCCGAAGGCGCGCCGCATCGAGGTGCGCTTCCCGGACTCCTCGGCCAATCCGTACTTCGCCTTCGCGGCGATGATGATGGCCGGCCTGGACGGCATCCAGAACAAGATCCACCCCGGCGATCCGGCCGACAAGGACTTGTACGACCTGGAGCCGGAGGAGGCCAAGCACATCCCCACCGTGTGCCACTCGCTGGACATGGCGCTGGAGCACCTGGACAAGGACCGCGAGTTCCTGATCCGCGGCGGCGTGTTCACCAACGACCTGATCGACGCCTACATCAACCTCAAGATGCAGGAAGTCACCAAGTTCCGGATGAGCACGCACCCGATCGAGCTGGAGATGTACTACAGCCTGTGATGGCCGCTCCCGCACATGGGTTGCAGGAATGCTGTCCCTCCCCTTCCCCCCCGTCCGGGGGGAAGGGTGGCGGTGACAGCATTTTTTTGCGAAGCCGGTCCTTATCCTCCGGGTCCTGGAGGACTATGCTCGGGGGCCATGAGGCGGTTGCATTTAACAGTTTTGCTGCTGGCCGCTGCGAGCATGCCGGCGTGGTCCACCACGGTCTACAAGTGGGTGGACGACGCGGGCATCGTTCACTTCAGCGATACACCGCGGCCCGGGGCCGTGAAACTGGAAATAGGCAGCCCGCAGACCTACGCCGCGCCCGCCGCGACACCGTCGGTGGGCACGGCGAGTGCCGCCCACATCCCCGCGGCGGTGACCAACTGCACGATCGATTCCCCGACCAGCGACCAGGTCTTCATGGACGTGAATTCCGTCAGCGGCCACGCGACGGTCTCCGCTCTGAAGCCGGGCGAAACGGCGACGATGACGCTGGACGGTGCGCCGGTGTCCGACCTCGGCACGGGCGGCGGCTTCCAGCTGTCGGTCGAGCGCGGCACACACACGGTGGCGCTTGCAGTGACGGGAGCCGACGGCGCCGTGCATTGCCAGTCCTCGGTGACTTTCCATGTACGGCAACAGTCGCGTATCCCACCGCCGGCCACCACGCCCACCGCGCCCGGCGTGCTAAATCCCAACCGCCCGCGCTCCTGAGGGCGTCCGCGGCGGCCCGGCCGGGGCCGGGGCCGGAGGTTTCCCGTGGTGTCTGAGCGCGATCTGCCGCCGCCGCTGCTGTCGCACTTCGATCCGGTCGACCTGCTGAACGCGCTGTCCACCGGGATCATCCTGCTGGACGCGCAGCTGTGCCCGATCTACGCCAACGTCGCCGCCCAGGACCTGCTCGCCATCAGCCTCAACCAGGCCCGCGGCCGGCCGTTCACCGACTGCCTGATGGAGTCCAACGGCCTGATTCCACTGCTGCGCCGCTCCCTGGAGACCGGAGAGGGCTTCGCCGACCGGGAGCTGACGCTGTATCCCAAGTCGCTGCGCGAGCCGCGCGTGGTGGACGTGACCATCACGGCGCTGGCGGGGGATGTCACCGGCACGCACCTGCTGCTGGAGCTGACGGACACCACCGCGCGGCAGCGCATTTCGCGCGAGAACGAAATCCTCGCCCGCCAGGACTCCAGCCGGATGATGCTGCGGCAGCTGGCGCACGAGATCAAGAATCCGCTCGGCGGCCTGCGGGGCGCCGCGCAGCTGCTGGACCGCGAGCTGCCCGACCCGGGGCTCAGGGAATACACCCGCGTCATCATCGGCGAGGCAGACCGCCTGTCCGCGCTGGTGGCCAGCATGAGCGGCCCGGCGCGCCCGCCGCACAAGACGGACCTGAACATCCATGAGGTGTGCGAGCACGTGTACCACCTGCTGCGCGGCGAGGCGCCGTCCAGCGTGGTGGTGGAGCGCGACTATGACCCCTCGACGCCCAACGGCGTCTTTGACCGCGACCAGCTGATCCAGGCCCTGCTCAACATCGCGCGCAACGCGCTGCAGGCCGTCGGCGAGCGCGGCCGCATTGTGTTCCGGTCGCGGGTGTTCCCGAACGTCGGCATCGCCGGCCACCGGCACCGCCTCGCGGTCTGCATCCAGATCGAGGACGACGGCCCGGGCGTGCCCGCCGCCCTGCGCGCCAGCATTTTCTATCCCCTGGTCACGGGCCGCGCCACCGGCACGGGCCTCGGCCTCGCGGTGGCGCAGGATCTCGTGACGCGCCACGGCGGCATCATTGAATTTGAAAGCGAGCCCGGCCGGACGGTATTCAAGATACTGCTGCCGCTCGAGGAGCCTGCATGAATACATCGACTCTGCGTGTCTGGATGGTGGACGATGACGCCTCCATCCGCTGGGTGCTGGAACGGGCGCTGCGCAACGCCGGCATGCTGCCCCGGGCCTTCGATGCCGCAGAACCGGCGCTGGTCGCGCTGCGCAACGACGCACCGGATGTCCTGATCACCGACATCCGCATGGGCGGGCGTTCGGGCCTGGAACTACTCAAGCGCATCCGCGACACCCGCCCGGACCTGCCCGTCATCGTCATGACCGCCTACGCCGATCTCGGCAACGCGGTGTCGGCCTATGAAAGCGGCGCCTTCGAGTACCTGCCCAAGCCGTTCGACATCGACCAGGCCGTGGACCTGGTGCGCCGCGCCGCGCGCAGCGGCACCCCCCAGCCCGGCGAAGGCGGGGCGCTGCCGTCGATCCCGGAGCTGCTGGGCCGCGCCACGGCCATGCAGCAGGTGTTCCGCGCCATCGGCCGCCTGTCGCGCTCCAGTGTCACGGTGTTGATCACGGGCGAGTCGGGCACCGGCAAGGAACTGGTCGCGCGCGCGTTGCACGAGCATTCCCCGCGCGCCGCCAAGCCCTTCATCGCCCTCAACACCTCCGCCATTCCCAGCGAACTGCTGGAGTCGGAGCTGTTCGGTCATGAGAAGGGCGCCTTCACCGGTGCCGACAGTCTGCGCCGCGGCCGCTTCGAGCAGGCCGACGGCGGCACCCTGTTCCTGGACGAGATCGGCGACATGTCCACGCCGCTGCAGACCCGCCTGCTGCGCGTGCTGGCCGAGGGCGAGTTCTACCGCGTGGGAGGGCAGACGCCGATCCGGGTGGACGTGCGCGTGATCGCCGCCACGCACCAGAATCTGCAGGAGCGCGTGCAGCGCAGCCTGTTCCGCGAGGACCTGTATCACCGCCTGAACGTGATCCGCATCGAGCTGCCGCCGCTGCGCGCGCGCGCCGAGGACATTCCGGAGCTGCTGGACCACTACCTGCAGGTGGCGGCGAAGGAACTGGGAGTCGAGCCCAAGGCCCTGGCGGCCGATGCGCGTGAAAAGCTTAGTGTCCATGGCTGGCCGGGTAATGTGCGCGAACTGGTGAACCTGTGCCGCCGCCTCACGGTGCTGGCGCCGGGCAGTGAGATCCGCAGTGAAGACCTGCCCGTGGACATCAGCAGCGGCCGCGCGGCTCCGGGAGAGGCTGACTGGACCCAGGCGCTGGCCGCCTGGGCCGAGCGCCACGTCATGGTGGGCAAGCGCCCGCTGCTGAACGATGCGCTGCCGGAGTTCGAGCGGGTGCTGATCCGCGCGGCGCTGAAACGCACCCAGGGCCATCGCCAGGACGCCGCGAAGCTCCTGGGATGGGGGCGCAATACCCTGACCCGCAAGCTCAAGGAGCTGGGGATGAACGAGGCGGAATGAACGGGGGAGCTTAAAAAAAGCCCGCGGCGTGCCAGAATCACGGCATGTCATCCCTGAACATCCCCACGCCCCAGCAGATCTGGGAGCACGGCCTGCTGTGGAACAGCGTTGGCAACTGGGCCATGGCCCTGATCGCCTTCCTGGTGCCGTTTGTCGTGCTGCCCCTCGTCAAGCAGTTCATCGCCGCGCGCGAGCGCAAGTGGGTGGAAAGCGGTAACCAGCTGCCGACCGCGCTGCGGCTGTGCGCCTACCTCGCCGCCCGCACCAGCCGGTTGTTCATCTGGGGCGTCGCGTTGTATTGCGCTTTCGAGCAGCTGGCGTTCCCCACGGATGTCCACGTGGCACGGCGCATCGATCATGCCGTGACGATCGCGATCACCCTGATCTTCTGGTTCCAGGCGGCGGCCTGGGCCAGCGCCGCCCTGCGCTTTGTCATGCGCCAGCGCCAGGGGTCCGCCAGCAGCGTGGACGTGGAACTCGGTGGATCGGCGAACATCGTGATGTTCGTGGCCGGGGTGTTCGTCTGGGGCCTGGCGGCCCTGCTGGCGCTGGACAACCTGGGGATTGCCATCCGGCCGCTGCTGGCCGGCCTCGGCATCGGCGGCATCGCGGTCGCCCTCGCCGTGCAGACCGTGCTCGGGGACCTGCTGGCCTCCGTGTCCATTGCGCTCGACAAGCCCTTTGCCATCGGCGACCTGCTGACGGTGGATACTCTGAGCGGCACGGTCGAGCATATCGGCGTCAAGAGCACGCGCCTGCGCAGCAGCACGGGCGAGCAGATCATCGTCTCGAACACCGACATCCTGAAGACCCGCGTGCGCAACTACGGCCGCATGCAGGAGCGCTCCGTCACCTTCGAGCTGCCGGTGTTTCACGACACGCCGCCCGAGCAACTGGCCGCGATTCCGGAACGGGTGGCGATGGTGGTGCGTTCGATACCGGATACGACCTTCAAGCGTTGCTGCCTCATGAGCATCACCGAGACGGCGCTGCGCTTCGAGATCAGCTATGTGGTCAAGGCCCCCGACTACCTGACCTACGCCAATACGCACAATGCGGTACTGATGGGGCTGCTGCGGCAGCTGCGTGGGCTGGGAGTGCAGCTGCCCACGCCGGTGCAGGCACCAATGCCGACCAGGAAAAACTGAATTGACGCTACTGCAACGCAGCTTCCCGGTGCTTTCGTACGGTTGTTGCGGTGCCAGCCAGCAGTTGACATTTCAAAACCCTTCTGTTCAAGTCCCGACATAAATTTACAGAACACTGCTCGGTACCGGTGACGACATCGGGCTGAGGCTTGGGGAGATGCGGTCCGCAAGGCCGCATGCAGGGGAATAAAGAAAACTCCGATTCTGTGGCCGCATGCGGTCGCGTTGGCCTCGTGCGCCAGAAACTTCTGATTGGGGGAACCATGGGTCTGAAGAAGTCGACCGGTGCGGCAGGCCGGAGCATGAGCGCATTCATGGTGCGGGCGGCAGTCGCCAGCCTGCTGAGCCTTCCGGCATTCGCCGATGACGGCACCCAGTACCAGTTTTCGCTGCCCGCGCAGTCGCTGCGGGCCTCGCTGCGGCAACTCTCGCAACAAACGGGCACCCAGATCGTCTTTGCGCTGGATGTCACGCAGGACTACCAGGCGCCTGGCCTGAACGGCCGCTACACCACCGGCGGTGCCCTGCAGGCCCTGCTCGGCGGCACCGGCCTCAAGTCCCTGCAGCTCGGGGACCGGATCATCGAGGTGCTCCCGGCTGCAGCGGCAGCAACTCCACCAGTCCAGAGCGCTGCGGCCCCCGCGGCTCAGCCCGCCCAGGCTCCCGCGGTGGCCCAGACGGTAGAGGAACCGGCCGCCACCGGCCCGGAGGGCTCCGCCCTGCACGAGGTCGTGGTCACCGGCTCACGCATCGTGCGCCAGGACTACGCCGCTTTGAGTCCCGTGGTCACGGTGGATTCGACCGCCATCGAGAGTCGCTCGGACAGCAGCGTCGTCAATGCCCTGCAGTCGCTGCCGCAGTTCAACGTCGCGGGCAACAGCAGCAACCTGAGCCAGTCCTCCAATCCATTCCCCTCGGCGACCGCCGCTCCCGGTGCGGCGACCGTGGACTTGCGCGGGCTGGGCACCAACCGCACGCTGGTACTGGTGGATGGCCGTCGTGCCCAGCCGATCAACGCGGCGCTGGTGGTCGACCTGAACACCATTCCGTCGGCAGCCATCGAGAGCATCGAGACGATCTCGGGTGGCGCCGCCGCGACCTACGGCGCGGATGCCATTGCCGGTGTGGTCAATATCAAGCTCAAGCACGATTTCCAGGGCTTGCAGATCGATGCACAGCAGGGCCTGAGCCAGTACGGTGACAATGCCACGACCTCGGTCAGCGCCCTCATGGGCAGCAGCCTGGCCGACAACCGCGGCAATGTCATGCTGGTCCTGAACTATTCAAGGATCGGCCAGGCAGACCAGACCAAGCGCGGCTGGTTCCAGGCGGGCGAAGCCTCCGGGGCCACGCCAGGCGGCGCGCTCAACCAGACCAATCTGTCGGAGTTCCTCTACGACGCGAACAATATGCCCACCGGCGTCGGTGCCTATGGAAGCCCCGCCGTGGGCACCTGGATCGACACCAATGGCCACCTGTTCAACCAGTTCGCGCCGCTGTCCACCGGCTACAGCGGGCCGCTGGGAGTGGGCACCGGCTACAAGATCAATCCGGACGGGGAGCTGGGCTATAACACGCAGACACCGAACCTCGTGGTGCCCCAGACGCGCTGGTCGGCGCTGGCCATGGCCCACTACAGCCTGACCGACCATGTCACCGCATACATGCAGGCCTCGTTCACCAAGAGCTACACCGTGGCCATAGGCACGCCGGCGCAGCTGGACAGCATCTGGTCGATCAGCGTGCCATACGGTGCCTGGGATGATCCGTCTTCGCCCAGCTTCGGCAAGCCGCCCACCGGTTCGACTTTCAACCCGGTGCCGCAGGCGCTCGCGACCTTGCTGAATTCCCGGCCGATTCCGAACGCTCCGTGGACCTACAACGGCGCCACTGATTATTTCGGGCCCTACAACACCGATACCACCAGCAATGTCTTCCAGGTCACCACCGGCTTGAAGGGCGATATCCCGGGCTTCGCGCTGACGAGGGACTGGACCTGGGATGTGTTTGGCCAGCATGGTGAATCCACGGTAAACACCCAGCTCAACGGCTATCCGACCCTCAGCCGGTTGCAGACCCTGTTCAGCGCCAACATGTACGGTCAGAACTGGACCAACAACCAGTACCCCGTGTCGGTTGGCGGCGGGTGCACTTCGGGACTGCCCATTTTCAATGCCGATGGCTCGGTCAACAACGCGCCGACGGCCTCGGCAAACTGCAATGCCTACGCCGACCCGGCGTTCAACAATGTCACCACGCTGACGCAGAACGTCTACGAGGGCGACCTGCAGGGCAGCCTGCTCGACATGCCGTTCCATGCCGGCAGGTTGCGGTTCGCGCTGGGCGCGGACTACCGCTCGGAGGCCTCCGGCTTCACACCTGACTCGGGCTATACCGCCATGCAGGCGTATCCGGAGCCCGTGAACAACATCGCCTTGCCCAGCGGCGTCATCGGCTCCACGAATGTAACCGAGGTCTATGCCGAACTGGCCATTCCGGTGATCAGCGGCCTGCCCTTCATCAAGTCGCTCGAGATCGATCCGGGCATCCGCTTCTCGCATTACGGGGAGTCGTCGCCGGACGTGGACGTCGCCGACGGTGGCGGCAACGTGAAGACCTGGAAGCTGCTCCTAAACTGGGAGCTGTCGAACTGGGTGGCGGTCCGCGGCGGCCTCGAAGTGGCCAACCGTGCCCCGAATATCGCGGAGCTGTTCACGCCGGAGGGCGGCAGCGCGCTGGCCGTGGGGGCAGACCCTTGTGCCGTCTACCCCGGCACGACGCCCACCTGGGGCAATGTCGCCGGCAACCCCAACCGCTACAACGTACAGGCGGCCTGTCAGTACCTGATCACCCGCCAGGGTGGCCCGGCGTCGATCATGGTGCCCGGCGGCAGCGCCAATGATTACCAGTACAACGTCTTCGGACCCTCACCGGTGCCGTTCCCCTTCCTGCTGGGCATCACGTCCGGGAATCCGAAGCTGCAATCGGAGACCGCGCGCACGGTGACGGCCGGCCTGGTACTGAGCTCGCCGTTTGAAAATCCGTACCTGCAGCGCATGCGCATGTCCCTCGACTGGTACCAGATCCAGATCAATGGCGCAATCGGCACGCCCGGGGCCGGGACGGTATACCAGGAATGCCTGGATGCGCAGTACAACAGCCTGATGGGTTCTCCGGCTGGGACTTATAGCGGGGCGCAGCTGGTGGCCAACAATCCCTACTGCGCCTTCATCAACCGCGAATACGCACCCGCGGCCTTCGATTTCTATGGCGCGCCCCGGAACTACCTGTCGCCCTACGTGAACCAGGGGGGCGTTCAGAGCCGTGGCGTCGATGCGGAAGTCGACTGGGGCCTGCGCTTCAGCAATACGTCGCTGTTCGAGAGGCTGCCGGGTGGCGTGAGCGTGAACATCGTGGGCAGCTACCTGGACCGCTACGCGGTGTCGCCCTTCCAGGGCGCCGCCTACATCAATTACGCCGGCACCGTCACCAACTATTCCTACCGCTACAAGGTGCTCAGTACCTTCGGTTATTCGGTGGGACCGGCGAACCTGGGCTTCCGCTGGCAACATCTGCCGGGCACCGGTCCGGACCCGAGCTCCGGCCCGGGAACGAGCGGTGCGGCCAACGCCTATAACGAGGTCGATTTCTTTGCCAACTATGCGATCAACGACCATCTGGAACTGCGTGGCGGCATCAACAACCTGATGAATGCCTGGCCGGTGTGGGTGGGCGCCACTCCTTCCACCGCAGCCATCGGCACGACCGATCGCAATTACGACACCATCGGCCGCCGCTTCTACCTCGGCGCGAAGGCCACCTTCTGATGCGGGAGCAACATGGCCCGGATGGAGTATTGGCGCGCAGGTGGGACAGACCTGCGCCCGCGACGTGACACATGACTGATCACAAGCAGTAATCCAGCAACAGGAACAGCTTGTGCGTGTCGCGGGCCACCGTCGTCGGTGTGCCTGCACTGGCGCGGTAGTCAGCGAAGGCCAGCTGCGGCTTGAAACGGCCCCAGGTGCCCGCCAGCTGCAAGTCCCATTCCGAGCCGTAGCTGACGCCGGTGCGCTGTGATTCGAAGCTGCGGTAGATGGTCCGCAGGGTCAGCCCGTGCACCGTGCCGAGGTTGGGCAGATGCCCCGCCAGCACGACGTAGCGGTTGTCCAGTCCGTCCGCGGGTGTGGTCAGGAACTTGTCCGCCCAGCCGTCGAAGGCGTGGGTGGTTGCCAGTGGCGTGGCAAAGCCGACGACGCCATTGCCCTGCATCACCTCGTCGCCGGCCTTCACTTCCAGCCACTGCCAGCTGGCTGACAGCTCCCCCAGAATGTAATCGTTGCGGAAGTGATGCGGGTTGTCGCCACGCTGCTGCTGCGTCGCCCAGGACACCACGTAGCCGATGTGCACCGGGCCCAGCGGCCGCGCGCCCGCGAAGCGCCCTCCCCAGGTGCTGGTCGACAGGCCGACGGGATTCAGGGCCGCCGCGGTGGCCGGCGGCAGGCCTGGAAAGTGCGTCAGCGGGTCGAAGGACAGCAGATAGGTGAAGCCGGTGAGCTTGCCGACCGGCGTGCCGTAGCTGGCGTTGGCGAGCACCATGCTGCCGTCATACCGGCCCTGTGGCGAGTCGTCGCCGTAGGCGCGGTGCACCCGGTCGAGGAACGAAGCATCCAGGGTCAGGTCCGGGACACTCTTGTTGATCATGCGCACGCCGTCGTAAGTCTGCTCGTTCTGGCGCCAGCCCACGCTGCCGACGAAGCGCTGGTCGTCCAACTCGATGCGCTGGCGGCCCAGGGTGATGGTGGTGCCGGGCAGGGAAGAGTTGATGAGTGCCAGCCGGTTCAGCTCGTGATCGCGCGGATCGGCCACCAGTGGATATTGGCTGCGATATAACGTCGCGGTGTCCGGCCGGTAACGCTCATCAAAGGGCAGCAGGACATTGCCTTCGGCCAGCAACCGGGTATCCCACAGCGCCGGGGTTTCGAAGCCCAGGCGCGCCCGCAGCGTGAGTGCTTCGGCATCCGGTGCCAGCGGCACCTGCCCCACCTCCTCGTAACGCAGCCGCAGGTCCAGGAGCGGAGTCCAACCCTCGAAGTCGTAGGCGCCCGCCAGTGCCGGGGCCGCAAGCAGCAGCGCCAGGCATGGCCATCGTTGCCACCGGCCGGGGAATGCGGTCGTCCATCCAGGTGTCATCATTGCTGGTCCCTCAAATAAAAACGCCCACGCCTGCGTATCCGGTGTGGAAACGCTGACGTGGGCGCCGTTGCCCGCGACCCGCCATCGGGTCGCTGTTCGAGGTGACAGCTGCAAGCGCCATGCCATCGGCTGGCGCGCCCTCAAACGAAAGGCGCGCATTCGTTGGAAGCAGGGGATTTGCCGGGGTTTGCGCAGCCGCAGGCAATCCGCAGGCACGCCGCTGCTACACCCGGGTGGTGCACCAGTCGATGGAAACCAAAGCGGCGCCGCGTACCAAAGCGGTGCGTGCGTTCTACTCCTGCCGCCGCCAGGTTTGGGACCGCCCCAGCAATGAAATGCCGATGAAGCCACGCACGATCAGCCGGGTGCCGTTGTCATCGAGATGCAGTTTGCAGCGGTAGACCATGCCGCTGTCGGGATCGAGAATATCTCCGCCATCCCACGCGTCGCCGTCCCGGCGAAGGTTGCGGATGACGACGAGCCCCAGCATGGGCTGGCCATGGCGTTCGTCCTTGCAACGTTCGCAGACGCGGTGTTCCGCACCCGGCGTGAAGCTCTTTTCCACGCGCCCGAACAGGCGCCCGTCCTGTTCATAGAGTCTCACCAGTGCGCGCGGCTGGCCGGTGTGATCGTCGATGGTCTGCCACAGGCCCACGGGCGAGGCTCGATCCGCCGCGAACGCCGGCAATACGGCCAGCGCCAGCATCACTCCAGCAAGGGCTTTTCGCGGCATACCCGGCATCCTGAGTCCTCCCTGATCCCGCGCCTGCCGCCCGTTTTACTGCAATATCGGCACCGGCGATACACCCGGGACCGGGGGCGATGCCCAGGGCCGCGCCGGTGTAAAGTCCAGGCGATCTCCGGCCATGCCAGGCCTGGAGCCCCCGCATCCCTGACAGGAAGAGCCAACCCGTGATCGATCCAGAACCACAGCAGACCCCGTTCCGCCGGCCCACGCACTGGCATACCCGCGGCATTCTGTGGGGCCTGTGGGTCTACCTGGCCACACTGGGTGTCGCCGGACTGGCTCTCGCCTACATGCCCGTGGGCAACACCCGCACCATGCTGTTCCTGCTGCCCTTCCTGGCGGCGCTGCTGATGATCTGCACCACCTACTGGGTGTATCACGCCTGCGATGACCACCTGCGGCAGAAGATCCTGCGCAGCGTGGCCCGCACCGCGGTGTTCATGGTCCTGGCGACACTCGGTTATTTCTGCCTGGAACTGATGGGATATCCGCGGCAGAGCATGATCATCGTGAATCTGACGGGTTGGGTGGTGTTCTGCATCCAGCTGCTGGTGGTGTTGAGCCGCGGCAAGGAACAAGGCGCGCCGCGTTTCGACCAGCACTGAACGTCAAACCTGATCTCCAAGGGGCTTGCATGAATACGATTGCCTTCCTGGGACTGGGAAACATGGGGCGTGGCATGGCGGCCCGGCTGCTGGCCGCGGGACACTCCCTCCACGTCTACAACCGCACGGCGGCAAAGGCCGTGGAGTTCGCGCGCCTGGGAGCGCGTGGCTTTGCCACCCCACGCGCAGCCTGCGAAGGGGTGGATGCGGTCTTTGCCATGGTCAGTGACGACGTGGCGTCGCGCGAGGTATGGACCGGTCCCGATGGTGCGCTGGCGGCCTCATTGGTGCCGCAGGCCTTCGCCATCGAATGTTCCACGCTGTCCCATGCATGGGTACTGGAGCTGGCGGGCCTGGCCGGTGCCCGCAACCTGCGCTACCTCGACGCGCCGGTCACGGGACTGCCGGATGCCGCTGCGGCTGGCGAACTGACCCTGCTGGTGGGTGCCCGGGCCCTGGACCTGGAGTCTGCCGCCGGGCTGCTGGCTCCGGTGTCGAACCGGGTGCTGCACTTCGGGGCGGTGGGCGCCGGTACGGCGTACAAGCTCATTGTGAACCTGCTGGGGGCCGTGCAGATTGCCTCGGCCGCTGAAAGCATGGCGCTGGCCGAGCGGGCGGGGCTCAGGCTGCCGCAAGTGGCCGAAGCGCTGGCGCTGAGCCAGGCCGCCAGCCCCCAGGTGGTGCGCAACACGCGCCGCATGGTGGCCGGTGACCATGCGCGCAACATCGTGTTCACCCCGGCGCTGCGCCTGAAGGACGTGGACTATGCGCTGCAATTGGCGCAATCCCTCGGGGTGGGGGCGCCATTCGGCGATGTGGCGGCGGAGTCCTTCCGCAGGCTCACGCAACAGGGGTTTGCGGAATTGAACGAAAGCTGCGTGATCGAGGTCGCCCGGCGGCGGCTGTCGTGATGCCTGCGATGACTCCTGGTTCGCCGATGATCAGCCTTGTGGATCGTGGTACATCTGCTGCAGCGCGCACTGGTAGTCATTGAACGGCGGCAGCCCCATCTGCGCGCGGCGCTGATCCAGGTGCGCCTGGTCATCGATGGACGAGGGCACGAGCCTGCCGTTCTCGAAATGGAACTGCGAGCCGTATTTCTGCGGGCGACCCTCCGCCACGGCGATGCGGTCGTCGAGCAGCGCCACCTGGTCCAACGGCACGCCCGAGTCCCCGGTGGCCATGGCGTTGAGGACCCGTTTCTGCAGCACGAGGTCCGTGGAGGCATGCTGCACCAGCAGCCAGAACGCCTTCATGCCGTCCGTACCCACCAGGGCGCGGGTGGGCAGATCGTAGTCGGCGATCAGCTTGTAGAGCGCCGTCAGGTTGCTGTCGTCCACCTGCTTCAGGCGCGCCAGGCCGTCCGGATTCTGGTCCAGCGCCGGCTTGTCGGGGCCGATGACCTGGTCGCGCACGTCCTGATCCTCCCTGGCCAGGGCCAGCAGCTGGTCATGCAGCTCCGGGCGGGTTGGCGGCGCCGTGTCCGCGACCGGCTGGGCCGGCACACCCCGCAGGGCTTCCCACGCCGCCATGCCCGGGCAGGCCTTGGCGATGGCCTCAGGGATGCCCGGCTCCGCGGCATGTACGGCAACGCCTGCAGCCAGGGCAAGGCAGACCAACGGCAACTTCAAGTACGATGAGTGGCGCATGTTCCACGTCATTCTATTCCGGCCGGAGATTCCACCCAATACCGGCAACAGCATCCGCCTGTGCGCCAACACCGGCAGCACCCTGCACCTCATCCGGCCGCTGGGTTTCAATTTCGAGGACAGGCACTTGCAGCGCGCCGGGATGGACTACGCGGAAATCGCCGCGGTGCACATCCACGATGACATCGAACACTGCCTGGCTGTACTGGCGGGCTCGCGGCTGTTCGCGGTCGAGACCAGTGGCACGCGCATCTACAGTGCAGTGACGTTCCAGCCAGGGGATGCCTTCCTGTTCGGCCCGGAGGCCAGGGGTCTGCCGGCGGACGTCCTGGCGCGGGTGCCGGCCGACCGGCAGCTGGTGATCCCGATGAAACCCGGTAACCGCAGCGTCAACCTTTCAAATTCGGTGGCGGTGGTCGTCTATGAGGCCTGGAGGCAGAACGGATTTGGTGCCTGATCCTGCAGTGGCCTTCCGGTATGCGTGCCGGACCTGGCTCGCGGGTCTGGGGCTTGCCTTGATGGTCGTGGCGCGACCGGCCTGTCCGGCTGCGCCTACCCCGGCCGCGGCGCCTGATCCGGCGCCCGGGTGTGCAGCGCCTGACGGCATGCGCGCCATCTGCGCGCCTGCCGGAATTGAAGACATGGTGGCTCTGCCCCGGGGGCACTGGTTGATCGGCGGGGGCATGCATCTGGGCCGGAGCGCCCATGTCATTGCCATCGATATCTGGCGCAAACGCTCGGTGCCGGTATGGCCGGTCGATGCGGCAGCGGCGCAACCCGGGCGTTCCACCGGGCGGCGGGAGGGTGATGCCGGCTGCCCCGGACCGCCCGATCCGGCGGGCCTGTCCTTGAATGGACTGGCGCTGCGGCCGCTGCGGGATGCCCAGGCACTGCTTTACGCCGTCAACACCGGTGATCGCCGCGCGGTGGAAATCTTTGCGGTCAGCGCGGGTGCCGGCGTGCCGCGGCTGGCCTGGCGCGGATGTATCCCCATGCCCGCGCATGTCATGCCCAACGCGGTGGCCCCGCTGCCCGGTGGCGGGCTGGTGATCAGCAACTTCTACAACCCGGACGATCCCGCGGCCTGGGCCAGAATGGACCAGGGCGTGTCCATGGGCCAGGTGCTGGCGTGGAGCGCGCGCACCGGCCTGCACCCGATCGACGTGGGACCGGTTTCGGGACCCAACGGACTCGAAACCAGCCGCGATGGCCGCTGGCTCTATGTCAGTGACTGGGGCGGGCGCCACCTGGTCATCGTGGACCTGCGGCGAGGCACGCGGAGCCGTCTGTCACTGCCTTTCCTGCCCGACAATCTGCGGCGCCTGGCCGACGGTACGATCATGATTGCCGGGCAGGCGACGCGCCCGCTGGCAATCGCTGCCTGCACGCAGGCGTCCTGCCCCCAACCCTGGGCGGTGGCCCGTTATGAGCCGCGCTCCCGGCGGTTGAGCCTGGTGACCCGCCAGCCGGGTTCCAGCGTGATGAACTACGTGACCACCGCGCTGCGCGTGGATGGAACGCTGTACCTGACAGGCCGTGGCGAAGGCCAGATCCTCTATTCAGCCGACCCGCTGCCGCCCTGAGTTTCACGGACTCACGGGTCCGAGGCCGGGCTTGTACACCATGAGAGCATAACCCGTGCGCTGTCGGTCATTCGCCCGCCGGCGGTGTGCGCTAAATATGGGCGCAGCCGGCGCCAGCCATGCGTGTCTTGCCCGGGCAATCAGGAATTTTCGCGGAGACGGGTGATGGTCGATTTTTCTCAGATGGCGACGAAAACAGGCTACTTCGCGCCCGAGCGCTTCGAGGGCGAGATTTTCGACTGCGAGATCCTGGGCCGGATCCCCAGGGACCTGGATGGCACCTTCTTCCGGGTCGGCGGCGACTGGTTGTATCCGCCGAAGTTCGCCGATGACGCGATGCTCAATTCCGACGGCTACATCAGCGCGTTCCGCTTCCATGACGGCCGCGTCGACTATCGCGGCCGCTATGTGCGGACGGAGCGCTACCGGAAGGACTGTGCCGCCGGCCGGCAGCTGTATGGCTACTACCGCAATCCCTATACGGACGATCCGGGCGTGCGCGATCCGTCGCGCCCCAACCTGCGGACCGTTGCGAACACCTCGCCGGTCGTGCACGCCGGCAAGCTGTTTGCGCTGAAAGAAGACGGGCTTCCCCACCACATCGACCCGGCTACGCTGGAAACGCTTGGAACCTGGGATTTTGGTGGTGGATGGAAGAGCCAGACCTTCACCGCGCACCCGAAGATCGACCCGGTCAGTGGCGAGATGGTGGCCTTCGGCTATGAGGCCACCGGCCTTGCCAGCAACGACGTCTTCATCTACACCGTGGATCGCAGCGGCAAGGTGATCCATGAAATACGGACCAGCGCCCCGTATGTCAGCATGCTGCACGACGTGGCGGTGACGCAGCAGCACTTCATCATTCCAATGTGCGGCTATGTCACCAGCCTCGAGCGCCTGAAGCAGGGCAGGATCCACTGGGGTTGGGATCCGGCCAAGCCCGGTTACATCGGGGTTCTGTCCCGGACCGGGGATGGCAGCGACATCCGCTGGTTCAAGGGACCCCAGCGCTGCATGATGCATACCTTCAATGCCCATACCGAGGGCAGCAAGATCATTCTTCACGCGCCGTTCTGGGACGGTAATTTCTTCCCCTTCTTTCCGAATATCGACGGTTCGCCCTGGGATCAGAAGGCTGCGCGGGCCTTCATCCGCCGGATCACACTCGATCTGTCATCAAAGAGCGATGCCTGGACAGAGGAGATCCTGTTTCCCTTCCCGGTCATGGACCTGGGCAAGGTCGATCCGCGCTTCCTGACCCTGGATCAGCGCTATGGCTTCACCGGCTTTGCCGATCCGAAGCGCCCGTTTGACGAAGCCCGTGCAGGGAACATCAAGGGCAGGGTGACCAACTGTTATGGCCGGTTCGACTTCAGGACCGGAAAATTCGATGCCTACTTTGCCGGCGACACGCACAGCCTGCAGGAATGCAGCTTCATTCCGCGACCCGGAAGCCGGGACGAAGGCGATGGCTACCTGGTCGGGGTGGCACAGAACTACGCCGAGATGCGTTCGGAATTGATCATCGCCGATGCCCGCGATCTCGCCGCAGGGGATATTGCGCGGGTGATCCTGCCATTCCGCAGCAGTGCCCAGGTGCACGGCATCTGGGCATCCGCCGGGGAACTTGCGTGAGGATGCCCGCCGGCCCGCGGCCCACGCGTCGCGATTTGCTGCTCGGGCTCGGGTGCAGCGTGGCCTGCTACGCGGTTCCGATGCCCGTGCGCGCGATTTCCGCAACGCGGGCGGCCGAGGCGCTCCTGCCATTGCCGCACGGCCAGTCGCTGCCAAGGGTTGCTTTCTTTCTGGACCGGCCTTATGCGGATGTCAGCGGCCGGGATCTTCCCTATCGGCCTGCAACTGGGGCACGATCCGGACAGCCACTTGCGCAGCTGAGCGACGAAGCGATCCATCGGCGCCTGGGTTGGCTGTAACCATTGAAGCTGAAACGGGGGTTGTATGCATTGCATGAAATTCGTCCGGGGATCGCTGGTGCTGATCGCGCTGCTGGGATGCAGCCTTGCAGGCGCGAGGGTCCGGGCCGCCGGGTGTGATCACGCCTGCCTGGAGCATATCGGGGATCTGTACCGCGCGGCCTACCTCAAGCACGACCCCAAATTGGCGCCCATTTCGAACCAGGTCCGCTTTACCGAAAACAACGTTGAAATGTTCGGTTTTCCGGATGGCAGCTGGGATACCGTCACCCAGGAGGTCGGTCCGGCCCTGACGTTTTCGGATCCCGCCACGGGTAATGTCGGGATCTATACCTCCATCATGCAGCGGGAGACGCCGGGATTCCTGGCCATCCGCCTGAAGGTGTCCCACGGCCGGATCGTCGAAATCGAACACATGCTCTCGACCAGGCGCAACCTGAGTTCACCGCCGACACCCATCGGCAAGGTCGATGCTCATGCGGACAACCATGACCCCGCGTTCACGGCACCGGTTCCCGTGGCGGAGCGGGTTCCGCGTGACCGGATGATCGCGCTGGCCAACGGCTATTTTTCCACGCTGCAGCAGAACAACGGCGAGATCCGCGACACGCGGTTTTCACCGGATGCCACCCGTTATGAAAACGGCATGAAGTTCAGCGACATCGAGGGTGGTTTCAAGTCGGGGCGCTACCGTTTCAACAACCGCGTCCGGGACCGCGATTTCTTCCTCGTGGATGAGGAAAAAGGCATCGTGATGGCGCGGGGTTTCATCGATCACAAGGGCGTGCTGGACGATTACCTGCTCACCGATGGCACCAAGGCGCATTCCATCTTCCAGGAACCGCAGACCTGGCAGCTGCTGGAGGCCTTCAAGATCCGCAATGGCATGATCGTCAGCGTCGAGGCGACTTTTACCGAGCCTCCGTACTACATGCGCTCCCCCTGGACGGTGCATCCGGACCTGCCGGGCCGGTAGGCCCTGGACGGCCGTCACCGACCCCGGTCAGGCCGGGAGGCTGTTCCCGGACAGTGGCAGCGCCGGGTGGGGCAGGGCGCCCACCCGGTGCCTGTACTTGCTGGGCGTCGCCCCGTATCGCTGCCTGAAGCTGCGGCTGAAGTGCGCGGAATTATTGAACCCCCATGAAAGCGCGATTTCAGTGATGGACTTGATGGCGCATTGGGGGCTCAGCAGGTCCTCCCGGCAACGCTGCAATCTCAGGTTCCAGATGTGATGGGCCAGGGTTTCGTGTCCGTCGGCGGGAAAGATCTTGTGCAGGTATCGCTTGGAGCAGTTCATCGCCGTCGCGATCGCATCGATTGACAGTCCCGGATCATGCAGGTGCCGCCTGACGTAGGCCTTGATGCGTTCGCGCATGAGTTCCGTGGCGGATGTATTGCGACGGACCTGGGCGTGCTCCAACATCGCCAGCCGGATCCAGTCGATCACGGCATCACCCAGGCTTGCACCGATGGTCAGGCTGGGGGTGGGCAGGTCGTCGAGCAGGGACAGCATGAACTTGCGGATGACCCGCCCGAGGTCGGTCTCCGCGCAGGGTTGCCGCAGGCGGGTCAGCGCCTCGAGTGTGCGTTCATCCAGCCGGCGACGGGGCACCAGCAATATGAGGACTTCGACCGGCTCCAGGTTGAGCATCCGGCCCCGCCCCGGGCTGCCACAGGTGCTCCATTCACCCGGACGCAGGACGATGCTGCTGTCCCGACGTTCCAGGCGGGTACAACCGGTCAGCTGAAAAATAATACCGATCTCGGTGGCTGCTTCGCCCCGGTATGCATCCGTCGCTGCCCCGAGCCGGCCGGCGAGGGCCCGCGCCCGGTACAGGCGCATGACGCCGAGGTCCTTGCCCTGAACGCCCGGCTGATACGCAGGCGCTGCGCTGCTCCGAAACTCCAGTGCAGATGTCGCCTCTCCCATGCTCCCCCCTTGCGCGGGCTGTGGCCCGTTTTTCAGATGAGAGAGCAAGTCGTGTGCCACCTCCGTGAGCCCGGCAACGCCGGTGATGATCGCCCTGAAAAACAGGCCATTTCAGTGTCGGAGACCGGACGGAATGTGGCCCCGCCCGGCCGGGTTCGCTGCGTGGTTGTCGAAATTTCTGAAAAATACTAAAAAGTATTCATAAAACTCCTGATCTGGGACCATCCGTTCGGGCTCCAGATAACGCACACATGTCCGGGGGATGAGAAGCATGGCATCGAACGCATCGACTCCATCGACACAGGCCGCGAGTCCTCGCAGATCCGACTGGAGCGAGGCCATAAAGCTTCTGACCTTCAGCCCCGACGACGGACGGATCTGGATGAATGACCGCCGGATGATGATGCTCGACGTGGCGTCCTTCGCGGCCCTGCGGGCGGAACTGCTGCGGACGCTGGGCCCCGCGGTGGCGCGGGGTGTGTTCATGCGCATCGGCTTCATCTCCGGCAGGCGCGATGCCGAGCTGCTGAAGGAGCGTATCTCGGCATCGGATCCGATTCTTTTCGGTCCCCGGTTTCACGGCCTGGCAGGGATCGTCCAGGTGGAGCAGGTGAGTGTCACGCGGGATGCGGCCGGAGGACACCACGCGGATTACATCTGGCATCACTGTGCGGAAGACGATGCCCATATCAGCAGTTATGGAATCGGCACCGAACCCAGCTGCTGGATGGAAGTCGGCTATGCCAGCGGCTTCGTGTCCTGCATGACCGGAATTCCGCATCTGTTCCGTGAGCTCAGCTGCAGATCGATGGGGCGGGATGTCTGCCATGTGCTGCAGAAGCCTGCGGCGGCCTGGACGGACGCGGATGAAGAACTGGCCTGCCTTGGCATGATTGGCGGCCATTCGCGGGGCATCGAGCTGCAGCCCCGGCAGGCTCCGGTCGAATCGCCGGAGCCCGCCCTGGACCGCGGATTGCCGGAGTACGGACCGAGCGTGCGCATCCTGGGGGAGTCGCCCGCGCTGCGCGCGTCGCTGCACGCACTGCGTCGGGTGGCACCCACCAATGCCTCGGTGCTCATCTGTGGCGAGAGCGGCGTGGGGAAGGAATTGTTCGCCCGCACGCTGCACCAGTTGAGCCGCCGGGCGCAGGGGCCGTTCGTCGCGGTGAACTGCGCGGCGATCCCGGAATCGCTGCTGGAATCCGAATTGTTCGGCGTCGAGCGCGGTGCCTTCACTGGCGCGGTCCAAAGACGTGCGGGGCGTTTCGAGCGTGCCCGTGGGGGAACGCTGTTCCTGGACGAAATCGGCACGCTCAACCCGGTGTCCCAGGCGAAGCTGCTGCGGGCGCTGCAGGAATGCGAGATCGAGCGGGTGGGTGGTACCCAGGCGATCAGGACGGATGTGCGGATCGTGGCGGCCACCAACGCCGACCTGCGTTCGGCGGTGGCGAGCGGACAGTTCCGCGACGACCTGTTCTTCCGTCTGAATGTCTTTCCCATAAAGCTGCCACCGCTGCGTGAGCGGCGGGATGACATCCGCCTGTTGCTGGGCGAGTTTCTGCGGCGCTACAACGCCGCGCACGGCAAGGCTGTCCGCGGGTTCACGGTGCAGGCGAGTCAGGCGCTGCTGCACTACGATTACCCGGGCAATGTGCGCGAGCTGCAGAACCTGGTGGAAAGGGCGGTGATCCTGGCCGAGGCTGATGTCATCGACGTGGCCCACCTGTTCTCACCCGGTGAGGGCGCCCCCATGACGTTCTATGGTCTTGGCGGCGACGGCAAGCTGTCAGAGGAAGGCGCGAGTCCTGCGCCTGCCGTGCAGTCGCAAGCCACCCTGGTGCAGCAGATCGCCGGCACGGTATTCGCCAACAACGGCGCGGCCGGGCCATTGCGCCTGCAGGAGTTCGAAAAAGACCTGGCGTCCGAGCTGATCCACAAGGCCCTGGCGCAGGCCAGGGGCAATGTCTCGATGGCGGCCCGCATGCTCGGCATGAAGCGCCACCAGTTGGAGTACCGCCTGAAGACAGGGACTGCGCGCGGGCCCGGGCGCAGGGCCCGACATGGCGGCCCCGGTTAGCCTGGCCGGGGCCGGCTGTGCCGGCGGCGGCTCATTTGCCGATGGGCCGCGATTCCGCCTTGCTGCCGCCGGGCCAGCCGGTTCCCATCATGTAGGCCTGTGGGCCGGTGAATACCGCCTCGACGCGGCTGATCCTGCCGTTCACGAACTTGAAGATCTCCGTGTTGAGCATCTCGTTCGGGTAGCGCATGCCCTCCGGAAAGGGCACGGACTTGCCGTCCAGGGGCCAGGTCTCGACATTGCCGCGACGCATGAAGTTGAAGGTCGCAAACACCAGTTGCCGCTGGACATCCACGATCGGGAAGTGGGCGTCCTCGTAGCCGGTGATGAAGGAATAGGACAGATGGCTCAGCTGGTCGCCGCAGCCCAGGCCCAGGAGGAAAAAGCTCGGCGATTCGGGGGCGCCGTTGGCTGATGGTATGCGGCCCAGTGGCGGCACGGGTGGCTTGTCGTCGGGGCCGAGCGCCGTCACCCCGCCGTTTTCGAGCCGGATGCAGGATTTGGCAAACGGGGCCAGGCTGCCGTCGTGGAAGGTGATGGCACGCATGTAGCCGAGGGCGCCCTGCTTCAGCGCCTCGCGGGAAATGCGGGTGGATTCGGGCTCGATCCGGTTCATGACCTGCATCCAGCCCGGGTCCTGCGGCGGCAGGTTCCCGGCGGCGTGCGAATGGCGGTTCACGACGGTTTCGATCTCGGTGATCCTGTGGTTCACGACCTTCAGGCGTACCGCGAGCAGATCCGGGAATGGGAACACCTGGTTCTCGGTGAGCGACACGTAGGTTGCAACACCTCCTGTCTGCGGGTCGAAGACGTCGTGCCGGTATTTGCCGAGGGCATTGAAGGTCACCCACAGCGCCTCGCCCAGCTGCAGCCGCGCGCCGTTTTCCGTGTAGCGATAGTGCGCGGCCAGCGGCAGGCTGGAGGGGTCGTGCCGGCTCAGGGCGTCCAGGTAGGTATCCATGAACCCCTTGAGGCAGGATTCATCGCAGGACGATGCCTGTGGCTGCGTCGCGGCAAGCGCCGGGCGCGGCATCGCGGTGCATGCCAGACCCAGGGTGCCGAGGGCCGCAAGGAAGGTTTTCAGCCGGGCTGGCGGTAGCGCAGTGACATCCATGAGGGTACCCACCGGTGGAATGACTGGCCGCAGTATGTCCCGGGCCGGCCGCGGGCGCTTGACTGACAGAGAACCCGGGCGGCTCTGCGGACGAGGCCGGCAGGCAGCGGTCCTATTCCGCCTCCGCCTTCAGCGGGCGCTTCATCAGGGCACGCATCACGGCATCCGGCGACACGCCCTTGTGCAGCACCTTGTAGACGCTTTCGCACAGGGGCATTTCCACCCCCAGGCGTGCTGCCACGTCGTGCACGCACTGCGCCGCGCGCGCGCCTTCGACCACCTGGCCGATTTCGGCGCGTGCCTCCTCGAGACTCCTGCCCTGGGCCAGCAGCAGCCCGAAGCGCCGGTTGCGGGAATGGTCGTCGGTGCAGGTGAGCACCAGGTCACCAAGGCCGGCCAGCCCCATGAAGGTGTCGCGGCGCGCGCCCAGGGCCTCACCCAGGCGCGTCATCTCGGTGAGCCCGCGGGTGATCAGTGCCACGCGGGTGTTGGCGCCGAAGCCCATGCCATCGGAAAAGCCCGCAGCCAGGGCGAGGACGTTCTTCACCGCGCCACCGACCTCCACGCCCATGATGTCGGTCGCGGTGTAGGTGCGGAAGGTGGGGGAGGCGAGATCAAGGGCCAGCCGGGCCGCGAGCTCCTCGTTGTCCGAGGCCACCACCATGGCGGTGGGCAGGCCCGCGCCGACTTCACTGGCGAAGGTGGGGCCGGACAGCACGGCATAGGCGCGCCCCGCACCCAGCTCCTCACGTACCACCTGGTTGGGCAGCAGGCCGGTGCCGGCCTCGAAACCCTTGGTGGCGCCGGCGAGGCGCATGTCCGGTGCGAGCAGTGGCTTGATTTCGCGCAGCATGCCGCGGAATGCGTGGCTGGGCACCACGAGCAGCACATCGCGTGTGCCGGCGAGCGCCGTGGCGAGATCGCTGCAGACGCTCAGGGAATCCGGGAAGGTGGCGTTCGGCAGGTAACGGGTGTTGGCGCGCGCGCGCGCCATGTCCGCCATCTGGCCGGGATCGCGGCCCCACAGCCGCGTGGGTTTGCCGCTGCGTGCGAACTGGATCGCAAGGGCGGTCCCCCACGATCCCGCGCCCAGCACGGCCACAGGGGAGCCGGTTTGCGCCGGGCCTGTGGCGTGTGGCGACACGGCCTCAGTTCTTGGTGACGGGCGCGCCGGCGGCGCCGTTGTTGGCCGCGTTCTGCAGCGCGTTCTGGAACAGCGCGTCGAAGTTCACCGGCGGCAGCAGGAACTGCGGGAAGCCGCCCTGGGTCACCAGGTTCGAGACCGCGGCGCGGGCGTAGGGGAACAGCACGTTCGGGCACACGGTACCGACGGCCTGGCGTGCTTCTTCCTCGCTCAGGTTGCGCATCAGGAACGCACCGGCCTGCTTGACCTCCACCAGGAACATGGTGGTCTCGCCCTGCTTGGCGGACACGGTGACCGTGAGCACGACCTCGCGGATTTCAGGGCTCAGGACGTTCACGCCGGTGTGCAGGTCGAGGTTGATCTGCGGGTTCCACTGGCCTTCCACGCGGGGGCCGTTCGGCGCCTCGTAGGAGCAGTCCTTGAGGTAGACGGCCTGCAGCGCCAGCTGCTGGGCGGTGTCGGCGGTCTGGGCCGCGACGGCTTCGTTGGTTGCGCTCATTTAATTGTCTCTCCTTTCAATAATGGTTCGAGGCCGCCCGAGGCATCAAGCGCCACCAGGTCGTCACAGCCCCCCACATGCCTGTCCCCGATGAAAATCTGCGGCACGGTGCGCCGCCCGCTGCGGGTCTGCATCTGTTCACGCGCGCCGGCCACGGCCTCGATGTCGATGACGTCGAAGCTGGCGCCTTTGGCGGTCAGCAGCGCCTGGGCCCGGTTGCAGTACGGGCACCACTGCGTTGCATAGACTTCGATCTTCGGCATGGGCATGCGATCCGTGCGCCTCAGCCCTTGGCCTTGGTCAGGGGCAGGTTCTCGGCGTGCCACCGCGGCAGTCCGCCCTTGAGGCAGCGCGCCTTGGTGAATCCCTGCGCGGCGAGCTTGCGCACCACCGCGGGGCCGGTGCGGTCATTGTCGCCGTACACGATCACGGGTCGCTCGCGATGCCGCTTGAAGGTTTCGGCCGCCTTGGGCAGAAGGTCCGGCGGCAGCTGCCTGGCGCCGCTGATGTGTCCCGCGGCGTAGTCTTCCAGGCCGCGCACGTCGAGCACCAGCGCACCCTGGTTCATGAGCTGGATCAACTCCTGCGGCGACACCGCGCTGGCGTCCCGGGCCTTGAGGAAGTACTCGTAGGCCAGCACCAGCAGGCCGGCAACGACAGCGGCGCCCACGAGCAGGGGGTGGTGCCCCATATATTCCAGCAGACGATCCATGGGCTTTGCGTGCGGCACACTGGTAAAAAAGGGCGCGTAGTATAACGGGCATGGGTGAATCGCGTCGCTTGCCGCTTGCGACCCTGGGGCTGCTCACCCTGGGGGGGCTTGTTTTACCCCTGGCAGTCACCCCGGCGGCCCCGGCCCCGGCTGCAAAATCCAGTAAACGAGCCCAAACCGAGGCCCAATTGGCGGCTCTGAAGGCCAAGATCGCGGAAGTTCGCGACACGGTGAACCGCGATGCCATCGAATCCGACCGCCTGACCAAGGCCTTGCGCGCCGCGGAGCTGTCCGTGGGCCAGGCTCGTGACCAGCTGGAGGCCCTGCACCAGCAGCAGCTCGAGCACGCGGCCCGCCGCGCCGCCCTGGCAGCTGAGCGCCAGCGGGCGGAAGAAAAGCTGGCCGGAGAGCGCAATACCCTTGCCGTCCAGATGCGCCTGGCCTGGCGGCTGGGCGCGCAGGAACCCCTGAAACTGTTGCTCAATCAGGAAGATCCGTCGCGCGTCGGGCGCATGTTCGCCTACTACGGCTACTTCGGCCGGGCCCGGGCCGCCGTGCTGGCGGGCATCCAGGCCGATCTCCGGCACATGCAGGACCTTACCGCGCAGCTGAATGACGAGGCGCAGCAGCTGGCACAACTTGAGTCCCGGCGCACGCAGGAGCTGTCGCAGCTCGATATGGCCCGCAGCCAGCGCAGCGCGGCGCTGGTGTCCATCCAGGCCGAATCCCGCAGCAACCAGCAGACCCTGCAGCGCCTGCTGGCGGAGCAGACCGCGTTGAGCAACCTGCT